>ERZ773001.18-NODE-18-length-73054-cov-27.5312_pt1 | contig 73054 bp, 90 predicted proteins | sample MGYA00511673_ERZ773001 | MGnify/ENA primary metagenome ERZ773001 (study PRJEB29015, sample SAMEA2738091) | human oral metagenome | biome: human oral; feature: human-associated habitat; material: saliva | place: China | collected 2162 ... | reverse complement strand
CACGCGCAATACTAAGTCTTTGTTTTTGTCCGCCAGATAGATTTGAGCCATTCTCTCCACATAAAGCTTGTAGACCAGATTCATTTTCTAAAACATAACTTTCTAAACCTGACTGCTGTACCGCTTGCTTTATTTCCTCATCAGTGAAGAATTGATTAAGAGTAATATTTGCTCTTAAAGTATCATCAAAGATATAAACGTCTTGTTGAACAATAGTCATTAAGTTATAAAGGCTCCCTGCTGAAATAGCTTGCAAATCTATATTATCAATGGAGATGTGCCCACTTGTTACATCGTAAAAACGCAGTAATAGATTGAGCAAAGTTGATTTTCCACTCCCTGACATTCCTACAATTGCAATTTTTTCCCCTTTTTGAATCTTCAAAGATAAATGATTAAAAATTTTTTCTTCAGTATTAGGGTAAGAAAAGTCTATATTTGAAAAAGAAATAACATCATCGAAATATTCTTTTGTTTCACCAGTCTGAAGCTCAGTTACATCTTTTACCTCAAATGCATCTAGTGTTGCCTGACCTTCACGGAATTTACTTATTCCCATACCAACTTCATTTAGTGGCATTACTACAAAATTGACCAGTTGAACAATAGCTGTTACACTTCCAATTGTGGTATGGCCATTAAAAACAAGATACATTCCTCCACCAAAGGCTACCAAAAAAACAATCATCCCTGAAAGCTGCGAAATAACATTAGCTAAAACATCAAATTTCCCTTTTATAAAATTTATTTCATCAAATTTTTCACTTTCATGACTATAATCCTCACAGATAGACTCTTTCACATTAAAACTTTTGATAACAAGAAATCCTGCTAAAATATCTTTAACCTTAGCTAAATACTTCTGATCTGCAATCATAGCACTATTTTGTAAAGAGGCTGATTTTTGTCCAATAAATCCTGAAATCATCATCGGAATGATGCTAGCAATGATAACTAATAAGGTCAAAAACCAATTACCTATAAACATAGCTAGGAGCGAAAAAATCATTAAGGAAAGGTTTTTTGAAATATTAAAATACTGGTGTAGATAATCTTGCTCAATTTTCTTCATATTTTCGGTTAATACAGAAATAAATTTCCCTGATTTTTCTTTAGAAAAGTCTCTATAATCCCTATCTAAAATAGATTGGAACACCTTGTTTTTATATCTTGACATGATTTGCCTAACAAGTTTATTTTTCAATCGAAGAGATATAAAGTTGAGTCCTGCATAGATGAAAATAACAGTAGCTCCTATTAGTACCGCTTGAGTTAAGGCTTCTTTATTTTGGGACATGCCACTATCAACAATACCTTTAATAGAATAAGCAAAAGCAATATTAGTTAAAGGGACCAGTATATTAAATATCATGAAAGCATAAAAAGACTTCTGATGGTTCTTTATCAAATGTTTCATCCTTAATCTACCTCATAATTCTTGATTTCATTTAGAAAATGTGACATAAAATATTCTTCTAAGTCAATATTCTCTCTCCTGATTTCTTTCATAGAGACCTGTTTTACAATTTCTCCATTTTTGATAAAACCAATTTTATCTGCTATCTGTGAAATTTCCGATAATATATGACTCGATATTAGTATTGTAATTCCATGCTCCTTAGAAAGTGACAACAAAAGATTTCGAATTTCTTGAATTCCTATTGGATCTAAACCATTGATTGGCTCATCTAAAATTAACAATTTAGGTTTTGTTAGAAAAGCACGAGCTAAACCAAGCCTTTGCCTCATTCCTAACGAAAAATCTTTTACTTTTTTAGTCGTATTTTTTAATCCGACCATACTTAAGGCTCTTATTATATCTGATTCAATAATATTTTTTCCCATATACTGAGCGTGAATTTCCAAGATTTCTTTTGCAGTGCAATTATCATAAAAAATTGGTGATTCAATAATACTTCCAATCTGACTTAGGATTTCTTCTCTGTGTTCTTGTAGATTTTTCCCAAAAATTTCAATACTACCTGATGTAATTGTTGATAGGGATAACATACATTTCATTAACGTTGTTTTTCCAGCACCATTCGGTCCTAAAAAACCATAGATTTCTCCTTCAGCAATTTGAAGGTTGATACCACTTAAAATTTCTTCTTTATCAATTGTTTTAAAAACTTCTTTTATTTCAACGATATTTCTCATTTCTATCTCTCTTTCTATATCTAGCTTTAAATGCTAGAATTTTTCTTCCGGTGCATAACTACCAATTTATACAGTCTCTTTTTTATAGAAATCATCAAGGAATTATCACATTCCTTCAATTAAATTCAGCTATGCTACTTGATACTAATATCTTGTCTTGAAATATTATAAATTGAAAATGAAGTAATCATTAAACTTATGAAACTTGCAAATATCAAAAAGAATAAGTTATCAGCAATATTATTAGATAAACTTCCTGGACTTACATTTGAAAGTAATGCTGCTAAACCAAGTCCTGTAAGCATTGTTATAGCTGTTGAATGCTTAATCATACCTAAAACAAATGGTAGTAACCCTATTAGTACTGTTGCAAACGTTATTCCAGCTAAGTTAATTAATTGACTAGCTAGAGGGATATAACTAGATTCAGTTACAACAGCCATGAATCTAATGAATAATTGAATCACTAAATGTGCAGAAAAATGGGCAATAAATGCTATTAGAATGACTGAAATAATTTTTCCCCATAGTAACTTTATTTTAGAAATAGGATAAGAAAACAACTGAAAAATTGTTCTTCGTTTGAATTCATCAATAATAATCGTAGATAATAAATAAGATTCGAAAATCAAAAATGCTGCTTTTGTAAATAAAGATGAAAACAATGAAGCTACAGTTGCCCAACCATCCCATTTACCAGTAATTCTAATAACATTAGAATCCTGTCCAGTGAATTCTCCTAGTTTATTGTCAGTACCTAATCCCATAATAATGATTGCTGTTATACCTAGCACTATAAATATAGTACACAACCAGGCTAAAAATAATTTAGATTTAGAAACTTTATTTAATTCAATTTTAATAAGCGACAACATAGATTCTTTCCTCCAAAGCGTAAATAAAGAATAAACTATTCAGACTAATCTCGACAAATATTTAAAAATAAGCTTATTCTTCAGACAATGTCACTATACATACTATCGGTATGTGTATACTAAAAAACAAACATACCGTAGGTATGTATAATAGATTTTTAATAACACACTTAAAGTATGTTATTTTTTAATTATAAATTATGTAAGATAATTCATTCAATTGATAATACATAAATAGAAATGAGTATTAACAAGAATGTCATGCGACGACTTATTTACTATTTTTTTAAGTGATCGAATAAGTTGAAAATCACCTCCATCATTTCATCAGAAATTAACTGTACCCCTAGACCTTCAAAAGTAAGTTTAATGAAATTCATTTTGCTCTTTAATTCTACTAATGAAAAAACGGAAATTTGAAAACCAATCCAAATATTTAGAGTTAAAACAATTAAATCTGCTAGCTCTTCTGGATATTCTGTTTTAATAGACCCATCTTCAACACCTTCGTAAACTTTTTCTCTAATTTCGGGTAAAAAATCAGAAAATAGACCTAGATACTGCTCTCCTAACAAACGTGGACTTCTTAGCATGATTGAGGCAGAGTAAACGAGCCTTTGGTGTTCAAAATTAGAGAAAGAGTCCATCAAAGAATTTTGTATCTTTTCTAATCCAGTATTTCCTCTCCAATTATAATTTAAAATTTCTTGATTATTTTCGCTAATGATTGTTTGCAGTATATCGTATTTAGACTCAAAATGATGATAGATAACACCTTTTGTTAATCCACCTAAGCCATCAATGATATCTTGAATTGACGTATTATCAAATCCTTTTTCTAAAAATAAATTTTTGGAGACCTCTAGTATTTTTTTTCTAGTTTCATGTGAGTTTCTATTCCTTGCCATTTTAGTCCCTTTCTATCATACCGATGGTATGTAATTCTATTGTAGTGGAAGTAACTAATAATGTCAAATATCTTATCGGAAGCTGTTTTATTAATCATTTCATTTTCAAATGCAAATATTATTTAAATTCTCCAAATCTTAATTTAAAGATTTTAAAATGATTAAAGAAGTAATGAAATAATCCACATAACTATTTCAATAAGTTCTATTTTACCTAAACTGAAAATTCAGCTACTAAAGACTAGTTCACACTATGATACTTCCCCACTATATGACAAAAAGCCTTGGTTTCAAGGCTTTTCATAATTTTTTTCGTTACAAATCTTTTATCCTTTTATAAGCAATCCTACTCACTCAACAGTTCTGACTTGGCGTATCATCTCGTCGATATCCCTCCTCATTCTACGAGTCCTATCGCATGGGCAGAACATCTACTTCTACTACGCTGATGACTCAGCTCGCGCAAGCAGTGAGACTGCCTCCACATGTGATGCTAAAAAATATCTATATTATAGACCAAAACTTTTGTTCTTTTCTCAATTAGATAATATTCTTAGTTCAGTACAATTTTGGTAAGGTACGTTTTATTAATTTATCGGACGAATCGATACATCTCCAAGTCCATAAGAAAAAGAGTCAAAGATATCCTGATAGTCGAATGGAACTAGTTGCCCTGTTTGGTTCATAACAGCAAAGTCAACGCCTAACTCATGAATGAGATAAGGACCTCTAGTGTAAAGCCGTTTTTCTCAATGATAAGAGCCAGAGTCCAAAGAAGGGAATTCTCTCGTCCTTCGAGAAGGACTACTTATACAAGTTGCTGATGATTTCCCAGTGTTTAAAAGGATTTAATTTAATTTGTTTTAAGGTCATAAATTTCTCCTTAATTCCACCATCTAGCAAAATAGAAGTCTTTTTAAATATAACTCACGCCACGCCTTCGCAACGTTCTTTAGTTTAACGATTGAATCTCTTCTTTGACATATCCTTCTACATCTTCAATCTCTACAAACAGCGGGTCTAAGTGACACAAGAAGTGCCAATCTTCAGCGCCACGTTTTCTGTAGAGAATCGCTTCGCCGTCTTCGCTTCCGAAAAAGCTTCTGTCGGCTTCATATCCACAGCGTTCTAAGAAGTCTTTTGCCTTGCGATAGTTCGCTTCTCTTGCTTCGACATAGGCTTTCACTTCATCGTTGTTAACGACATACGCATCGATTTTTGAATATCCTTCGATCACTTTATCGTTTTTAACGGATAGATTCGAAATTTCTTTCCAAATAATGTCCACATTTTCTTCAGAATTAAACGAAAATCTAGATAAAGGGACAATATTTCCGTTAAAGACAATTTCCATATAATACGGCAAGTATTTTGGGTTCACATACTCCACTTCAAACCCATCTTCTGTTTCTAAAGTATACCCAGGGATTTGAGCTACAAACGCTCTCCCCTCTTCTAAAGAGTCAAACGTGACTAAATCCTTTTGATAATCACCTTGATAAAATTCCAATATAACCATCGATAACCATCCATTTAAACTTTACAGCGAGCGCTACACAAATTTATTTTTCAGATCTTACAAGCAGTGATACTGCCTCAACATGAAACGACTGATCACTGAGTATATCAAGTGAAGCTGTCTGTATGTGGAAACATGTCTATAAACCTTTTAACGATCGCATAAGGTTATCATTTAAATGTATTACCTCGACAAACTGGGAGTTAGAAAGATCTCCGCAAATAAACCATGTCTACCAACTGAATGCCATCTTCATATATTGGATGGTCATAATTGTCTGTAAAGAAGTTCTGGGCGATATGTGATCGCACAAACCCACACTTTTCATAAAACGGAATCGTCATTGGACTATCGCCCGTTCCTACCTGCAGGGTAGAATACTCTTCTCTGTATTTCGTGATAAGAAAATCAATCATAGCTTTCGCGTAACCTTTGCCTTGATATTCCGGTACTGTCGCAATATTCTTAATTTCAAGTACGCCATTCCCCACATCGATTACAACACACTCACATTTAATACCATTATCATCAAGTACATACATTTTACCCTTATCAATATAACGGTCTATCATATCCTCCTGCTCATCTGCCAATAATAGCAACTCAATATAATTTTTTTTATTTTCCATAACCTCTATGATTTCCATCAACAACCCACTTCTTAAAATATTTATTGTTATTATTGTTTCGCAAATAATTTATAAACTCGATTTTAGCATTCCACGGGTTCAATGATTTGTAATCAAATCCAATGATTTCAAAGCTGTCATCAAAAATTGTTTATAGTGATTAGCTTCTTCTGCATTACCACCCTTACCATGAACATATATAACGGCATTTTTCATTCAAATCCTCTCCACAAATTCGAATTTGATTATTTCTTTTTCTTCGGTTTTGGTGCAGGTAACTCATCATACATTGAATTGAATAAGCCGGTTAAAAATTCTTTGTTGTCAACATCATCTACCAACAGCATTTCCTTTGCTCCATCATATGGTGACTCGTACTTTGCATTTGGCATATATGCTATTGCAGATTTAACAGGCTTCACTAAAAATCTATCATCATAAATCCCACCCACAATTTTTCCGCGATAATAAACAATATATTCGCCCATCATTGATCTATATGTTATTTCTTCCAAATCGGATAGTTGTTCTAATAGGATGTAATTTTTAACAATATCTGTTATACTATCCTTAGTTAGGTTTCTCCACTTATGGAGATAGAAGGTTTCAGACTTGAGAACAGAATGGAACCATTCGATACAGGCATTATCTGCTGGTGTTCCTTTTCGGGACATGGAGCGGGTGATGCCTTTTTCTGTACAAGCCTGATAGTAGGCTTTTGAGGTGTAGACAGAGCCCTGGTCGCTGTGGAAAAGTGCTCCTTGAGGTAGCTCAAGTTGATTAAGTGTGTCGAGTACAAAGTCCGTATCTTGGCACTCGGAGATGGTATAAGCTACAATTTCACGATTATAGAGATCCATGATCGAAGATAGATAAAGTCTACAGTTTTCAAAATAGAGGTAGGTGATGTCTGTGACAAGTTTCTCCATAGGCTTGCCTGCCTGGAAATCACGATCCAGCTTATTGTCTGTTACATGGTAAGGCTTCCCTAATTTAGGTCCCTTCTTGGGACGGACACGGCAAAGGCAACCCTTTTCCTTTTCGCTTCATATAGCTTTCTATGTCAAACAAATTCTTCTTATCATAGTCCTCAAGTAATCTATAGTTCTTATGCTTTGTAATATCGTATTTATCTGAAAGAAAAGGTCTGACACCTCTAAGCTGAAAGATACATTTACTACCGTCCATTACAGTAATCTCATCTTGACTCATCAGTTCTTTGCCTGTCTTTTGATAGTTTAAACCAAAGCTCTTTTGATTTGACCTTGTTTCCGATGTGTTATATAAATCTATCGTTTCTTTTCCCAGTGTTTCAGACAATTCTTTTAGTGTAGTTTGCTCCTTGCCACCAAGAAACAAGGTACTATCACAGTTACCTACGATTGTATCGGCATTATCCTTATAGATTGCCTTTAACTGAGATTGTGCTTGAAGTATGATACTTGCTGAAATCTCTCTACTTCTGATTGTGGCAATCAGCTTTTCAAACTTTGGAATTAAGCCGATATTTGCAAACTCATCAAGAAGGCATCTTACATGAACAGGAAGCCTACCGCCATATACATCATCTGCCTTATCACATAAGAGATTAAAAAGTTGTGAGTACATAATGGATACTACAAAGTTAAAGGTATCATCTGTATCAGAGATAATAACAAAGAGAGCCGTTTTTCTATCCCCCAGTGTATCAAGCTCCAGTTCATCTTCACTCATCAAGTCCCTAAGTTCCCTAATATCAAATGGAGCAAGCCTTGCACCACTTTGATGAAATTTTTTAAATCATAAGAATAGAATCTGTTAAGCCACTTTTTGAGCAATCATCACACCAATCGGTGCAAGACCTCCATGTGCCAATTTCATTTCAACTACTGAAAATCCATATTCTTTAATAAAATCTTCAAATTCCTTTTTATCCCATTCTTGATACATCTTAAATCCTAAAATAGACATCAAACTTTTTATCATTTTTCTTTGTTTTCCCTCTTTCCATAGAAAAGTGGGGGCGAACAAAGTCCCATTAGGTTTTAACACCCTATATATTTCTTTCATCGCCTCATCCGGTTTAAGCATAATATGAAGTGCATTAGCAATTAACACACAATCAAATTTTTCATGCGAATAGGATAATGCTACTGCATCGGTTGTTTCAAATGTAAGATTTTCGTATTCCCCACGCTTTTTAGCTTCCTTAATCATTTGTTCGGAAAAATCTGTGCCAATCCAACTTTTCGTATGCTTTGAAAGATTAAACGATAATTGTCCTGAGCCACAAGCAAGTTCAAGCACCTCCATGTCTTTATTCAAATGAGGACGAATGTATTCGCAAACTTTATCATATACTCCTTTGTCTTTTTTCATGAAAGGAGCATATAGCTTAGCAAATTTATCCCAAAATTTTTTATTGCTTTTATCAATCATTTCAACGCTCCTTTAAATATAAAAATGATCCTATCAATCTTTATATTGAGCCTATTTTCTCATTGATACCTTGCAAGAAAGGAATAATAGCTGTTCCTATACCAAGTAGGAATGTCACAAATGCAGAAAGTCATATGCTGTCATTCTTTTCTATTCAATCATTTTGAAGTGTCTCAAGGCATCCATGATAGCTTCTTCTTTTTCAGGTGTACACTGTGGAATAATTTGTTTCTCCTTTTTAGACTTGCTGTAATGTTCTCGTAATTCTATTCCACATTTCCTTTTTATCTGTGCAATGTATAATGTCGGAACTTATAATTCAAATTTATTCCAAACATATTCTTTGATTTGAGCATATGTTGCCTTACTTTCAGCACTGGTCAAATCAAGCTCATCCAGCTCAATTTCAACGTCTATATGCTTATCGACATCGAGTTTGGACAAAAGTGATACCGCCTCAACATGATGCGTTTGTGGGAGTTCAAAGCTCCAGTGGAGCTTTGAAGCATCTCGCCTTGAAATATAAAAGCGAGATGCTTAACTGCGTTTTACCAATAAACTCACACACTCGGCGGTTCGGACTTACCGTATCATTTCGTCGGTCTCCCTCCTCATTCTACGAGTCCTATCGCATGGGCCGAACATCTGCTTCTACTTCGCTGATACCGCAGCTCGTACAAGCAGTGATACCGCCTCCACATGATGCGTTTGCGGAAAAAGATCCACCGGCTGAACTTTCTTCAATTCATAGCCCAACTCTTGATAGCGTTTGATATCACGCGCCATGGTTGCTGGGTTACATGAGACGTAAGTAATCTTCTCAGCTTGCATGGCGGCGCTGGCTTTGATGAAGCTTTCTGTCAAGCCCTTGCGTGGTGGGTCCACAATGATAACATCTGGTTTGATGCCATCCTTACTCCACTTGGCCATGGCATTTTCAGCTGAGTCAGCCACATAGTGGGCATTTGTAATGCCGTTGCGTTCTGCATTTTTCTTGGCATCTTCGACGGCTGTTTCGATGACTTCAACGCCGTAGACTTCCTTGACCTGTTTTGCAAATGACAAACCGATTGTCCCGATTCCTGAATAGGCATCAATAACAATGCTGTCGCTGTTTAGATCTGAGAAGTCAATAGCTGTTTGATAGAGTTTTTCAGCCATCTCGGTGTTAACCTGATAGAAAGACTGGGCAGAGATCTCATAGTCATTGCCCAACATACTGTCTGTGATGGTGTCTTGGCCATAAAGGGTGCGGAACTCCTTACCAAAGATGGCGTTAGTGTTCTTATCGTTGATGTTTTGGATGATAGAAACGACACTTGGGAAGGCTTCCGTAATCTTAGCAATGATTTGGTCAATACGGAAAACTTTTGGTCTGGTCGTTACAAAGACCAACATCATCTGACCTGAATAATGGCCTCGACGAACCACCAAATGACGAATCAACCCTGTCTGCTCCTTCTCATCATAAGGTTTGAGGTCATAGCGACGGAGAAGGTCACGGACAAAGACAATGAGTTTATCAATTTCCTTGTCTTGGATGAGGAAATCTTCAATTGGAATCAAGTCGTGCGAATTCTTGCGGTAGAAACCTGTTTCAAGCTGACCTTTAACACGTCGAACGGGCACCTGAGCCTTATTACGGTAGGCGTAAGGTGTTTCCATACCTAGAGTTTCAGCGACTTCTACATCCGAGATACCGGCTGTCTTATAGAGGTTATCTACGACTTGTTTACGCTTGAACTTAAGCTGCTCCTCGTAAGTCATGTGCCCAAAATCAGCAATTCCTGAACGGAGATAGGTCGCATCAATTTCCTGATTACGGTTTGGTGAAAGGGTCACATACTCCTCAACCTTACCAAAGCCGATATTTTTCTTGAGCTTAAGCACGCGCATCTTGATGACTTCTCCTGGTAGGGCATTATCCACGAAAAAGACAAAGCCATCCACCTTAGCGACACCCGCTCCTTCATGTGTCAAATCGACAATTTCAACTTCTACAATATCGTTTTTATTTAACATAATTCAACTTTCTTTATTCTGATAGGCATAAAAAGCCTCTAGCTACCCTCCATTATAGCACATATAAATTAAATTTATGGCTGGCCATAAATATTATAGATTTTTCAGAAAAGTCATACAGTGCTATCATAGGTCCATGACAAAAAATTTAACGGCTCAGCAACTTGGCTAGATGTCGTTTCTATCTAAAGGAGAATAATCATGCCAGATATTACCATTCATACAATCGAAACTGCACCGGAAGAAGTCAAAGACGTCCTTCAAACAGTCAAAGATGCCAATGGGGGATTCATTCCAAACTTGATTGGTCTCCTTGCTAATGCGCCAACTGCGCTTGAAACTTACCGTACTGTCGGTGAAATCAACCGTCGCAATTCATTGACACCAACTGAACGTGAGGTTGTTCAAATTACAGCTGCTGTTACTAATGGTTGTGCCTTCTGTGTGGCAGGTCATACAGCCTTTTCAATCAAGCAAATCCAAATGACACCTCAACTTTTGGAAGCCCTTCGTAACCGTACACCAATCGAAGATGATCCAAAACTTGATACCCTTGCTAAATTCACTATTGCCGTGATCAATACCAAAGGTGCTGTTGGTGACGAAGCCTACAATGACTTCTTGGAAGCTGGCTACACTGCACAAAATGCCCTTGACGTTATCTTGGGTGTCAGCCTTGCAAGCTTGTGTAACTACGCTAACAATCTCGCACAAACACCGATTAACCCTGAACTTCAAGAATACGCTTAATTCAAAACGAAGCGATAAACAGAGGAGGACCTAAGCCTATGTCATATTTTTCAAAAGAATTCCTTACTTGGTTAGACACCAATGCTGATCTCATCGACCAAGAATCTGGACCAATTGCCAATCAACTCTTGAAAAAGATTGCTGAACATGATATTTTTAAAGTAAGCGTTCCCAAAGAGTATGATGGCTTAGGTGGTGAACCTACTCAAGTTGTTGATTTTCTTGGGGAACTCGCACAGCATTCCTTAACGGCTTCCTTTATTTCTTGGGGACATCGTACTTTTATCGAATATATTTTAAGCAGTGACAATCCCTACCCTAGACAAGCATGGTTAGCTGAACTGTTTAATGGTGAACGAGCTGGTGGTACCGGTTTGTCTAATGCCGTTAAATTTCTATCAGATATCGAGGAACTCAATGTCACTATTTCTCAAGAAGGTGATGACTACTATCTCGATGGTCGTCTCCCTTGGGTAACTAACCTTCGTTCTGATAAATTCGCCGCTCTCTTTGCTGCTGGATTTAATGATGACCGCCAACCTTGGATTATTACCATTCCATCAGAAGCTGAGGGCTTGAGTCGTTCAGCTGATCTAGAATTTGTTTCCTTGCAAGGCTCCAACACTGCTAGTTTGACCTTCAATCATGTCAAACTAGACCCTAATTGGATTCTTTCCAAAGACGCTGTGGACTTTATCGCCAAAACACGACCTAACTTCCTTGGCTTCCAATTTGGCTTAGCCTTTGGTTTGGCTCAACGCTCCCTTAATGAGGTAGAAAACAGTCTAGCAAGCAATCGAAGCGTTCTTCGAAATGAGTTTGAAACAACACGTGAAGCCTTGCTAAACATTCAAGACCAACTCTATGCAGGTCTTAATGATCCAAGCTACTTCATCGATAACCCACGTGAACTCTTCCAGCTTCGCATCGACATTGTAGATGTAGTGGCTAATAGCCTCTTATTAGAGCTTCAAGCTAGTGGTGGTCGAGGTTATCTTAAAGAATCTGATTCTAGTTTTATTCGACGTTGGAACGAAGGTGTTTTTCTTCCAATTGTATCTCCAAGTGCTGTGCAACTCCGTCATATCCTCGCAAATCAGTAATTAATCAGAAAGGTTTTACATGAAGGCGTTTTTCAGCAAAATTCCCTTGGCTCTATCGAGTTTACTTTTAGCCCTCTTTAGTTTATCCAATCAAATAAGTCAATATGCCCTGTTTTCACAGGGCATTTGGTGCTTAGCAAGTATCGGATTAGTCCTTATCTTAGGACGGTTATGGTTAGGGAAAGACCAGACCAAGGAAGATTTGAAAAACACAGTCATTTCTTCATCCTTTCCAAGCTTTTTCATGGCACTCTTTCTCTTTTTCACTCGTCTGCCCATCTCCTTAACTGGACAAACTGCTCTTTGGCTTTGTCTTCTACTTGTCTACTTGGCCTATATCATCTTCTTTAGCTACCGTTTTCTTAAATCATTTAAACTAGAAGATGTCTATCCAAGTTGGTTTGTGGTCTACGTAGGTCCTGCTATTAGCTTGGTAACTGCTCCAAGTACAATATCAAACACTTTCAAGGCTACTATTCTAGGACTTACGGGGCTTGCTGCTGGCCTACTCTTCATACTTATTTTTTACAGACTTTTCCGTATCAAAGTAAGTCCAGGTCTTCAAGCGAGTCTAGCAGTACTTGCAGCTCCTCTTGCTCTACTCATTACAGCTTACCTTAAGAGTGGGCAAGAAACTAATTCTCTACTTCTGGTTGGACTCTTACTACCTTCGCAAGTATTTTATTTTTATAGTTTGGGACTCTTTACTAGAGTCGTTAACAAGGGTTTTGTCCCACTTTTTGCTGCCTTTAGCTTCCCCTTGGTTAATAGTGCCAATGCTTTCAAGGCAGCGACTACAAGTCTTAAACTCGTAAATCTAGCTAGTCAACTGATTTATACCATCGAGCTCTTGCTAGTGCTTGCTATCATGGTTTATCTACTCTATCATTTTCTTAAGCTAATATACTATGCTCTTATACAAGCTAAATGCTAAAAAACAAGCAGGTTCAGTGTGAACCTGCTTTGTTTTCTTATCTAAATCCTAGTTCTTTTAATTTTGACTGATAGTTATCAAAATCAATTTCAATCCCTTGACCGCCATACAAATCATAACTGTCAATCCAATCACCATCCGAAGGAATGGTTTGCGAATTGATACCTTTTTTGAAACTACCGGCATTTGAAAGTCCCAAGTCCAACATGTCCGTCATACTCATATTGGTTGAGGTCAGTGAGTAAACCTTCCCCAAAGCCTCAGGCCCTTTGAAGAGGCTAAGTGGATTCTTAAGCTGCTTCATGACAGCCTGCATCACTTGTTGCTGGCGCTTGGTACGGCCATAGTCACCCTCGTCATCCTTACGAAAACGGGCATAATTCAGAAGGGTGCGGCCATCCATATCTTGCTTACCAACTTTAATGGTTTGATTTGGCACGTGACCGTTCTTGTCCATCTTCAAATCATCTGGAACTTGGACCGAAGACACTTTTTTACCATCAATGGTCGCAAACTTCGCATTGATTTCTACACCATTTGGGAAGAGGGTATCAACCCCTGTCGCAAAGGTTTCAAAGTCAACCATGGCATAGTACTTGATATCAATATCAAAATTTCGTTTGAGCGTCTCACGCATGAGCTCTGCCCCTTGATGATTATTTTGCTCACCAATATTGAAGGCCGTATTGAGTTTCAAGTCCTGAGAATAGTCGGTTTCTGAGGCCCCCTTGATATTCACCAAGGTGTCTCGCATAAAGCTAACCATCTTAACCTTACCTTCTTTATTGCCCACATTGACCACCATAATGGAGTCTGTTCTGGCATCGGTAGATTCTTGGCTAACGCGTTGGTCAGAACCTAGAATAAGGATATTGACCCCATCCTTGGTATCCTTGCCATTAAAGGTCTCAACTATGGCAGGCTGGTAGGATTTACCATTATTACCCGCAGCAGAAAGGTCTGTTCCCTTGTAAAATTGATAAGCCATGGCTATCACTAGGAACACAACTCCAAGGCTTAAGCAACTAAGTACTAGCTTGACAACTTTCTTGAGCCTTCTCTTTTTCTTTGGCCGCTTCTTCTTGGCTACTTGCGACTTGGACTTTGGAGCCGACGTTGATGAAGGTGCTGCTTGTCTTTGAACCTTTTTACGTTTAGGTTGACTTTGAGCAACTTCCTCTCGATAGATGGGTAGCCCTTCCTCTGTCAGCTGATTGGCAGCCTCATAATCACGCTCTTGATAGTAGTCAAAACGATTGTCATAAGGCTGGCGCCACGCTGCTTGATAGTCCTCTCTTTGCGCTTGATACCTCCGCTCAGCTTCATAGGCATCTAACTTTCCTTGTAGATAATTGAATTCTGAAGCCTGCTGTCCATTTAGATGAGCAAGATTTTTTAAAAGATAGCTGTAACGTAACCGTTCATGATGCGTAAACGGCCCATTGTTAGATTTGGTCATAAGATTTCCCTTTAAATTTCATAGACTTGGTAAGCACCCAAGATTTTATATCCAATTCCAACTGCAGTTAGCTCTTCAAGAGCGAACTGAGCCAACTTTTCCTTTGTATAATCACAATCAATAATAAAGAAATACTCGCCAAGTACCGTCTTCAACGGACGGCTTTCAATCTTGGTCAAGTCAATGCCTCGCCAGGCAAAGGTCGATAGGGCCTTGTACAGTGCCCCTGGCATATTGTCAGGCAGGGTCAAGGCCAGCGTTAATTTACAATCAATCTGACTGAGCGGAATCTCAGGAACTGTGTTCCCCAGCACCCAAAAGCGGGTATAATTCTTTTCAATCTCCTGAATATCCTTAGCCAATATTTGAAGACCGTATTCCTTAGCAGCTGCATGTGGAGCGATTGCTGCATAAGGCTGATCTGGATTATCAGCGACAAAACGAGCCGCAAAGGCTGTACTTGCTGTTGTCTCAATCTTGGCATGTGGAAAATGCTGTTTAATATACTTTTTCCCTTGGGCAATGGCCTGTGGATGTGAAAAGATTTTTTCAATCTTCTCATGATGTTTAGTTGCCATCAACTGCTGCTTGATAGGCTGAACAATCTCTGCCACAGCACGAATATCAGCCTGATGGAAGAGATAGTCTAAACTCTCATGAACAGAGCCCTCAATGGAATTTTCCACCGGAATGATTGCATAATCCACACGTCCCTCTTCATAAGACTTGATAACCTCGGTAATGGTACCTAATGAAACCAATTCTGCCTCAGGAAAAGCCTTTAAGGCTGCATTATGCGTAAACGACCCACTTGGGCCCAAATAACCTACATACATTTGATAAACCTTGCTACTTCTTCTGGCGTTCGGTTATCAACTGTGACAACCAAATCTGCTAAATCTTGATAGAGTGCCATTCGACCGTCATAAATAGCCTTAAAATCCTCTTTGGAATGATTGAGAAAGAGGGGGCGTTGATTTTTGGTATCCTTCTCAATGCGATCATAGACCACATCGAAAGAAGCGTGGAGCCAAACGTTATGCTTACGATTCTTGGCCAAGAGCTGACGATTACGCTCAGTCACAACGACACCACCTCCGGTAGAGATGATGACATCATCTCCCTCTTGGAGAAGTTCTTCCAAAGTCTCAGACTCAATCTGACGAAAGGCTGCTTCACCTTCTTTTGCAAAAAAATCAGCAATGGACATGCCGATTTTATCCTCGATGACCTGATCCATATCAACGAAACGACCATCCAGGTATGGGGCGACGGAACTCTTACCAACTCCCATAAAGCCCAATAAAACTTTAGCCATTGAGCAATCCTTCCAAGTCACTAAAGAAGCTTGGGTAACTTGTATTGATAGCTTCCGCACGTTGCAAGTCAACCTCACCGTCTTGAACCAAGAGGGCAGCAATAGCTGTCATCATACCAATACGGTGGTCTCCAAAGGTATTGACCTCTGCCCCATGAAGAGCCGTCTTACCAGTGATAATCATACCATCCTCAGTTGGTACAATATCAGCCCCCATAGCATTCAAGGCATCTGCCACCACCTGAATACGATCGGTCTCTTTGACCTTAAGTTCTTCAGCATCACGAATCACAGTCTTACCTTGGGCTTGTGTCGCCAAGAGTGTGATAATCGGAAGTTCATCAATCAAACGTGGAATGATATCGCCACCAATTTCAGTTCCTTTAAGTTCTGAAGTTTCAACCGTAATAGTCGCAGATTTGGCAACTTGGTCAATATCTGAAAGGGTAATCTTACCACCCATATCTTTGATCACATCAATAATACCCGTACGCGTCTCATTGATGCCGACATTTTCCAAGACAATCTTAGAGTTAGGTACCACGAGTCCCGCTACCAACCAAAAGGCAGCTGAAGAAATGTCACCTGGAACCACTACTTCTTGAGCAGTAAAGCTTTGGCCACCAGAAATACGAATTTCCTTGCCATCTACTTGAAGCTGACCACCAAACTGCTGAATCATATCTTCCGTATGATTACGTGTTTTTTCCTTTTCAATGATGACAGATTCGCCATCAGCTTGAAGCGCTGCAAAAATAAGAGCAGATTTTACCTGAGCAGAGGCAACTGGCAATTGGTAATGAATAGGCTTAAGGGACTTGCTACCGTGCATTTTCAATGGTGGCAAATCACGGTCTGTTTGACCAGAAACCTCTACACCCATCTGACGCAATGGAATGGTCACACGGTCCATCGGACGTTTTGAAAGGGAATCATCTCCAAACATCTCTACATCGAAATCTTGACCTGCAAGCACACCTGAAATCAAGCGAATGGATGTTCCAGAGTTACCCATATCCAATTTGTTTTGAGGAGCCTTGAGACCATCAAAACCAACACCGTGAATGCGTACCACATCACCATCATCCTCGATAGTCACACCCAAATCACGGAAGACCTGCATAGTTGAGAGGACATCCTCACCTCGTAAAATATCACGAACAGTTGTCACACCTTTGGCAAGACTTCCGAACATGATAGAACGGTGACTGATTGACTTGTCACCAGGGATGTGCAAGCTGCCATGAAGACCTTGGGCCTTGGTTTCTAGTTTCATAGGTTACTCCTAAAAATTTTATAGTTATTCCCATTATACCATATTTGAAAGCCTAACCATAGACTGAATTGTCAAAATATTCACTCGCTTGTATTGCCATACTTTTCTCTTAGAAAGGCAACTGCTTCTTGAACACGGTTCCGAATCAAGTTAGCAGACTCCTGCAAAAGATTTTTTTCCTCAGCCGACAAAGACAAGCGAACTGGAGCAGCCACCCCATGACGCCCTAGGATGACTGGATAGCCAAGATAGGTTTGATAGGCTTCTTGATAGCTTGATACTGCCACTTCTTCTTGAGCATCCGAAAGGATAATAGACACCAAACGAAGAGCCGCACTGGCAATGCCGTAAGACGTATAGCCCTTACCATAAAAGACTTTGTGGCCACCCTTCATGGATGCCATAAACAAATTTTGTCGCTCTTCTTCACTGGTCAATTCTGTAATGTCTTGCCCTTTAACCTTGACTTGACTCCAAGCTGTAAATTGGGAATTCCCATGTTCGCCAAGATTGTAGCCAGATACTGATTTAGGATTTACTGACAAATCATCTCCTACCGCTGCCTTCATTCTCGCCGTATCGAGTAGAGTCCCTGTCCCAATCACACGTTCTCTTGGCCAGCCTGTGAATTCCTGATAGAGGGCTGATACAGCATCTACAGGATTCGAGATAACCAAGAGTATGCCTTTAAAATTCAATTTTTTAAGTGGCTGAGAAACCTGATAAACGGCTTCTCGAGTAAATGGAAATTCAGCAAAGCGATCCTCACCAGCATTATGCTGTAACTGAATGTTTCCAAGAGATGAAATAATCACATCAGCATCTTCAAGTGCCGCATAATCATTGACAACAATGCTTGCATAGCTAGGCAGATTTGCCATGGCATCCTTAAAATCCTGGGCATCTGCCTCGGCCTTCTTCTCATTGATATCTATAAAGACATAGCTATCAGCCAAGCCTTGAGCAATTGCTCCATGAGCTACTGCAGCTCCAACATTTCCCATACCAATAATTCCAATCTTACGACTCATCATTTTCCTCCTTAATATTTCTAGCTTCTTCCTTAGACAATCTCTTTTGAATGCAGAAAAGGGCCTGTCAATTGACACACCCTCTTTGATTAACTATTCAATTCTTGCAAAGGTTTGAAGATGATACGTTCAATATCGTTCAAATAAACAGACAAACCTTGTTGTGCAGTCAAGTATTCTTTCAAAAGGGCATTAGCTTCTACCTTTTGACCCAATTCTTGAACAGCAGCTTGTTCTTCTGCTGTTGGCATTGTACCAGCTTGCATTTTAGCATAGAAATCCTCTTGGAAATCAGTAAACTCTTTGAAAAGAGCGCTAGCTTCAGCATCAGCTGCAATCGCTTCTTTTTTCTCTACCAAAGTTTTGTACTCAGGAAGGGCACGAATGCCACGTTCCAACTCATTTGCTAAATCATAAATATTTGTCATTTTATTCTCCTAGGCGATCACCACATGATAATCCGTATTGGCTTCAATAACAGTCTTAGCATGTGTGCGATCTTTTTCATTTTTAAAAGTAATTTGGAGGATACCGTGAATATCCTCACGATTTTCCTCATTAATACGAAGGTTAACCAAAGACGTTCCTCGCAGCAATTCCATAATGTTAAGGATAACGTCTTCTCGGTCAGGCACATCCACGAAAATATCGAAGGCACTTTCCACGCCACCCTTTTTGTGGATTTCCATCTCTTTACGCTTCTTACGACCATTGTCAAAGAACTCCCAAATGGCATTCTCATCCTCAGCCTTAATCAAGTCAGCCACATGGTCCAAACGTTTTTTGAAATCTTCAATACGATCCAAAACAGCAGGCCCATTAGTCATGAGAATGGAAGCCCACATACCCGGTTCACTCTCAGCAATACGGGTCATATCTCGGAACCCCCCAGCCGCAAAGTGATTAGTCATCTCGTGAGCCTGAGCATAATCAGCCGCCTGTTCCATAAGACCAGAAGCTAAAAGGTGTGGAAAATGACTGATTTGACTGGTTACACGGTCGTGTTCAGCCGCATCAATCTCCACAAAACGTGACTTAAGCCCAGACAAGATGTCCTTAAGCTCTGGGATAGTTGTCTCTCTTGTCAGACTTGTCGGTGTGAAAATATAATAGGCATTTTCAAAAAGCGTCACGTCGGCTGCAATAGCCCCTGATTTATGGGAACCCGCCATAGGGTGGGAACCTACAAACTGAACATTTTTACCTGTTAGGTAACGTTCAGCTGCCTCAACGATATCCAACTTAGTAGACCCTGCGTCTGTGATGATGACATTATCTTTGAGATCCAAGTCAGCCAATTCCTGCAAATAGACCACAGTTTGCTTAATTGGCACTGCAAGGATAATCACATCAGCAAGTGGGGCAAACTCTTTGAAATCACTGGTTGCACGGTCAACGATACCACGCTCAAGCGCAATATTTCGAGAATAGTCAGAGCGATTATATCCAAGAATCTCATAATCAGGGTGGTCTCTTTTAATCCCTAAAGCCAAGGAACCACCAATCAAGCCCAATCCTGCGATATAAATTGTTTTCTTACTCATTACTACTCCCATCTATTGTCTGATGCTGCTTAAAAGTTTTTCACATAGTCACGGTGACGTGCTACCGCTTCTTTCAATTCTTCCATGTTATCGGAAGAGAATTTGTCCAAGATTTCATTAGCTACGACTGTAGCAACTACGGATTCCATAACAACACCCGCTGCCGGCAAGGCCGTTGGATCTGAACGCTCAACTGTTGCCTTGTAAGGTTCGTGTGTTTCGATATCTACTGACATCAAAGGCTTGTAAAGGGTTGGAATGGGTTTCATAACCCCACGCACCACAATCGGTTGTCCATTGGTCATACCACCTTCGAAACCACCAAGATTGTTAGTGCGACGTGTATAACCATCCTCTTCATTCCAGAGAATCTCGTCCATCACTTGAGAGCCCTTGAGGTAGCCATCCTTGAAACCAAGGCCAAATTCTACACCCTTGAAGGCATTAATAGACACAACTGCTTGAGCAATCTTAGCATCAAGTTTGGTATCCCATTGCACATAAGAACCAAGACCAACAGGAACACCACCAACGACAGTTTCAACGACACCACCGATTGTGTCCCCTTCTTTTTTGATTTGGTCAATGTAATCTTTAATTTCTTGTTCACGCTCTTGGTTAACGACTGAAATCTCTGATTGTTGAGCCAATTCCTTGATTTGAGCTACCGTCAAATTCTCAGGCACATCAATTTCCTTACCACCAAAGACAACAACATGGTTAGCAATTTCAATATCGAGCTCAGCCAAGATACGTTTAGCGACAGCACCTACTGCCACACGCATAGTTGTTTCACGCGCACTAGAACGCTCCAAGGAATTACGCAAATCATCAAAACGGTATTTCATTCCACCAACCAAGTCAGCATGTCCTGGACGTGGGTGAGTGATTTTACGTTTGGTTTTCAAACGGTCTTCAATGTCTTCCACAGCCATGATGTCCAACCATTTTTGATGGTCCTTATTGATAACATGAAGGGTGATTGGAGCCCCTGTTGTTTTCCCATGACGAACACCAGAAGTGATTTCAACCTTATCAGACTCAATTTTCATACGGCCACCACGACCATAGCCACCTTGGCGGCGTTTCAAATCACCATTGATATCTTCAGCCGTCAAGGGAAGACCAGCTGGAACACCTTCGATAATTGCTGTTAAACGTGGGCCATGAGACTCACCTGCTGTTAAATATCTCATTTATTTCTCCAAGTACTCTTTCATTTCAACTAAAGGAATCTGATTGATAGCTGCCTTACCAATCTCTGGAACGATAACTGTCTTAATGCTATTGCCACGAGCTTTTTTGTCATGTGTGAGGGCTGTATAGAGCTCCTCAACACACCATGGCTCATAGTCTACTGGCAAGCCAAATTTAACACACATCTCAGCGATTTGACGTGTGATCCCCTTAGGCATCAGACCTTTTTCCTCAGCAACTCGTGAAATCTGAACCATTCCAATAGCTACCGCTTCACCGTGCATGACTTTACCGTAACCAGCTGTTTGTTCAACGGCATGCCCAATCGTATGACCAAAGTTTAGGTACATACGGACACCACCTTCAAACTCATCTTCAACCACAATTTTACGCTTAACGTTACATGAACGGTAAATGATGGTTTCTGAGTTTTCCAAAATACTGTGAACCGAACCATCAATGCTTTCAAGAAGCTGCCAAAGCTCAGGATCATCAATCAAACCGTATTTGACAACCTCACCCATACCTTCGATCAATTCACGTTTACCAAGTGTCTCAAGGACATTAGGGTCAATCAAAACCCCATCAGGCTGAGCAAAAGTTCCCACGATATTTTTAGCAAATGGTGTGTTCACACCCGTCTTACCACCAATAGATGAATCCACTTGGGCAGTTAGACTGGTTGGAACCTGAACGAAATGAATCCCACGCATATAGGTTGAAGCGACAAAGCCTGCCAAGTCACCAACAACGCCACCACCAAGAGCAACAATGCCATCACTACGAGTCATGCCATTCTTAATCAAAAACTCATAAGCCTTGTTAACAGTCTTAAGATTTTTACTCGCTTCACCTTCTAGGAAATCAAAAACGACAACCTCAAAACCTTCGTGCTCCAGGCTAAGCTTAACTTTTTCTGCATATAGAGCTCCCACATGATTGTCCGTAATAAGGGCAATCTTTTGTGGTTCCCAAAGTGACTTCACCCATTTACCGACAGTCTTAAGGGCTCCTTTTTCAATAATAATGTCATAAGGGTTATGTGTTAAATTTACCTCTAGTTTCATAGTCGTCCCCTCCTAGCTATTGTAAATATTTTCTAATTCCTGCCAAATAGCGTCTGTTGGCATGTCCTTGCCTGTCCACAATTTAAAGGCACCTGCTGCTTGATGAAGCAACATGCCAAGTCCGTTCACAGCCTCTATTCCCTGTTTTCTAGCCAAGGCCAAGAAAGGTGTTTCAAAAGGCTGATAAATGATATCAGCAACCAAGAGTCCCTTAGGAAATTTTGTATCTGTAGGAATAGGCAAGGATGCGCCATCCATACCTACGCTCGTCGCATTCACCAATAAATCAGCCTGGCCTAGTTCCTCTTTAAAATACTTAAGATCATTTAAAGCATGAAACTCCAAGTGACAAGTTGTCTGTTCAGGTAAGGACTTAAAGCTCTCTTTTGCCTTATCCAATGACTGAGGGCGAACATAGACACTTACTTTTTTGGCACCATCAAGAACTGCCTGCGTCACAATAGCTTTAGCCGCACCACCAGCACCCAAAATCATCAGATGGGCATCTTTAGGGCTAAAGTTCTTTAAACTAGCAAAAAAGCCAAAACCGTCCGTATTATGACCAATCAAACGCCCATCATGATTAACAACTGTATTGACAGCACCAATCAGTTGAGCTGCAGGACTAATCTCATCCAAAAAAGGAATGACTGCTTCCTTATATGGCATGGACAAATTGATACCGAACATGTCGTAACGTCTAATATTTTCAACTGTCTCGGCTAGGTCTGATTCCGGAATCTCCCAGGCCACATAAACACCATTAACTTGTGTCTTCTCAAAGGCCGAATTATGAATGAATGGCGAAATCGAATGCTTGATTGGATTGGCGACAACAGCTGCTAGGCGTGTGTGTCCATCAATCTGCATCCAAAACCTCCCTGATTCTACGCATATCTGCAAGACCAACTTGTCCCGGTGCACTAGCATTGTCAAGACTAGCAAAGGTCCATGATGACCCCACCAAATCTCCCGCAAAACGTGACAAACGACCTAGTTTACCCATTGACATGGTCACAAACTCTTGCTCAGGATTATAGGCCTTAAAACCACGTGTGAAGTTCATAAGGTCAAGAACATCCTGCTCATGCTTAGGCATAACCGCCACCTTAACCACCCTTGGCGTTAGGTTTGTCATTTCTGACAAAAGCTCCATGAGGTTTTCAGGTGTCTCCTCAAAGTTATGATAAGACAAAACCAAGTTTGAAAAATCCAGCATTTGGTCAAAGACAGCCTTACGAGTGAAATACTCAAAATCAATATAATCTGGCGAGTAGATAGCAGCGACATCCTCAATTAGTGCGACATATTCCGCATCCGTTAACTCAAGCTTGCCACCCTCACGCGTTGTACGGATGGTAAAGACAATCTCAAAGCCTGCGAATTTCTCGAAAATAGCTGGAGCAACCGTTAAGATACTATCCTTATCTAAAAAATCTGCACGCCATTCTATAATGTCTGCCCCCTCAAAACGAGACAGTTCAAGCTCTTGTGCCTCCTCTAAACTAGTTGGCATAATCGGAACTACAATTTTCATTTATTTACCTTTATTGTGTATACTTTCAAATAATTTGATGTTGGATCATTAGGATTGACGGTAAAATCCGCTGGTAATTGTTGCAGGTTAACGAAGTCCGCTGAAACATCTCCCAAGCCCTTACGGAGTTGTTTTTTAAACTGTTGCACGGTCATATTAGCAGCATTGGTACTTGCGATGATTGTCCCATGCTCTGATAAAATATCAAGACTCTGTGCAATTAACTTGTGGTAATCCTTATTTGCTGAGAAAGTGCGTTTCTTATTTCGAGCAAAGCTTGGCGGATCGATGACGATAAGGTCATAAGATAAGCCTTTTTTCTTTGCATATTTGAAATAATCGAAGACATCCATCACGACCAAGCGATGATTGTCCATACTGAAACCATTAGCTTCAAAATGAGCCGTCGATAATTCACGTGAACGCTTAGCCAAATCAACTGATGTCGTTTCAACCGCTCCACCCATAGCCGCAGCAACTGAAAAAGCTGCCGTATAGGAGAACATATTCAAAACTGATTTACCCAAAGCTAGGCCATTAACTAAACCATCACGCACTTCATGCTGATCAAGGAAAATTCCCGTCATTAGCCCATCATTGAGGAAAACTTCATAAGAGACCCCATTTTCTAAAATGGTGAAGGTATCAGCCGCCTCCTGCCCAAAAAGATGGTCTGATTCGAAATCAAGACCCTTGAAGCGGATTTTCTCATAGCCTCCCAAGACCTCAGGAAAGACCGTTTGGAAAGCCTCTACAATAACATCCTTCAAGGAATAAACAAAGGCATTGTACCATGAAAAGAGGGCATAATCCCCATATAAATCAATTGTGAGTCCACCAAAATCGTCACCATCTTGGTTGAAAAGACGAAAAGCTGTCGTCAACTCATTATCATAATAGGATTGACGTTTGGCCTTAGCCTTTTCAAAAAGTCCTTGAAAATAAGTCACTGTCAATTTTTCTTTATTAGGGGACAGAAACCATCCTATCCCCTTATTTTGACTTGACAAATAGCCCGTTCCTAAAAAATCTTTGGACTGGCTATAAAGGTAAACCAACTGATTATTTTCAGTGATATTTGGAAAATCTTCTGCTAAAAGAAGCTGTTTTCCTTGTTTGATTTTTTTCTCCGCAAAGGGACTTACCGTCAATATACTCATGTTACTATTATACCAAAAAAATGCTATTATTTCTGTTTCGTAACTAGATTTTATCAATTATATGTCAAGGAATATCACACTCAATGGCAGTAAATTTTTGAGAGTCATTATCTTATTTGGTATAATGATTAAGATAATATAGAATCAAAGGAAGTATTACTTTGAAAAAAATTAATGAAGCCTTTTGGAAAGGAGTTTCATCAAGACTTGGATTTATCCTCTTGTTACTCTTCTTTTACTGGCTAAAAACCATATTCGCTTATTACGTCAACATTAATCTTGAGTTGGAAAGCAGATATCAGGTTATGCTTTCGCTGATTAACCCTATTCCACTAGGATTAATGCTTCTAGGTTTAGGACTATACTTTAAGAAACGACGTTTCTTTTATAGCATTACCATTGCTATCTATGTCATCCTTAACCTCTTACTTATTGCTAATGTGATTTACTTTGGAGAGTTTACAGACTTCATCACTGTAAATACCATCCTAGCAAGTTCTAGTTCGGCAGCAGGACTAGGAGACTCCGCCAAGAACCTTCTTGAGCCAAGCTATCTCTTCTACCTGATTGATGTACCTTTCTTCATCTATGCTGGTTTCAGGAAGAAGCTTAAGATGGACAGCAAGCCATTTAACAAACGAGCTAGTTTTGCCGTCACTGCACTGTCGACACTCCTTCTCTCAGTTAACCTCTTCTTAGCGGAAGTTAACCGTGGCGAGTTGTTGACACGTGGTTTCTCAAATAACTATATTGTTCGTGCTATGGGGATTCCCTTCTTCACAGCCTATTCTGGTAACTTAACTTATCAGGCCTCACAGGCTCGTTCATCAGCAACAGCTGAGGATATGAAAAAGGTTGAGGCTTACGTTAAGGAGCACTACGCGGCACCTGATCCTAAGTATTACGGAATTGCTAAAGGAAGAAACGTCATCGTTATTCACTTGGAAAGCTTCCAACAGTTCCTTATTGACTACAAGCTCAAAGTAGACGGTCAAGAATATGAGGTTACACCATTCATCAATTCCATTTACCACTCAAACGAGACGCTAGCCTTTTCAAACTTCTTCCACCAAGTTAAATCAGGGAAAACTTCTGATGCTGAAACCTTGATGGAAACGTCTCTCTTTGGACTAAGCACAGGCTCATACATGGTAAACTATGGTGGTACCAATACAGCCTATGCTGCACCATCTATCCTAGCTCAAACAGGTGGCTATACGTCAGCTGTTTTCCACGGAAACACTGGATCCTTCTGGAATCGTAATAACACCTATAAACAATGGGGTTATAATTACTTCTTTGACTCATCAGCCTTCACTGAAAAAACTGATGAAAACTCATTCCAGTATGGTCTAAATGACAAGTACATGTTCCCAGATTCCATCAAATATCTGGAACAAATGCAACAACCTTTCTACGTTAAATACCTTACAGTATCTAACCACTACCCATACACTTCACTCTCAGGCGATGAAAAGGAACAAGGTTTCCCACTCGCTGAAACAAAAGATGAGACAGTCAACGGATATTTTGCAACAGCTAACTATCTTGACTCAGCAATCAAAGACTTCTTTGATTACCTTAAGGAAACCGGTCTTTACGACAACTCAATTATTGTCATGTACGGTGACCACTATGGTATCTCAGATACACGAAGCAGCAATCTTGCTGAACTTCTCGGTAAGAACCCTGAAACTTGGTCAAACTATGATAAGGCCATGCTTCAACGTGTTCCTTACATGATTCATATTCCAGGATATACTGGTGGTGGCATCTCTAACACCTTTGGCGGTGAGGTCGATGCCCTTCCAACTCTCCTTCACATTCTTGGTGTTGACACTAGCTCTTATATCCAGATGGGACAAGACCTCCTATCTCCTGATAACAAGCAAATTGTCGCATTTAGAACCTCAGGTCAATATGTTACTCCTCAATACACTAGCTATTCTGGTCGACTCTATAATACTCAAACAGGGGAAGAAATTACCAACCCTGATGAAACGACTAAAAAGGATAACGAAGCCATTCGTAAGGCAGTAGCCACTCAGCTTTCAATGAGTGACGCTGTTCAAACAGGTGACCTCCTTCGTTTCTATACGCCAAATGGTTTGAAACCTGTTGATTCTAGCAAAATTTCCTACACTAAACAGATGGATCAACTGAAACAGATCAACAAAAAGCTGAAAGATAAATCAACTAGCCTCTACAAGCAAAAAGGCAATAAATCAACAGCTGATCTATTCAAGACCCCATCTTACAAGGAGCTACATCCTGCAGAATCCGAATCAAGCTCTAGCTCAAGTTCGGGTGAATCAGAGCCAAGCAGCTCTTCAACGGAACAACAATAACCCCTAAAGGCAGTCCAATATGGACTGCTTTTTTAGATTAAACAAGTTTCAATACCACTTGGCTGAAAAATTGCAACTCTCATCTCACTAGTTACTCTCAAACATATTTCTTGCTAGTTTGCTATAAGCGTGATTAAATAGGATTTGTAAGAAAACTTATAAAGGAGAACCGATATGAATCCAATGGAATTATTTAACCAAGTAAAAGAAATGATCGAAAAGAAAGATTTCGAAGCTGCTAAAAAGTTTGTCGATGAAAACAAAGATGATTTGGGCGAGTACTTCGACCAAGCTAAATCTCTTGTGTCAGGCAACGAAATGGTCAGTGGCGCTTTAGACAAGATTAAAGGTCTATTCTAAGACGAAATCCCCGCAGTCAATAGGATTGCGGGGGCTTTTTATGTCTAGAAGTCCTATTTAGAGACGGTGCCTAGCTTAGTCAAAAGTTCTTTAGAACAAGCAAAAAAAGAGATTCCCTAAGGAACCTCTTTTCATTCTATATGACTATAGAATTATTTTTTCAAGTTGTAGAATGATTTCAAACCACGGTATTCTGTTAGTACAGTTTTAAATGCGTATATAATAGGAAGAAAACCTATAAAATAAGGATATATGCGTGTAAGATGTAGACGGTAAAACTCACATAAAGTTACTAAAGTTTACACTTATTGCCCCTTATTTGCCCCCTTTTTATAAAAAAAGACTTGGCAGCATGAGCTACCAAGTGACAATAAAAAAAAACAAAAACATTCTGCACGTAATCGTCCAAAAGTACATCTATAGTGTACCTCTATTTAGATTAAATGTCTAACGTTATATACAAAATAAAAAACCCCGACTAAAAAGCCGGGGACAGTTCGAGAATATTCATCGAAAGACGCCAAGTATTCCGATGAATATATTAACACTTATCGTGGAGATTATCAAATACAAAAAAGAGCTATGAGATAACCTCGTAGCTCTTTGCCTATGATGGATATTCATTATAACACAAAAAAAGCCCTGCGTCAGATCGTATCTGTCCATAGTGGATGCAGGGGGATTGTCATTTCATGTATATTATAGCACAAAAAATAAAAAAACGCACCAGACCCCGTAGAGTTACTGGCACTTTCCTAGATATATTATACCAAAAAAGCCCCAGCAAAATGCTGAGGCTTCGACCACTACCACCATGATGTCCGAACTGTGGTCTGTCGGGAGGTGATATACTCCTTTTTATTTTATAGTTTTCGTGGTTCTTTTATTTAATTATACACCAGTTTGGCCTTGTGTGGCTTGTGCTCGTTCTTCAATAGCCTTAACCACTGAGGCACTAGCTTCATTGATTGCTTTAGAAACCGCTTCGGCGTCGTTTGATTGACTGTATAGGAAACGCTCGAAGTCTGCATCATCCAACTGCAAACGTTTAGTTCCAGTGGCTTCGAGGGCGTCCACTGTACCCATTGAGCCAATACCAAACACACGACCATTAACAACTGCTACCCAACCTTCTTTACCGCTTTCACTACGTACTACAAAATTCATAATATCTTCTTCCTCTTTTTTATTTACTAGGCTATCACCATCATTGATGATAACAACATTCTTATCCAATCCACCAGCTAGACCAGTGCTTGTAAACTGCCACCAGCGTGTGTGTTCCATGTTCGGATACACGCCCCAGTATGGCTCTGGGCGTACCTCGTAATCTGGGTACGCTGCAATCCATAGACTGTTAGGATAACGTGCAGTGATTTGATCTACGTACACGTTAGCTAATGTATAAGGCTTGTAACTGTAATAGATTGGCTCAAAACCATTCGCCTTACAGATATCCATAAACGCCAATACTGCATTAGTATTCGCTTGTTTGTCACCGCTAGCGCCGTCTTCATAATCACAAACCAAATAACGAGGGTGTGATGGCAGATTACTGATGAAATAGTTAGCTTCAGCTTGTGCCGTTGCTACATCGCCACCGAATCGGGCAAAGTGGTAGTAACCAATGCAATTACTTGTGTTGGTTTGCTGAGTAACTACTGGACTAACCCAGCCCACACCTTCAGTAACTTTGATAACTGTATTATTCGTACCACTAGCACTACAGATACTAGTCAAGTCGCCCGGTTGGTAAGCTGACACGTCGATAAAATAGGCGTTCTCGGTCATGCCATCGAATGGCAATTCAAACCATCCAACCATTTGCTGACTTGGTGCTGACCAGTCAACATAGCTGAAATTACCAGCACTATCGAGGTTTCGAGTTACTTTGCGTGTCCAACCGCCGTTGTATAGACAGTCAGCGTTACCGTCGATATTCTGTTCGACTGTGGTGACTGTCCCGTCTGGGTTTTCTGCGACCACGAAACCGATATGACCGAATTGGTGATATGGCAAACAGTTAGTTACCCATACACTCCCAACGGGTGGATTGTTAGCACCGTTGAAATAAGTGACTTTCAAACCTAGACTTTCAGCACGACTTAACGCATCGATAGCGTTTAAGTAGCTGAAGTTAAGATTAAACAACCCTTGATACTGTAGCACATTGTCAATCAAGCTGATACACTGACCGCCATAAGGATTGGTAGGCACGGTTACACGTTGATTGACTAGGCTCTCAAGCGTGTTTAATAACTGTGTTTTAGATGTCATAGGTCTCCTTTCTCATAATTATTTTTGAATGCTCTGTTTAATCTCCGAGATAGTTCTCTCCAACTCTTCGACCTTCTGTTTTAAAGCTTCAATTTCACTTGTAGGTAATTGTGATTTTGTTACAATTGGGTCTTCCGCAAATTTATTTTGTTCTAAAACCTGCAGAAAAAAGTTATTATATGTCGGAAATAACCCATACGCTTGGTTGATAGTCAACGATGAGGATTGTTTATCTTTAATCTCGCCAATATCACGGCCAATGGCTTCAATGGCCTTGCTTAAATTGCTCATAATTCACCCCCTATTAGAGAGTGTTTTTTGCAGTATTGTATACACTCACATAGTCTTCTTGCTCGATAGTGTCGAGACGAGTTCCCAATTCGGTCATTTTCGAAATGATACCACTATCGGTATTGCCGCCAGCAGCGGTGATTTTATCAGCAAGCTCTTTAAGAGTATCAAGCTCTTCAGGAGCGCCACCAATAAGGTCAGTTTTAGCTTGTGCAATTGCGGTGTTAAGTTGGTCTTGAGTGATGCCGTTGGCGGTCACTTCCCCTTTCTCGGCTTTGCTAGCCAATGCTGTTTTAATTTCCTTGATGTCTGCACCAACGGCTTGGGCGAAATCATGTAATTTACTCATTTAGTTTTCCTTTCAAATTTTAGCTAGATTGTAGATGTTAACGAGGTCTTCTGTGATCTCAGTGCCACCACTGATTAAGCCAGAATCTCGCAATTCATCCGCTAGTAGTTTTAGTTTAGGGCTCTTGTCCGATGGAATAGCACTGTCTGCATTCAGTGAGTTTTTCACTTTCACCTTAAAGTTATTAGACGGGAAGATATGTCCATCTAGTTTAATTTCAAGGTAGTAAGTGCCAGTAGCTACCACGTTACCCATTGAGAATGAGAATCGACCACTCTCAACAGTAACATCTTGATAAAGTGCCACTGTTTCGTCATTGGATAGCGTCAGCTTACCAGTGCCAGACAGCTCCATGCGTTTTCCATCAGCCCCTAGAATTTCAAAACCAAAGACTGAGGTAACATCCCCAGACTTGAGAATGTCGCCCCCTTCGATTTGGTTGATAGAGGTCATGAGTTTAGCCATAAGCTAGTCCTCATAAGGTTTAGTATATGATAGTGCTCGTTCGCTATCGCTAAGACCTTTCGTCGTTGGATCTGGGAACATATTCAAGGCGTTGAACACTGTCAAACCTACCAAGTATGGATTAGACAAGAATCTGCCAAACAATCCAAACAAAGCTCCCCAACTTGTGATATCTTCAAACTTGATACCAAAGTAAGCCAAAACTGGCAACACCAAAGCTAGTGCAAAGCGTGTTACGAATGTACGGTTTTTAAAACGAATAGACCAGTTAATTTTCATGTTAGTTCCTCACTTCTAAATTAATATATTTTTTATAAAGGGCATCAATGTACCCGTTGCCACCTAATTTCTTATAACTGGAGTGCATTTTATGGATAACATCCGAATTGTGAACGGTGGTATATCCACGCTCTAATTCTTTGTTAATATCACGTTCTAAACGTAGATACATAGTTACCAAATGTGCTTCATCATGCACTACCAGCTTGTCATTTAATTCGTTGATTTTCTCGCTGTTTGATTCACCGATTTGTTGAATAGTTTCAACCGAATCATGGATGTTGTTCAACTCGCCTTTTAAATCTCCGAATTGTGATTTACTTAAATTAGCTGACTTGCTAGCTTTCATCCCAAACCAGCCCGTTGCTATCACTCCAATAGTAGGGGCAAGGTGGTCAATCAAATCAGAAATATTCAATGTACTTTACCTCTTTTATTTTTTACCCCCATTTTTTAATTGTCTTCAGTGATGTAAGTAACTGTCCCGGTGTAGACAGACGGTTCTTGCGATTGGTTGGTTAAGAAAATCTCGCCATTGGGTGAAAACGTCCAAACAGCAACATCACTGTGTTTGGTGCTGACATTCTTGTTAGCTACAAGATGGACGGGAATGGACGGCCTAAAGCCGTTTGGGATGGAATTTTGTTCCATCTTCCCATTTTCGTAAACTCCGACTTTGTAGACGCTTCTATTTATCGAAGCGGTCACAACCGAGCCTTTTTTAACAAGAGAAATTTTCACATCCCATCCTAAATCCACTTCTCTTTTTATGATTGCGGGTTCTGGTTTCTCTTGTTTTGGCGTGTACTCAATCCATGAACTGTTGGAATTACTGGTTACTGTCCGTTTGAACATGCGACCAGAAACAGTCGTTAGTGTTTGATGATAACCGGATGTACTTTCCACAACTTCTAAGAAACCACCCTCGCCTTGTGCTGGATGATTTTTGTAATTACCCGCTATCGAGTAGAAACCCGTGGTTTTGTAATCATTTAGGTTTGCTACTTTGTTATCAATCGCTGCACCGTTTGGTTCGGTCAACTTATGATGTTGTATCTGCTTACGGTCTGAGTAAATCAAACCATTAACGTCCAATGCTCCCATTTCACGGTACTTCCCAATACCGACGCCATCACGTTCGTAGCTCATTACCACTTTATCTGTTGATACCGTGATAACAAATTCTGTGTATGAGAATTTATCTTCAACACGCCCCAGCACTTCCCACGAGGTATCGGCTGGATATTTACCGTTTAGATTAGCATCCGAGCCATTTAATTCAGAAATATTCTGCCACTCGTTCGTGCTATCAGTTGTGTAAGTATCCGCACCTACTTTCCTTGTTTTAAAGGTCAGCTTGGTTGTGTTTTTTTGCGTTCCATTGACGGATAAAGCTGCAACTTTTAAAAAGCGTTTCAGCGTGATCGTATCTAGTTTTTCACCCGTTCGCTTAGCTTCAAAACGTAGCGTTGGGTTAAAATACGCTAGCACCGTGATAGTTTTTTCTGCCCAATCAGACCACACGCCTCGACTGTCTTGCACTTTAGCTCTAACAGTCATTTGTTTGTCGGTCATCGTTGTCGGTACAGTTAGGACGCCACCGTTCGTTTGTGCTGAAGTGTTTCCGCTAACGATTTCGGCATAATAACCAGTGATGGATGCCCCTGCTGTACCTCTAGCACCGTCAAACCCAACCTTGATGCGAGATAGCGTGCTAACAAAATGCGTAGGGCTTGGAATTAGGTTTTGTGTCACGGGGTTTGTGTCCGATAGATTGAAACCAGTGAACCCCGGCTTAAAAAGATTGGCCGGGACATTGACCGTGATTTTCTGGATATCCCTTCCCCTTTCAATTCCGTCAGCATACGAGATGTAAGTAATCGTGCCTTGACCGCTTGTAGAATTAGGGAATTGATTAGCGATTTCTACTGGTGGAATCCATGTATAGCTTGTATCAATATCGTCCCCAGCTATTTTTTGTTCCCAATCACCAACACGCACCCAAATCGAATGCCTCATCCATGCTTCACGCTTTGTGATGTTGATGGTCACTGGTTTAGCGATTTCAGCCGTTACGTCTGCACCGTAGCTGGCACGGGAAATAGTGGTCAAGGTGAGACTTGCATTATTAATAGGTATCACCTTGTTATTACTCTTATTCTTAAATTCTCCACGGTAGTAAATTGTGCGTGTCCCATCTCCATCGTGAGCGACAGTGACCTCTTGGTCAATCAACATAGCTGTTTGATTAGGCTCAACAGTTAATGTGCCAGAATTTGATAAACGTTTCCCGCCGTCATAATCGATGTACGCTTCCCAAGGAACACCAGAAATTTTAGTATCTCCGTTTTCCCAATAGAGCTGTAAACGCACTTGAGATGTATTCCTATCAATGTTCGTGCTAGCTTCATACGCACGCAGAATCGCTTTCCCTCCAGCCATTAATAATTACCTCCTACCCATTTGATTACATTTCGATTTGGGTCAATCAAATCTTGTTCTTCTCGATAGTATCCAATCTGAATTGATTTAGAGAAAATACCATTTTCAATGTGAATCACACCTTTATCGATATACATGACTTCAGTACCCGAACTAAACATAGAGATACGTTTATCTGAAACCATCACCGAATTAGAACCGTCATTTTCCCCAATGGTCAAGCCTTCGTTGGATGCTCGCATGTAGTTGTCAAGGAAATTCCAACGCTCTGAGGTCTCGCCTAAATCGTTTTGCAGGTTCACAATCCGCTGACTAGCTTCAACTAAGGCTTTTTCGGTCTTGTTCTTGTTTTCTTGGTTTGTTGACAAGAAATCTTGGTAAGACTTCACCCACTGGTTGACCACCGATAGACTGGCTTTGGCTTTCAATTCTGCTTGTACGATTGAGTTAAGCTCGTTCAGTTTGTTAATCTGGTCTTGCGTCAACGCACTATCAGCCTTGCCGTCTAATTGGCTTTTTAGGTCTTTCGGTGATGCTTGCCATGCTCGGTCAGTCGTTCCCTCGTAGCAATCCAATTCAGTGAAGAATAGCAACGACTGACTGCCGTTAGTAGTACCAGTGTTATCAATACGGATGAAGCCTTCATCACATTCACCAGAGTTGAAAGTGAAGTGAAATTTCTTAACACCGCTCGTGGATGGCGAACCATCGAAATGCTTGATATTGACTACCTTGCTAAAATCTTTAGTTTCGTTTGATTTGCGTCCAAGAAAATAGATATCCATTCCCTTTAGATTACCGCCTGCCAAAATCGAAATGTTAAGTGAATAGTTAGCATTCCGTTTCACTGGAAATCTCAGCGTAGCGCTAGGCGTTGTTGTTGTTGTTGTTGAAAGCAAAAACAACGGCTTAGAACCGTTGTAATAGAGTGAATGACTTGAAACAGATAAATTCGAGTTCGGTTGTGTGGCTAGCCAATACCCCCAACCATCCAGATTGTCCGGAAAAGCTGAGTTAACGATTAGGTTATCACCACCGATCGAAACACTGCCGGTCATGTCGTTCCACGTATAATCCGCTGGGTTGGTGCTATCTGATTTATCGAAATTAGTACACACTCCTAAGTAACGCTTGCCCCCGTCTTGCGTTAGACTGAAACCAGTTCGACCATCGGCACTATCGGCATAGGCAAAGTGTACGTAAGGTGTTCGCCCGTCTGCTCCAGCTTTACCTGGAATACCGTCACGCCCGTCGCTACCTTTCCACTTACTCCAACGGTAATCTTGTGGGTTTCGGCTATCTGTGGCATTGAAATCTTGGTACATTCCAATAAACGCCTTGTTAGTATCGGTTTGACTAAAGCCACTACCAGAAACGGTATCAGCGTAGGCAATGTGGGTGTACTGTGTTTTTCCATCAGCACCTTTAACACCGGGTATACCTTGGTCACCTTTAGGGCCTTGCAAACCTTGTGGACCGGCAGGACCAGTTAAACCACGCTCACCCTTGTCACCTTTAGCCCCATCGTTTCCTTTCGGGCCTTGCTCACCAATTTTAGAAACTGAATAACCAGTTTCATTAGTGTTATCCGTATAACTCCAAACAGTTTTCGTCCAGAGGAATTGCCCAGCCGGTGCGTTAGGTACTTGACTAGTCCAACCAGTTGTTGGCGCTATCGTTCCCGATGTGCCTTGTGCGTAAGTAATGGTTGTGTTTCGAATACCGACACCATCCTTACCAGCGATACCATTATTACCATCGTTGCCGTCTCTTGCTACGTAGGTTTTTTGATATCCCGTTTCAGTGGTGCTGTCGGTATAAGTCCAAACTGTTTTTGTCCAAAACCATTGCCCTTTAACTAAAGCTGGTGGGTTTTGATACCATGCCGTAGGTGGCACGGTTTCAGCCATAGATAGACCATATAGAACACTAGTATTTCTAATGCCAATACCATTTTTACCGGGAATACCATCGTTCCCACGGTCTCCCTTCGGGCCTTGTTCTCCCATTTTTGCAACGGAAAAACCTTGTTCGTTCGTTCCGTCTGAATAGAACCATGTCGTTCTAGTCCATAGGTATTCACCGGGATTGACCGTTGGAATGTCTGGTGACCATGTACCGTCCTCGAATACGATGTTTTTAACCCATGTCGAATTGTCTGTCGTGTAGGTATTGACACGAATTTCATAGTCACCAGTTGGACGGTCGTGGGTGTATCTCGTACCGTTAGCCGTGTTGCTATCAGAAATCACTGCCCATGTACTAAAGCTTGGATTGACAAGCCAGATTGTAGCGCCGTTATTACTTGCACTCACATCGTGCTGATTGGTAAACGCTCCATTAGTTTCAGCGGATAAGATATAAGTCTTACCTTCTTCTAATCGAACACGTTGACCAGTCATGATAAGGTTGTCGGTCGTTGAATTAGATGGTTGGTATTTATCGCTGATCGCTGCGATTACGCTACCAGACGGCTTATTCACACCGTCCGTAGATTTCGCATAACGCAAGGTGGTATTGACCAACCCAACGCCATCCTTACCCGGTAGCCCATCATCACCTTTAGATCCATTCTGTGGAATGTATGTTTTTTGATAACCAGTCTCACTAGATTGGTCTGTATACATCCACTGGGTCTTAGTCCAAAGGTATTTACCTTTAACCAAGATAGGTGGATTGGAAGTCCAACTAGTAGGCATTACAGTGTCGCTATCGCTCATGCCGTAAGTGATAGTGGTAGACTTCAAGCCTACCCCGTTTTTTCCGGGTAAGCCGTCATTACCTCTATCGCCTTTCGGGCCCTGCTCGCCTTTATCCCCTTTAGGTCCGGGGTCGCCTTTCGCACCATTCCTACCGTCTGAGACATTTAAAAAAGTAACTTCTTCTGAAGCTACCTCTTTATTATCTACCCACGCTGAAACTGTTAAGGCGGTCGGTTGGGTGATCTGTGAAGCTACCATGTCGTAAGTCATACCTACATACTTAATAGCACCATCAATCACGAAACGCCATGTAGCGTTAATGGTTTTATCACCTTGTTTCAAAACTGGTCGAACAGTCGAGCGTCCAACACCGTTTTTAAATGCCGTTCCGTTTGTGGTCGTGATCTCGACACGGTACGGTAAGGCTCTTGCTGCGATTTCATCAATACGTTGTTGCAAGTTGTCGGATGGTTTATTAACGATTTTACGGAAATTAGAGAACACCACTGAATTATTCAACGGCATGTCGAAACTAACAACCATTTCAGTTACACGAGCTTCGAGAGCTAACCCACCTCTGAAATTATTATTGATAATCTTAACAGTGTCACCTAAATTAATGTCTTTATAGTTTTCCATGAAACTAGAGTGAACATCCACCGTGTAAGTCAATAACGGATAAGCGTATTGCTTAATGGTACGTAATGCGTAGCCTTTAAGTGAGTTTACGTCCTTGTATTCGGTCTGAAAATCCTTACGTGTCCAGTTATCAGCATTGTTGGGGTTCATCGTTGATGGGTAGCGTTCCCTAGATAGTGGAGCGAACACATAACTACTACCTTTTCGTGAGTAGAACTCTACTTGCCCTAACTCATTCTTCTCTTCAAACTCAACACTTTCGAGATTAACACCATCCGCACCAGTGAACACCCCAGCATTAAATAGCTGGGTTTTATCACTCGTGACTTGTACGCCTTTAAGTTCGTTTTGATAATGTAGCACCACATCTCCACGAGCCTTACCGATACCGTGGTGAGTTTCGTCTGGGATTTGGTAGATATCGATAGTAAAACGCTTGATCGTACCGTCTCGATTCAATTCGGTACGGAATGCAAATTCAGCATCAAATTTAGACATGAGACTGTGTAATTGTGCCAATTTTGTTTCTTGTGGCTCAAATTCAAGCGTTCTTGTTTTATCAGATACCTCGTTAACGCCAATTTCAAGATTTGTAAACCCTAGAATTTCAAGGTGTTCTAAGTACCATGCAATATTTTGAGCCCCGTTGCTTTTAAGAGCAACCGACTGCTCTTGTGCCAGTTCGAGATTGGTGTTATTACAAGTGACTTGGAATGAAGTGTCATTTTCGACAAGTTGCGACACATAGAAAACATGGTAGGAGCTATCGTAATAAAACGAAACAAACATATCATCTTTGATATATTTAACATCTTCATGCAGTTTCCCATTGACAATCTTAGGAATTGTGAAATCGAATGTGCTAGTTGAGTATTCAAGGTAAGGATGCCACTGACTGTTAGAGTATGGCAACATGCCCGGAACGTTGTTATTCAAGGCGCAAACCTTACGCATGTTCTTGTCATGAATCCAAATTTGCATTAAACAAAACGCTCCTTCCATGTTACTTCAATTGTTGGGTCAGTTCTTGTCCAACTTGATGTGTAGATGTCGATTTCAGTCTCACCAGTGCCGATACTGAACGGCTCGGATAAGTAAGTTAGCTCATTAGATGCTGGCAAGTTATCGGCTAGGGTCTTGCCTTTAGCCATGTCGATTTCAAGGATAGAGCCCTTACGGAAACGGTTAGGGATGTCTTCTTCCTTGTTAACGTAGTCCTTACGATAGACGAAACTGTCCAGATACATGTGAGTTACAAGCGGTGCATCACCAATGCCAAAGAAACCGATATTGATTTTAGCTGACTTCTTCCCTTTGATCTCTGGGATTTTAAACTTAGGATAACCGCCTTGATAATAAAACTGTATTTCATCATCAAAGCGTTGCATATCCGCCCAACCTTGCGGCTCGTTGAATGGGTTTTGGGTCATGACATGCGTACCCCAGAATGATTTTCTGTCTAACGTGCGATAACTTCCGTTGCCATCACTGGCAAGGAAACGATACTCGCACCCTAGACCGTTGACATGCTTAAGAGTTTCCACGCCATAGAGGAATGTTCCGTTTGCATCCGTGACAGATGTCTTGATGTAACCACACTCGTTAGATGCACCTAGCCAGAAAATCTGTCTCCACCACATATATTCATATAGTGAGCCTTTTTCACCGTTCGAATCCGCTGGAATCTCCCATGTAATTGAGCTGCCACGCAAGGAGGTTGAGCCACTACCTCGATTAGCCAAGGCAATGTGTGGCCTACCCCATGCGTTATCAATCGCAAGCGTTCCATTCAAACTTTGCAAGTTGTCGTTGAAACGCCCTTGATTTTTCGCACCAACCGCAAAACCATTGGTAATCCAGTTATTAGAAACGTAGTCGAACAGAATTTCAGACTGCTTAACTGTACGGGTGTCAGCTTCATTAGGATTCCCAATCTCGTAGCTTTCGCTAGACGATTTCACAACCCCAACCCATCCATTATCCGAATTGAATTTCAGCTTAATGTTTGGGTAGGTTTCAGTCGTACCAAAGTTTTTCAAGGTAGCCTTATAATGCCCGGTTGAAACCTTTTTAATACTTCCGTACTTGGTTTCACCGTCACTGCTTACCAATGCTTGCGCCTTATTTTCACCGTAACTTTTCGGAACATCAAACGTAACCGTTACTGTGGCAGTAATCGGTGCCGTGTTCTTGTCTACTGTAAGCGACGCTTGACCAGACGGGATGGCTTCCCAAACTTTGTTAGGTTCGTCACCAAAAATCAATGTTTTCGGCTTATTAACATTGAGATAACCGCCTAGCGTCTCAGCAATGGTATTAAAGTAGTCGTAGTTTCCTACGAGTGTGAACGACACTTGAATCTGCTTAACTGACAAGGTGCTGTATAGGAATTGCTGCCCATAACGCCTACGCCCTTGGTCTTGATAGTTGTTATTGAAATTGGATGCTACGTTTTTTGTGACATCCACTGGAACGGTACGCCCTTGCCCCTCATTGAATAATTCGGTTAAGTTTTTACCGTCAAAAATGACTGACATTCCTATCAAATAATGCTACCTCCTAACAGCGCTTGTCTGCGCTCATAATCGTTTGTTGCCTTAGTCATGAATGGTGCAAGACCGTTTGACACACTTCTACCATCGATGATATTTCTAACTTCGATAGGGTTAGAGCCATTAGTTACCAATTGACCGAGTAAGTCAATCATGATATCTAGCTTGTTTTCCAATACAGAAACACGCTCACGATCTGAATTGCTATCGTGGTTTCCTTGTGGGGAATCGCCCGCAAATCGTGCTACGGCTTCAGTAAGTAATTGCCACGCTCTACCACGTTTGGCAATATCTGTCGGGATAACATACTCTGGCATGTCGCCTTCAGCTAATTCATAAACACCATTTTTATGGACCAGACCACCGTTAGCATAGCCATAAGCAGCTACACGGTTAAAGGCTGCGTCTGTCGTTCCATAGCGGTGCTTGATGTAGTTGATTGCAGCAAGCAGGTTATCATATCCGTTACGGATATTGTTATGTCCTGCGTGCTTGTAAGCGTCAAATGTTGGTTGAATAGTTTGCATCAAACCAATTGACGGTGTACCAGCTCTGGCGTTACTATCCCAGTTGTTTTGTACGTTAGGGTCACCCCCAGATTCACGCTGGATGGTTGCCAAAATCTTAGACACACGGAAGTCGTTCGGCTCGATACCGTTAGCCTTCAAGGCTCTAACAACCGATTCACGCCAACGGGAAACGCCTGTACCTTGTGGGCCGTCTTCACCACCACCCGGAGGGCTGAGCAATGGACCAAGGGTTTTCTTAATCCATTCAAACATGCCACCAACTTGTCGTTTAATCAAAGTTTGTAGTGGGTTGTTTCGGTCTTTAAGTGGTTTGCTATCATCGCCACCGCTACTTCCACTGTCTCGCACTCCGAAATCAAGGAAGGTAGCAGCGTTTGAAATATGACGGCCAGCATATTGATGATACTGACCATTACCACCGTAGTTGTACTCTTCACCGTCATAAGTATCACCGTGAACAGCCGTTACAAAGTCAACGTGGTTGCTTGAAACTGGTCCACCAGTATAGACTGCAACCGTACCCGGTTTTGGTCTGTTTAAGTGTGGCACGCTGGCAGATATCCATTGGTTACCATTACCGAGGTGACTAAACAAGCTAGGTTTGACACCAAGGTTTGCCAAACGACTGGCAACGAATGATACACACTCACGGTAGAAATAACCCCACGGGTCAGCACCAGCGTCTTTTGCCTTGTCTTTGAAGCGGTAGTCATCGCCTTTGGCACCCATTGCCACTGTGCCTTCATCCATTGAAGCGTTAGCCATAGACCAAAGCTCTTTCCACCAGTTTTTAGCTTCTTCGATTGGTTTCTTGTAAAGAGCGTTACCGAGTGGGTTAAACATACCGGCTAACTTGTCAGCATTAGGACTGAATTTTTTAGCCAATGATCCGACCGGGTCTTTAACGACATCACCGACAAATTCAATCATCTTCATGAATTTATCGACACCGTTCTTCATAGTGTCCCAGACTGAGCCCGCAACGTTGGTAGCAGTATCCCAGATTTTAGACCAGAAACCAGTCCCTTTGGCGAACGCTCCACGCTCTACACCCATAAGCATAGCCAATTCGCTAGCGTTGATAACCTCTGAGCCAGCAGGCAAGAGGTATTCAACATTTCGACCTTGTGGCAAGAATGGTTGCCCGTTTGGCAAGATAACCATTTCTTGGTTGTTTGTCTCTGGGCTGTCATAACCATCATTAAGCGTAGCTAACGTAGGCTTGGTAATTGGGTTTCGGTATGAGCTGAACATACCAGTACCACCGGCAAACTTAACTTTCGGAATTTTAGAGATAGCTTCTTTGCTACCGCCAAAGTCAGAAATCAGTTTGTTGATACCATCGATACCAGCGTTAGGCAGTGCAATGACGGCATTAATACCATCACCGGCAAGTTTTTTTATGCCATACCACATTTCACCAAAGCCTTTTTTTACATTGTCCCACGTATCTTTGAAGAATTTAGCAATATTGGTCAATGCGTCGGTAATCAGTTTGGTAATGTTAACACCGAATTTCTCTTGTGTTAACGCTCCGATTTCGTCCCATTTTTTAGATAGGAATTTCTTAGAGTTTTCCCAACCGTCAAACCAATTCTTATTGATGCCCTTGTGGTGCTTGTCGATATCCTTACCAAGGGCGGTCATTGCTTCAGTAGCATTACCCTTGATACCGTCCCACGTTTTAGATGCGAATTTCTTAACGTTGTCCCACTTATCAGACCAGTCTTTTTTAAGACTAGTCATGTGTTTTGCAACGCCTTTAGCCATATCTTTTACACGGTCCACTGTACCATCGACAAATTTCTTAAATGGCTTGTTGTGCTTATACATCAACTCAAACCCAGCAACTACTGGATTGGATGTAACAAGCAATTTCTTGGCGGTGTTCGTAAAGGCTTTAATACCTTTTTCGCCACCAGTGAAGTAATTTTTTGTCTTTTCGAAGCCTTTCTTGGTGCTCTTGGTCATTGAGTCCATCGCACCAGTCCAAGTCTTCTTCATGCCATCCCATGTCTTACCAAGCCATTTCGCAGCACCAGAAAAACCGTCCTTGATACTCTTAACGATGCCATCAACGAATTTCTTGAATTTCTTGTTGTGCTTATAGATTAAAGCAAACGCCCCAGCAATCGGATTGGCAATGAATAAAAGGACTTGTTTCCAGTCCTTTTTGAAGAAATCAATGATCTTGCCAAAGATTTCTTTAGTCACTTTGAAGATTTTATCAAAGGCTTTTTTGGCAGCATTAAACATGCCGTCTACAAAGGCTTTGAATTTCTTATTGTGCTTATAAAGCAATACTAAGGCAGTGATAGCCGTAGTTACCGCAACCACAATCAAACCAATGGGGTTGGAAGCCATTGCTAAGTTCATTGCTTTTTGGGCTGCCGTCATACCAACCGTAGCTGTTCGCCATGCGTGGATACCTTTAACGACTGCCGTAATGCCTAGAGCAACTTTAGAGCCTACGAAATAAGCGGCAAACAAAGAACCAACTGTTTTAATAGCCGTCTTATGTTCAGCAATGCCACCCAAAGCCTTGGATAGTGATGTTACTGGTCCTTTGGCCTTCTTACCATTGCCGGTCATGAGATTGAAAGCCCCAGCGATACCTTTAATCATATCTACGGCTACTTCCCAAACACCACCGGCAAAGTCTTTACCAATGCTTAAGACTGCACCCAGACTGTCTTTTGTTTCTTTGAAGAAAGCCACAATCTTAGGGGCATTGTTAGCAATGGTTTTACTAACATTATCGACAACCTTGTTGAGACCGTCCATAAAGCCGTTGAGCTTATCCTTACCATCACCGAGATTAAACACTTTAGAAAAGGCATCCATGATGGTGCCTAGACCTTTAGAAACGTGCTCCCCTAAGTCTTTAAACTTGGTTTCAGTGTTAGGGTCAGCAACCCAATCCCCAATCTGTTGCAAGAATGGGTTTTTCATTTTGTCGATTGGGTCACGGAATGCAGCGACTACCGCCGGCATACGGGACTGAATTGTCCGTTCAAGACCGCCAATAGTAGTCGAGAAGTTAGCAGTGGCATCCTTGTACTTGTCTTGCAACTCAAACAAGGCTTTCTGTGCCATTTCTGCGGTAATCTTACCATCTTTTTGAAGCTCTGCATATTTATCGGCGGTCATGTCTGCAATGCCAAGTTCTTGCGCAGCTACTTCTTTAAGTTGGTTTTTCATTTCTGGAAAGACATTGATGATTGACATCATGTCTTGCCCTTGGACCTTACCATTGGCAATCATTTGCGCCCATTGTGTAGCGAAATTTTCAACGGCTGCATCGGTTTGACCAAACGCATCTTGCAAAGTCAAAATGGCTTGTGTTTGCTGTTTGGTTAACTCGGTATTATGAGTTACGGCATAAAATTTTTGGTTCATGCCGTCAACCATTTCGGTTGAGTTAGCCGCTGCTTGCGCCATTTGGTTGGTCATATCGACCATTTTTTTACCTTCTTCAGCATTACCCGTCAAGGTTAACCAAGTGGCATTCATGGTTTGTTGATATTTAACGTACTCGGCACTGGACTGTGCGATTTCGTCAAACTTACCTTTGATAGCTCCCAACGCATTCTGGAAACCGTTACTGATTAGGTTAGCTGCAAACGTAGCACCAAAGATACCTTTCAAACGTGAGGTTTTATGTTCAGTCTCACTGACTTCACTTCCTAAGCGTTTGAAGCTCTCTTTCAAGCGACCAATGAACGTGCTAGAGCGTTGACTTTGTTCAATCTCGTCATTCAATCTATCGGCAGCGTTACGAGCATGAGCCAAACTAGTAGCCGTTTCGTCTAAACGTTGCTTTTGCTTGCGGTATTCATCGCTAGTTCTTCCAGACTGTTTAGCGACACGCTCAAGCATTTCTTTTTGGGTCTCATACTGTTTATTTAAATTAGTAATCGAACCCTTGTATTGCTTAAGCTGTTCTTGTCTCGCTTCATCTTCCTTGCCCTCTGCTTTCAGACGCTTGATATAAGTGTCTGAGGCTTCGTTTTGGGCTTTGTACTCACGTTGCAACTCAGAAAGCCCAGACTTGTGGTAATCAAGGCTATTCTTAGCTTGACGCTGTTGATTCTCCAACGATGCCAAACGTGTTGTCGCTTGGTCAATCTGTTGTTGGTATTTAAGGTACTGTTCGGCAGTTTCAGCAGTGCTACCTTTAAGTTGAGATTGTTCTTGTTTCAGTTTCTCAATCTTATGTTGTTGATTTTGGATAGCATTACCCAAACCATCATACTTAGCTTGTGCTGCACCTAAGTAGTCACCAGCACTACGCATTTGGCTTTCTTGCGCCTTCCATGCGTTTGTAGAGCTATTGACTAACTGAGTTAATCGCTTAATCGAGTTAGCCGCTTGTAACGTGTCTAAGGCGATTTCAGTGGACATGGTAGCTTGTACTTTTGCCATGTATTATTTTTTCCTCCTTTCCTTAAAAATTTAGAGTAAAGATGTTGGGTCCACCATCCTATCTTCTTCCTCTTTTGCGTTTAGAATTTTCATCAACTCATAATAATCGGTATCGTAGTATTGATCTAGTGTCCACCCAAAACCTTGAATTGATTTTTTAGCAATGAGTTTCAAGTCCTCTATGCTATTTTCTAAATCAAAAATCTGTTCACCTTTAGACTTTAGTCTTTTGGGTCAGCTTCACCGGCAGCATTTTCAAGTTGTTCGTCTGTCAATCCGTACATGTAGCCCACCAATTTTTCGGCAATTTCTTGTGTACGTTCATTGTCCAAATCAAGCAATTTGTCATAGGCTTCATCATCCAAGTTAAGAACGGCACGAATGAAACCAAGCATTTCTTTAAGGATTGTGAAACTTGCTTGTGTTTGCTCTTGTGTGTCACCATCTTCGACAGTATCGCTGATTTTAAGCACTGCAAGTTGGTACTCGTGCATACGCAAAACGTTACGGTTGCTTGTAGTCACTTTGAAGGCTTTCTTGCTGATTTCTGGGATTTGAATAGTTTTGATTTCCATTTCTCTTTACTCCTTTAACAAAAATAGAGGTCAGGCCATGAGCCCGACCTCTTGCGAATTATAGACTGCTTGATGCAGTAGGAAGGACATATCCGCCAAATACTTCTTTGAACATGTTCGCTTTATCAAAAGTAGATGCTCCAGAATAGTATTTCTTGTAAGGCTCACCGCCGAACGCAGTCGCTGACAAGGCGTTGAATGTCATGTTATCGTCTTGACGAGTTTGAGCAGTATCAGTATCTGTAGCAACGTTTTGAGTTGATTCTTGCATGATACCGTTAGCAAAGCCAAAGAATACTGAGTGTTTGCGGTCAAGCGTTTCAGATTCAATCAATACCGCTGTGTGTGGTTTCTCACCGTCCATTACGTAACCGCCTTTGCCGTCTGGTTTAAAACCAAGCATTTTTTGTTTGATTTCAAAATCAAGGTTATTGAAGTCAAAAGCGACTGTTGGGGAACCTGGTGCAATCATAACATCTTGCACTGAGTTGTTCCCTGGAATCTTAGTAGCTTGACCTTCCAAGTTTGAGATGTTAGCGGTACGAGTACCAAGCATAGTTGAATCGACTTCAATAACGCCGTCTGTTGAAAGGCCGTCAGCCCCTTTAAGTAATTTTTGGGTTTTAGGGTCAACCAATGCAAGGCGGACCATTTTCAAACCTACAATTGCCATATAGTATTTTCTCCTTTGTTAAATTAGCTTATCGAGAGCAACAAAAAAGACCGCCGTAAGCTGTAACGTATCGGGGTCTATGCTGTGTTCTCTCATATCTGTAATCGAGTAGTGTTCAGATTTTAGGAATTTTAGTAATTCCATTTCAAAGGCTTCAATATCAAAATCAATATCAGCCTTGTAGAAAATCTGGACCTCTACTCTATCTGTTTTACTGAAAAAGGTATTGTTTCCGCTTAAGTCAAGGGATGGATTGCTTTCAGTGAGCAAAACGATTGTCTTATCGGTATTTTCTTCGAGTTCTTTAGGCAAGTTGTTTGCGTAGATTTCGCTTATTTCACCAAATTCTTTGCCGTCAATCAGCTCTTTTAGTTTTACGGTTGCTAACACTTAATCACTTTCCTCCTTTCTTGCGAATGAGTTTTTCATACTCCTCTTTTTCTGCTAATAGCACCTTTTTCTGTACAGTGCTATCGTTTTGGATATTGGTAACGAAATGATCAGCACGATATTTCTTCGTACCGTCATTTAATCGTCTGGCATTTTGTGCGTGGTAATTATTCTTCCAGCCTACGGTTGCCACACCGTTCTTTCTGCCGTCCGCATTAGTGGACTGGACAGATAAACCGTCAGCCATGTGTCCATACTTCAAATCTTTTTTGTTTGAGTAGTGTTTCTCTCGAGTGACTTCTTCCAACTCTTTTTGAAACACCTTTGCGCCAGCGGTTGTAATTTTAGCTTGTTCCGCTGGTGTGATATCGCCAATACTGGCTACCGTTTCAAGCCAGCCCTCTAGTGCTTCATCAAGCCCTACCATAGCCATCACCCAACTTTCTTGTGCTTTCTCAAAGTCAGAAAGTCGTAGCGATTAAGCCCAAAGTTTTCGTTAGGGCTAACACGCACAATATCATACTGAGTGCCATTGAGAACAGCGACTTGACCTTCTACCACTTTGGCATTATGGCGAATAACAATCACTCGTGTATCGCTCTCGCCGTTTTGTTGAGCCAAATACTCTTGATTGAGTGTGCGAGTATGAGGTTTATAGTGCAGCGTAAATTGTTTCACGAATTTTGGAACACTGACACCCGTAAATTTATTAGGTGTGCTTTGATAAGTGCCAAAATCAGCCTTGAAACGAAAGTCTGAGGGTAAGTATCTAACTTTAGCCATTAGTCACCTCTTTCTTCACTATACGTTGCGTATAAGCCCCTTAATTGCCCGATTATGCTATTCAAAGTGAGATTGATAGGATAAGTCACTGTGTCCGTTAAAGCCACTCTGTAAGTGAAATAAGAGCTTGTGAGAGCTATTACAGCCGTGTCAAATAGAGATTCTACACTTTCAAGGTCGTAGAATTTTGGGTCATTACCGACTGCATTGATAATATACTGTTGAGCTGATTCAATGTAAGCTGGAATGAGTGCAGTATCGTCTGTCTCATCCAGATTGAGGGTCTGCATGATAGTTTCCTTAGATACACTCATCACTTACCTCCTAATTAAGCCCCTGGTGTAAGATTAGCTTTTTGGTCAGCGATTGCTTTGAATGACGCTGGAACAAATGCTTCTTCATCCGTTTTAACAACATCGAAACGGTCAATAACACGTACCTTAGTAGTGTCAGTTTCGAATGCTCCACCACCGATGTTAGTAGAGAGCAATGACAAGTGTTGACGGTCAAACAATGTTACTGCTTGTTTCAAGTCACCAAAGTAAAGTGGCATAGCTCCACCAGTACCATTAGCAAGCCAACGGTCAGAAACTTCTTTAACTGTGAAACCATCGATTGAGTATCCAGTTGGTGATTTTACATCACGTTCCATGAGGTAGTCACCCATTGCGTTTTTGACTTTCTTAAGGGCAGTAAAGCCTGAAGTGTTTGTCAAGAAGAATGAAGTCTGTTTGATTGCTGGGTCAACTTTAGCTTCAAGATCAATAATGTCATCCCATTTAGCCAATGTTGGTTTAGTTGGAAGTGTTGCGATAACTTCCAAGATAGCTTTGTTACGAGTAACAACCACTTTCTTAGCAATCCATCCAGACAACCAAGCAAGGATATTTTCAGCAGAATCAGCAAGCAAGCTGTTAGTTACTGTTGAGATACCAGCATAGCGTTTGATTGTGTAGCGGATAAGAGAAAGTTTTGGATCATCGTTTTGACCGATTTGACCAGCTTCATCATCAATTTTATTAAGACCGGTGATTTCAGCCCATTTTTCGTAAACACGAGAACCAGTAAGAGTAGTTACGTTTTCCACGTTAACGTACTCTTGCAATGAATCATATTGACGGACCAATGTATTGATAGCTGTACGGATATCTTGAGGGATAGTCAAGCCAGCATCAGCACCAGTGCCGTCTGTTTTAGAATCAAGCAAGTTTTGGTAACGACCACGAACGAGGTTTTTAAAGTCTTTAACAAAGTTAGCTTTAACTTCTTCTTCGTTCTCAGTCAATGGTTTCTTGTCTTCTTCAGACATGTTTGCAACTTCACTAGCACGAGCTTCTGTGTACTGTTCTTTGAACATGTCACGTTTCATTTTGGCAGTGTCACGTTCATTTTTGATTGCTTGCAATTCTTCAGCGGTTACTGAATCGTCAAGCATAGCTACGTTAAGTTTTTCATTCAAGTTTTCGACCTTGTCGCCTTGTGCAACCCAAAGGTCATGCAATTCGTTTGATGTTTTCATCAATCATCTTCCTTTCATTTTTTAAGTAAAATCGCCAATTTCTGCTCACGCAATGAATTGGTTTTAGGGGTAGCAATCATATTCTTAAATTTAGTGATTGCTGATTTGCTTGGTAGTTGATGTACGGCATTGGTAACCATGATTTCTTCTTCGTCATTATCGAAGAACATGATTTCATCCGCAAAGCCTTTATCAACGGCAGTTTTAGCATTAAGCCATGTCTCTTTAGCCATGAGATTAAGTAACTCTGGTTGTTTAAGACCAGTTTTCATTTCATAAGCCAAAGCAATAGATTCATCAATACTATTCAATACCGCTGATTGATGCTCTAGGTCATCGCTATTACCGACAATACCAGTAGACGCTTTGTGAATCATGATATGCGCCGTTGGACTGATACGAACAGTATCGCCAGCCATAGAAATGACACTCGCAGCACTAGCCGCAAGGCCCTGCACATTAACCACAATACGCTTGCCACTAGCTTTAAGCATTGTATAGATTTCGCTAGCTGCAAATACATCACCACCGTTAGACGCAATGTTAAGCGTGATTTCTTCGTCTTCATCATTGGCAATGGCATCTTGCACCAGTTTAGGATAGGTACTAGACATGCCGAAGTATTCATAGAATGCCCCGGCATCATCGCTTACAATATCGCCTTTAATGTCAATCTTGCCCATTTATCTCACCTCCTTTCAATGTGGTACGGTTAGGGTTTTTACCCTCTGGCAACTCTTTAGGCAAAATCTCAGCTTGCTGCAAAATATACAAGCCTTGATTCTGTGCGAGTGTGCCACTTTTAACCATGCTATTGATCCGACTGATATAGTTAGCACCAGTCGGGTCAACCGCTGGGAAAATATCTGCGTCCACATCGCATGAAAGTTTTTGAGATAACTCACTAAGGAACGGTCTTAAATAGCGTACTACTGCTTTAGAGTAGACATTTGAGCTCATTTCTAGTGAAGACTGTTGGTCACCTTGTCCTCCGACAACGTTCTCTGGGATACCGTAGACTTTTGCAAATTGTCCGGTCGTCCAGTCCGCTTGCTTAAGTAGTTGGGCCACGTTGGACTTGATTTCAAGAGGTGTGAAATCCTCTAAATCATCCAGTACCAACGGGCCACCTTGCATTTGCTTCATCGCTTGTCGTGAGCGTGAGACCTTAGTTTTGAAATCGAGCAAACCACCGCCCTTAATTTTCAAGATACCATTGGCGTTTAGGGCATTTTTAAGAGAGTTAAGCGTTAACTTATCACTAGCTTTTTGAATATCTAGTTCTCTACCAAGAGCCATCAACGGACTTACGCTTGTCAAACCACCATCTACAGATAGCAATCTGAAGTGTAAGATGTCGCTTTGTGGAACGTGCTGTTTTGGTGGAATGCGTGGATCATCAAATGTGATGTTGTAATAAAGCCCATTCTGATTGTCCAATCGGTTGAAAGAGACTTGAGATGGTCTCAAATACTCCCACTTCATATCACGGCCATTGACATTACGCCATCGGTACGCAAAGGCTTCCCCACCCAATAGCATTTGAGCAAAGATAGACTGGTAGAAATTGAAGCGATTGGCGTTATTTGACGGATTATCCACGATTCCTTGTAACTGTTTCCGGCTAGTCGTTAGCTTAGCGGTCGCAAGGTCATTAGATAGCTGACTGATAATAGAGAATAAATCCGAGTTTTTTAGAGCAGTTTCGGCTGAAACCCACTCACTACCATTCAAGGTAGCTAAAAACTCTGGATCAGTGATATCAAAAAAGCCCCCTTGATTTGAATTGCTCGGTGGGCTTTCCGTTGCTTGATTTGTAAAATTAAATACTGGCAAATATCTTCACCTCCTTTCTATTTTTAGGCATAATAAAAAGCCGTATTGCTACGACTTTTCAGTTATTTAGATAAATAACAATCTAAAGGTTTCTCGTCCTTTAGGTGTTATAAGTGTTTGCGTGCCAGACCAATTTGTCTTTTCGTTGACACTTTCTTTAACCTCAAACAGACCATTATTTTTATCCGCAAATGGCATTAGCTTACCTTTTTTATCGCGATAAATGTATTTTTTATCAAGCAAGAAATCAATAAACTTACGCTCTTTGACTTTTAGCTGTTTAGCTGTTTCACGGAAACTGGTTAGTAAGTTTCTATCTACCAGTTCATCGAAATAGTCTGCTTTCGGCTTCATTATGGTGTTTTCAACGGAAAGTACAGCTTTTTCAGCTTCCAAGTTTTTAATGACTGCTTCTTTTTCTTTCAGTTGATTACCAGCCATAAGGAGCAGGTCGGCTAAAGCTTGTTTGTTGTGTGTGATATTATAGGCCACTTGGTCGGTCATATAAGCGCCATGCTTACGAATAGAGGGGAGAACTTCGCTAGTGACCCAATCAGCAAATTTCTCTGATTCTGGTTTGCGAGATTGAAAAACAAGTTTATAGAAATTCGCTTCGTTGATGAAGTTGGCTTGTTGGACTCCTCCGTTTGTAAGGATGTCACTACTAGTTACACCCTTTGGATTAAGTCTTTCTAGTGTTTTTCGTGGGTTACTTAAATCCAGAATTTGGCAACAATCATTCAAATTAAAGAATGGCTCGCCTCTAATTTCTATTGTTCTTACTTCTCCGAATTGTTCATTTTTAAAAATTTGTAGTTCCATTTTTATGCCCCTTTAATATAATTATCAATAATAGTACGATGCTCATCTTCAAGACTATCCAGCCTGTACATGGTAAGATTTAGCAAGGCAAAGTGTTGTCCATGTGCTGCAATTAAATCATGATAAGACCAATAATCATCAAATTTAGGTGCTATCGACAGCCATTCATGTATAATTTCAAGGCTTTCTCTAATTTCAGTGGTACTGGCCACTAATTCTTCGTAGCTGTCTAACAGTTTATTTTTTGCCATAATAAAAACTCCTTTGCGGTATGACAAAGAAGCTCTTTTCTGATATAATGATTTCAGAAAGAGTTTCTTTCGTGCGATAACGTATAGTCACAACTTTGGCGAGGAGGGACTATACGTTATTTATTTTTTTCAAGACCTAAAACTAATTTTATGCCTTTTCTAACCACTTCTGTACGAGTGGTCTTTTTTTGTAAGCAATAATCTTCCAAATGTTTATTCAACTCTGAGTCGATTCTTGCTTTAACTTCGACATTCAACGGTTTTTCGCTTTTTGGTCTTCCGGTTCGTGGACTCATTTCATCACCTACTTTCTGCGCCACAACAATATATTACAACTTGTGCCACAAAAAGTCAAGAGGTTTTTTGAAAAAAATTTTATTTTTATCTACTAGTAACTTTTTACTGCCGAGCTTGAATAGCTTCAGACAATAAACCAGCCAAAATAAACGTAATGGTTAAGCAGATGCCAAACGCCAACCAACCGACAAAATACATTGTCACATTGATTGTTATAGCAGCTGCTAAAAACATAATCACATCAAAAATAGCCCAAATCGCCTTAAAAAACTTCAAAATCATGTATTAATACTCCTCTAATAGCCCACTATCTGGGTTTTTTAGCCAATTTAAAACGGCTTCTTGACTCATGTGTTCGACCTTCCATGTCGGATTGTTGGTAATAGCGTAGTCTTCAAAGGCATACATGCCATCATAAAACGCATCGATAAGAGCATCCACCACGTCGATTTTGTAAGTAGATTTCATTTTATCGACTTGAATACCGATGTTATCCTCTTTAATTACGGCGTTTATCAAGGCTTTTCGCATGATTTCATCATCAAGGCGAGTGATATTCCCTTCGATAAAGAGCGTTTGAAGGAATTTTGTCGGGTCTTTTAATTCGCTGGTCCGTTGTCTAATTGGCATAAGTGGGAAACTAGTGTTAGATTCCAACGCCTTGATGATCTTTGATACTCCCATAGCGTCATAGCCAAAAAAGACCACATCGAGTTGGTTATCCTCTACATACTCACAAAACCACCGATAGACTTCCTCTGGATTGATAAGGCCTTGTGGGTGGCTCGTAATCGTACAAAAGCCCTTGGTTTCCAAATCTCGATAGTTGACACCGTCCTGTTCCATCTTAGCTTCTAGCGAACCAGCTTGTTGCCAAGGGATAAAACTGTGTTGTTCGATGTGCCATTTCTGACCGCCATCTTCATCAACATACGGATAAACGAAACCAATAGCCGTGTTATCGCTGAACATTGAAGCGTCCAGTCCGACATATACACGCTTACCCTTGATGTCAAATTCATCAACGACTGCATTTTCAATATCAGTTAGATCAAGAAAGCTATTGCTATCAGCTAGCAACCAGCAATTCATGTTTTTTACTTGGAAATCGGCTAGATTACCGCTCAATAGGTCACTATCCCTTTTATCCATCAACCCTTTCATAAGGTTGTCACGCTCTTGTTCCAAGTCTAAAAGCGGATTGCTTTTCCCCCACGTTTCTGGTTGGAAGACCTCGTCCAAACTATCTTGAGACCACACTAAACAAAGATATGTATCAGCGTCCCTATTGTCGTCATCTTCCATAGCTTGCTGCATAATTCTTTGGTCTTCCCTAAAAGGAACGGACGGGTTTGGGTAAGCGGTAGAGATTTGAACAAACTGTCTATTCGGTACTTTTACTTGTCCAGAAACAATCTTAGAAACTGCATCTCTTGTTTCGATTTCTCCAATCTCGTCAAAAATAGCGGTTGTAAAGTGAAAACTATCATATTGCCCACTCTCAGCGGATATGGCCCTTAAAACATTGTTGTTAGCCTTCATAATAACTTGGTCACTGTGCAGACCTAACTCGGTTTCGTTTGCCAAGCTCTTGAAAGGCTCGTTTTGAATTATCTGTTTCATCATAGATTTGATGTACCCAAGCAACTTGTTTGTTTGTTTGAAGTTGATAGATGTTACTAGATAATCTTGGTTTGACAAACCCAAACTTTCAATAAAGTATGAATAAGCCGTCAGGATAGCCATCAGATACGTTTTACCTTGACCACGACCAACCGAAACAATGGCACGGCTGAAACGTTTACCACCGTTAGCGTTTCTCCACCCAAAAAGCATACATAAGATGAATTTCTGCCACAGCATCAACTGTGTAGGCTCACCAGTGTCAACGTTTGGACATATCCTAGCAAAACGCAATAATTTGTCCGCTTCAGTCGTTTCGTAGGTATATGGAAAGTCGTCGTTACCTTGTCTTTGTAGGTCTCGTAAGTGTCTGAAACATGCCAATTTGATCATGTATCCAGTAACTATTCGACCTTCCAAGGCATCAAAGCAATATTTTGTGCCATCGTCTTGATATTTTTTAGCGATGTCAGTGAAATCAAATTCTTTATACGCTGCATCTATATCATGAGTTTTTATCAGATTCGTTTTCACTATTGCTCCTTTCTATTTACCTAAAAATTCTTTCATCATATCCCCTAGAGACTTATTATCCGCTTGACTTCCGGCTATTTCAGCTAATTCTGCCCGTCCTTTCGGTGTCAGACCTAGCTGGATGCCTATCTTATTAAGGGTTTCGGCAGCGTCTTTCATCGTCGCAACCGCTGGGTTTTTCTTAAATCCCATTGATTGCTCGCCTAAAATCTCGCCACTTCCGGGAGACTGGATATATTTAATAATCTCGGTTTGGATACCGTTTTCTTTCACGTCCTCATAGGCTTTCTTGTAAATCTCGTATGTCGTGCAATAGGTTTCCACAAGGAAAATGTCAATGCGTTCGACCTTTTCTGTTGCTTTTAAAAAAGGAATGATTTTAGTCCAAACCGTCCTTGCCACTGTCCCTAAGTAGTTTGGTGGGTCAAGCGGTAGAAAACGGTCATTTTGCTTGTAAAACGGCTCACGCCTTGCCGGTGACTTATTTGCCACGCTCTCACCTCCTAAAATAAAAAAAGACCCTTGTTAAAACCCTCAAAATTGGCGTGCGGTGTAAGAAAACACCTTGTGGCGGCTCTCCTTGGCACGAGAAGGGGGCGGGGGTCAATTTTAAATCGTCTCGAGGGTTATTATACCACCCTTATTCTAAAATCGTGCTATGGGCTTATTAGAGGGGTTTAACGACGTCCTCTTTTTTGCGGGCTATTAAATCCGCCCACGATGCCACGGAAAGTCGTAGCTCGGTGTTTTGTTTCGTTCTATTTTGACCAGTACCATAGATTTCTTGTTCCAAGGTACGTTTTGTATTATCGCAGCTCCTACACGTTGCTACCACGTTTGAAATTTCAGTTCTAAGTTCTGGAGCTATTTCAACGGGTGTTACGTGGTCGCCTATACGTGCGTCTGGTGTGGTCACACCCAACGCTAGACAGTACTGACACAGATAGTTGTCACGTTCCAATGCTATCTTACGAATAGATGACCAAGTCTTTGAGCGATAGAATGCGTAGCGTTCCTTACTCTCGTCGTCTCGGTTCCTTACTCGCTTGTTGTATCTTGTGCGTGAGTATCTCTGTCTCTCTTCAGTGTATGCTGCTTCCATACTGCTATGTGTATTGCAGTAATGTAATGGTCTCTCTGTTAAGGCATGGCATCCCTCTGCCTTACATCGTCTGACCATCGGCATGGGTACACCTCCTCTCAGATAAACTAAAAGAAGAACACTCCTGTGTCCTTCTGATTCGATAATACTATATTACCACGTTGATAGTATGATGCACTATAGATTGGTATAGACCAATGCAGATTAATCCAAATACTTCTCAGCTTGTCTTAACTTAACATAGTAGGTAGCCTTACTAAAGCCCATGCGGTCGCATATCTGCCAGATATCTAGCTGGTCTATGTATACCATCTGGAGTAGGGAGCGTGCATCTATATCCCCCACCTCTGCTATTTGCCGGCGGAAGTCTAGTTTCTGCTTAATAGCCTCGGCAGTGAAACGTTCCACTTCCTCCCTAGCCGTCATAAGTTCCACATAGATGTCATCCTTTCCCTTACGTTTGCCACCTTGTACCATGTCAGCTTGCATAGCACCAGCCGTAACTTTAAGGGCTTGTGATTCTAAGCGTTTAATCTGTTCTATCTGACTGTCAATGTACCTGTCTAATGCTTTAATCTTTTGCAGCCGTTCCACTGTTCTCATAAATTACATTCCTTTATGGTATAATATTATTATTAACGTTTGAACAGTCCTAGGCATTAGTCTAGGTCTTTTTTTATACAAGAATAAAGAAGGATTAGGGTACCACCTCCCATACATTAGATTTAGCCATGCTATCAGCAATGCAAGACTAGGGATGAAAGAAAAATAAAGGATTCCTCGATTCTAATTATTAATTTACTGGATTTTGTGTCGAGGTCTGTCAGCTCGGCGGTGTCGAAAAAGTGTTAAAAAGTGTCTTAGCCACTAAATTAATTAGTGTTTTGACAGACTGACAGCCAGTGACGGAATCGAACCGTCTATACCATTCTGGCTACAAACCCATTGCCAATGCCGTGTATAGAGCACGTTTAACACTGGGTTTCTTACGACCTAATTCGCCTTTAGTACGATATTTGAGAACGATGCGATCAATCTCGCTATCTAGTCTCTCTGGCCATTCGTAATTATTTAAGACATATTTGGCAATCTTACTGAATAACTCTCTGGAAAGTAGCCCTTCCATTTGAATGACCTTGAGCGGTGTTAGAGCGATATGCTCGATATAGCAGCGATTGATTGAATTTTTGATTCTGTTAGCTTCTTTCTTATCGCATCCCTTAACTTCCATAATGTGCTTAGCTAGGCTATTCTTATAATTCGCTCGAAGCTCTTCCACTTCCTCCTGAAACCGTTTGAAAAGTTCTTCTGGCAGCCCTGCGTTGGCTTTATCCAAAACTGGGCGCGTGGTTTTGCCCCTTGTGTAATTAGTAGACAGATAATCTTGAAGGTCGTCGAATAGTTCATCGGAGATAATGCCTTCTAATCTGTCGACTGTCGCTGGCGATATCCTCGCACGTTCCACGACTGCACTATTAAACGCTTGATAAATAATGCGAGCTTGTACTTCACTGCACTGTTTCACATCTTGGAAGAACTGCTTATAGTCCTTTGGATGTGCTTCTTTAAGTGCTGCGTGCTCACTGACTAACCTTGAATGTAATTCCTTGGTCAGTCCGGAATATTGGTATGTTTTGCTCATGAGCTCACCTCTGCTAGCTCTGGATGCTCCCATATATTTCCGATAATTTTTCTTGAGCTAGCAACGTTGCATAAGCGTTCAAAGTTATTGTATTCAACAAGGTTGCAAACAAACATCCCTAAATCTGTTCTAAATTCAACGATGCCGGTTAGGAAACCATCTTTTGAATCGAGAATATCCCCTTCGAAGATTTCTTTGCCATTCTTATCTTTGAAGCCTGTGGATTGCATTAAAACGATATCATCGAAATCGTAGCGACTTGCTTTCTCAAAAAAGAGTGTTTTTACGCAAATTTCTTTTTCTTCGAAATCGATATACATAATATCATCAGCTTCGTACATCGTTTTATGGATTTTATCCCACGCTCTGAATCTTGGAATCATTGTCCTCTCTCCTTCAAATAGCTAGGGATATCATCCCCAACATTCACTTGGTCGTATTGCTCCTTGCTAACAAGGAATTTTCCGTAAGCTCCACAATCAATCGTGTAGAGCTTTCCAACCATAGATTTTCCAGTAACCTTACCGTGCAATTCCACCGCATTATCTGCCTTGTGAATTACCACGGTCTCGATAGGTCGATTGACTACTCGCAGTACAGTAGTTACGTTAATTGCCAGTGATACTAGTAGCAGAATCGTTGCTATCGTTAGCTGATTCTCTCGTTTTGGTTTTGACAAAGTTGTCATCAATTATTACTCCCTTTCTATCCTTGATGTCGTTGTAAGCAATTGTTAGGCACTCCTCGACGTCGTAGCCGAGTTGCAAGCATAAAACTATCAGCGTCACAATCGAATCGCCTATCGCGTCTTTTAACGACCATTCTGGGTCAGCGAAATCGTGCGGTTTTAGAAACACGTCTCGAATCTCCCCCACTTCCTCAGTCACTTTCATCCATTCGACTTTAGGATTACCCTTGTCTAGCCCGTGACTAATAGCCCAATCATTGACCTTGTCAATAAGCTCAGCAATGCCGTCCTTTGCTAGTGTATCAAGCCCTAGTAGATAGCCAACGCTAACACCGAAATACTCAGCTAACTGTTTGGCTTTGCCTATACTTATTTGATTGGTCCCGTGCTCCCATCTTAAAACCGTCAATTTTGACACTCCTATTTTTTCGGCTACCTCAACGATGGTTAGTTTTTTCTGTTTTCGTAGATGTCTAAGTTTGTTCATTGTGCATCTCCATGTCTAAAAAATCTCTAAAACTTTGAAATTTGCTGTATTCAGATAATGTTTTTTCAAGCGATTCTTCCACTAGAGCTGAAAGACTTTTGTAATTTCCGTACTCTTTCAAAGCTAAGATGTGTGTGAATAGATCACTGGAAATTGTAGCCTGTACTCTCTTGCTCATCACTCCACCTCTTTCACTTCCACTCCTTCACAAGAAAATATCCATCCAAAACCAGCATCTTCTAGCTCTTTTCGGGTGTGATTTGTTCTAAAACCTTCAATTCTTTCGTTTGATGCAAAAAACCATTCTTGATTGTCTAAATTTTGATTAAGGTGGGTAGTGTATCCACCAATTCCTTTTACTCGAACTTTATATCTAGTCTCTTCCTCGACCTCATATCCGAACTGGTGCATGTTGACGAGGGTTTGGATAGCTCCGTTTTCATAAGACTTGTACATCCAACGTTTGAAATCATTATGGTCTGCATCATCCCAATTTACCAGATATTCCCAAATAGCTTCGTTTAAAATGTCCTTATGTTCCTCATACCAATCCGCCACGCATTTCGGCACTACTGGTTTCTCAAAGAACGAATCATATAAATCTTCTGCGTAGGACATTGAAATGCGTGCTACCTTTGATAGTTTCTGTACTGCTTCGTCTTTGTTCATCATTTCGCATTCTCCTTGTAAATAATCAGTGCTGATGTTCGAATGGTATACATACCGTGCATATCTAACGCTACTGTTTGATATTTAATATCGATCAATTCGTCAACATAGCCCGACGACAAGAAATTGTTAATAAGCATACCAACATCTAATTTATCGCCTGTTTCCGTTGAAAACTCTCGTGTTTTAATTGCCATCACATTCCACCATTTCCACCTTATATTTTCGTGCATTGCGATATTTAACACCCCTTAGACGGTGTAATTCGTTAATCGCATCATTCTTATTACTGAAGACATGCTCACTGTCTTCCATGTTGTCGTAATAGACGATAACCTTATATTTCATATCTCTACTAGTCTCCTTCCGTTCTCACTGGTTCTTCGAGCGTATACCGGCGTGCCATAGTAGCCAACGGTGCTAGCTGACACGCCCAATTGTTCAGCAATTTCACGCTTAGTTCCCATCGCTAGCAATTCTTCACCCTTATAGAGTGCGTATTCCTTTGCTTGCATAGCTCCATCATTCCTTTCAATAATTCTTCATCCGGCAACTGCTCTAGTGTCAGAATGCGATTGAGTTTCTTTGCGTTGATGCCCAACTTAGCGCTGATATATTCCATATCTTCGTGATTAGACCAAAACCACCTCGAAAATGCTTGGGTCTGATCTAATACGCTTGTGTGCCCATAGTTGCCCGGTGCATACACACCGACCAACTTGTCTTTATACCTGCTATTCATTCAAGCTCCTTGATTTCAAATTCAATGCGTGGGTTAGGACTGTACTTTTTACGAGCTCTTAAATCGCAAACAATACTGTCATCCGTCCAGACGATACCCTTCTTATCAACTTTGTTGTAACCAGCCTTTGAGATGCTGTCAAAGAGCGCTTTGACCAGATTATCAACGTCTGGAGTTTTCGCATGCCAAAGCATTTCGGACATGAATTTCTTGAATGTATCCCACGTTTTAGCTCTAGCCTTTGGCGTGGGCTTTTTTGACAAATTAAGCGGGGCTTTCATGTAAAATACGACATCAACTGAAATAGGACCGTCAAAGAATTGCCCATCATATTCTTGTTCAATAAGCTGCGAGCATTGCCTACGCCACGACTTCATTTTAGGGTCTTCATAAGTTCCGAACTTGCTGAATCGTGGCCTTGTTTGTGGTTTAGGCTCGATGTTTAAAATCATTTTCATGTTTCCACCAAATTAGAAGGGTAAATCGTCATCTGAGATATCCATTGGGTTACTGTTCCCGAATGGACCGCTTTCCCTTGCAAAGTTTGGCCCTTGCTGTTGCGGTGCTTGTTGTCCGTAAGGCCCTGCATAGCTGTTGTCATTGCCAAACGCTCCCTGTGTGTTGCCTTGGTTTGCGTTGCTACCTTCACGCGCCGCACGGCTTTCCAACATTTGGAAGTTCTCAGCGACTACCTCAGTTACATACACCCGTTGACCTTGCTGATTCTCATAGCTACGGGTCTGGATGCGTCCAGTAATGCCAATCAATGCGCCTTTTTTAGCCCAGTTAGCCAAATTCTCAGCTTGCTGGCGCCAGATAACGCAGTTGATAAAGTCCGTTTCACGTTCACCATTAGCATCTTTGAAGTTACGGTTAACCGCAAGACTGAACGTAGCTACTGCAACATTGCTAGGCGTGTAGCGTAGCTCTGGGTCTTTGGTTGTCCTTCCAACCAACACGACATTGTTAATCATTGTTTTTCTCCTAGAATTTCATAATTTACAAAGTTATCATCAAGCAGCTTAGCGAATTGATGCCATTGATTCTCTCCACCATGGAACGTAAGAGTAAGATTGACCTTGTAAGGCTCAGCGGGTTTGCTAGGCACTTCCTCGACTGGTTTAGCGTCTTCGATAACCTCGCCGGTTTCAGCATTTACCGCCTTGATTTCCTCGTTCGCTGACTGCTTAGCCATCGCTTCAATCTCTGCTAGGCGTGTCGCTTCTGCTTTTTGTTTGGCCTCTGCTTGCTGCTTGCGCTCAATAGCTGCATCGCGGTCCTTTTTCATTTGCTTCAAGATGTCAACTAGAGGTGTATCGTTCTGCAGCGCTCTAGTATAAGGCCCAACTGGTAGCTCATAATCAAGGGCCTGTTCCTCAATCATGGCAACGTTAGCCTTGTATTCTTCCAGTCGGTCATACTCAGCCAAAACAAGAGCGTCGATTTCTTCGATAGTCTCTTTTTTGAGTTCCATCTTCTTGTCTTTGAAATACTTATTCAAAGAATAACCGTTGTATTTGTCTTTAAATGTGTCCTTATCCAATCCAGCAAGCTCGCACTTCTCTTCAAATACTGATCTAACGTGGTCAACTCGGAGCATTTTTTTGTGTTCCTCAACTTCATCACGTTTTGCTCGTAGATTGTTAAGAAGTGCCTTCAACGGATTCAGTGAGGTTTTTAGTTTAGATTCAAACTCGGTGAGCGGGTCTTTGTAGGTTTTGCCGATTTCCTTACGCTTGTCATCAAGTTTGTCAATAAGCCCTTTATAGCGGGTAATTTCTTTCTTGATGTCACTATATTCAAGCTGGTCCAATTGTTCGTCTGATAACTCGCTAACTGCCGCTTGGATAGCTGCATCGAATCCGTCAAAATCAAAGTTGATTTGCCCCGGTGTATATACCGGCTCGATTGTCTCCAAGAAATTGTTTGTTACGTCCTTCATGTCTTATCCCTTTCTGTTGTTGATTTGCGTTTGAATGTCGTTAGTTACCACGTTAAAACCTGCTACTAGCAACTCATGGAAATCGTTGAGCTTGTACTTCTTCAAGTAGTAATTAGCTACTGTTTCGGTTGCTTGCCCCGTAATTAGAGCTAGCTCATTGATTTGTTGCATGATTGTGTCATGTTGCTCGTTGCTGATAAAGTTAGGCTGTGGGTTGTTTTGTGGGTGCGCTTGTTGCGGTTGGGAGTTGTGAGGTTGGTTTGGCCTCAAACTTTCCTCCGCCACTTCAAAATGGTCCACATCTTCCTCACCGATTGCAAACAGCGCTTGCACGGCGTACTTGCCGGCGTATGATTGCACGGCTCCCACCCATTGCGGCTCGTTCATTTGTTTTAAATCACCGTTACGAGTTTTCAAAATAGGTACCGGAGACAATTCTGCGAAAGCTACTGCTTGCTCTTTTTCCTCTCGGTTAGACGCCGTTGCAGTAGCTTTGACAAAAGTCTTGCCAGAAAATTCGACTAGATCATAGTTGACGACAACGCTCCAATTTGATTTCAAACTTTTAAAGACGTTGTAAATGTCCTCGACGTGCCTTGAAGCGTACTTAGCTGTACCCTCTTTCTTTTTTTCAAGTTGCATTTTTTGCTGCAACTCCGTGAATGTCATTTCTTCCATGTCATATCCTTTTTAAATGCCCCTAATTCTCAAATTTTGGGGGTTATTTGCCGTTTTACCGTTTGTCTAGTGTAATTGTGCCACTAGATTATTTAGGACGGTTACAAGCGATTTTAGAGCCATTTCTTGCCCTTTGACTTTTTTAGGTGCCATAGCTCCTTTTTGAGCTTGTTATTTTCGTGAGACAATGACAAGATTCTGTCTTGCTGACTATTGATAATCTCGCCAAGCTCACGCCCTAAATTCATGTACTTGTTCCGCCAACGGCTCTCGACGTTGTAAATTTCTTGTTCCATGTTTAATGCCTACCCTCCCACCACTGCTTAATTATTTAATTGATTAGTTTTCTCAAAAATGCTTTGATTTCGCCTCTTGTAACTTCTTCACGCTCTGTGCGTTCGAAGTCCGAGCCGTCAAGTTTAGTTACGTTATATTCAGCTTCTACGATAAGCACTTCGCAGCCAAACACCTCGGCAAGCTTGTCGAGTTCGTTTTTTTGTTTTTCGTATGGCTCAAGCGGCAAGAATAGCGCCTTTCCCAAACGGTCAGTAAACACTGCTGTAAACACTAAACTTCCTTTGTCCTTGTAACTTTCAAGGAACCCATCTTTTTCAGCGCTATAAAATACGACTTGTTTGTTATTTTCTTTCATGATTATTCTTCCTCACCTTCGTTATATTTCTTGAAGCTCAATCCCAAAGTTGTGATGCCTGCTGCAATTACCACAAGCCCAAGAGTTGACATGATGCCTTCTTTTTCACCAGTGTTTGGTAAAGTACCACCGTAAACAGGCGTACTTACCGCCTCTTTTGGCTCAGAATCGAGTTTATAAGATACTGTGGTATATTGTGCCACTTTATTATTAGGACGCTCTACGCTCGTTTTAGGGGCTTTTTCTGGCGTGCTAGGTTTTTCTGGTGTTGGTTCCTCTGGAATTTCCAACTCTGGCAAGTCCAAGATAGGGGCATCGTTTGGCACTACTCCACCGTCAAACTCTGGTTTTTCGTGTACTTCTGGAATACCAGGGATGCCACCATTAAATTCCGGCTTCTCATGCACTTCTGGGATGCCCGGAATACCACCTTGGAACTCTGGCTTGTCATGTACTGGTGCTTCATTTGGTACTGTGCCACCGTTAAACTCTGGCGTTTCGTCTGTTGGTGTTTCAACTGGTGTAGCTGAAATGTTTTCGTATTTGTCAACTTTTACAGTTGGTGCTACTGGTTCTTCGATTGTTGGTGCTACTGGTTCAACTGGCTTGATAGGAAGTGTTGAAACCGGAATTGTTGAGTTGATAGCGAACCATTGCCAAACACGGCCATCATTTCCGAAGTGGAAACTCATTTTTCCATCTTGAGTAAGCCCAACGATACCGCCTTTGTAAAAGTTAGGGCTGTCGAAGTTGTCCCATTCACCGATAACACGTTCATCGTTTGAGCTATCAGCGTATGCTTTATTTCCTTCGTGATTTACGATTGTTGAGCCGTTGATTGTGATAAAGCCCGCTTCATTTGAAACATATTCAATCTTGTCATCATAAAGCTCGCCTTTACCACGATTAAGAGAATTAAAGCCAAACAAAGCGTCTTTAGTAAGTGTGATTAGTTGCTTGTTAGCGTCGTAGAAACGGACGTTAGTAGCTACGTCAATAGCTTTACTAAAATTCATGAGCCCGATTGTAATCGTTGGGTCATTGTATAGAATTGCGTAAGTGTAGACGTTCGATGTGTAGTCGTACTCTACAGCTGCAATCTTTTGACCATTGTAGGTGCTGTTTTCAAGCCCTTCATAGCGTACTGTTGTAGTTTCGCCAGCTTTTAGGGCTACATAAGTACCACCGTTGATAAACTCGCTATCTGGATTGAGAACAGTGTTAACCAAATAATCTTTGTCCCCCACTTCCGCAGCTTTAGCAGCGTCTTGCACTTCCTTTTCATCAACCACGTTGCCTTTTACGACTTCATGAGTTGCGTTTGGTTCGCTGGCATTGTTGTATACCAAATCTTGCTCAGCAACCTCTGAAAGATTACCTTCTTTCTTGGTGTTTTCTTCTGCTTCTGCCATATTCTTTTCGTAAGCAGCCTTGTCCTCAACGTATTTAGCTTTGTCAGCCTCGTATTTAGCTTGAGCGTCTGTATAAGCTTGTTTTTCAGCGTTGTATTGGCTAACTACTGAATTAATTTCGTTAGCTTTTTCGTTCATTGCGTTTGCCGCTTGATCTTGAGTAAGGTTGTTAACTGTATTACCAGCTTCGACATTTACACCGGCAGCCTTAGCATTATCAACTGCTGCAGTGAGCTGTTCGGTTTGTTGAATTGGTGTCACTGTGATTTTTCCAGCTACTTCTGTGTAAACGTTGCTAGTCGCTTGTGTTCCGTCAGCGTGAACTACTGCCCCGCCAAGGAACGCTGTGGCTAACGCAATTGCTGAAAGTGTTGTAATTTTAGATGTTTTCATGGTATACTCCTTGTATAGATGTTTTTATTAAGCACGGGCCCTTACCCGTGTTTTTTTGTGCCTTCAACGTGCACCCATAGCCCCACCGCAGAATATTTCAATGTTTTATTAGACTGTAAAATGGGAATATTAGGAAAAAAGTAATTTAGTAAAGTTTTTTGGGGAAAGGTATAAGTTACACTCCACGATGAGGCCGTGGCTGCACGCTGAAAGATTGACGTTAGTTTGTGTATTTGTTTTTGAGCCTTTCGCTCTTTTCTTCGGGCGTCTCCACCCACTCAAAGAACGGCTCTGGTTTCGGTTTTTTCTTGGAAAATAGTTTTTTTAATAGCTTCATGGCATCACCCGATTACTTGATCTTCTGGCAATCCATGAGTACGGTTGTATTCACGCATTTGGACATCCCACATTGGGCGGTTGTGAATTACGAATGTTTCTACTTGTTCATTTTGCTTGTTTGACCAAATCCAATTGATAAGTTTTTTCATGTTTTTTACCTCTCTTATTCTTCTAACTACTACTGTATTGTTATCAGTTAGTAGTTATTGTTAGTTAGTGCCGGTAGGCTCTAGATTGTTGTCGGTTAGTGTGCGTAGCACCATATTGTTATATATTAGTTATTGTTATTAATTAGTTATTGTTAGTGTCCGATTTTTCATCTTATGAATTATCATCGTTTGATTTTTTCATACTATGAATTTTTCATCTTATGAATTATCATCGTTTGATTAATTGGAAATTCCAATTATCGAACTTATGAATTTTTAAGGCTACCTGTGGATAACTCTGTGGATAACTTTTTATCAAGGTATTCTATAAATTCGTCTGTCATTGGTATGTCTGATGCACAGACAATTATTTCAAAACCTTTTTTATAGCCCTTGCTTTTACGAAATACCACAACATAGCGTTTGCGTTTCAATTCTTCAAACGCTGTACGGTGTGAGCCTTTCCCGTTGGTTGACCTTTTTTCAAGTTCTGACAGATAAACTCGCCAATCGTCTTTATTTATCAAAATTTCAGCAAGTAAACCTTTGGCTTGTAAACTCAAGCTAGTGTCTCTTAGAAACTTGTTATTCATTTTTGTGTAGTTTTCTTCCGTGTTAGTGAAAGATATACTTCATTCAGTTACGCTCCTTTCTAGCTCGCTGCTACGACTACGTGTTAACTTTATTTGAATCTGTTTCTAGTTTTCCATTCAATGAAGGACTTGAAACCTTCATAGTTGATGAAAACCAGTTTATGCGTCGGGTTGAATACGTAGTCTCGAAAGTCTTTGTTATCCCTCATTTCTCGAATGAGGTTCTTTGCCATCGACTTCCCAAGACCTTCCCACCGCTGCATGAGGTGGTCATAGTCTCCCCACTCAGCCGTTTCATTGATCCCGACTGGTTTATAAGTAATTACCATTGGTAGTCCTTTCTAATCTAAAGCGTTAAGCGTTCTTGGTTAAGAAATTTGTTAATGAAATACTGTTGACCCTTGCCAGTAACCTTAGTTGTCGTGTTGGTAGTTGTATGTCCGTCAGCGTGATTGATATTTGTCTTTTTCAACTCAAACAGCTTTAAATCCATGCTCTTTTGCGTTGGTTGATTCCAAGAATCCCCACGGCGACTAATTAGATAACCGTTAGAGCGTAGCCACTGAAAGAGCTTGTTTTGACCAATATCAATCCCGTTCTGTTTCAGGATTTTAGCCAGCTCACCAATTAGACAAGATGACTTGCTAGCACTTACTGCATCAGCAAACAGCACCTTAGGACGGTCAGCTTCAATCTGTGCTTCTAGCTTATGAACTTTCTTGTCCGCCATTAGCAAGGCTCTAGCCATGATTTTTTCTGGGCTGTTGAAGTCTTTCTCAACTTGGATGAAGTATTTTCGGACTTCTTTTCCTTTATCGGTTCGCTGAATCATTGCGATTTCTTTTGCCATGTCTAGTTTGATGATGTGGTCAGTCATATCTTGCAGACCTCCAGGGGTCGGACATTTTTGGGTCACCCTTGCGAAATCCTGATTTTCTTCAAAACCATACTCCGCCATTCTTCCAAACCATTTTCTATATTCTGTTTTAACTCCCAACGCCTCATGCAACTGACGACCAGATACAATCGGCTCGTGATTTTCATTTAAAGTTATATTGATTAAATTGTTCATGTATTATCCTTTCTGAATTCGTCTAAACTAACATCTAAAGCGTCAGCGATTTTCACCATTCTACTGAAAGAAAGGTCTCTCTTTCCGATGTTCATCAACGTGTTATAGCTGATACCAGTCTTTTCAGCTAACTCTGTGACTGTCATTCCTCTGTCAATCAGTAACTTGCTTAAAGTTTTTTTCATATTCAATTCCAAAACACAATATATAGTGTTTGATTGTATTTAGAACACAACATATTGTGTCATTCTATCCTTTCTGATATAATTATATACATGACAAACGGTTGAATAAGACTTCTCTACTCCTTATGAAAATCGCAAGTCAAACATTACGGAAAGGAGAAAATTCTATGAACGACTTTGAAAGTTTAAAGCAGGTTAGTTACAACCTAATAGCCGAATTCATTGAGAAGAATCCAGCTGAAGTTGCGACGCCAGCTGTTATAGATGTCATTGAGAAGTTGTTAAATGCCAAGGATATGCAAGTGGATGTTCTTGCTAATCAAAAGGCAACTAAAATTCTCAATGATATTACTGATAAAGCTCATGAATAGCTTTATCCAACTCCTGTTCAGACTTTTCTTGTTCTTTTTGGCTTTTGACAATAAAGTCTGAATAGATATTTTTCCAAGCCTTGACTATTTCAATAGTTGAGGTTTTTGATTTCCCACTATATGGATATCGTTTTGGTTTCATGTTTGCTCCTCTTTCTACACATCTCCTTTAATAGGATTTTGTGTAACCCACTTCATAGTAGCTATTTGATTGATATTAACCATCACGCCACCTATATTCAAAAACCTATTTTTAGGATTTTCAACAAATTGGAATAATTCAACAATTTGCATTACAGGGTTTGTCACCTCTATTTTCTTACCGTTCGATAGAGTAATGATCGCTGTAACTATCTCTGCAACTGGTACAGAATTTTTTAAACCTTTTTCTGAAATTAAATTTGCCATTTTCACCACTCCTCTTTGTCACGGTTAAACCGTGATTTTATCTAAAAAATTAATATCGTTGTACGATATTTCAAATACTGATTCAATCTTCTTTAATTTTGGTATGTCTGGATACGTTTTATAATTTTCCCAATTTGACCACGTTTCTTTTGAAACACCAACTTTTTTGGCTGCCTGCTCTTGAGTCCAATTGTTTCGAACCCTCAACATTTTCAGCGTTAACTGTGTCATTCTTTCACCTCCTATCTAAATTCGTCCAAGCTGACCTCCAGTGCATCAGCTAATTTGCACATATTCGTCCACGACATCTCTTTTAATCTTCCAGCCTTTAGGTTGGAAAAATTCGATTGATGGATTCCTGATTCTTTGGCCAATCTATACATAGACCAGTCTCTTAGTTTTAATTGTTTTTCAATTTTATCCCACATTTTAAACACTATATGTTGTGTATGCATAACATATTTAACCCTTTCTATCACTATATATTGACGAATAAAAGTTTTTACATTATAATGTATCTTGACTGAGACCTCTCACCGTTTTAGTCAGAATTTAACGGAAAGAACGTAATAATAATTATGGATCCTAACCAATTTCAAGACTTTCTTCCTCTTGTTACAGGATTTTTAGGAGGAGCTACTTCAGCCGGTGTATTCGCTGGCCCTATTCAAACATTGCAAGATTGGTGGTATATCAATTATGGCCACAACGTTTCTAATCAAGCAGCATTATTGCGTGCAAAAAATGAAATTGATGTTGAGAATCTCAGAAATAGCACGCTTCAAGAAGTGGCAACTATCCCACCAGAGAATATTCAAGAACCACCACTAAAAATATTAGGCCCTGCTTTGGAAGCATCTAAGTATTATATTGAAGAAGAAGAGCTACGCTCTATGTTCGCAAAAATATTATCTAGTTCATTTGATAATCGAAAAAACTCGGTTATCCATCCCTCTTTCGTTGAAATTATTAAGCAACTAGATGTCACAGATGCACGTATTCTCCAATTCTTAAAAGAATATAACTACGCAATAGACTCCCCGATTCCTTGCATGAAAGCTGTAATAAATTCCGATAAAGGAACTAAAATAATATTTCCAATCATCTACTTCATAGATGGATCTGAAAAGATTGATCAACTCGCTCCTTCTTTAACAAACTTAGAGCGTCTAGGTTTGTTAAGAATTAAAAGTGGCACATATTCTGCGAACGATTCAGACTATGATTTTATTAGAAATAACTTCAATGTTCAACATGTTCTTGGAAATCATCCAGAAATTAGCTTTGAAAAAATGTGTTTTTCTATCACTCCACTTGGGAAGAATTTTTTGAAAGTCTGCTTGTAATTGATTTAGCAAATTCTTCTACACTTGATTTTTCAAAATCCATATATTTTTTATATAAAATATTCACTCTGTGTATATGGTAGTGCATCATTGTTGTTGAAACGATAAAAGATGTTAATATTGAAATGATTAATGTTTCCATAGTATCTCCTTTCTTGTGACATTAAACAGAGCAGTTCTCAGAATTTCGTTGAGGGCTGTTTTTTCTACTTCGTTCGCCATTTCTCGAACCTCCTACTTAATTAAATTTAAAATTACAATAATCGCTCCTACTGCGATCAAACCACCGATTTCCCATCTTTTGTCGTCCATTGCTGTCCTTCCTTTCTTTTGTTTTTGGTTAATTCCTTAACCTTGACTATATTTTATCACGGTTAAACCGTGATGTCAATAAAATAATACGTTTTTTTTTATTTTTTTATCGTTCTTCTTTACTTTTTTACGTTTTAACCGTAAAATATAATGAAAGGAGCGATTTTTATGGCATTAGGAAATAAAGAGATTATGTCTCGAAATATAAAATACTACCTTCAAAAATCTGGCAAAACCAGAAATGATCTAGTAGCTGATTTGAATTTGAAATATATGACCGTTTCTGACTGGATAAATGGAAAAACATATCCACGTATTGATAAAATAGAAATGCTCGCAAATTACTTCGGTGTGATGAAATCGGATCTTGTAGAGGATCGTTCAACAGCACAACAGATTGTTGAAAATTATATTGTCGACAAAATAGTTGATACAGTCAAAGAGCTTGACCCAGAACCATACCAGCGTAATGTACTGACTTGTGCAGAGAGGCAACTTGAGGAGCAAAAGCAAGCTAAGAAGAGACTTGCTGAAGTCCATGAAGTGTCTGTCCAGTACTTCGCATACAACTACTACGACCAGCCTGTATCTGCTGGTACAGGACAATATTTAAACGAAGTACAGATAGAGACAATCCAGCTTCCTGTGAAGGTGGACGCTGATTTTGTTTGTCCGATTTACGGAGATTCGATGGAACCAGATTATAAATCTGGGGATTATGTCTTTGTCAAATTGACGGTAGAGCTTCCAAGTGGTACGGTTGGAGTATTTGACTACGAGGGAGAAGCATATATCAAACAACTTATTATAGAGAAAGATAAAGCGTATCTGAGAAGTTTCAATAAGAAATACAAAGATATACCGATTAATTCAGACAGTGATTTTAGGATCATCGGTAAAGTCGTGGATGTGTATAGAGGGAAATAAAAAAGGAGATTGAAATGTCTCACAAAAATCAAATTGAAATCTATCAATTTAACAGTCGTGCAAAATACTGGCTAGTTCGAGCAGAGGGTGGAAAGTATTACGATGATTTTAAATACAACCACTTCATTTCTATTCATCACAACCAAGTCACGCTTGCAGATTTACAGACTACTGACTTACTCCTCACAACAGAAAAAACTATAGAGCACTACAAGCAACAAATAGCAAGAGTGTATCAAGACAAAAGTCTATCAAAACACCAAATTACATTTACTGCTAAACGACTCTATAGCTTTATAGAAGATATGAGTGTAGGAGATTACGTCATAGTTCCATCATTCAAGTCGAACTATTTCTTGATTGGCCAAATTACAAGTGATGTCTATGAAAAAGATATCCCGAAAGAGCAACTAACCCTAAATCATGGCTACGAACAGTCTACGGATATCAAACGTCGAGAAGTAAAGTGGATTAACGAAGTGCCACGAAGAAAAGTAAATCCAAAATTTCTATACAGTACACTGACAGTCCATCACACTATCTTTAATATCACAGATTTATCAAAATACATCAACGGTCTCATATCTCCGCTTTACTTCAAAGATGGGAAATTACACCTTCAGTTGAGAGTTAATACTAATGAACCTATCACATCAAGTATGTGGAAAAATCTTTATTCTATTATCGATGAGTATAAGAACCCTGAAATTGATGAAGAAATTATTGCTACATCTAACGTAGAGAGTCCAGGGGAAATAAATCTACAATCCATAAGTCAATTCATATCGGACAATCATTGGATGCTGAACTCGGGCTTAATAGGACTAGGGCTTTTGTTTGGAGATATTGATATCAAAGGTATTAAAGTAAAAGGGCTTTTTCCTTATTTACAGCAAAGAAAAACAGCCAGATTGGAAGAACGCAAGCTGACTGTAGAAGTTGAAACGATGGAAAAAGATGCTGCCCTGAAAGATATGCAGCGTGAACTAGAAATAGAAAAAACTCGTCAAGAATTAGAATTACTAAAAAATGTAAGATCCTTTGAAATAACTGTCGACTCTCCTAATGTCTCTTACGAAAACGTAGCCCAAACGCAAATGGGTTTCGATGAGAATCAGGGTGAGGGATGATTTTTACAACTAGAATAAAAATCACAAAAGTTATTAAAATAATACCCCTGTCTAAAAAGAAAAGAGTGAGAGAAAAAATAGAATATAACAATAAATATCCCAAAAGGATTTGAATGTTTTTCATACCAACTCCTCCTCTTTGCTTTCTTAATTTGATTTTAGCAAAAACAAACTGTTTAGTAAAGGTAGACAAGGATGACCACCTAGTAAGACCTATTGCTATTTATTTCGAGGACTAAATAGATGTCCGTAGCTCTGATTAAAACACTCTCTTTTTAAATCGAGTTCTTCCTCGCCTGTTTTAATATCCATGCGGACTCTATCAGCAAATTCATTGTGGCGCAATTCCATTTCTTTTTTAGATTGCTCCATCTTTTGACGCTCTTGATTGATGTGAGTAAAAAAAGAAAACATATCATCGCCCTACCTTTCATCACTATTTTACAACGAACAATAGTAAAAAATCAACTGTTTCCATTTTGGAAACAACTCAAAAAATCCCCACACTCTCCGACGGCCATCTTTGAGTGTGAGGATATCCCGTATAGTAAAAGGCATTAAAAAGCCCTCTTTACTATACCCATTTTATCAAAAAAGTGAGGTAAATACAATGTGGGTGGAAGAATTACCAAACGGGAAATATAAATATTTCGAAAGATATAAGGACACTTACACTGAGAAGTGGAAACGGGTATCTGTAACGCTTAATAGTGGCTCAAATCGAGCAAAGAAAGAAGCTCAACGCTTACTGGATGATAAGATAGCCCAGAAAATAGAATTATCCAGCACTACTAATGTATCATTCCATAGTGCTTTTAATGAGTGGTGGGAATTTCATCAAAAACAGATTAAGTTAAGTTCAATCAAGAGCCTTACAGCATCCGTTAAGCGAATATCTGACGCTATCGAACAAGGAACAATCTTATCAAATATCAATGTCCGACTTATCCAATCCTTGCTAGACACTGAAGCCTGGACAAATTCGCAAAAATATCGTGCTAAAACCGTACTAAACACATTCTTCGATTACGCTATGGATCAACAGCTTATTAGCGATAACCCCTCACGAAAGGCACGACTTCCAAAGAAAAAGAATAAACTTGAGAAACAGCAAACTGCCAAGAATAAATACTTAGAACCAGACGAATACAGTCGATTGTTGAAAGAACTCTATCGGAAAGACATAACACTGAGATATGCTCTAGCGTGCGAGTTTATGCTCTTGAATGGTTGCCGTATTGGTGAACTGGCTGGGCTGACTGTTTCAGACTACCACAAAGAGACACGTTCTTTAGATATACACACCTCTTTCAACAGATACATTCCAGAGAACGAGGGAACAAAAACCGTCGCTAGCTACCGAACCACCTATCTCACCAATCGTGAGATGGATATCATTGACCAGATACTAGAATTGAGAGAGTTAAGCGAATCAACCAATCCAGATTGGTATCGTAGCGATAAAATCTTCACGACTAACACCGGCAAGCCTATCCATAGCACAATCCTAAGTGCATCACTCCAACGAGCTAACACCAGACTAGAAACACCTATCGACAAGCATCTATCTCCTCACATATTCAGACATACCACAATAAGCATACTGGCTGAAAACAATGTCCCCCTAAAAACCATCATGGATAGGGTTGGTCATGCTGATTCGGAAGTCACTACCAGCATCTATACCCATGTCACAAGGAACATGAAAGATCAAGCGGTCAATGTTTTGGATAATATCATTACGAATAATCTTGCCCCTTCCTTGCCCCTTTAGTAGAAAAAAGAACCCTAGGTTTAACCTAGAGTCCTCAGAAACGCTATTAAATCAACGTTTTATTTTTTCAAGTTGTAGAATGATTTCAAACCACGGTATTCTGCAACTTCACCAAGTTGGTCTTCGATACGAAGCAATTGGTTGTATTTAGCGATACGGTCTGTACGTGAAAGTG
>ERZ773001.17-NODE-17-length-75447-cov-117.243_pt1 | contig 75447 bp, 57 predicted proteins | sample MGYA00511673_ERZ773001 | MGnify/ENA primary metagenome ERZ773001 (study PRJEB29015, sample SAMEA2738091) | human oral metagenome | biome: human oral; feature: human-associated habitat; material: saliva | place: China | collected 2162 ... | reverse complement strand
TCGCACACCTCGGCTCCCGCACCGGCGCGCGGCGGATCGGCCACGACAACGTCCGCCACGGCACCCAGCTGGCCCGACAGGTCGACGACTCCGCTTCGATCAACGTTTCCGGCGAACGCGTCCACCCAGTCGAAGGCTGCGAGGTTCTCGCCGGCGTCACGCACGGCGCCCTCGTCACCCTCGAGCGTTACGACGCGCCCCGACTCTCCGACGGCGCGCGCGAGCGGCACGGAAAACAGGCCCGCGCCGGAGTACAGCTCCATGACCGCGCGCCCAGCCCCGGCCTCGTCGGCACCAAACGCCGCAGTCAGCACCGCGTTCGCGAGCACCTCGGCGCCACGCACGTGCGTCTGCCAGAAACCCGAGGGGCGCACGTAGTACGACTCGACGCCAGAGCCCACCGGCACGTTCCAGCGCAACACATCGGCGTCGATACGCACGCCGTCGGCAGCGTACGTGTCCTCGCCGATCAGGACGACGGGCTCACCGCCGGAGGGGGCCACCGCGCGCACGCGGTCCCCCGGCTTCCACAGACGACGCCACGGCGTGTCCTCGTCGAACAGTCCGAGCTCGCGGATCGCGGGCACGGCCAGCGGCATGTCATCGAGCGCGATCACGCGGCGACCGCGGAACTCGTGCATCCCGGCGCGCCCGGCCTCGTCAATGACCACGTCGATGCGCGAGCGGCGGCCGGTCAGTGCGTCGCGCGGATCCTCATCTCCCGGCGCGGGAGCGACACGCGCTCCCCCGAGGGCGTCCACGGCCTCGGCCAGGGCCTCACCGCCCACGCGGCGCAGCTGCCCGGCGATCACGCGGGACTTCCAGTCGCGTTGGGCGGCCGGGGTCAGGTGCGCGAGCTCGCCGCCGCCCACGCCTCCCGGACCAGCCTGCGGCCAGACGGACGCCACGCGATCGTCGGACGCCGAGAGAACCTCCACAGCGTCTGCCCACGCGAGTTTCTTCTGGACGGCGGTTACGCGCGCGCGGACGAGCTCGCCTGGCGCCGCGTGACGCACGAAGACGACGCGGCCGCCCTCGTCGCGGGCCACACACGCTCCTCCGTGGGCGGGCTCGCCAACCGTCAGCTCGAGGATCTCGCCGATCCCCTCGCGCGAGCGCCCGGAGTCGGGACGCCGACGAGAAGAGGGACGACGGCGGGACGGGCGCGGACTCATGAGGCCTCCTCATCGGTGGTCTCGCCCGGCGACTTGGCGGGCACTTGTGAGCGGGAGGCAGACTCCGGCGAGGCGGCTGCGGACCCGACGCGCAGGAACGGGTCGTTAACGCGCTGACGTCCTTCAACGACGTCGTCCTCGCCCAGCTGCCAGGGCACGATCGTGATGACGACGCCGGGCACATCGAGCAGAGCGGCACGCAGACGCAGGGCAGACTGGTTGTGGACGAAATTCTCCCACCAGTGGGTGACGAGGAACTGCGGCATGTAGATGACGAGCATCTCGGTGGGCATCGCGCGGCGCCTGCTCCGCACGTACTGAAGGATCACGTAGGAGATGTCACGGTAGGGGGCAGACAGCAGGGTGAGAGGCACCGGAACGCCCGACGCCCTCCACTGGCGCAGGATCTTGTTCTCCTCCTCATCGTCGGCGACCACCGACACGAGCTCGATCGAGGTTGGCGAGGAGACACGGGCGGCCGCGATCGCGCGCATCGCGGCACGCGAGAGCGAGGACACCAGGACGAGGGCGCGCACGCGGGTCGGCAGCGCGCGCCGAGCGTGCCAGTCGTCGACACGCAGCTGCTCGCGGGTTGTCTCGTAGTGGCGGTGAATCGAGATCTGGAGGCCGAATGCGACCGCGATCATGAGCAGCGTGATCCACGCGCCGTGCGTGAGCTTGGTGGCCAGCACGATGAGAAGGACAGCGCCGGTCATCATGAAACCCACGATGTTGACGGCGCGCGAACGCAGCACCGCCATACGTTCCTGGCCGGACTGACGGGTGCGCAGCTGCCTGTTCCAGTGCTTAATCATGCCCAGCTGCGAGAGCGTGAAGGAGATGAAGACGCCCACGACGTACAGCTGGATGAGTCGGGTGGTCTGGGCCTGGAATCCGACGATCAGCGCGATGGCGGCGAGGGTGAGGACCACGATGCCGTTGGAGTAGGAGAGGCGGTCGCCGCGGCGCACCATCTGGTGGGGCAAGAAGGAGTCGCGCGAGAGGACCGAGGCCAGGGTCGGGAAGCCGTTGAAGGCGGTGTTTCCGGCCAGAACCAGGATGAATCCCGTGACGACCGTAATAAGGATAAACAGGATGGATCCGTGCCCGAAGACGGCCGAGGCGATCTGCGAGATCGCGGGATCGACCGCCACCTTGTGGCCGATGGGAACACCGTCAACGGCCAGCTGTGCAGCAGGGTCCTCCACGATCTTGACGCCCGTGGCGCGCGCGAGGAAGAGGATCGAGACCATCATGGCGGCGGCGATCCCGCCCAGCATGGCCAGGGTCGTCGCGGCGTTGCGTGACTTGGGTCGGCGGAACATCGGGACGCCGTTTGAGATGGCCTCGACGCCCGTGAGGGCGGCGCAGCCCGAGGAGAAGGCACGCATGAGCAGGAAAGCACCCGCCAGCCCCGCCAGCCCGTCCGTGTGCCCGGGGGCGGCGACGAGGTCATAGGCGGCCGTCGGTGCGGAGCCAAGGTGTCCCGTCGCGAGCTTCGCGAAGCCAACGACGACCATCAGGCCGATAGAGAACATGTAGACGTACGTAGGTACCGCAAAAGCACTGCCGGCCTCGCGCGTGCCGCGCAGGTTGAGCGTCGCCAGGATGACGACGAGGCCCACGGCGATCGGCACCTCGTAGCCCGCCAGCGCGGGCACGGCGGTCGTGATGTAGCTGGCGCCCGAGGAGATGGACACGGCGACGGTCAGGATGTAGTCGACCAACAGGGCCGAGGCCACAAGGAGCCCCCAGGAACGGCCGAGATTCTTCGTCACGACCTCGTAGTCACCGCCACCCGAGGGGTATGCGTGGACGGTCTGGCGGTAGGAGGCGACCACGACGGCCAGCACGAGTGCCACGACAACGCCCACCCAGATGGACTGTATGGCGGCCATTGTGCCAGCGAGCGCCAGCGTCAGGAGGACCTCGTCGGGTGCGTAGGCGACCGACGACAGCGCGTCCGAGGCAAAAATCGGAAGGGCGATGCGTTTGGGAAGAAGCTGGTGGCCCATCGCGTCCGATCGCATCGGGCGTCCGATGAGCACGCGCTTCGCGTAGGCCAACAAGTTCGTCACAGAATGTAAGCGTAGTCCACCTGGCCCACATTGGGGCACAGCGCAAGACCACGCGTGGATATTCAGCCCCGAGAGGGGTACTTTGGTTCTCGTGCACTTTGTGATCATGGGTTGCGGGCGCGTCGGCGCCCGCCTGGCATCAACGCTCGACGCTGCGGGTCATTCCGTGGCCATTATTGACCAGGATTCCAAGGCCTTTTCGCGCCTGTCCCCCGATTTTTCCGGCCGCAGGGTCACGGGGGTCGGCATGGACAGGGCCTGCCTGCGTCAAGCCAACATCAAAGACGCGTACGCCTTCGCGGCGGTGTCCTCGGGTGATAACTCGAACATTATTGCCGCGCGCGTCGCACGTGAGGTTTTTCACGTCGAACACGTGGTGGCCCGCATCTACGACCCCACGCGGGCCTACCTGTACGAGCGCCTCGGCATCCCCACGGTTGCGTCCGTGCAGCGAACGACGGAGTCCGTCCTACGCCGGATGCTCCCGCCCGACGCCTCGCTCATCTGGTCTCATCCCACTGGCTCGGTCGGCCTCGTCAATGCGACCCCTTCTCCCAGCTGGTATGGCTTGACTTTCCGACTGATCGAGGAGCTGACCGGGAGCCGTATCGTCTTCACGTCTCGCCTGGGCACGATTCGCACGGCCGAACCAGACTTCGTCGTCCAAGAGCACGACCAACTGTATTTCGCGATCAACGGGACGGACTCGGTGCCGCTGCGTGATCAGCTATCGAACCCGCCCAAGATGGAGGACTGAGCATGAAGATCGTCATCGCGGGAGCGGGGTCGGTGGGACGTAGCGTCGCTCTGGAACTACTGGCCCACGGACACGACATCACCCTCATCGACAAGCTGCCCGAGAAGCTGCGCATCGCCACGGTGGCGGACGCGGACTGGGTGCTGGCGGATGCCTGTTCGCCGGACGCACTGCGCGACGCCGGCGTGGAGGACGCGGACGTCGTGGTGGCCGCGACGGGCGATGACAAGGCGAACCTGGTCATTTCCCTGCTGTCCAAGACGGAGTTCGCGGTTCCGCGCGTGGTCGCGCGCCTGAACAACCCCAAGAACGAGTGGCTCTTCGATCAGGCGTGGGGCGTGGACGTGTCTGTGTCGACTCCCCGCATCATGACGGCGCTGGTGGAGGAAGCTGTCTCGGTGGGCATCCCCGTGCGCCTCTTCTCGTTCAACACGGCGGCCGTGTCCATGCACGCGCTCATTTTGCCCGAGGATTCTCCCGTGGTCGGCAAGCGTGTGCTGTCCCTGGAGCTGCCCGCGCACTCAGTCCTAGCGGCGCTGCTGCGCGACGGGCGTCCGCTCACTCCTGACGCGGATGACGTGTTCGAGGCCTCGGATGAGTTGCTACTGCTCGTGCCGGACGCGGATGCGGCGGCTCTCGATCAACTGCGCGAAACGGTGGCGTCTGCGTCCGCGCTCAAGTCCGAAGAAGACGACGAGTAGTCGCGCAGGCCCCACCACGTCGCCCAGGCACCGAGCGCGAAGAGCGGGAGCCCCAGGGCGAGCTTGGCGACGCCGAGGGCTGCGACGGCCCCGGCTGCCCACAGGGGCGCCTGGACTGCGACGCGCAGCCCGAACAGTGCCGCCCACATCCAGGTGAGCATGGTGCAGCGCCGACGCAGGGGACGCAAGGACGGGTCGCTGCCCCAGTCTTTGGGCAGGCCGGTGAGCATCGCGTAGAAGAAGCCGACCAGACTACGGCGCGCGAGAGCCGAGAGGGCGAAAGCAGCCGCCATTGCGACGTTTGTAGCGATGCCCCACGCGAAGTAGTTTTCGCCCCGACCGGTCGCGGCCGCGAAGATCACGCCCACGGCGACGCCGAGCAGGCCTGACAGGGCCTGTGCGACGCTCTGGCGCTGGATCAGACGAATGATGCAGGCGATCAGCGCGACGGCGGAGGCTGCGACGAGTGTCGGGACCAGGGCGTGCGTGGCGACGTACACAATAACGAACACCAAGCCTGGAGCGCTGGTCTCGATGACGCCGCGCGTGCCACCCAGGGCCTGAGACCACGAGAACTCCTGTGAGGTCGCCTGGTTCATCCAGCGGGGCGCGGGCATCAGCCCTCCCCCGCGATGACGCGGTAGAGCGGGTTGATGATGACCAGGCGTTCCCCGACGCGGCCGACGGTCCCCTCGACTTCGAGGCGCTGGCCCACACTCAATCCCGGAATAGACGCGCGTCCCGGCCAGCGCAGCTCGAGCGTGTCGGTCCCGTCGTAGAGCGTGGCCACGAGGACGCGCTGAGCGCCCTCTTCGGGCGGGTAGGTCATGCCCAGGAGGGTGCCGAATACCAGCGCATGGCTGCGATCCGTCACGTCGCGAATGGGGGTAACACCGCGCGCGGCACGCGCCGAGTCCTCGTCGAGGGCAGCGTCCAGGGAGCGAGCGTCTTTGTCGAGGCCGAGCGCAGCGCCGACCCGAGAGATCCACGAGGCCATCTCAGGATCCCTGGGCACTCGAGGGCAGGTGGACGGGCAGGAGCTCCAGTCGTGTCCTCGGGTAATCGTCGCGCCGAACGACGATGCGGTCGATGACCTTTTCGATCTCGATACCGGACTCTGCGTCGGCTGCTGCGGGACCGATGATGTCGATGCGGGCAAACCAGCGGTCACCCTCGCGGCCCAGGATGCGCATCCGCGAGGTTGCGGAGCGCCCATCGGGCATCTTCACCGGCATGTCGACCAGCAGTTCGTGGCCGTAGCGGGTGCGAATGTCGGCGACGTTCGCCCCCTGGCTCGTGAAGCCGGCGCGGATTTCCTCGCGCAGTTCGTCCCACACTCCGCCGGAGCGGGGGGCGGCTGCGACGCTCATCTGGATACCCGAGTCGCCGAGTACGACGAGGATCTGCAGGACTGTGGTGCCGTCGTCGGCGACCTGGGTGCGCAGCTGCATACCCGGGCGGGCCGGGAACAGGATGGACCCCATGTCGACGTAACCTTCGGAGGTGTCCACGTCCTTGTAGTTACGAGGGCCGGGCTCAGTCCAGATCTCGGCGTCCTCGTCGCTCAGGCGAGGCAGGGCCTCGACCTCGTCGATCATCTCGTCGTGTGTCTTCTTCTTACGTCCGAACATCCCTCTACCTTACATCGCGCACTCGGTGCACACGGGATTGCCGTTGGAATCCACGTGGTCGAGCTGCGAAGCATGGTGGACGAGGAAGCACTCCGAGCAGGTGAACTCGTCGTCCTGGCGCGGCACGACGTGGACGGTCAGCTCTTCTTTGGACAGGTCGGCGCCGGGAAGCTCAAAGTTCTCGGCGGCTTCGTTTTCGTCTTCTTCGATCTCGGCAGAGCCGGCATCGTTGCGACGGGACTTCAGCTCCTCAATCGAGTCCTCAGAGACCTCGTCCTCGTTCTTACGCGGCGCATCGTAATCGGTTGCCATGGTTCTCCCCTTTCGCCCTCGTACGGTTTGATACGAGTGGTCCATGCGCAGGGAGGATAACACTTGTTGAACGAATGTGCCATCGTATGTGTGACACGCGCGTTGTTGCGCGACATTGCGGGGATAATTTGAGACGATTCGACAGTGACGTATGAGGAGGAAGCGATGATTGAGCTCGAGTTGCTCGGGACCAGCTCCGATGGCGAGTCCCTGGTGCTTACCGACGCCCAGGGCGAACGCTATTCGGTGTTGATCTCGGACGAGCTCCGCGGTGCCACGCGCCGCGATCGCCCGAAGGTGGACATCACCCCTTCGCGGCCCACCCTCGCTCCTCGTGACATTCAGGCCCTCCTGCGCGCGGGCGCGACCCCTGAGGAGATCGCCACGAAGCACGGCATGGACGTGGCGGCGGTCGAACGTTTCGAGGCTCCCGTGCAGGCTGAGAAGGATTACGCGCTCTCGCGCGCACGCGCGGTTCGTATTGGCGAGGGCGGCCCGACGATGGGTGACCTGGTCCTGGATCGCTTGGCAGCCCGCGGGGTCGAGCCCTCCTCCCTCGATTGGTCCGCGACGCGTGAGGCCGGGGAGCCTTGGCAGATCATCGTCACCTTCGTGCAGGGCGCGGCCGAGCACGCCGCCCACTGGTATCTGTCGAACTCGGCCACGCTGGAAGCCATCGACCAGGAGGCGCAGTGGCTGACCGAGCAGGTCTCTTCCTCCCCCGCGTCCTCGATTTTCTCCCCGATGGCACGCCCCGCCCCAGCTCCTGATCCCGACGAGGAGGACCTGCGTACCCGCGAAGCCCTGGTCGATCAGCTCAACGCCGCGCGCGGCAAGCGTCAGAAGGTCGAGGTGTACCTGGGCGACGAGGTGGACGAGGAAGCCGAGTACCTGGCGGCCATCGCCGGCGACGAGCCCGATGAGCCTGCCGACAATGAACCCGAGCCCTCGACGGGCCCGATTTCCGCACGCATTTATTCCCTGGCCTCGGCGCGGACCAAGGTGGAGCCGGGCACCGACGAGGATGCGCCGGCCTCGGGTGCGCTCGCGCTGCCCACCCGCCGCCAGGTCACCGGTGCCATCCCCGTGGGCGTGAGGTCGACGCGCGACGGCGCCCAGACCTCGTCCCATGCCCTGCCGTGGCTCTCCGACTCTGCGCCCGCCGCGCAGGACGCCGAGGCCTCGGCCGACTCTGACGAGCACCGCACCCCCGCACTGCCCATGAGGACTGTGTCCGCCGAGGGCGATCAGGCAGGTGCCGGCGCTGCATCTACGACGACCGGGGGTCTGCCCGCGGTCACCGGCGGAGTGCCGGCCGTTACCGGAGGCGTTGCGACGACGACGGGTGCCGTGCCTGCACAAGGGCCCTCGGCCTCGCGCCTGGCGCGCAACTCGGCCTCGAAGAAACGCCGCCGGTCGGTCCCCAGCTGGGATGAAATCGTCTTCGGCTCCAAGCCGTAAACGCGCGAGCGCCCCTGACAGGCAGGGGCGCTCGCTCATTGTTAGGACAGTGTGATGACGGGGATACGCATCTCCGTGGGCGTGACGGACCCGTGAATACCCGGCATCGCGATGGCAGACGCGCTCTGGGTGCGCGAGTCGACGACGCCCGCCCGTCCTCGCGACAGGACCAGCAGGTCTCCGATGGTCGCCGCGCCGTCGCCCGGACCGATCAGGGCGGGCATCTGCTCGCGGGTGAGCACCCAGGCGCTCTCCCCCAGCGTCTCACGCCAGCGTGCGGCGACCTCCTCGGCCCTGCCCTCCTGGGCGTGCACGTGCGCCGCGCGCGTCTCGCCGGCCACGATGCGCACGCCGTCACGCAGGGCGGGCGTGGAGGCCACGTCGACGATCGCCGCGGGGTCGACATTGATCATGCCGTGATCGGCCGTCAGAACTGCGCGCACGCCGCGCGGCAGGCTGCGCAGAAGCATCGATAGGCCCGCGTCAAACTGCTCGATCTGCCCAATCCACGCATCCGATGCCACACCGTGCGAGTGACCGCAGTGGTCGATCTCCGACCAGTAGAGGTACACGATGGGCGTGCCCGCGCGCAGCTCCCGCAGGGCGGCGTTCACGCGCTGCTCGAGGGAATCGGCGGGCACGTGGCGCGCGCCGCGCAGGGCAGCCCCCGTCAGGCCCGAGCCGGCAAAGCGCGCGGGAGAGACGACAGCGGACCCCACACCATCGGCGGCTAGTCGCTCAAAGAACGTGGGAACCGGCTGCCACTCGGTAGGCGCGGGGCCTCCCTCCATGGCCAGCAGGTTCATGACGCCGCCCCCATAGGCGACGGAGAAACCCACCATGTTCGTCGCGCCCGGGCGGGCACCCGTCCCGAACGCCGTAATAGCCGCCGACGTCGTTGACGGCACGATCGTGTGGATCGAGCGAATGTCGGCGCGCAGACGTCGCAGCGTCGGCGTGTGCCCCATGTGATCCATCATGAGCTCGTAGCCGAAGCCGTCAACCAGGATGAGGAGCACCTGCTCAGCCCCGGCCTCGACCCCCAGCGACGACGCGGCCTCCTGGCTGGCCCCGGGCAGCGACGGGTCGATGGCGGCAAGCGCGGCGGGAATGATGTCCGTGATGCACGGGTCGCCCACACACGGCAGGTCGGCGCCCTTCATGTCCAGTGTTATCGCGCGCTCACTCACCGCGGGTCTCCATTAGCGTCGCCAGGTGATCGACGAACTCCGCGGCCTCGTCCAAGGCATCCTGCCCGTCGGCAGCCGCCGAAACGCGGAAGGTCATGTCATCCGGATACGAAGTACCCGTGTAGCCGTGGTCGGCCATGCAATTCGGGTCGTCGCAGCGTGCGGGTTCGATGTCAATTCGGCGCGCCCCCTTCAAGTCCAGCGCGATGGTCATCTCGGACAGGCCGGTGGCGTTCTCGGGATCGGTGTAGACCTCCATCGTCGAATAGCCGGCGATGTCAGCCACGCGGTGAACGGCGGTCGCGATCGTCGCCGAGCCGCCGCCCATCTCATCGACGTGCAGCTGGACGATGGCCCGCTCGGTCAGGGACGCGACGGTGAGGTGACGGAACACGGAGCCCCGGTCGAATCCCGTGTCCACCTGACACAGTGTCGCGAGCGGGTCTGCCGCGCCCAGCGCCCGGCGCAGCGCGCGCTCCACGGCCTTGGGGTAAAAGCCGCTTCGTTCAATGCGGGTCCATGTATCCATCCCACAATTGTGCCTCGAAGCGGCGTGCCAGTCGAAATGAGAGCGCTGCCGCGCAATAATTGCGCGTATGGCTAAGAAGGACCAGGTCGTCGACATTCCCGAGAAGGACGAAAACATCTCCGAGATCGACGTATCCGCCGAGATGCGTGGGTCCTTTTTGGAGTACGCGGTCTCCGTCATCTACGCCCGCGCTCTGCCCGACGCGCGCGACGGCCTCAAGCCCGTTCAGCGGCGCATCCTGTACCAGATGGATCAGATGGGCCTGCGCCCCGACAAGGGCCACGTGAAGTCCCAGCGTGTCGTCGGCGAGGTCATGGGCAAGCTCCACCCGCACGGCGATTCCGCGATTTACGAGGCCTTGGTGCGTCTGGCTCAGCCCTTCAATTTGCGGGTCCCCCTGGTCGATGGCCACGGTAACTTTGGTTCCCTGGACGACGGGCCGGCCGCCGCGCGTTACACCGAGGCGCGCATGGCGCCCGCCGCGCTCGACCTGGTGACGGGCCTGGACGAGGACACGGTCGACTTCGTCCCCAACTACGACAACCAGTTCATGCAGCCGGACGTCCTGCCGGCCGCGTTCCCGCAGCTGCTGGTCAACGGCGCCTCGGGCATCGCGGTGGGCATGGCGACGAACATCGCCCCGCACAACCTCGCCGAGACGATCGCGGGTGCCATTCACCTGCTCGACAACCCGTCGGCGTCTGTCGCCGACCTGATGCGCTACATTCCCGGTCCGGACCTGCCCGAGGGCGGCGTCATCGTGGGCCTCGAGGGGATCAAGGAAGCCTACGAGACCGGTCGAGGCGCGTTCAAGACACGCGCGAAGGTACAGATCGAGCGCGTGACCGCCCGCAAGATGGGCATCATCGTCACGCAGCTGCCCTACATGGTGGGCCCCGAGAAGGTCATCGAAAAGATCAAGGAAAACGCCAACGCGGGACGCCTCAAGGGCATCTCCTCGGTCCAAAACCTCACCGACCGCATCCACGGCCTGCGCCTGGTCATCGAGGTCAAGAACGGCTTCAATCCCGAGGCCGTGCTCCAGCAGCTCTACCAGCGCACGCCGCTGGAAGATTCGTTCTCGATCAACGCCGTGGCGCTCGTGGGCGGCCAGCCGCGCACGCTAGGCCTGAAGGAAATGCTCCGGGTCTTCCTGGACCATCGCCTGGACGTCACGACGCGTCGCAGCCGCTTCCGCCTGACAAAGTGCGAGGATCGTCTGCACCTGGTTGAGGGCCTGCTCATCGCGATCCTGGACATCGATGACGTCATCGCCATCATTCGTTCCTCCGATGACGCGGAGACGGCGCGCGAGCGCCTCATGACGGCCTTCGACCTGTCCGAGGCCCAGGCAAACTACATCCTGGAGCTGCGCCTGCGCCGCCTCACGAAGTTCTCCCGCATCGAGCTGGAGAGCGAGCGCGACGAGCTGATGGCGAAGATCGCCTCGCTGCGCGAGATCCTGGAGGATCCGGAGCTGCTGCGCGCGCTCGTCAAGAAGGAGCTGCGCGAGGTGGCGGATCGCCTGGGCACGCCGCGTCGCACGGTGCTGATGGCCTCGACGGGCACGCCCGTGGGTGCCGCTGCCGAGGATGCCGCCCTGGCCGCCCTGCCGTCGGTGTCACGCTCGGGCAAGGGCCTGGAACTGCAGATCCCGGATGACCCGTGTGTTGTGGTCCTGTCCGCCTCCGGCGCACTTGCCCGCGTCGAGGGCGGGGATCCGCTCGTGCCGGGTCCGCGCGCGGCTGCGGACGGCTGGCGCGCTCAGCTCGCCTCGACCGTGCGCTCCCAGGTGGCCGTGGTGACCGAGGACGGTATCGCGCACCGCATCGACGTCGTCGACCTCCCGGCGCTCCCCCGCTTCGAGACGGGCCTGTCCCTGGCCGGTGCCATGCCGTCCTCCCTGCTCCTGCACACGGACGTTCCCGCCGTCGGCCTGCTCGATCCCGAGGGCGAGGCCGTGGTCGCGATGGGCACGGCCCGTGGCACGGTCAAGCGCCTGCGCCCGGATGTGCTCCAGCGCGACGATTGGGAGGTCATCACTCTGGAGGATGGCGACCGCCTCGTGGGCTTCGACCAGTGCTCGGACGACGCAGACCTGGTGTTCGTGTCCTCGGATGCGCAGCTGCTGCGCACCCCCGCCGCGAAGGTCCGTCCGCAGGGTCGTACGGCTGGCGGCATGGCTGGCATGAAGCTGAACGCCGGGGCCGAGGCCCTGGGCTTCTGGGTGGTCGAGGCCCCCATCGATACCGTGGTGGTCACCGTGGCGGCGGCGCTGGGCGCGCTGCCGGGCACGGGCCAGACGACGGTAAAGGTCACGCCCTTCGAGTGCTACCCAGCCAAGGGCCGCGGCGGCCAGGGCGTGCGCTGCCAGCGCTTCCTGCGCGGCGAGGATCGACTCGATATCGCGTGGGTGGGCACGAAGCCCGGGCGCGCAGCATCCGCGGATGGCTCACCCGTCGAGCTGCCCGCCGAGGACGAGCGCCGCGACGGATCGGGTGTGCCGATCACGTTTGCGATAGCCTCGATCGGCTGAATACCGGTTCATCAAGCAAAAGGGGTGGGCCCGACCAATCGGCCGGGCCCACACCCATATTGGTTGAGGGATGCTCCTCGTCAGCCTCGCAGCGTCTTGTCAGCTGCCAGGATCTCGTTGACTTCCTCGCGCGTGGGCGAGTAGGCGCCCTGGTGAAGAATCGTGATTCCCGAGGTGATGATGCCGCGGTGAATGGCGGGCAGGATCTTGTCCCACGATGCCTCGCGCAGACGCTGCTTCGCCTCAGCAGAACCGAGGAGTCCCGCATCGACGAGGCCGGAGATCAGGCCGGCCATGAGCGAGTCGCCCGCACCCACCGTGTCCACGAGCTCCACGTCGAGGGGGTCGACGACGAGCATGTCGCGCTCGGCGGCAGCCACAATGTAGACGCCCCAGGGACCGCGCGTGCACAGGATCAGGGAGGGACCGGACTGCAGCCACTCGTGCAGAACGTCCTCGACGGGACGATCCGGGTACAACCACTTCAGGTCTTCGTCGGATGCCTTGACGACGTCGGCGAGGGCCACGATCGACTCGACGTGCGGGCGGGCCTCGTCGGGCGTGCCCAGCAGGGCGGGACGGATGTTCGGATCGTAGGAGACGGTACCCCGGATGGCCTGGCGCTTGACGGCGGCCAGGACCTTGTCGGCACCGGGCTCGACGACGACCACGTAGGAGCCGGTATGCACGTGTCCGACGCTGTCGGGATCCTCGACGGCGGGCACATCCCACGAGAGATCAAACTCGTAGGTGGCGTGGCCCTTCTCGTCAACGGCCGCGTGCGCAACCGTCGTGAATTCTGCGCCATCGGAACCCGGAGTGAGGGTCACTCCGGCGGCCTCGGCGTGCTCGCGGACCTTGTCGCCGCGCGCGTCGCGCGCGAACCAGGTCGCCAGTTCGGATTCGTGACCCAGCCGAGTCAGACCGGCTGCGACGTTGAGCATTGATCCCCCGACGACCTCGACGGGTTCACTGTTTGGGCGGGTAATCTCATCGATGAGCGCTTCCCCGATGTTCACGATTCTAGTCATTCGTCAACCCCAGCTTCTCTTCCATTTCTTCGAGCGGGATGCCCTTGGTTTCGGGCATAACCTTCAGGACCCAGAATAGCTGACCGACCATCGCGAGGAAGAAGATTCCAAAAGCGTAGCCACCACCGAGTTTATCGGTGAGCACGGGGAAGGCATAGGTGGTAATGAAGGCGAACACCCAGTGCGTGAGCGAACCCAGCGACTGGCCGCGCGCACGTACGCGGTTGGGGAAGATCTCCGAGATGAACACCCAGATGACCGAACCCTGACCGAAGGCGTGGGAGGCGATGAAGCCGAGAAGACCCAGGAGGATGAGCCACACGGGAGCAGCACTGCCCTTCTCGAACCAGCCGCCCTCGTAGGCGAACATCATGCCGGCGAGGAAGCCCAGGGAGACTAGGTAGCCGATCGAGCCGACGATCATGAGCTGGCGGCGACCGATCTTGTCGATGACGGTCAGGGCAGCCATGGTCGCAATGAGGTTCATGAGGCCGACGATGACGGAGCCGATGTAGGGGAAGGCATCGCCCAGGACGGCGGCACCGCCTGCGAGCTTCATGACCTTCGGCGCGTAGTAGAGGATCGCGTTGATACCGGAGAGCTGGTTGAACATCGCGATGCAGAACGCCATGAGAATGACCTTGCGGTAGCGGCGCGTGAAGAAGGCGACCTTGCCGCCCGCGGCGTCCTCGGCGATCTGCGCCTTCATCTCGGCGATCTGCTCGTTGCTCTCCTCCTGCGTGGTGGTCAGGCGCTCGGAAATCTTCACGGCGCGTTCCGCGTGCCCGTGGGCGAGCAGCCAGCGCGGCGTCTCGGGGACGGTGGCCAGGAAGATGAGGAAGAAGACGGCGGGGATGGCCATGACGCCGAGCATCCAGCGCCACGCGGTCTCCTCGTGGGCGATCTCGCGGATCACCGCGTTGGAGGCGTAGGCTAGGAGGATACCGAAGACGATGTTGAACTGGACCAGGCCGACCAGGCGGCCGCGCACGCGAGCGGGCGCAATCTCAGCGGTGTAGATGGGAGCGACGACCGAGGACAGACCCACGCCAACGCCGCCGAGGAAGCGGAACACCATGAAGAAGGTGATCGGGAAGGAGGACGAGGCCGACACAGTTCCATCCGCACCTGTAACCAGTGTGGGCAGAGGGGCCAGCGCGGTTGCCAGAGCACCAACGCCGAAGAAGACACCGATCCAGAACAGGATTGGCTTACGACCGAAGCGGTCGGCGAGGTTACCGGCGACGATGGCACCGCAGATCGTACCGATGGTTGCGATAGCGACGATCATGCCCTCACCCAAGGAGGACAGAGCGTACAGCTCGGTAAGTTTTTCTTCCGCACCGGAAATGACCGCCGTGTCAAAGCCGAAGAGCAGGCCGCCGAGAGAGGCAACGATGGCGCTTCGAATGACCAGAGGCGGAATGGATGTGTTTTTTGCTGACGACTTCGTAGTCATGCTGGCTCCGCACTGTGGAGATGGGGCGCGCGTGGCACCGAGGACACTCACGGTCCTCCTCTACGAGCCTAAAAAATCTATTGGTCAGACAATTAGGACTATTGGGACGTTTTCCCACGACCTGCCAACAGGGACAACGCTACACCAACACAACAGACATAGTGGGATCGCCCACAAATTAACCTGACCGGCGATTAGTCCACAATACGAAACGAAGGTCACACTTCGATTGCATAAAGCCGGGTCTGCCCAACCGTGCGGAAACCCAGAGAATCGTAGACTGCCAGCGCGCCCGTGTGGTTCGCAGAGCCCACGCCCGTGCCCGCACGATCCATCCCATCGCGGCGCTGCGCCCACATCGAGGCCAGAATGAGAGCGTCGGCGACGAGGCTCTCGCGCCAGGCGGACAAAACTCCCAGCTGGTCGATATATCCCTCGCGCCAGCCCAGCGCCGCCCAGTCCTGCTCGTAGCGCGAGGCCAGCAAAAAGCCCGCGACGCGCGGCCGATCGCCCGTACGATCCACGGCAACAAAAGACCACTCGGGCGCGAACGCAGTGCGGCCCTGCATCCACTGTTCCTGCGTGAGCGGAGGCCGCCCCCACTCCGACTCGTTCAAGCGGTTCGCCGCGCGCAAAGCCGGCTCTTCCCACTGGGGCCCCCAGGCCTCGACGCTCATGTATGACCCGAGGTCCGGCATCGGAGCCAGTTCATCCAGGGACGCACGCAGCTCGTAGTACGTGCGCGCCCAGCGGAAACCGTGCACCTTAAGCTGGGCTTCGAGGTCATCCTGGCCGGTCTCTACGTGGCAAGTGATCTGCGCGGGGCCATCCCCCTCGACGCTGGCGAGCATCTGACGCGCCGTCCCCTCCTGCCAGTCCACGATCGCATTGCCGAGGCCGATGCGCCGAAAGTCAGGATCCACTCCCCCGATGCACACGCACTCAGCGCGCCCCGGGAAGCGCAACACCACCTGGGCGAAGGCAACCAAGCGCCCCGCTGCGATGCCCCTGCGCGCAAACCCGGCCAGGCCTCGCCAATGAGAGGCCGACGAGAGCATTTCTCCCACCTCGTCCGGGCTGGTGCGGTACGGCGGATTATCCCGGGCCTCCATGCGCGCGAAGAGGGCCGCGAGGCCGACGTGATGGGCGGCCGTCAGCGGCTCCCACTCAATGCCGTGATGCTCGCCCGGGAAGGGGACGAACTCAGGGGCACCGGCTCTCTGTGCGAGAGGAATGCTCATGCTCGTCTCCTAGCGGACTACTGGTCGATCGTGTAATAAACCTCGGCGGCTTCGTCGACGAAGCCAAGGTGCTCGTAGATACTATGCGCCCGATCAGGGCTCGACATATCAACATCAAGCCCGATACGTGAGGCACCAGAGGCCGACGCCGCGGCCACCGCGTTGCCGACGAGGGCACTCGCGACCGAACGACCGCGGTGGGCCTCGGCGACACCGAGCAGGTAGATGTAGGCCTCCGGGCGACCCGTGGCCACCCAGCGCTGCGCGGGACGGCCCGTCATTGCGTAGCCGACAACCTCGCCCTCGGCGTCCACGGCCACGAAGGACCAGCGCGGGTCGAAGTGATTCATCGCGTCGTCCCACCACAGGGCGCGCAGCGGAGAGCGGAAGGCCTGCTGGAAGGCCTCCATGTGAATGGCGCGGATCTGGTCCTGGGGAACCTGATTCCACGGCAGGATGCGGTAGCCGTGGCGCGCCTGCGGGGCAACCTCGCCGCCCGCCAGATCGCGGTACATGACGCGATAAATGCGCTTGGCGAAGAAGCCGGCCGCGATGTAGAGGCGACGGCGATCCGTCATGTGCGCATCCACCAGGTTCGAGATGGAGACAGGAACATCGGATTCGGCGCCGAAGGTCTCAACCAGCATCTGGCGTGCGCGGCTGTCCTGCCAGTACAGGAGGGCCCGGCCCACGCCTCGGCCGCGCCAGTGGGGGTGAATGTAGGCGCTGACGATTGCTGTCGCGGCCTCGTGGATGCCGCGCAGGACGCGCACCGAGGCGACCGCGCAAATGTTGGCCTTGGCGTCCAGGCCGACGATCGTGTCCACCCAGTCGCGCCCGTTCTTGCCCTCCATCATGTCCGCGATATCGCCGACGGAGGTACGGCGGATCGTCTGGTCCTCGTCTTCGATGAGGCAAATGAGCGCGTACACGGCGGGCGCGTCACGGCCGATCATGGGCCGCCAGCGCAACCCGAGGTGGTTCCCCGGGTACGGGACGGACCCGGGCGGCGCGAGTCGCTGCGCAAGTCCTGTCATGCGTAACATCCTAGCGGGTGTTCGGGCCTTAAGTCACACTGACAATGAGCATTTGTTCATTCATGTTAGACGCTTGTGCAGAGCGCGGGTTTGTCACAGCCCGCTCGTTATGCGTCGATACGCATCCGATCCAGACCGGCCGACTCCTTGACAATAAATTCCTTGCGCGGCCCAACCGTCGAGCCCATGAGCAGCTCAAACACATCCTCAGCCTCACGCAGAGCCTGCTCGTCGGCCAGCGTGATACGACGCAGCGAGCGGTGCGCCCGGTCCATCGTGGTCTCCGCCAGCTGGTCGGCATCCATCTCACCCAGGCCCTTGTACCGCTGGATGGGTTCCTTCCAGGTTCGGCCCGAGCGCCGCAGCGCGGCGAGCTTACGGTGCAGCTCGTCCTCGGAGTAGGTGTAGACATACTCGCGCTTCTTGCGCCCCTTACCCGCGACCTCGATGCGATGCAGGGGCGGCACGGCGGCGTAGATGCGGCCCGCCTCGACCATGGGGCGCATGTAGCGGAAGAACAGGGTGAGCAGCAGGGTGCGGATGTGCGCGCCGTCGACGTCGGCATCGGTCATGAGGATGACCTTGCCGTAGCGAGCCTGAGACAGGTCGAAGGTACGGCCCGAGCCCGCGCCGATCACCTGGATGATGTTGGCGCACTCGGCGTTGGCCAGCATGTCCGCGGTCGATGCCTTCTGCACATTCAGGATCTTGCCTCGGATCGGGAACAGCGCCTGGTAGTGGGAGTTGCGCGCCGCCTTGGCCGTGCCCAGCGCGGAGTCTCCCTCGACGATGAAGAGTTCGGTTTCCGCAACATCCTCGAGGCGGCAGTCCGCGAGCTTGGCGGGTAGCGAGGAGGTTTCGAGCGCGTTCTTCTTGCGCGAGATCTCCTTGTGGATGCGGGCGGAGACGCGAGCCTTCATCTCGCCGACGACCTTCTCCATGAGGAGGGAGGTCTGCTGCTTGTCGTCGCGCTTGGAGGAGGCGAACTTCGCCTTCAGCCAGTCAGAGACCACTCGGTTGACGACGGCGCGAATCTGCGGCGTGCCCAGCGTTTCCTTCGTCTGCCCCTCGAACTGCGGTTCGGGGAAGCGGACGGTGATAACGGCGGTCATGCCGGCCTGCACGTCGTCCTTTTCGGGGCGCCCGTCTTTGGCGGCGACCTTGAGTTTGCGCGCGTTCTTGTCGATCGCGGCGCGCAGGATCTTCAGGACTGCCTGCTCGAAGCCCGCGACGTGTGTGCCTCCCTTGGGGGTGGCGATAATGTTGACGAAGGAGCGGACGGTGGTGTCGTAGCCGATGCCCCAGCGCAGCGCGATGTCGACCTCGCAGGTGCGTTCGACCTCGGTGGCGCGCAGGTGTCCGGTCTTCGAGTCCAGGGCCTGCACGGTCTCGTTGTAGGTGCCCTCACCCGTGATGTGCCAGGTGTCAGTGACGGGACCGTCGGAGGCCAGCCAGTTCGCGAAGTCGACGACGCCACCGTCGAAGCGGAAACTCTCGTGGAGCTCCTCGTCGCCGCGCTCGTCGTAGCAGTTGATGGTCAGGCCGGGCACGAGGAACGCGGTCTGGCGGGCGCGGGCCAGCAGGTCTTCCCACGAGAAGCCCTCCGTGGCCGGGAAGATCTGGAAGTCGGCCCAGAAGCGCACGCGAGTCCCGGTCTGCGACTTTTTGACCTTGCCGACGGTCTTGAGGGTGGAGCCGTCGATGAAAGGCGTGAAGGGCGAGTTGGGGGTGCGCTGCTTCGAGTCGTCGAATTGCCCGGGTTCGCCGCGGCGGAAGCACATTTCGTGGGTCTTGCCGCCGCGGTCGACCTGCACGTCGAGGCGGGCGGAGAGGGCGTTGACGACGGAGGCGCCGACGCCGTGCAGGCCGCCGGAGGCCGCGTAGGAGCCGCCGCCAAACTTGCCGCCGGCGTGGAGCTTGGTGTAGACGACCTCGACGCCTGTCAGGCCTTGGCCTGGGACGATGTCGACGGGGATGCCGCGGCCGTTGTCGGCGACGGAGGCGGAGTAGTCGGGGTGCAGGCGCACGTCGATGGTGTCGCAGTGGCCTTCCAGGGCCTCGTCGACTGCGTTGTCGATGATCTCCCAGAGGCAGTGCATGAGGCCGCGGTGGTCGGTGGAGCCGATGTACATGCCGGGGCGCTTGCGCACGGCCTCGAGCCCCTCGAGGACGGAGAGGTGTCGCGCGTTGTAGTCGGATGCGTCGGTAGGAGTCACGTTGTGCATCATATGTGGGTCAACGCTCGTTTGCGGCCAACGGTGCGCGTGGCGCGGGTTCTGGGACGCTTTGCACGCCTCACGAGGCCGGGGATGGATCGCGCTGGTGGGCGCGCTTTCGGGGCGGATGCGGGCTGTGCTTGAGCTTATTTCCGCTCCCCCGTTCCAATGCGTCAGTGGTCGGGCGAGCGATTGCGCCCCGGGTGAACAGGGGTGCGCGGGGGCGGTGCGATGGTGTGTGATGGACGCATGAACGCACAGACTCTTGAACGCCCCGTACTGGACGAGCCGCAGCTGAATGCGGCAAATCGTTGCGACGCCTGCGGCGCTCGCGCCTGGGTTCGTGCGACGATGCCTTCGGGTGGCCAGCTGTATTTTTGCGGCCACCACGCAAATGAGCACCTGCCCTCGCTGGTGGGTGCCGGCGCACAGATCCTGGACGAGCGCCACTTCATGAACGACTGATTGCATCGCCCCGCCTCGGCGGGACGAACGGCGTGCAGGCGCGGGCGGGGACCAACGGGGTCCCCGCCCGCGTGTCATATCCGAACAGTCAATTCCCACCTGCCATGCCGGTGGGGCCCATGCGCGCGTTGGTGACGCTTTGTTGGTGCGGCTGTTGCCCGGTGCGCTTGGTGTCGTTGAGAATCGATGGCGGTTCGTAGCCAAGGCGCTGGGAGAGGCGCGTCTCTCTGCTACGGTTGACCACACAGTCAGCGGCGACGATAGGACCACCACGTGAGATTCTGGAGATACGCATCCTACTTCCCCGACTGCGACGGAGATCCAGCGGCGATATGGGAGTACTCCTGCACCCTGGAGGAGTGGCATGACGCTCTTCTTGAGGCGCGCGACGACTTCTGGGCCGCGCGTCGCTCCTACCCGGAGTGGGAGGGCCTCTCGAAAAATGCCTTTGTTGCCCAGAGCCTGACAGAATACAAACTCCTCGACGTCCTCGAGGAGGGCTCCGCCAAGGCCGTCGGCGCCGTGCGCGACTACCACGACGCGCTGGGCGATCGCCTGAGGGTCATCCGCTCAATCCGTTCCGACGCGGAAAACCTCGACAGAATCTACGACTCGCTCACCTGGGGACAGGTGGTCAACGGCGGGGACGCCCACCTCGAGGCTCAATTCACAAGCCTCAAGGACTACTACGCGCAACAGCTCAGCACACTCGAGGAGGACCGGGCCGCGTGCGCGGCGGTCCTGCGAGAGGCCCTGCGCATCGAGCCCTTCGTGCCCGGCGGCGATGTCCCACTCTCTGACAAGAAAGCTCTCACGCAGGAACAACTCGACGCGCTCGCCGCCATCATCGAGAGCGACGACGACTACGATTTCTCGCTCACGCAGGGGGACATCGGGGACTGCTATTTCCTCTCCTCCGTCCTCGCCCTGGCCCAGAGCAAGTCGGGCAGGGATCACCTGCGATCCCTCCTCAAGGTACACCGCAACTCCACGGGACAGGTCGACGGCTTCTACGTGACCCTCCCCGCCGCTCCGGGCGACCCCAACCCCTTCGGCACCGACACCGTCTTCGTGAGCGACGTGTACGCGCGGGGAACATCCAAGGACTCCCCGGGCATCGATTCGATCCTGGAATCCGCCTTCGCACAGGGCTACACCGGCGGCATCAACCAGTGGTACAAGGGAGGTGCACAGGCCGGGTTCAGCGTACACGCACTCTACGCGCTGACGGGGCACGACTGCGTCCCAACCCCCACAGGGATGACATCCCCCGCACACATTCAACAGGCTTACGCGGCCGAGCGTCCCATCACCGCCGAGACGTTTCTCGCATCCGAGGCAACGGTCTTGGTCGATGGACAAGAACAAACAATCACGATCTCCGGCTCCCACGCCTACGCGGTCACGGGCGCCGATGAGAACGGCGTCTACATCACGAATCCGTGGGGCTTCAATAAGCGCGCGGACTCCAGGGACACAACCGGCGGGCAGTTCTACATGACCTACGAGCAGTTCAAGAAGCACTTCTTCTCCTACACGATCGGATCCTCCTCATGACAGTGCGAGCCAGATACGTCGTCGCCGCTCTTCTCGCCTCAGCCTGCGCCCTTGTCGGACTGGACTACGCGAGCATCACCTACGCGAGCGACCACATCGAGGACCTCGACGCGGCGTGCCCGGGCGGCATCGTCGTCGCGACGGGAGGCGGCAAAGACCGGATCGAACTCGGCACCAACGCAGACCACGACTTCGTCTACTCAGACACCCGCCAGATTGGGATCACCGCCGGGCGCCAACACGCGACGATCTCAGCCAGTGTCAGGGGCGGCCCCGGCAAACCTCTGCCGCCTCTCCTGCACGTCGGCGACAAGCAAGTCGAACCCGGGGTCGGGACCTTCACATTCTTGGCCGCCCACCCATCCGGGTACGTCACGGGGCCGCGCGAATCATGGGCACAGTTCTGCTTCGAACCCGATCCCACCTTCGAACTGGCACCGCTCCGCTACCCCACCTCGGACCCCCGGCACGACCCGGTGTGCGGCTACAGCTGGGTCACCGCCCCCGAGTGTCTATCGATCAGGCCGACCCCCACCCCCGACGACACGGAGCAATCATGAGTTTATTTCGAGTTGACCCCGAGCGCATCAAGACGCTGCAAGGGAGAATCGCCGACATCCGCACGTCGCTCGAGACTCATCCCGTCCCCTCCCCTCCCGCCGACGCGGTTTTTTCCTCCCCGGCTATTCTCTCCGCGCTGGGTGAGTTCCGTGAGGCTGCGCGCCAGCGCCTCGAGGACTCGCGCCTGTACTGCCAGGAAACGGAACAGGCCCTCTCCTCGTTAGCGAGCGGTTCCAGCGCGGACGATCAGGCCGCAGCGTCCGCGCTCAACGCGCACAGTTTCGACAAGTTCCAGCGAGGCCGCGGGCAGGATACCGGCCGGGTCTAGTTGGGCGGAAGCTCGCTGTCACTAGCCCGAGTGTGGGGCTTACGCCACGCGCATAGAAGCGGCGGCGACAGTGCGGGTCTCCTGGGCACTGCTTTGAGGAGATCCGCACTGCTTTATGCCTTTAGAGCCAGCAGGCCGTCAGAAATGAAACGACGAACGAGTTCACTGCGAGTTTGTCCGAGCCTCCCTGCCGCCTCGTCAAGCTCGCGGACTAAAGATTCAGGAAGGCGCGTGCCGACCGGCATTGTGTCCTCGCCAAACAACGGCGGACGCCCCGGGAGAACCTTCCACGCTCCGTCACACTCGCCTGCTTCGAAGCGCTGCGCATCTGCTTCAAAATCGGCGTCGGTAACGGTGATTCCTCCCGCAAGACGGTAGGTTCCCTCTGGTTTCTTGCTCATTACCCTCTCCCCTCGGGTCCAAATATTTCTGTCATCATTTTCTTTGAAGGTGGAGTCATCGCGTGATAGATGAGAATGCTGCCGTCTTCCTGGAGCGCGGCAAGGAGTTCGAGCGGTCTCCCTTTCCTGTCGTGTCCCAACGCTGCGTATGCGGGCCAGTACGGAGAGTCCACGCGTTCGGCACACTCGACTGCATACACCCAGGCATGAATCGCATCTTCCTCCTCGATCTCAGTGGGCCTGTGGGCAAGTTGTTGACGGTTTGTTTATGCGGCTGCGGTCCAGGCCGCTTGGTGTCTAGGTTCTAGTGGTGGTTGCAACGGATCTTGGTGAGGGAGTTCGTTGTGGCCGGTGTTGGTCGTATTTTTCAGGGGGCTGAGTACCCCTCCCGTCGTGAGGCATGTCAGGCTCGGCATCGGGAGTATGTGCGCTCTCTTGCTGATGGTTTGAACTTCACGCAGGCGGCCCACGCTGTTGGGGTCTCGAAGCGGACAGGTAAGGTCTGGCGTAATGGCCGGACTCGCTCAAGTGGACGGTGTGAGCCAGCCAGCATCGCTCCTCAGAAGCTCTTCAACGATCCCTGTCCGAGACCGGCGATTCCGTCCATCGTGACGATTTCGGTGCTCGTGCGCCAGGTGTTCGGCTAAGAAACGAGCCGTTTCTTCAAGATCTGCTTGGAGCGGCCCAGAACCATGTTCAGGAGCCAAGAGAGGTCGACGCGGTCTCGCAATGGGACGCACATCCAAGATGACGGCGATAATTCGTGTCGCCACTGGCCAATCACGACACAAGTGCATCCAGGCCGCTATGGCAGACCCTGACAAGGCGTGGGCGAAGACCGCACGGTCTCCGCCCACGTGTCACAAACGGGGAGACGGGTCCACAAGAACACTCTGAACATCTGTATGAGTAAAATCGTCGCCGATGAACAACAAAGGAAGGCCAGCAGCTTTCGCAGCTCCGTAGACTAAGCAGTCACCAAAATTCAGTCTTGCGGGCGAGCCGCTTCCCCTGCCATATCTGCGCAGCCCCTCACGGGCACATCTCAGTTCGTCGACACCACATTCGACAATAGTTAGCCCCAAGATGCCGAGAATCGAATCAATGTCTGAGGCTCGTGCCTGCCCCATCACAATAGACAGCTCAAGTACTGTGGGCGCAGCGATAAGTCTCTGGGGATGTTCATCCAAAGCCTTCATAACGTCGGCAGCTCTCGACTCCGACCTGATCAGCGCAACCAATGCCGAAGTGTCGACAATCATCGAGGTTGCCCCTCACTGTCATAGATATCGTCGTCTGTCAGCCAGGGGTCATCAACACCTTGACACCTTCTCTGCACATCAGCAAAGGCCTGCCAGTCGATAGCGTGATTGGCTCGTTCCTTCTCCATCTCAACGGTCAGCGCGTCGAGAACAGCACCGGTCGCGGTCGTCCCACGTAGGCGTGCCAGCTCTGTCGCCAGCGCATGCACGCGTTCATCCTTGATGTTGAGTGTTGCCATATCGCTAGAATACGCACCAATGCAGCCGTCGTCTACCCCGAGGTAGAACCCATGGGACAGTTGGGCTAGTCCGCCAAGCGTTGGGACACCACCGTCGTGACGCCGTCGCGCATCGTGACACCGTACAGGGCGTCCGCTATCTCCATGGTTCGCTTCTGGTGCGTGATAACAATGAGCTGCGACGTCTCCTGCAGCTCCTTGAAGATGGCGAGCAGGCGCGACAGGTTCACGTCGTCCAGGGCGGCCTCGACCTCGTCCATGACATAGAACGGCGAGGGCCGCGCCTTGAAGATCGCCACCAGGAACGCGATCGCGGCCAGGGAGCGCTCGCCGCCCGACAGCAGGGACAAGCGCTTGACCTTCTTGCCCGCGGGCCGGGCCTCGATTTCGATGCCGGTCGAGAGCATGTCGTCCGGGTCGGTGAGCACTAGGTCGCCCTGGCCGCCCGGGAACAGCACGCCGAACACGTGCTCGAACTGCTCGCGAGTCTCGGCGAACGCGGACGCGAAAGCCTCCTGCACCAGGCGGTCCACGTCCTCCACGATGTGGAGCAGGTCAGCCTTGGACTGCTTGAGGTCCTGGACCTGATCCACCAGGAACTTGTGCCGCGCGGCCAAGGCCTCGTGTTCCTCGAGCGCCAGCGGGTTGACGCGCCCCAGCTTCTCCAAGTCCTTCTGCGCCTTGGCCAGGGCCCGCTCCTGCTCGGCGCGCACGTAGGCGCTCGGCTCGGCGGCCGCAGCCTTGTCAACCTGGTCGGGATCGAGCGGCAGCATCGGCACCAGCGTCTGCGGCCCGAACTCGGTGATCAGCTGCTCGGGTTCGAGGGACAGCTCCTCGAGGGAGCGCCGCTCCAAGTCTTCGACGCGCACGCGCGTCTGCTCCGCAGCGATCTTCCCCTGATTGGCACTGCTCGTCGCCTCGGATAGCTCCGAGCTGAGCCGGTCCAGGGCGCGACGCGCATCCGAGACCTCCTGGGAGACCTGGGATCGCCGCGCACTCAGGTGGTCGCGGCGCTCGGCCGCACGAGATAGGGCGCGCTCGGCAGCCTGAAGGGCCTCGCGGGCGGCTGCCTCCACGTCCGAGGCCGTGGCCAGCTCCGTCTTGCGTGCGGCCTCGCGCCGGGCGTAGCGGGCGCGTTCCTCGCGCTCGGCGGCGGCCGCTTGGCGCAGGGAACGTGCTCGCGAGGCAGCGCGCCGCGACTGTTCTTCCAGGGAGCGCAGCGCCAGGCGCGCCTGGTTTTCGCCGTCGCGGGCCTCTCGGGCCGCGCGGGAGGCGGCGTCGGCGCGGGCCTGGGCGTCCTCCAGGGATTCGGGCAGTCCGACCGAGTCGGCTCGCTCTAGGCGCGCTCGCGCGGCCACGTCTTGCTCGCGGGCCCACGTCACCTGCTCGTCGGCGCGGCGTGCGACGTCGTGGGCACGCTCGGCCTCGGCGCGCGCGGCCTGCGCGGCCGACTGTGCGCGTGCCAGCTCCTGGGCTTCCTTGGCACGTTGGGCGTCTTCCTCGCGCAGGGCCTTGAGGGCGTCGTTCGCCTCCTTGATGGACCGGTCCAGCGCCCCGTTCGCGTGGGCGAGTTCCTTGGACACGGCGTCCATGCGCGCGCCCGCCTCCCGTGCACGCGCGCAAGCCTCGTCGAAGTCTGCGCGCACGGAAAGGACGGAGGACGCCTGATGCCTTCCCTCAAGGGACCACGAGCGCAGCACGTCGCCGCCGGGCGTGACGACGGCGTGCACACCGGGCACATCCAGCACCGACGGCGCCTCGTGCGCTGAGCAGACGACGACCCCGTCAAGCAGAGACGCGAGGGGTGCGGCGCCTCCCTCACAGGTGACGACCGATCCCAGCCATGTGGCCCCCTCGGGCAGGTCGCCGACGTCTGCGGGCACCGCACCCTCGCCCGCGCGTTCAGGGGACGAGGCCTGGGTATCCGCAGGCTCATCCGCGTCGCTTGCGGGTGCCGGGGGTGCGACGACGAGGCGCAGCGAGCGCCCGGCCGCGCGGGCCGCGTCCAGCTCGCGGAGGCCTCGGGCCAGAGAATCGACGACGACCGCGTCGGCGAAGGGGGTCAGCGCGCTGGCGACCGCGTCCTCGTAGCCGGGCGCCACACGCAGGAGCGGCGCCACCTGGCCGAGCACACCATCGCGTCCCAGCAGCTCGGCGGTTCCGTCCTCGGGGGTCAGCAGCTCGGAGAGCGCGTCGCGGCGTGCCTCCCATCGGGCACGGTCGGCCCGAGCCTCGCGCTCGACGCCCAGCAGCTCGTCCACGCGCGCGCGAGCGGCATCACGACGGGCCGACGCATCGGCGTGTGCGCGGGCGGCTCCCCCGCCAGATTCCGGACTATCCGCAGCTTTATCGAACGCGCCGTCAGCCTGCGCCTTCCCGGAAGAGGACACCCCAGCCTCGTCCGCAGAGCCGGACAAACGACCGGTTCCAGGCACGGCCGCAGCCGCAGCCTCGGCGCGCTCCTGAGCCGCGCGGTATGCGCCCCACGCACGGTCGGCCTCGGCGAGTGCGGCCTCCAGGCGAGACGCGGCGGTGGACGCGTCTCCGGTCAGGCGCGCGACCTTCTCGCGGTGGTCCGCGATGACGCGGTTGACGCGGGCAAGCTCGCGGGACGCAGACTCGTCGGCGTCCTCGGCGGCCTCGCGCGCGCGAGTCGCGGACGTGAGGGCACTGCGCGCCTCTTCGACCTGAGCGACCAGCGCAGCATCCTCGGCGCCGGCAACGCGGGCGCGCTCGTCGAGCACATCGGGAGCCTCGCCGCCCGGGGGAAGCTCGGGGGTCGCGCGCAGGGAAACCTTCTGGCTCGCGGCCATCAGCGTGCCGCGCAGGCGCTCGGTGATCGTCGTCAGGGCCTGCCAGTCGGAGGACGCCTGATCGAGCGCCGGCGAGGACGCACGTTCCGCATCCTCCAGGCGAGACACCTGGGCGCGCGAGGCCTTAATCTGAGCCTCCAGGGTGGCTCGGCGTTGCGCGGCCGACTCATCAGAGGCCTCGAGCGCGGCCAGCTTGGACAGTGCGGATGCGAGGTCGTCCGCGAGCAAGCGAGCCTTCGCGTCGCGCACGCGCGCCTGAATGAGGGACGCACGACGAGCAATGCGCGCCTGTCGGGCCAACGGCCCCAGTTGGCGGTGGATCTCAGCCGTCAGGTCCAGGACGCGCACGAGGTTCGCGTCCATGTCGGCCAGTTTCTTCAGCGCTCGTTCCTTGCGGCGACGATGCTTGAGGACACCCGCGGCCTCTTCGATGAAGCCGCGTCGTTCCTCGGGCGTGGAGGACAGAATCACGTCGAGCTGGCCCTGGCCAACAATGACGTGCATCTGGCGGCCCATGCCGGTGTCCGACAACAGCTCCTGAACGTCCAGGAGCCGCACGGGCGAGCCGTTGATGGAATACTCCGAGCCGCCACCGCGAAACAGGGTGCGGCTAATCGTCACCTCGGAATACTCGATGTCGAGCAGCCCGTCGGTGTTGTCAATCGTCAGGTCCACCTGGGCGCGCCCCAACGCAGCGCGCCCAGATGTCCCCGCGAAGATAACGTCCGCCATGTTCCCGCCACGTAGCGCGCGGGCTCCCTGCTCGCCCATGACCCAGGCGAGCGCGTCGACGACGTTCGATTTACCCGACCCGTTGGGGCCGACGACGCACGTGATGCCCGGCTCGAGGGCAAGCGTGGTCGCGCTAGCGAAGGACTTAAAGCCCCGCAGCGTCAGGTTCTTGAGGTGCACCCTTGCAGGTTACCGGCCCCTCAGTAAATCTCCGGGAACCACAGGGAGATTTCGCGCTTTGCGTTATCCACGGAGTCCGAGCCGTGGATCAGGTTCTCCATGTGGGGGCTGTTCCAGGCGCGGCCCAGGTCGCCGCGGATCGTGCCGGCGGGGGCGGTCGTCGGGTCGGTCGAGCCCATGAGGACGCGCATGCCCTCGACGACGCGCTGGCCTTCGACGATCATGGCGACGACGGGGCCGGAGCTCATGAACTCCAGGAGTCCCTCGAAGAAGGGCTTGTCCTTATGGTCGGCGTAGTGCTCGGCGAGCAGCTCGCGGGAGGCGACCATGAGCTTGAGGCCCTTGATCGTGTAGCCCTTGGCCTCGATGCGGCGCAGGATCTCGCCGGTCAGGCCGCGCGCGTAGCCGTCGGGCTTGACGACGATGAGGGTGTGCTCCAGGTCGGGGTCGAGAAGGTGCTGGGGCTCCAGCAGAACACTTTTTGCGCTCACGTTGTCTCCTGTGATAGTGAGGGTTACCTAATTGGCGCTTTCAAGCATATCCGTCAGCGCCTCGACTGCCGCTGTGGCGTCGGCCCCATTGGCTTCGATGAGGACCGTCTGGCCCTGGCCGATGCCCAGGGCCATGAGGTCCAGGACCGAGCAGCCGTCCGCCCCGTTGACAGTAATCTCTGCGTCGAAGGTGCCCGCCAGGCGCACGAAGGCGGCGGCGGGCCGCGCGTGGAGTCCGACGGGGTCGGCGACCACGGCGAAGCCCGAGGCCCTCATGGACGAGGCCGGCACACCCTCCGCGGTCCCGACGATGACCGGGACGTCTTCCTCGGGCACCGCCTGGGAGGGTGGTGCCTCCATGCGCGGGGCGAGGGATGCGGCCACCTCGGCGACCTGGCTCAGGCTTTCACCGAGCTGGGCGCGCACGGAAGAGGCGACGGCTCCTTCGACGAGACAGGTGTCGACGAAGCGCACCCGGTCCGGGTCGTCGCTCATCTCGATGACGGATTCGACGGTCATCGTCGCCGAGCCGAGGTCAGTCAGGACGATGACGCCGCTGCCCTCCCCTTGCACGGCCGCGAGGGCGGCCTCGAGGGCCGACTCCACGCGGTCGTAGGAGGTTCCGATGCGGCCGTCGTCCGTGCCCCCGGCGGCTTCGAAGCACACGTCGGGGGCCATCTGCGCGGCCAGCTCACACACGCCGCGCGCCAGGGCCTCGGAATGGGAGACGATAACGAAGGAGACGCGCACGCTCATGCCGCGCTGCCCTCCCCCGCTGCGCGCGCGGCGGCGCGCAGGATGAGCGAGGTGGACACGGCGCCGGGGTCCAGGTGACCGATGGAGCGCTCCCCCAGGTAGGAGGCGCGTCCCTTCGTGGCGCGCAGGGGTTCCGTCGCGGCTGCTCCGGCCTCTGCGGCGGTGGCGGCGGCCTCGAGGGTGGCCACAGCGCCGGCCCCGGTCTCGGCGGCCGCGCGGGCGGCTTCGAGGGCGGGGGTCCACGCATCCACCATGGTTTTTTCGCCCGTGGTGGCCTTGCCTCGGGCTTGGATACCACCCAGCGCACCCTCGATGATGGCAGCGACGCCAGCGGCGTCGAGCTCACTGTCTCCGGCGGCCTTGGATGCGCGCAAGAACGCGGTCCCATACAGGGGACCGGCGGCCCCGCCGACCGTGGACATGAGGGTCTTGGCGACCAGCTTAAGAACCTCGGCGACGCTGCCCGGCTGGGCCTGACCCAGGGCTTCGAGCACTGCCTTGAAGCCGCGGTCCATGTTTTCGCCGTGGTCGCCATCCCCGATGGCTCGGTCCAGGTCCACCAGGTAGTCGCGCTGCTGCGCGACGTCGGCCGCCGCTAGCTCGATCCACCGCAGTGCCCACTGCGCATCTAGGCTCATCGTGTTTCTCCTTGTCCTGCTTCGTTGCTTACTTCCAGGCGACCGTGTTCACGGGCGCATCGAAGAGCTCAAGGAGCTCGTCGTCGGCGCGCATGAGGGTCACGGAGACGCCGGGCATCTCCAGGCTGGTCACGTAGTTGCCGACCATCTGGCGGGCGATCTCGATGCCGTCCTTCTTCAGGAGGGCGGCCAGGGCGCGGAAGCAGATGTAGAGCTCGGACACGGGGGTGCCGCCCATGCCGTTGACGAGGGCGACGACGCGCTCGCCTTCGGTCAGGCCCAGGTCGCCGCGCACGCGCTCGTAAAGCTCGGCGATCAGGCTGTCCGCGGTCTCCATGGAGCCGCGGCGATATCCGGGCTCGCCGTGGATGCCGATGCCCAGCTCGATCTCGTCCTCGCCCAGGTCGAAGGAGGGCTTGCCCGCGTGGGGAACGGTGCACGGTCCCAGGGCCAGGCCCATGGAGCGGGTCTGGTCGTTGACCTTGGTGGCGATGCGGGTGACTTCCTCGAGGGAATCGCCGCGCTCGGCGGCTGCGCCCGCGATCTTCTCGACGAAGATGGTGCCGGCAACACCGCGGCGGCCCGCCGTGTACAGGGAGTCTTCGACGGCCACGTCATCGTTGACGACGACCGTGGCGACCTGAATGTCGTCCATGTCGGCCAGCTCGGCGGCGGTCTCGAAGTTGAGGACGTCGCCCGTGTAGTTCTTGACGATGTGCAGGACGCCCGCGCCGTGGTCGGCGGCCTTCGTGGCCTCCAGGATCGGGTCGGGGGTAGGCGAGGTAAAGACCGCGCCGGGCACGGCCGCGTCCAGCATGCCCACGCCGACGAAGCCCGCGTGCAGGGGTTCATGTCCGGATCCGCCACCGGAAACGAGGCCGACCTTGCCCTCGGCCTTGGGGGCGCGGCGGGTGACGAAGTCGGGCGAGTAATGGACATCGACGAGGTCGGGGTGGGCCAGGGCGAAACCTTCCAGGGTTTCGCGGACGACGGCGTGGACATCATTGACGAGCTTCTTCATGGTGCCTCCTTGCAATACGCTCATCTTTTCTTGTAGTCGGGACAATCGTGCCACGTTCCACACAAAAACCCAACTGAGGCGGCCGCCACACAGCGACCGCCTCAGCCACGATTCACCTCATCGCGGGGAGTGACCCGCCAGCGCCAGCATCTCCCCGGCCAGCATGACCGAGCCAAACACGAGAACTCCGCTGCGATCCGCGGGCTCGGCCCCGGCCTCGGCAATCTCGGCTGCACGATCGACCGCGTCGGCCAGCGACTCGCGCACGTCTACCCGGTCGGGTCCGAAGACCTCGCCGGCGATCTGCGTCAGGCGCTCCAGGTTCGCGGCGCGGTCCCCCGGCATCTGCGTGACCACCAGGTGATCGATGAAGGGCTCGACCTCGGACAGGACGCCCTCGACGTCCTTGTCCCCCATCGCTGCGTACACGCCCGCGATGCGCGCGAACCCAAAGGAGGATTCCACGGCCTCGCGCAGGGTGGCCGCGCCAGCAGGATTGTGCGCGGCGTCCACGATGATCGTGGGCGAATGACGCACGACCTGCATGCGTCCCGGGCTGGAGGCGTTCATGAGGCCCTGCTCGACGATGCGACCGTCCAGGCCGCGGCCCCCCATGAAGGCCTCGACGGCCACGAGCGCCGCCGCCGCGTTGTGGGCCTGGTACTGGCCGAACAGCGGGACGAACACGTCCTCGTAGACTGCGGAGGGCGTACGAATAGTGACCATCTGGCCGCCGACCCCCATCTGACGATCCACGACCTCGAAGTCGCGGCCCTCGACACGGGCAATCGCGTCGACGGAGCGCGCCTGCTCGAGGAGGATATCGAGGACGTCCTCCTCCTGAGCCATGATGACGACGACCTGACCGGGCTTGATGATGCCGGCCTTTTCGCGCGCGATCTCTTCGATCGTGGAGCCCAGCCACTTCGTGTGGTCCAGGGCGATCGGCGTGATGACCGAGACGCCAGAGTCAATGACGTTCGTGGCGTCCCAGCGCCCGCCCATGCCGACCTCGACGACGGCGGCGTCGACCGGGTAGTCGGCGAAGGCCGCGTACGCCATGATCGTGAAAACCTCGAAGAAGGACAGGCGCGGGCCGCCCTCCTGCGAGCTGCGCTCGTCCACCATGCCGACGTAGGGCTCGATGTCCTCCCAGGCGCGCACGAAGCCCTCGCGCGTAATCGGGCGGCCCTCCAGCGAGATGCGCTCGCGCACGTCAAGCAGGTGCGGGCTCGTGAAGCGGCCCGTCTTCATGCCGAAAGCGGTCAGGAGCGAATCGATCATGCGCGACGTGGACGTCTTGCCGTTCGTGCCCGTGATGTGGATCGACGGGTAGGAGTTCTGCGGGTCGCCCAGGATGTCCAGGGCGAGCTTCACGCGGTCCAGCGTGGGGTCGATGTCGTGCTCGGGTGCGCGCGCGACGATGGACTGGTAGATCTCCTGCACGCGCGCGTCCAGGGCGACGTCGTCCTGAGCCTTCGCAAGCGCGGCCTCGTGGGAAGCGCGCTCATCGCGTGCCTCGGCGGCGTCGTCGGCGAAGTCCTCGTCTATCTCGCCCTCGATCTCGGCGAGAACTGAGGGATCGGGGCCCAGCAGCAGGGAGTGCTCGACGAGGGCACGCAGCGCGGCCTCGCGTTCGCTCTCCTCAGCCTCAGGGTCGGTGCCCTCCCCCGCCTCGGTGTCCTCGACCTCGTCGGCCGCCTCCAGGTACGGGATCAGGTCGGCCGGGATGCCGCCCTGCTGGTCCTCGTTGGTGGTGTCTTCCCCGAAGAACGATTCGCCTGCCATATTTCCTCCGCTGCTCGCGACTATCCCCAATAGTTTACCGGGCGAGTCCCCACGATCAGCTTGTTCCACCCGTCACGGCGCGTTGGCGCGCACTGTTCGCGCGTCGTCATCGACGAGGTCGGGGCGGGATACACCTAACCTCCACATTCGCCGCGGGGAGGACGTCGACACCGCGCCGACGCAGGCAGGTAGAATGAAGGACGTCAAGATGATCCCCTCAAGGAGACAACACGTGGGTAAGTGGTTTGGTCAGGCGAGCGAAATCGAAGAGCTGCGCGCCGAAAACCGCCAGTTGAAGGAACAGGTCGCGACCCTCGAGGCGCGGCTGCGCGCCGCCTATGCAGACGCTGGGATCACGGCTCTGGCAGCCCCCTCGTTCCCCGAAACATACGCCGCTTCGCTCGCCCCAACCACGGCCTCGTCCCCGGAAGTGAGCGCCGCCGAAGTGGAGTTGCTGGCTACGGGTCCGAAAATCGCAGCAGTCAAGGCATACAAGGACCGTACCGGCGTCAGCCTCAAAGAAGCCAAGGCCGCGATTGACGCCGTGCACGTGCCAGTCCCTACCTGCCCCGAGCTGACGGATGCCGAACGCCAGATGGTGGCCGACGGCCACCCCGTCAGTGCCATCAAGGCATACAGGGACCGAACCGGTGTGGACCTCAGGACCGCCAAGGCAACCATCGACGCGGCCCGCTAGACTCCCAGCCTCCTCTGCTAGGATGCCCATCACGGCGCGGCATCGCGCGCTTGCAAGCGATAAGGAATTGACATGCTACTCGTCGGAGAAAACGAGAACAACGGCTGGATCCGTTCCACCTTTAACCTGACCTACCGAGTGTCGTGGACCCAGCTGCTGCTGGCCGTCCACGGCGCATACCCCTACTTTGCCAATCCGCAGGTCCTCGTCGACGACAAACAAGTGCCCATCTCGCAGCAGACGGACATCCTTTCCATCCCCGAAAACCGCACTATCATGCTGCGCGGCATCTCCACGGTGATCAACGCTCCCCTGATGATCACCTTCCACAACCAGACGCCGACCGTCAACGTCTCCGTCGGCTGCGTGAACGAGGAGTTCCGCAACACCAACTACGAGAAGTTCAACAAGTCGATGTGCCAGCTCATGGACTCCATGGAGATCATGATGCACGTTCCCACCGCCAAGCCCTCCGACGGCGTGGACGCATCGTCGACCACCGCCTGACGCCTAACGCCGACACGCGTAGCGATCACCGATAACACGAGAGGAGCAGTGCCATGTACCTGGAAGGCCAGCACGTCGACAACGGCTGGATCCGTTCGACGTTCACCCTGACGCACCGCGTCTCGTGGGAGCAGATGCTCCAGGCGATCTACGCAGCTTTCGACTACTTCACCGAAATCGTCATCTTCGTCGACGAGAAAAAACACCGCATCACATCTCGTGACGAGGTGCTCTCGATCCCCGAGTCGTGGAACGTCTCGATTGCCGGAACCTCCCTGGTGTTCAAGGTGCCCATGATCATCTTCTTCTACAACCAGGTGCAGTTCAGCAACGTGCGCCTGCGTTGCGTGAGTGAGGATCTGCGCGGACTCACCTACGAGCAGTTCAACAAGATGGTCGGCCCGCTCATGAACGCCCTCGAGCTGGCGATGTTCCAAGAGCCGGTCACGCCCAGCCAGGCCAAGGAAGCAGCCAAGAGCCCGGCGCGCCAGGATGCGGGAGCGCCCGCCAACGCCTCGCAGGAGCCGGGCAGCGCCCCCGTCAACAGCTCGCAGCACAGCGGCGCGGCCAAGCTGGCCGATACCGACCAGCACGCCCAGACGCACAAGGGCGGGGACACGGCGCAGCATCCCGAGGCGGACAGGCCCCTCGAGGCCTCGCCCCACCCCGAGGCGGCCAAGCGCTCGGTTGCACCGATCCCCGCGCCTCCTCCGCAGCCTGCTGCGACTCCCCCTCAGCGCCACGCCGCTCCCCCGATCCCGCCGCCGCCCGCCTGAGCCCCGCGCGAACTCCCGACGTCACCGAAGAGAATCGAGCCTCTATGCCCACCGAGTCGCCACAGCATCGCACAGACGAAGTCGTGGCCCCCATGAGCGCCATGTTCCCCGTGCGAGCGCCCGGCCCCGGGGACGTGCTGCCCAACGCCGAGGCGGGACTCGGGAGCCGCTACCGCGCAGGCATGGACGTCACCGTGTACATGGCGGCGCAGATGTCGGACGGCACCGACCCCGAGCTGGTCTCCACGGCCGCGTGGCTGCGCTCACGATACGCCAAGCCCAAGACGATTTTCCCGCAGTGGCGCTCCGACCGTGACCACGGTGAAGTGCCCGGAACGAACCGGTACTACACCAACAAGCCCGACTTCATCGCGGCCTTTGACATCACCGGCCTTGACCACATCGGGCACGTCGGCTCACGCCAGCTCACACCGATCATGAACGGCGGGATCTTCCCCTCCGAGTTCCGTTCGGGCCCGCCCGCGAACTTCAATGAGCTCTACCGCCAGTTCCGTTTCACACACGCCCCTCTGCCCGAGGACGTCATGATCGAGATCTGCATGCTCGACGAGGACCAGGGCTCCTACGGGTACGCGCCCCAGGTGCGCATCCTCGAAAAAGCCGCCCTGGGTGCTTGGGTTCCCATGACGATCGATGAACTCATCACGCAACACATCATCGAAGGAGTATCCGATCATGTTGGAGAAGTTAGAGACGTTGATTGGGAAGCTCTGTTCGGGTACTTCCGTCGCACAAAATGAGTTTCAAAACGGATACGGCTACGGCTATTCGTTCTCGTCCTACAACACAGACTTCTTCACGACGTGGGAGATCTCTGGCTACTACCGTTTCAGCTGGTCCGAACGCCACCCCAGCAAGGCCTTCACGATGGACACGCGCAGCGAGCATTTCGCCAGCTACGTGCTGATCACACAGCTCGGAGCGCTGCGCCGCGCAAACCTGCGTCAGCGCCCCATCGTCCTGCCCGGCGAGGCCCCCAAGGACGGGCGGTGGCGTGTCACGGACACCCCGTGGCCCCGCGTTAAGCGCTACACGCACGCCACGTACCCCGCCCTCAACGTCGAGGCCACCAACAGCCTCGAGCTGCGACAGGTCCTCTTCGCGACGCGATTCTCTCGCGACGACCTGCTCAATTCCTTCATGAAGCAGGACGGCCAGCCCGTGCTCTCGCCCTGGCTGTCCTCGAACAAGCCCTACCTCGATCACCTGCGCGAGGCTAACGTCGACCTGCGCTACATCACGTCGCGCTAGTGCTTCGGGGCTTACTCGTTCACTCCTGGATTCTGGTCACCCCTCGCACGACAGGGCGGGCGCTGTGTCGGGGTTTCAGGACGTAACGTGCCGGTTTTGTCGGGACTTTTCGGCTCGCTGGCGCGGTAAAACCCACATTGACGGGGATTGTTTCATCGTGGGGCGTGAATGCCCCCACGTACCTGATGTGTGGGCGAACGAGTGGCCATGGCCAGGTGTGGGCACTGGGTGTCAGGGAGTGCAGTTCGCCGAGGCATGCTAGCTGCCTGCACTCCTCGCCGCGCGCCTGGGCCCCGCTGACTCGCGCGTGGGCCCGACACCTCGCGCGTGGGCCCGATGATATGCGCGTGGGCAGCGCCTCCCACGCGCATGTCGAGAGGTTGACGTGCGTATCAAGGGGGTTAACGCGCATATTCAGCGGTTTGCGTGCGAGCTCCACGCGAGGCCTGGCGCCGTTGTGCCCAGATCGCAGACCACCTCGCCCGCGACAGCCCATTGTTGGCGTTTTTCGCCGAGGTGGTCTGCACTTTGGGCGCCATGCCACCTCGAACCGCGACCTCACCGCCAGCAAACGGGGGAATTGCAGCAATAGAGCCACGACACGCCGACGACACGCCGGCAGGATGCTTCTAATGGTGCAAAACCCCCACCATTACCCCTGGCGTCACGCTCCCTCACAGGCGTCGTGCTCCCTCACCAGTGCAGGGCAGCCCGGCGGGGCACCGATAAACGCCGATAGGGCGTCGCCGACAGAACCGGGGCAGGGGAACGGGCGGCCAGCTCCGCGACGGCGCTTGTGGCCGATGAGGCGATGCGCCCCGATCGAGAAGAGTCAATCCCAACTGATCGGGCGCAATGCTCCCTCACGGGTAGAATGCTCTCGATCGGATGCAATCCTCCAGATGGGATTCATCCAGTCTATGGCGCTGCGGCGCGAGCGCGCCAGCCCGATGCTCCCTCCCTCAACGATGCCAGGGACCGAGCCCCGACCAACACGTTGTGCCCCATATCCACAAGCTCGTCACCCATCCGCGTAATCGTCACCGAGCCTCCCCGAGGGCGCACTGCGGCACTCTGGACGAGAAAATATCCACGAGGTAGCCTCCGTATTCTCAGACTGCTTCACGGGTAAGCACAACACGCCATCACCAACGCAATTACAGATTAACCATTCGGGTTAGGGTGTTATCATCCGCGCAGGCGTGCGGCCCCGTCACACATCAATTATCGCCGGAGGCACCCATGAAACAAGCACTCATTTCTGCAGCGTGCATCATTGCGCTCGCTACCCTCGGAGCATGCTCAAGCACTACCGAGAGCTCGGCTTCGAACACACCACACCAGCAGGCCAGCTCTGCCGCACCTACTACCGATTCTCCGGCCACGCCAGCAGACCTGACGGGCACCTGGAAAGAAAAGGACCCGAACGAAGACAGCTACCAGATCGCTAGAGTCACCGCTGACGCCATCGAGATCTACTGGCACACTCCCGACAGTGACGCTCTGTACTGGGCGGGTAGCTACGTTGCCCCGACAGATTCCAAGACACCGTACACCTGGGATTCCGTCAACAACACAGAAAAGACCGGCTCCGCGATTCTTGCCTCCTCTGACGAGACCAAGACCTTCACCTACACCAATAACACGATCTCCTACAGAGTGACAGCACTGGGAGTGACCAAGAAGGTCACCATGGAGCGAGCCGACATCGATGTTCCCTAACGAAACGTCGATCAAGTTGACATATACCGCTGGGGCCGGGAGGTTTTCCTCCCGGCCCCAGCCTGTAAGGGTGGGCGGGCCGGGCTTTCGCCCGGCCCGCCCGCCTCACAGCACTCAGTGCTTGGCGACGCGAACCTGAAGCTTGTCGCCAGCCTCGATCTCAACCGACAGGGCGAGGGTCTCGGCCGCAATCATGTCGCGCCAGGCCTGAACGTCCGCCACGTGATCGGACGGAACCGTCAGCGACAGGTCGATGCGATCCGCGATGTGCAGGCCAGCGTTCTTACGCTCATCCTGGACGGCGCGCACGACGTCACGGGCGTAACCCTCGGCCTCGAGCTCGGGGGTCAGCTCCGTATCGAGGACCACGAAGGTACCCGACGGCAGCACGTCCGCGACCTGGCCCTCGGCCGCGTCCACGGAGGTGGACACCGAGAACATGTCGCCGGTCAGCTCCAGCGGGGCGCCGTCGAGCAGGACGCCCGGGAAGCGAACCGTGCCCTCCTCGGTGAGCTCCCACTCGCCGGCCTTCTGGGCCTTGAACAGCTGGCTCGTCAGCTTACGAACCGCAGGCTCGAAGGCGCGCGGGTTCAGGGCGAGCTCGGTACGCACGCTCAGGCCCGAATTCTGCGGGTCATTGAAGACCACGGACTTCACGTTCACCTCGGAGGCGATCAGATCGGCGAAGGGCGCCAGCTCCTCGTAATTCTCCGAGACGACCTGGAGAGAGGCCAGCGGCTGGCGCACGCGCAGCTGATGCGTCTTGCGCAGCGCGTGAGCGGCCGACACGGTCGAACGAACCTCGTCCATGGCCGCCACGAGATCGGGGGCCACCACGGCCTTGTCGATGACCGGGAAGTCGACCAGGTGCACGGACTCCCCGCCCGTCAGGCCGCGCCAGATCTCCTCGGTCAGCAGCGGCAGCAGGGGCGCTGCCAGCTCCATGAGCGTCACGAGCGCCGTGTACAGCGCGTCGAAGGCCGAACCATCCTCGTCCCAGAAGCGCTGACGCTGGGTGCGCACGTACCAGTTCGTCAGCACGTCCAGGTAGTCGCGGATCGACTCGCAGGCTCCGGCCACGTCATAGGCGTCCAGGGCACCGCGTACGTCCTCCGCCAGGGTCAGCGTGTGGGCCAGCAGGTAGCGGTCCATCTCCGGCAGGGCGGCCACGACCTCGGCCGAGGACAGGTCGAGGCGCTTCGCCTCGTAGCCCTCGCCCTTGTTGCAGGCACCCGCGTACAGCGTGAAGAAGTAGTACGTGTTCCAGATCGGCAGCAGCACCTGACGCACCGTGTCGCGGATCGACTCCTCCTTGACGATCAGGTTGCCGCCGCGCACGACCGGGCTCGACATGAGGAACCAACGCATCGCGTCGGAGCCGTACTTGTTGAACACCTCGGCCACGTCCGGGTAGTTACGCAGCGACTTACTCATCTTCAGGCCGTCGTCACCCAGCACGATGCCGTGGGAGACGCAGGAGCGGAACGCGGGACGATCGAAGAGCGCGGTCGCCAGGACGTGCAGCGTGTAGAACCAGCCGCGCGTCTGACCGATGTACTCGACGATGAAGTCGCCCGGGTAGTGGTTCTCGAACCACTCCTGGTTCTCGAAGGGGTAGTGCACCTGCGCGAAGGGCATCGAGCCGGACTCGAACCAGCAGTCGAACACGTCGGAGATACGACGCATCGTCGACTTGCCCGTCGGGTCGTCCGGGTTCGGGCGCGTGAGCTGATCGATGAAGGGACGGTGGAAGTCCGTGACCTCCACGCCGAAGTCGGCCTCGAGCTCCGCGATGGAGCCGTAGACGTCCGTGCGCGGGTAGGCCGGATCATCCGAGACCCACACGGGGATCGGCGCGCCCCAGAAGCGGTTACGCGAGATCGACCAGTCGCGGGCGCCCTCCAGCCACTTGCCGAAGATGCCGTCCTTGGTGTGTGCGGGGGTCCAGGTGATCTCCTGGTTGAGCTCCACCATGCGGTCGCGAATCTCGGTCACGCGGACGAACCACGAGGACACGGCCTTGTACATGAGGGGCTTGCGGCAGCGCCAGCAGTGCGGGTAGGAGTGCACGTAGGACTTCTCGCGCACCAGCACGGCGCGGATCTCGGGGGCGCGGCGCGCGATGGGGCCACCCTGCTCGCGCAGGTCGGCGACCACGTAGCGGTTCGCGTCGAAGATCTGCATGCCCTCGTAGTCGCTCACCTCGGAGGTGAAGACGCCGCCTTCGTCGACGGGCAGGACGACGCCGATGCCGTACTCCATGCACGTCCACATGTCGTCCTCACCGAAGGCGGGCGCCTGGTGGACGAGGCCAGTGCCGTCCGTGGTCGTCACGTAGTCGGCGGCGATGATGGACCAGGCGTTGGGGCCGGGGGTGCCGCCCTCGGCGCGGCGCTCGGGGGTGTCGAAGAAGTCGTAGATCGGGTGGTAGTGGATGCCTACCAGCTCCGAGCCCTTGTAGGTGGCCACGACGGCGGGTTCCTCGCCCAGTTCCTTGGCGTAGGCGCTCACCAGGTCGGTGGCGATGAGGACGCGCTCGCCCGCGAGGACACCCTCGTGGTCAGAAGCAACCTCAACGAGGGAGTACTCGATCTGCGGGCCCACGGCGACGGCCGAGTTCGAGGGCAGGGTCCAGGGCGTGGTCGTCCAGATGAGGGCCAGCTCGGGGCGCGCCGAGTCCTCGCGCAGCTTCGTCTCGAGGCGCAGGCCCACCGTCACCGTGTTGTCGGTGCGGTCCTGGTACACGTCGTCGTCCATCTTGAGCTCGTGGTTGCTCAGCGGCGTGCGGTCGTTCCAGCAGTAGGGCAGGACGCGGTGGCCCTGGTAGGCCAGGCCCTTGTCGTAGAGCTGCTTGAACGCCCAGATCACGGACTCGGTGTAGGGCATGTCGAGCGTCTTATAGTCGTGCTCGAAGTCCACCCAGCGAGCCTGGCGGGTGACGTACTCTTCCCATTCCTTCGTGTAGCGCAGGACGGAGGAGCGGCAGGCGGCGTTGAACGCCTCGATGCCGATGCCACCCTCACGGGTGATCTCGGTGACGTCCTCGATGCCGAGCTGGCGCTGGGCCTCGAGCTCGGCGGGCAGGCCGTGCGTGTCCCAGCCGAAGCGGCGCTCGACGCGGTGGCCCTTCATGGTCTGGTAGCGGCCCACCACGTCCTTGACGTAGCCGGTCAGGAGGTGACCGTAGTGGGGCAGGCCGTTGGCGAAAGGCGGACCATCGTAGAACACGAACTCGTTGGAGCCATTCTCGCCGGCGTCGCGCATCTCAATGGACTTGCGGAAGGTGTCGTTGTTGGCCCAGAACGCCAGGGTGCCCTCTTCCATCGTGGGGAAGGAAGGGCTGGGGTCCACCTCGTCTTGCCGGTGGCGGGGGTAGAAGCCGTGCTTCGTCATGAGTGTCCTCGTCTCGCGCCTATACAGGGACGAGGACCGGCGTCGCCGGCACCCGCGGTACCACCCCGCTTGCCGCTCCCCCGGTTGGGGCGCGGCCGCTTCGTTGGGGCTGTGTCGGGCCCACCCGTCCGGTTCTACTGGAGGGGACGAGGCCATGGCCGGCTCTCGCGGTCCTCTTTCTTCCGGATGCTCCCCGGTGATACCCCGCAAGCGGGCCGGATCGTAGCGAAAATCCAGTGTAGCGAAGCCTCTGGCCGCGTGCCCACCGTGGGGACGTCTATCCGCCCACAGCGCAGTGCGTGCGCCCCTTCGGCCAGGCTCGACCTGGCTTGTGCCCGCCGCGCCCGCCCTCCCAGTCCGGCCACGGCCTCGTCTGGGGTCTGCCGGGCGCCGAGTGCACACTGAAGCCGGAGGTACCCGGGCCTCGTCCGTCCGCGGCAAACGGCGCGTACTGCCGGGCTGGGCTGGCCCCTGGACTAGAGTTGTGGGGTGATTGAAACGGAAACGAAACGCCCCGTGCGCCCCTGGGGCGCTCTCGTCGGCGCGTGCCTCATCGTGGCGCTGGCGGCGCTCTGGGCGATGCAGGGGTCCTTGTCGGGCGCGGGGTTCCCGCTCGGCCGCGCCGCGACGATCGCCGTGGGCATGACGCTCCAGGCGATCCCCTTCCTGCTCCTGGGCGTGGCAGTCGCCGAGCTGATCGAAGCCTACGTCTCCCCCTCCCTCATCGCGCGGGTCTTCCCGACGAATCCCCTCGCCTCGGTGCTGACCGCCCTTGTCGCCGCTTTCGCGCTGCCCGTGTGCGACTGTTCTGCCGTCCCGATTTTTCGTTCCCTACTACGTAAGGGCGTCCCCCTGTCGGCGGCGACGACGCTCATGCTGGCCTCCCCGGCGATTAACCCGCTGGTGATCGCCTCCACCTACTACGCCTTCGGCTCCTGGTCGCTCGTGGGCGCGCGCGTCGGCCTGTCCATCATCGTCGCCGTGTCGGTGGGCCTGTCCATGCTGATCGCCGCCCCGGCGGCGCTGCGCGAGACGGGCCATGACGCTCAGGCGGACGAGTGCTGCTGCCCGGATGGGTGTGAGGTTCCCGACCGGAGCGTGGCGGGAGTCCTGGCCGCGACGGGCCGCTCGTTTGGGCGGATTTTGCCGTTCCTGCTCGGAGGCGTGGCGGCGTCGACGCTCGCGCAGGTGCTATGGCCCGTGTCCTCTCTCCTGTCGGGGCTTCCCGCGTGGGGAGCTCTTGCGCTCATGATGGGCGCCGGTTTCGCCCTGTCCCTGTGCTCCTCGTCTGACGCGGTGATCGCCCGTTCCCTGGCTTCACTGGCTCCCGCGGGGGCCCTCATGGGCTTCATGGTGTACGGGCCGATGATGGACGTGAAGAACGTGGCGCTGTTGGCCTCGCAGTTCCGCGGCTCGTTCGTGGCGCGCCTGTTCGCCACGGTCACGGTAATCGCCGCGTGCGTCGTGGGCGGCGCCTGGTGGACGGGAGTCTTATCGTGAAGCTGATCGATCGCATCGCACCCGCCGTGGAGACGCTGAGCCTGGCCGCCCTGGGCGCCAGCCTGGCGTGGGTGGCCCTGTCGGGTCGTTACGGTTCCTTCGTTCCCCCGTCCGCGCGCCTGGGCATCATCGCGTCGGGAGTCGGGCTGCTGGCCTGCGCGCTAGCAATGTCCTCGCGCCTGGGCACAGGCGAGGTCTCGCCGACCTCCCGCAAGGGACTCACACGCGGACTCGTTGCCCTCCTGGCCGCCCTGATCCTCATCCTCCCCTTCCGCGTCTCCCCCTCCGAGCTGGCCGCGACCACCATTAGCGCACGCGCCGCCGACGCTGAGGACGAGGCCGTGGCGGACCCCGCCGACACGCCCGAGCAGAGCCCCTCCCCCTCCCCCGGCGACGGGGATGGGGGCGCCCAGGGCCAGGCCCCCGATGGGAGCCAGAGCGCAGGCGCGGCCCAGGCCTCGTCGGGCGGGACGCTGGAGCTGACGACGGAGAACTTCGCGGCGCAGATTGAGGAGCTGTCGTCTCACGGGAAGGTGCACGACGGGCAGCGCGTGGAGCTGACGGGCTTCGTGATGAGCGAGGCGTCGGCGCGCGGCCAGGCCGCAATTCCCCGATTGGCGCAGGGAGATAGCTTCGCGGTGGCACGCATGGCGATCTGGTGCTGCGCGGCTGACGCCTACGCGATCGGCTTCGTGGTGCGCTCACACGAGGCGGCGCCCCCGGCCGACACGTGGGTGCGCGTGAGCGGCACGCTGCGCCTGCGCGGGACGAAAGCGCTGGTCATCGACGCCGATTCGGTTGAGGTGACGAGCGCGCCGGATCCGGAGTTCGTGATTCAGTCGCGCTAAGGCCATGAGACGACGATCCGAGCGTCGACTCACATGTCCAAACAGTCCCCCGCGCCGGCAAATATGCGTATACTCTCATGCATCCGATCAACAGTTACATGCCAAGGGTCGCCATGTTTCGAAACGTCATCACCGCCGCACTCAGCTTGTCCTGCGTACTCGCTATGAGCGCCTGCGTTCCCAAGACCACTGTGCCAGAGGCAGCACCATCCCCGGCGACCACGACGACACCTACGCCCACGACACCGAGCGCACAACCCGCCTCCCCGTCGCCGAGCGCCGTAGCTCGCGACCCCCTCGAGGACAAACCGATGCACGGACTCATCATCGGGGACTCCCTCGTCGATCCCTATCACCCTCGCGGAACTGACGCACGCTTCCGAGCAATCGACCCCACCACGGGGCAGGTGGTTGCCATGCGCATATTTCGATCGAAACCTGTCGACGAAAACGACGACTTGATCTCTGGCCACGACTGCGCCTTTAACGACTGCTATTCCCGTGATTATTCGTACCGCACGCGCATATGGGCCGAGAGTTTGACATCTGCCAAGCACGTCGGATACTACGATACCGACGACAACATCACGGACGTATCTGCCATGGTGCCGCTCCTCGACAAAGACGCTGACTGTTACGATAGCGCCCCAACCTTCTCAGCCGACAATTACTTCTACTTTATGCGGGAATGCCGTGAAGATCACGGCACACGCTCAATGTATTATCGCGTCGCAATCGGCAGCACAACGCCGGAACTCGTGCTCACTATCGAACCGTCAGACTCCCGCGATCGTCATCTCAATTTGCTGGCTGGAACGGATCTCAGGACGGACATAGATACGGGATGGGCGCAAGGAAACGACGTGAACCACCTGTGCGCAACCGACAACTCGAGCATCTCAAAAGATAACAAGTGCTTCGACATAGACGACCGCCTCGGAATCTTCAGCTACACCGCAACGGACGCTACTACTCGCTCCAAGGTGGAGCAGGGCTACTACTATGAGGAAAAGAGTCTCTACAAGCCCTACGACGACCCAGGAAAATATCGACTGTTCGACGGCTACAGAATTATTGTCAGTCCCGACGCTCAGCAACTCGCGTTTGTCATGTGGGACAAAACGCACACAGACTATTATCTTCACATCCTCAACGTTGATGGGACCGGCGATCACACAATCCCCGTCGTGGATGACGGTATCAACGGCTATGGTCCAGTCGCCTGGCTCGACTGATCCCACCATTCGTGCGAGACGAACGCCGACTCCACAATCCGCGTCTCTCTGCGAACACGTGGATGTTGAGACGGGTGGAGCGACGCGCGCAGAGGTGGAGCCGTTCATCATCGACGCCGATTCGGTTGAGGTGACGAGCGCGCCGGATCCGGAGTTCGTCCTGCAGCAACGCTAACCCCACACTGTTATCCAGCCCACAGATTTCCTTTATGTCCGTAACTTCGGACACAAAGAGGGGCGCGTAGCGTGAGGAATGCGCACACGGCAGGCGCGGGCGCATCACCACACCTTCAAGGATGAAGACATGTCATCGACAACCACACTCACACCCCGCGAGAAGCACGCGAGGCGCTACGCGACGTCCCTCGCCCTGATCGCCACCCTCGGCCCCTTCTTCTACGGCTTCGAGGGCATGGTCCTCAACGCAGCCATCAAGGCAGTCGGCACCACCTTCGAGCTCGGCCCTATTCTCCAGGGAGTGGCCGGCGCGGCGGGCGTCATCGGCGGCCTCATCGGCGCGCTCGCCGCAGGACGCATCTCCGACAAGATCGGCCGCAAGACCACGCTCATGTGGGTCGGCCCCTTCCTGCTTGTTGAGGCCCTCCTCGGTCCCATCTCTCCCCTCCTGGGCAGCTTCGGCTACCCCTTCCTGCTCCTGACCCGCATCGTCGGCGGCATCGGCTTCGGCGCGGCGACCACGGTCGCCCCCGGCTACGTCGCTGAGATCGCCCCCGCTGAGATCCGCGGGCGCCTCATCGGCTTCCGCCAGCTCGCGATCATCCTCGGCCTATTCTTCGCAGGCCTCATCAACACGGCGGTCGTCTCGATCACGGGCGGCGCAGCCAAGCCCGCGTTCGGCGGGCTCATGACCTGGCAGGTCCTCTTCGCGTGCCTGATCATCCCGGCTCTCCTCTTCGTCATCTTCACGGCGACAATCCCCGAGTCTCCCCGTTACCTCGTCTCCGTGGGACGCACCAAGGAGGCCGAGCAGATCCTAGCCAAGCTGTCCGGCGAGGAAGATCCCGCGGACCGCGTCGAGGCCATCACCCAGTCCCTGACCATCACGGGTGGCGCGAAGCTCTCGATCGGACAGATCCTGTCCTCCAAGTGGCGCGGCCTCGTGTTCGTCGGGATGGCGATCGCCGCCTTTCAGCAGCTCACCGGCATCAACGGGGTGTTCTTCTACTCGAACTCCCTGTTCGCGGCGGTCGGCTTCACCGAGTCGATGGCCCTGGCCCAGACCCTGCTCATCACCGCCTTCAAGATCGTCGGCGTCATCACGGGCATCATGCTGGTGGACAAGGTCGGTCGCAAACGCATGCTCGTCTACGGCGGCACCCTCATCTTCATCTCCCTGGGCGTCGTGGCCACCGTCTTCACGATCGCCCCCACCGTCGACGGCAAGCCCGACGTCGCCCACTCCCCCATCCTGGCCTTCTTGGCGGTCGCCGCCCTCTGCACCTTCCTCCTGGGATTCACCTCCTCGTGGGGCCCGATCTTCTCCATCGTCATGGGCGAGATGTTCCCCAACTCGATCCGTGGCGGGGCCATGTCGCTGGCTTCGGGCGCCGACTTCCTCGTCAACTTCCTGGTCGTCCTGCTCTTCCCCTTCCTCATCGGTTGGTCGCCCGCTGGCACCTACTGGATCTACTGCGCCTTCGGTGTCCTCGCGGTCATCTTCACGGCGAAGTTCCTCACCGAGACCAGCGGCGCTGAGCTTGAGGATATGGACAAGGTCGTCACCCAGAAGTGAGCGCCCTCCCCTTCGATTTCAACGACGAAAAGGCATTGCAATGACTGATACGACTCGGGATATCCCCAACAACGTGCGCAACGTCTTGGTCATCATGACCGACCAGCACCGCACCGACACGATCGGGTGCCTGGGTAACCCCCACGCCCGCACCCCCGTCATCGATGCAATGGGCGAATCGGGCTTCGCGTTCACCAATTGCTTCACCCCCACCGCGATCTGTACACCGGCGCGAGCTTCCCTCATGACGGGCAAGCGCCCGGGCAAGCACCAGGTGCTCGCCAACCCCGAGTGGAACATCGCCTACCAGGTCTCGATCCCCGAGGGCACGTGGACGTACACGCAGGAGCTACGCGACGCCGGCTACAACGTCGGCATCGTCGGCAAGTACCACTGCGGATACAACCTGCCCGACGCCTTCGGCGCGGACGACGACACCTACTGGGGTGCCGAAAACCCCGTGGCCAACGAAAAGTACGTCGCCTGGCTCGAGGCCAACAACCTCCCTCCGGTTCGCGCACACGACCTGTGGCGCGGCAAGCTGCCCGGCGGGCGCGACGGCCACATCATCGCCGCCCGCCTCGACCAGCCCGAGGAGGCTACCTTCGAGCGCTTCCTCGCCGACCGCGCGATCGAGAAGCTGCGCGAGTACGCGGCCGACTGGAAGGAGACGGGACAGCCTTTCTGCCTCGACGTGCACTTCTTCGGCCCCCACCTGCCCTACTTCCTGCCCGACGAGTGGTTCGACTTGATCGACCCCGACCTCGTGGAGCTGCCGGAGAATTTCGGGGATTCCCTCATCGGCAAGCCCCCGATCCAGCAGAACTACGCAACCTACTGGTCCACCTCCTCGTTTACGAACGAGCAGTGGAAGAAGCTCATTGCGGTGTACTGGGGCTACACCGCCATGATCGACTTCGAAATCGGGCGCATCATGGCGGCGGCGCGCGAGCTGGGCATCCTGGATGACACGGCGGTCTTCTTCTGCGCGGACCACGGGGAGTTCACGGGCTCGCACCGCCTCAACGACAAGGGCCCAATGATGTACGACGACATCTACAACGTGCCGTTCATCGCTCACATCCCCGGCGTGTCCGCGGTGGGGCGCTCGGACGCGTTCGTCTCCCTCATCGACCTGCCGGCCACGGTTCTGGACATCGCGGGGCTGGATACCTCCCTCGTGGAGGACGGCCGCTCGATCGTGGATCTGACGCGCGGAGGCGAGGTCGAGGGGTGGCGCCAGGACATTGTGTGCGAGTTCCACGGCCACCACTTCCCCCTCCAGCAGCGGATGCTGCGCACGAAGGATTTCAAGCTGGTGATCAACCCGGAGTCGATCAACGAGCTCTACGACCTGCGCCTGGATCCGGCCGAGATGAACAACGTGTACACGGTGCCTGTCTACGATGAGATCCGCCGCGAGCTGGCCACGAACCTGTATCTGCAGCTGCGCGAGCGCGGGGACCACTCCTTCGCCAAGTGGATGGCCGCGATGACGGACTTCGACATCCCGCTGGTCAACACCGCGCGCTCCGACCTGGATGAGGTGACGAGCGACTAGACACGCGCGCGGCGGCGGGAGCCCGCAGGCGCATCCGCCGCCGCGCGCGCATGTGGCGTTCGCGCGCGCCGAACCAACTAGACACCTACAGTGATACGTATCATAGACAGGTTGGAACGAGGCCAGGGCGGCGCGCCGCCCGAGGGCCAGCAGACGGGAAGGACGGACATGCACTACCCCACGCGCCACCCACTCCCCACGCTCGAAGACGGCATCGTGGCGCAGCTGGCGCTCTCCCCCGCGACTCGCTCGCAGCTGTGCGAGGCCCTGGCCGCGAGCGCAGCGTCGCAGGGGATTGACGTGTCGGGGGTGCGTGCGCTGGCGGCGTTGGAGGGTGCCGCGCGGGCGATCGGCTATGCGCTGGGGTCGGCGGCGTTGCTCATTAATCCGAAAGCAATCATTCTGGCGGGCGAGATCGTCGATGCCTTCCCGTCCCTGCGTGAGAACATTGCCGCTCATATGGGGGCGGAGCTTCTGCCCGTCATGGAGTGGGATATTGACGTGGTCACGGCGTCGCTTGGTCCGCTCGGGGCCGCCCAGGGTTGCGCCGACATCGCGGGGCATCCTCCCGCTGAGGAGGAATCCGACCGCGAGCGCGCCCCTCACCGGGGAGAGGCCACGGCCTCGCCGGGGGTGGAGGTGTGCGGCGAGGGTGAGTGTCCATGAGTGCCCGTCTTCCCTTTTCTGTGGTGACGAAGCCGACGGGTGCGGCGTGCAACTTGGACTGTCAGTATTGCTTTTTCCTGTCCAAGGAGCTTCTGTACGACGCTGCCGCTCAGACCATGTCCGAGCAGACACTGGAGCGCTACGTCGAGGCGTTCCTGGAGTCGAGCCCCGACGGCGAGGTCACGATGCTGTGGCAGGGCGGGGAGCCAACCCTGCGTGGCCTGCACTTTTTTGAGCGCCTCATCCAGCTGTGCGAGCGCTATCGTCGCCCCGCCCAGCGCGTGCGTCACGCCCTGCAGACCAATGGCACGCTGGTGACCGACGAGTGGGCACGTTTCTTCGCCGACCACGGCTTCCTCGTGGGCGTGTCGATTGACGGTCCCGCTCCCCTGCACGACGCCTACCGGATCAACCGTGGTGGGCGCGGCACCCACGCGATGGTTGTGCGCGGCTGGGAGGCCCTCGCCCACGCGGGCGTGGAGACGAACATCCTGTGCACGGTCAACGCCGCCAACGAGGAGCACGGGGAGCAGGTGTACCGCTACTTCCGCGACGATCTGGGGGCCCGGTACCTGCAGTTCATCCCGATCGTGGAGCGCGTGCGCGCCGCGGACCTGGCCCAGGCCGAGCGCGGCTGGCGCTCCGGAACCAGCGCGCTCCTGTATCGCCAGGACGGGGACTGCGTGACCAGCCGCTCCACCTCCCCCGCCTCCTACGGGCGCTTCCTGTGCGAGGTGTTCGACCAGTGGCTGGCCACCGACGTGGGCGAGGTCTTCATCCAGGACGTGGATTCGACCCTGTCGGCCATGTTCGGGTCGGCCACGGTGTGCGTGCACGCGCCCGAGTGCGGGGCGAACATGGCGATGGAGTTCAACGGGGACGTGTACGCGTGTGACCATTGGGTGGAGCCGGACTGGCTGGTGGGGTCGATCTATTCCTCGTCCTTCGCCAATCTGGCGTCTTCTCCCAGGATGGGCGATTTCGCGCGCCTGAAGCCGGATGTGGACGCGCAGTGTCGGGCGTGCCCGCACCTGCGGCTGTGCTGGGGCGGGTGCCCGAAAGACCGTTTCGTGCGCCGGGGCGATGGGGTGCACAACTACCTGTGCGAGGGCTACCGGGCGTTCTACGAGCACGCCACCCCAGTCCTGCGCGCGATGGGCATGCTGATCGCGGCGGGCAGGCCTGCTTCAGACATCATGGATCCCGCTGTGGCGGTCTCCCTCGGGGTTTGCCTCCCCTCCCCTGTCTCCTCGTCGGCCAAGTCCGCGTCCCTAGCCGGGATGCGGTCGTGATTGTGTCGGCTGTGCTCATCGGCATCGTCGTGGGCACCTCGTCGGCTCCCTCGGTGCGGGTGGTGGCATCCTGTCGGTTCCTGTGTTGGTGTACGTGTCCGGCTCATCGATGCTCGGCGGGCTTGCCGGTGCTCGGCTCACGACCCGCGTCTCAAATCGCGTCCTCGGCCTCGTGTTTGCGGCGCTCCTGGTCGGGGTGGCTATCTCGACGCTGGTGGCGACGCTCGCATAAAGGGCGCGCGAGACGGATGTCGTCTCGCGCGCCCTCAGCGCTCAGCTGGCGGTCGACCCCTCATCCTGGGTGGAGGTGTCCGCACCGCCCTGGCTTCCAGACTTACTGCCGTGGCCTCGGCCACCCTCCGGAGGACGGCCCGGGCGTGTGCTGCCGGTGTCTCCCTGCTGCGAGCCCGGGCCCTGCTGCTGGCCACTGCCGGGCCCCTGCTGGCTGCCAGGACCCTGCTGCTGACCGTTACCCGGCCCCTGCTGCTGACCGCCGGGCCCGAAATCACCCTCCTCGTCGCCGTAGCCCTGGTCGTTGTAGCCATCCTCGTAGCCTTGCTCGTAGAAGTCCTGTCCATCGCCCATGACGGCCGCATGCGTGATGATGCCCGCGCCGAAGCCGACGGACAGCAGTGCGGCTGCGGCCCCGGCGATAGCTGCGCGCTTGCCCCACGAGGTCTTCGTCGATGCGGGCCTGGCCGCAGCGGGGCTCGCTGCCACGGCCTCGTCGCCTGCCTGATCCTCGGCAGCAGACCCCGCGACAGACTCCAGGGGCGTGCCGGCGAACGCATTGCCGCTTTCCTCCTGGGCGATCGGTGGCAGCTGCTCCGTTTGGGCCTGGGACACGTGCGTGGGCAGCACTTCGGTCCGATCCGAGACCTGCGGCTCCGACTGGGGCAGGATCGAGGTGCGTTCGCCCTCACCCGACAGGTTCTTGTTGTCGTCCGCCATGGGGGACGCTCCTTTCTGCTGATTTGTACATCATTACCACGCAGAGTAGGGACGACACTTTTGCGGACGTTATGGCGATACTGTGAAAACACTATGAAATCTAATGTGTTACACATCACTTGCTTTGGCTTGCGCGATGCACCACCTCACATCTATTCTGCAACGTTCGCCTCCCGACGACCCCATTGACGAGGTGCCACATGTCTACGAAGACCTTCACCATCGCTATGCTCACTGCAACTTGCGCACTCACCCTCAGCGCCTGCGGCTCCTCCACTCCCGAGCCGAGCGAGACCCCAACCTTCACCCCCGACACCCCGACGAGCACAGCTCCAGCACCAGAACCCTCCAATTCACCCACACCGGACAGCAATTTCGCCGAGCTAGAGGGAAAGCCCATGCACGGCATCATCATCGAAGAAGAGCTGGACGGACAGCACCGCGTGCGCGCAATTGACCCAGTCACCTACAAGTCAGTAGCGACACGCACCTTCCCCCCAATCGACAGACTGGCGGAACAGCCGTTTCAGTACCACTGCTTCTATAACAGCTGCTACTCCCCAGACTTCACGTACGCGACCAGACGCAAAATGAACCCTGTCAACGAACGACTGTCATACAACACGGGCTTCATCGATACCACGGGCACCTTCACGGATGTCAGCGCGATGATCCCACTGACGGACGACGACAGGGATGTCAACGACGGCTACGGAACATTCTCAGCCGACGGATACTTCTACCTACAGCGCGTCTACACCACGCGAGACGGCAACACCTCGATGATCTACCGACTCAAGCCGGGAGAAACAACTCCCGAGCTCGTCAGCACTGTCGGGCAGGAGGACGAAAAGAACCTCTACTTCAATCTGTTGAAGGGAACCGAGTTGTCGACGAACAAGAAGTATGTCGACACACATACCAACGACGGCAACCTCTTCTGCTGGAAGGCCAACGAGACAATCTCCGTCGACAACATGTGCTACCAACTACATAAAGAAAAGGGACTCGTCGCTTTCCAGGCGACCACGCTCGACAACAAGCCTCGCCGCGAGGAAGACCGCATCGGAGAGAAGGTCATCTTCAAGCCAGAGCTGCAAATCGAAGAAACCATCAGAGAGTACAGGCCGTTCCCTAGCCCTGACGGGTCTCAAGTCGTCTTCGATCTGTACCTCAAGAATCCCACCGGCAATGATTTGCTCCCCATCAGATCCATGCACATCATCAACGCCGATGGTACCAACGACCGTACGCCCGATCCGACCGCAGAACAATGGGGCGCATTCCAGGTGATCGGATGGGTTGAGTAAATCAATACACGTCGGACACACAGACCCGAGGCCGGGACCGCGACGCGCACCCCATCGCGCGAGCGGCCCCGGCCTCGTTCCATGCATACGACCGGCGCGGCGGTGTTACTCTCCGCTGGTATTCCTAGCGACGAGGGTGTTCGTCGCCTGAGCCACCGGGCGCACGATCATCGAGTCGATGTTGACGTGGGAGGGGCGCTCCAGCGTCCACACGATCGCCTCGGCAACGTCCTCGGCGACGAGCGGAGCAGCGACGCCCTCGTACACGCGGTCCGCGGCCTCCTGGGAGCCGAGCCGGTTGAGCGAAAACTCCTCGGTGCGCACCATGCCGGGCGCGATCTCGATGACGCGCACGGGCTCGCCCACCAGCTCCTGGCGCAGCGTGTTCGCGATGATGCGTTCGGCGTGCTTGGCGGCCACGTAGCCGCCGCCACCCGGGTAGGTGTCGTGGGCGGCGGTCGAGGTCAGGAAGACGAGGTCTCCCCCGCGCTCGCGCATTCCCGGCAAGAACGCGCGCGAGCAGTGCAGGGCGGTGAGCACGTTGCGCTCAAACATCGCGCTCCACCTTGCGGGGTCACCCTCCGCCACGCGGTCGACGCCGATAGCACCTCCGGCGTTGTTAACGACCGCGTCCACGGGGCCGCCCTCCAGGACGCGGGCTGCCATCTCCTCCACCTGCGTCTCATCGGTAAGGTCGGCCGCCCAGTATTCACAGCCGATCTCGGCCGCGAGAGCCTCCAGGCGCTCGCGACGCCTCGCCACCGCGACGACGCTCCACCCCCGCTTCGCCAACAGTCGGGCAGTTGCCTGCCCAATTCCGGTAGAGGCTCCAGTAACAACGACGCGACGAGAAATGCTCATGGGGACACAGTAATATCCCCGGACGCGCATCATGGCGAGCGCGCCCGGGGATATCTGTCTTGTCTCAGCCGTTGGGCAGGCCGTATGCCTTGTGGATCAGCCAGATCGGGTGGACGACGTTCGCGCCCGTGGCCGTGCGCAGCTGCCAGCGGCACGTCTCCGTGTCACAGGCTGCCAGCTCGGCGTTGACCTGCTTGATGAAGTCGAAGACGGGGGCGCCCACGGCCTGGGCGATCGCGTACTTCTCCTTCTTCATGCCGTACGTGCCCGCGATGCCGCAGCAGGGCTGCTCGGAATCCTTGACGGTCACGCCAGGGATCAGGCTCATGAGCTCGATCGCCGGCTTGCCCAGGCCCTGGGACTTGACCTGGCAGGGCGCGTGATACGGGATGGTGACATCGATGCGCTGGAAGTTCATGTCCAGTTCACCCTTGTCGTACAGGTGCAGCAGGAATTCGCTGATGTCCCACATGCGCGAGCCCACGTCGGTGAGCTCGGGCGTGTCCATCTCCAGGATCTCGTGCGCCTCATGACGCAGCATCCCCGCGCACGAACCGGACGCGGAGATGATCGGGGCATCGCGGTTCACCGTACGCAGGTCGTTCGTCAGCTTCGAGACGTACTTGCGCGCATCCTTGTACAGGCCGTTGGACTGCAGCGCCAGGCCGCAGCAGCCGTGCTTGGGAACCAGGACCTCGTAGCCGAGGTGCTCGAGGACCAAGACGGAGTGGATGGAGGTCTCGACCTCGAAGTACTGGCCGGCGCATCCGTGGAAGAAGATCACCTGGCCGCGCGTGCCGGAGTTCGGTAGCGGCTTGTGCTTCTTGAACCAGCCCTCGAACGTGCGCCCGTAGGCGCGCGGCATGGGGGCCGAGCGGTGGACGCCGATGATGGCCTCCATCGCCATGCGGATCGGCTTCACGTCGAGCGCCCAGTTTGCAATGGGGGCGACCGGGGTCATCATCGTGCCGATCAGGGAGGTACGACCGATGAGGCGGTCACGCATGGGGATGCCGTGCGCTTCCTTCATCGCAGTGCGGCGGTGGTGGATGATCTCGGTGACCTTCACGCCCTGGGGGCACACGAGCGAGCAGGTGCCGCACGAGGAGCAGTAGTCGATGGACTTGTCCACCATCTGCCCGTCCTTGCGGAAGCGCTCGGCCTGCGGGCCGGAGTACTTGGGGCCGGCGAACAGGTCGGTGACACGCATGACCGGGCACTGGGTCTCGCAGATCGTGCACTTCACGCACGAGTCGAGGCTGGCGCGCAGCGCGGCATCACCACTCAGGGCGAAGACGTCCTCTTCCTCCACGCCCGGTCCCATCAGCGTTGACATTTCCAGGGTCATTTCAGTTCCTCCACGATCGAGTCGACGGCCGCGAGCGCGCTGGCCAGCGCGATTCCTTCGCCGCTCTTTTCGCGCCAGCGGGTGGCGCCGGCCAGGTTGCCTCCGGCCGCGTACAGGTTGGGGCACACGGGCGCGCCTTCCTCGTTCAGGACACGCATGTTGTCGTCGACGGCGAGTCCGGAGAGGAAGAGGGGCTGATCCTCGCCCCAGAAGTCGGCATGCAGGAGCTGTCCGGAGGCGCCCATGACGGGCAGCCCGCAGATGGTTTCGCGCACGGTGCCGTAGGAGTCCATGTCGAGGGCTCCGGATTCGAAGCCGCCGGCGGCGAGGATCAGGGATCGGGTTTCCACGATCGTGGGGCGTCCCGCGCTGGCGTACTCGACGGCGCTCACGCGTCCACCGCTCGTGTGCACGGCCTTGATCGGAGATCCGAGGACAACGCGACACTTGGACGAGGCGATGCGGGTGAGCAGGGCGTTCAAGCGCATGCCGGGCACCGACGGAGGCTGGATCGGAATCTCGAAGACGGGGTGGCCAAGCTTGTCCGCCAGGTCGCGCCACGCATTCGGGTCATCGAGGCCGAGGACTGCCGGCAGGCCAACGATCTCGCCCTCTTCGAGGAGGGGGCGGATCTGGGCAGTCAGGCGAGCACGGTTCTCCTCGTGGTCGAGGCTACGCGCGTGGTTGGTGCCGGTCGAGTCGACCTCGCCGTCGCGCACGACGTAGTCGACGCTCAGGGCGCGCGCGGCGATCGGCTTGCCGTCGGGTCCGGCCTGGCGGCAGAGGTTCTCAGCGACGAGGCTGGGGTAGAAGTCCTTCAGACGCTTGAGTCCCACGATGGCGTAACGGGCGCCTGCCTGGGGGATGCCAGCCTCCATGGAGGGCGGGATCAGGCAGGTGGGGCGCAGTGCGCCAACGCCGGTGGGGATGCGCACGTTGCGGGTTTCGTCACCGATGAGCACATCGGAACCGACGAGGTCTCGCAGCCACGCGACGGATGCTCCGACGTGGTCGGGGGTGACGTGGCTGTAGGGGTGGGTGGGGCGGGAGGCCACGTGGCCTTCCAGCGCCTCGAGGGGCGCCTCGACCGGCTCGGGGCGGTAGCCGAGGATGTCGACCGTGCCCGTTCCGAGCTGGATGCCGCCCACGCCCTTCGTGACGAGGGTGACGCTCAGTCCCGCGTCAGCTGCCTTGATTGCTGCGGCCAGGCCTGCCAGGCCAGCGCCGATAACGACGACGTCTCTCATCGAACAACCTCCTCGCTGGGTGCGGGCAGGTGCTCAACGTCGAGCGTGCCCTCGTGAATCCAGGCGTCCAGCGCGGCCTGCCTGGCTTGCTTGCCGAACATGATGGGCCACAATCCGATCCAGCGGTTCTTCAGGAAGAGACGCAGGAGGGAGTTGGCGCGGACCGAGTCGATGTCGCCGCGCTCGTGGGCGATGCCCGCGGCGCGCTGGGAGCAGAAGCCACCCTGGCACGGTCCCATGCCCAGGCGCATCTGGCGACGCACGTCGTCGAGCTGCCCCTTGGGCAGGGTGTCCATGACGTTTTCGAGCATCGCGCGCGTGGCCATCTCGCACTCGCAGATGATCTGCTCGTGGGAGGGTGATTCGTTGCGCGATTCGACGTTGTCGAGGCGGTGGCCGATCGTGTAGAGGCGCGCTTCCTTTGCCGGAGGAACGGCCTCATCGGCTGTCTTACACGGGCGGGTTTCGCCCATCTCCTCGCACATGATGTCGACGATGCGCTCGGCCATGAGGCGGTAGGTGGTGAGCTTGCCGCCCGCGATGGTGAGCATGCCGTAGACGCCGTCGCGCGTGTTGTGGTCGATGATGCTCATGCCGCGCGCCATGTGGCGGGTGTCGGTCGCGGACACGCGCGAGTCCTTGACGAGGGGGCGCGCGCCGGCCCAGGCGTGCACGGCACGGGACTTGCGGAAGCCGGGGATCATGGCCTCGCCGGAGTCGAGCATCTGCTGGACCTGGTCGGCTGGGATGGGCAGGTTGTCGGCGTCGTCGGACTTGAGGTCCGTCGTGCCGATGATGCACACCGTGTGGTCGGGCACCAAAATGTCGCCGTCGGCGGGCCACACACAGCGGTTGATGACCGAGTGGGTGAGGCGGTGGTTCATGGCGATCATGATGCCCGCGCCGGCAACGACGTCGACGCCGTGGCAGTCAGCCAGGCCAGCGATCTTTCCAGCCCATGGGCCGCCACAATTCAGGACGAAGCCGCATTCGATGCGAATGTCCTCACCGCCACGCTCATCGTGGACGATGACTGCACAAATGCGGTCGCCGTCGCGCTCGATGCTGGTGACGCGGTGGTAGGTCAGGATCTGCGCACCGTAGGCCTGAGCGGAGCGGATTGCACCCCACGTCATCTGCCACCCGTCGACGGTTCCGTCCTCGACGGCAAATGCGCGTTTGATGCGCGGGTCCAGGCGCGGTTCGCGGCGCAGGGCCTCGGCGATGGAGATTTCTTCCGCCGGCACTTTTGCGGCGGCCGCACGGGCCAGGAACTGGTCCGCGTATTCCTCATCGTCGTGAGCGGTCACCACGAAGAGGCCGCCGGTGGCCTCGATGGCGTTGGCGTTGATGCGCTTGACGATCTCGTTTTCTTCGGCGCACTCGGTGGCCGACTCAGGATCGGACGCAATGTATCGGCCGCCCGAGTGGAGCAGACCGTGGAAACGACCGGAGGTTCCCTGAGCGATGTCCGCCCGGTCGACGAGGACGGCTGAGAAGCCGCGCATGGCGACGTCGCGGACGACGCCGGCACCGGTGGATCCGCCACCGATGACGCACACGTCAGTGCGAAGTGTCTTCACCGTGTTATTTCCCTTCACGTCTTCATGAGGATGTGCCTCATTGCGCTTACAATTCTGCCCCTAACACCCCCGTTTGAACGAATTCGCACACCCCTATGCACATATGTGCACGCGCATCGCGTTCCAAAGTGGCATTCGCACTTCTAGCCCCGAATGGCGCGAAATACGCGGAATTACAGACCATGACTGTCACGTAAATCAATGTTCGCGTCCCCGAAATCTCTAGGCCACGCGCAAGGGGCTCGAAACACCCTAGAGTTAGGGCATGACGAACTCACTGCTCGCACGCGTCCTCGAAACCGCGAACATGGATCCCGCCGTGCGCCCCCAAGACGATTTTTACCGCCACGTGAACGGCACCTGGCTGGCCACCCACGAAATTCCCGCCGACCGGCCGATGGACGGCGCGTTCCACGCGCTGCGCGACGCATCCGAGAAATATGCCCGCGCAATTGCCCAGGATGCGGCCGCCGGCACGCTCGACGACCCGGACGCTGCACGCATCGCCACGCTGTGGACTCAGTTCCTCGACGAGGACGCGATCGAGGCAGCGGGGACCACTCCCCTGCGCGCGGACCTCGACTCCATTGAGGGTGCCACCAGCCACGAGGAGCTCGCCGAGGTCATGGGCTCCCTCATGCGCATGGGCGTCGGAGGCCTCGTGGGTGCCTACGTGGGCACCGACCCGCACGACTCCTCCTCCTACATGGTCTCCCTCGTCCAGTCCGGAATTGGCCTGCCCGACGAGGCATACTACCGCGAGGAGGACTACGAGCCGATCCGCCAGGCCTACGTCGCCCACACTGCACGCCTGCTGGCCCTGGCGAGCGTGCCCGACCCCGAGGGCGCCGCACAGCGCATCATGGACCTGGAGACGGCCCTGGCCTCCCACCACCGCGATTCGGTGTCCAACCGCGACCCACTCCTGTCCGATAACCCAACCCTGTGGGCCAGGCTGACCGACCTGGCGCCCGGTTTCGACTGGGACGCCTGGGCGCGCGGAACACGCATGCCCGCGGCTGGCCTCGTCGTGAACGTCGACCAGCCCGACTACCTGCGCGGCGCGGCCTCCCTGTGGGCCTCCACCGACCTGTCGACCCTCAAGGAATGGCTCGCTGCCTCCGCTATCGACTCGCGTGCCTCGCTGCTGACCTCCGATTTCGTCGAGGAGAACTTCGACTTCCACGGCCGCACCCTGGCCGGCACGCAGGAGCTGCGCCCCCGGTGGAAGCGCGCCCTGTCCCTCATCGAGTCCTACCTGGGCGAGGCCATGGGCCGCGCCTGGGTCGCCCGTCACTTCCCGCCCGACGCGAAGGAAGCCATGGACGCGCTGGTGCGCCGCCTGCTCGACGCCTACGGCGAGTCGATCCGCGGCCTCGACTGGATGAGCGAGGAGACCAAGGACAAGGCGCTGGCCAAGCTGGCCACCTTTAACCCCAAGATCGGCTACCCCGTCAAGTGGCGCGACTACTCGAGCCTGAACCTGGACCCGGCCGCCTCGCTCGTGGACAACGTGCGGGCCGCCAGCGCACACGCGACCGACCGTGAGTGGGCCAAGCTCGGTCAGCCCGTGGACCGCGACGAGTGGTACATGACGCCCCAGACGGTCAACGCCTACTACAACCCGACCCAGAACGAGATCGTCTTCCCCGCTGCGATCCTCCAGCCCCCGTTCTTTGACGCGCAGGCTGACGACGCCGTCAACTTCGGGGCGATCGGCGCGGTCATCGGTCACGAGATCGGACACGGCTTCGACGACCAGGGCTCGCGCTACGACGGAGAGGGCAACCTGTCGAATTGGTGGACGGACGAGGACCGCGCCGCCTTCGAGGAGCGCACCCACGCGCTCATCGGGCAGTACGACGAGCTCACGCCCACGGTCCTGCTCGAGGCGTCGAGCGACGAGGCCGTGGCTGGCGACGGCGAGGAACGTTCCCTCCCCCACGTCAACGGAGCGCTGACCATCGGTGAGAACATCGGCGATCTGGGCGGCATGACAATCGCGTGGAAGGCGTGGGTGGCCGCCCTGGCCGAGCAGGGACTGACCCCGGCAACGGCCCCCGTCATCGACGAGATCACGGGCCCCCAGCGGTTCTTCTTCTCCTGGGCTCGCGCCTGGCGCACCGCCACGCGCCCGCAGTTTGCCCGTCAGATGCTCGCCGTCGACCCGCACTCCCCCGCCGAGTTCCGGTGCAACCAGGTGCTGCGCAACCTCGATGCGTTTGCGCAGGCATTTGACGTCAAGGCCGGGGACGGCATGTGGCTGGAGCCCGCCCAGCGCGTCACCATCTGGTGAAAGCGTGTCCGCGCCGACACATTTCGGCGTGCCACGAGCAATCACCTGCAACACATGACAACATAGGAATGTTTGGCGCGAAAGCGCTCCCATTCCATCGACGGAAAGGCACCCCATGCCAGGCCTGAACCTCACTCGCGAGGAAGCGACCGAGCGCGCCTCGGTCATCTCCTCCGTGACGCGCTACGAGATCTCGCTGGACCTCACGCGTGGAGACACCGATTTCGGTTCCTTCACCCGCATCGAGTTCGACGCGCGCGAAGGCGCCTCCACGTTCGCCGACCTCGTGTCCAACAACGTCCACTCGATCACGCTCAACGGCGCCGCTCTCGACCCGTTCTCGGCTCACCAGGACAACCGCATTGCGCTGGAGAATCTGGCCGAGCACAACGTCCTCGAAGTCGACGCGTCCTGCCAGTACATGCATACGGGTGAGGGCCTGCACCGCTTCGTCGATCCCGCGGATGGCCAGGCCTACACCTACTCCCAGTTCGAGGTCCCGGACGCCCGACGCGTGTACACGACCTTCGAGCAGCCCGACCTGAAGTCGGTTTTCACGCTTACTGTCAAGGCCCCCAAGGGCTGGAAGGTGTTCTCCAACGCCCCCACCCCCTCCCCCGAGGAAGAGGGTGACGCGTGGATCTACCGCTTCGCGACTACGGAGAAGATGTCAACGTACATCACCGCGATCGTCGCGGGCCCCTACGAGGGCACCACGGCCTCGCTCACGTCCTCCGACGGGCGAACGATTGACCTGGGCGTGTACGCGCGCGCCTCGATCATCGAGCACCTGGACGCCGACGAGATCATCGAGATCACCCGCCAGGGCTTCGAGTTCTTCGAGGGCGCCTACGGCATCGCCTACCCCTTCACCAAGTACGACCAGATCTTCGTGCCCGAGTACAACGCCGGCGCCATGGAGAACGCGGGCTGCGTGACCTTCCGCGACGCCTACGTGTTCCGCACGCGCCCCACCGAGGCACAGATGGAGGCTCGCGCCAACACGATCCTGCACGAGCTGGCCCACATGTGGTTCGGCGACCTGGTCACCATGAAGTGGTGGAACGACCTGTGGCTCAACGAGTCCTTCGCCGAGTTCATGAGCCACCTGGCTCTGGCCGAGGCCACCAAGTACACCGAGGGCTGGACGGGCTTCATGGTCCGTAAGGACTGGGGCCTCAAGCAGGATCAGCTGCCCACGACGCACCCGATCACCGCCGAGATCCGCGACCTGGCCGACGTCGAGGTCAACTTCGACGGCATCACCTACGCCAAGGGTGCCTCCGTGCTGCGCCAGCTGGTCTCCTACGTGGGGCGTGACGCGTTCTTCGCGGGCCTGCACGAGTACCTGACGAAGCATTCCTACGCCAACGCCACGCTGGACGACCTGCTCTCCGAGCTGGCCGCCGCGTCGGGCCGCGACCTGGCCTCGTGGTCGAAGGTGTGGCTGGAGGAAGCCGGCGTGACCCTGCTGCGCCCGGTTGTCACTGCCTCCGAGGACGGCACCATCGAGCGCCTTGAGGTGACCCAGGAGGCCTTCTCGGAGGGCGCGTCGCTGCGTCCGCACCGCATGGGTGTGGCAGGCTACTCCCTGTCCGAGGAAGGCACGCTCACCCAGGTCTTCCGCGAGGAGCTCGACGTTGACGGCGCCTCCACCGTGATCGAGGCCGCGGCGGGTATCGCTCGCCCCGACTTCATCTTCGTCAACGACGGCGACCTGGGCTACGCCAAGGTGCGCCTCGACGAGCAGTCCCTGTCCTTCGCGATCGCCAACATCACCAAGTTCACGGATTCGCTCACGCGCGGCGTCGTCATGGCCTCGGCGTGGGACATGACCCGCGACGGCGAGATGCCGGCTCGCGACTACCTGAACCTGGCGCTGACCGCGATTCCCGTCGAGGACAACATGAGCCTGCTCATGCTGACCCTGCGCCACATCGACGAGGCCGTGCGCACCTTCGTCGCCCCACAGTACCGCGCTGAGGCTGCCGAAGACACTGGCCGTCGCCTGCTGCTCCTGGCCCGCACCGCCGCTTCCGGCTCCGACGCGCAGCGCATGCTCGTGGCCGCCGCGGCCCGCAACGCGACCAACGCCGAGCAGTTCGAGGCCATCCGCGGCCTCTACGACGGCACCCAGACCCTTGACGGCCTGGACCTGGACGTCGACCTGAAGTGGGACCTGCTGATCTCCCTGGTGCGTGGCAGCGCCGCCACCGAGGAAGACATCGCGGCAATGGAGGCCAGCGACGACACGATGACCGGCCACCAGAACGCGGCCGCCTGCCGTGCCGCGCGCCCCGGCGAGTGGATCAAGGCCGACGTGTGGGACAAGGTCCTCACCGACACCTCGATCCCCAACGACACCCGTTGGGCGATGATCTCGGGCTTCTGGGCGCAGGCGCGCACCACGCCCTCGGCCTACGTGTCCTACGTCCCCGAGTACTTCGACGCCCTGGCGGGCATCTGGGAGCGTTTCACCTTCCACACCGCCGAGGACCTGACCACGCTGCTGTTCCCGACCTCGCTGGCCGGTTACGCCCCCGAGGTCGACGTCGTGGCCGCGGGACGCGCCTGGATCGAGGCCCACGCCGAGGCCTCGGCGGGCACGCTGCGCATCATCCGCGAGCTCATCGACGTGTGTGAACGCCAGATCGCCAACCAGGCGGTGGACGCGGGCTGAGAGCAGCCGACACAGCATGGGGGCGTGGCCGATCGGCCGCGCCCCCTCGTCTATGCGCTGTCGCTCGCGCAACTGCTGTGCGATCCGCGCTATCGCGTGCGGGTCAGTTCCACATGCCCCACCAGGCGCCGCTGGTGTGGAATGCAACGGACCCCGACCTCCTTGGCCGGGGTCCGTTATGCGTGTGTGTTGTGTCAGTGATGGGCGCTCACATCTGGCCCCATCTCGGGAGCTCTCAGAGCTGACCAGCCCAGGCGCCGGAGTCGTGGAACAGGTGACGCTCGCCGCCGATCATCTGAATGCCGGTGACCATCGCACCGGAGGCGTTCATGTAGAACCAGGAGCCGTTGATCTCTGCCCAGCCGGTGACCATCGCACCGTTCTCGTCCATGTAGTACCAGGTGCCGTTGATCTCGGCCCAGCCGGTCATCATAGCGCCGGACTCACCCAGGTAGTACCAAGCGCCGTCAACCATGGTCCAACCCATGGCCATGTCGCCCTTGGGATGCAGGTAGTACCAGACGTCGTTGACATTGACCCAGCCAGTCTGCATCTTGCCATTTTCGGGCGAGAGGTAGTACCAGGAGCCGTTCCAGTGGGCCCAACCGAAGATCTGCTGGCCGTTGAGCGTGAAGTACTCCCAGGCGCCATCCTGCATGTGCCAACCGGTGACCATGTAGCCCTCGGAGTCGAAGCGGTAGATCTGATCGTCGATCTCGACCTGCTCATCCTTGGCAAAGTTACCGTTGCCCAGGTCGAACCACCAGCCCTTATCGTTGTGCTTCCAGGAAGCAACGGGGCCTTCCTCGCCGTCCTGATCGTCAGCTGCCGGGTCTTCCGTGGCGGGCTTCTCGTCCGTGGCGGGATCCTCGGCACCGGGCTTCTCGTCCGTCGCGGGCTTCTCGTCCGTGGAGGGCTTCTCGTCCGTGGCGGGGGCGGGGTCCTCAGCAGCGGGCTGCTCAACCGCAGCAGCAGCATCACCCGGCGTACCCTCCTCGAGGGCGACGGGGGCCGCATAGGCGGGGACGACGGTTCCAGCGACGACAGCGGCAGCACCGAGGGCGGCGATCATGGAGCGGCGGACATTGGTAGGACGCATCTGCGTGTTCCTCTCGACGTGTGTGGGCGGCTCACGCGCAAGAATGGCCAGGTCGGCGAACTGCATCTACACAGTTCCGCGTTAAGTCGTTACCGAGTATATAACCAGGTTTGTCAGTAATCAAGAAATGAGGCTCCAATATGATGCACACAACATCGTTTTCGTGACGCAAATCCCCGAGAAAGCTTCCATGACATATATCTACCAAACCGATTCGATCTGCGACCTCACTAAAGCTCTACTATCGACAAACCGCGTCGTGCAATGACTGACCAGCACTGAGGCATGCACGGGCAACTCGACACCTCCTGCCACGCGCCCTCACGCCCCCGCTCCCACCAGGAACACCTACCCACAGAGGAAACCCCAGCCTCGTCACCAACGAGGCCGGGGTCCACTGTGCACTCACGGCGTCAGCGAGGGCGGACCTCGCAAGCGACGCCATCGCCATCACGGTCAAGGTCCGCACTGTAGCCCGCGTGACCGCGATACAGCGGCGCAGCTCCCGCAGCCCAGGCCTCCGCGCAGTTGCGGAACGGGCCACGCCCCGTGGAGCCCCCTCCATTCGAAGGCTCCGGATACAGGCCCCACCAGACACCCGAATCGTAGAACCAGTGCCGCTCTGACCCGATCCACTGCGTCCCCGTGGCCATGACGCCGGAGCCATCGAAGTAGAACCACGTTCCACCCAGATTCAGCCACCCGGTCGCCATCGCGCCCGCCGAATCAAAGTAGTACCAAGACCCGCCAATCTTGTTCCATCCCGTCACCATTGCGCCCGAGGGAGCCATGTAGTACCAGGCACTCCCCTGACTCACCCAGCCCGTCGCCATCGCGCCGTCGCGCAGGTAGTACCAGGTGCCGCCGACCTTCGTCCAGCCGCTCGACATCACGCCAGAATCAGCGAAGTGATACCAGGAACCGCCGATCATGTTCCACCCCGTCGCCATCACGCCGGAAGGAGCCATGTAGTACCAGGCACTCCCCTGGCTCACCCAGCCCGTTGCCATCGCGCCGGAAGCGCCAAGGAAATACCAGCTTCCATCGATCCGCTGCCAGCCCGTACGCATGAGTCCGCTGGCGGGATCGAGGTAGTACCACGAGCCCTGCACCTGGGCCCAGCCGCGCACCTGCCTGCCCGACGGAGCGTAGTACTCCCACGCGCCACCGGTGCCATACCATCCGGTGACCATGTAGCCACTTCCATCGAAGCGATAGGTCACACCATCAATGATGCGCACCTCATTGCGCGCGTAGCTGCCGTCATCCAGGTCGTACCACCAGCCGGAACCATCCTGCTTCCAGCTGGGCTTGGGAGCGGGCGCAGGGTCAGGCTGAGGGTCAGGCTGAGGGTCAGGCTGGGGATCGGGCTGAGGGTCAGGCTGGGGATCGGGCTGAGGGTCGGGCTGAGGGTCAGGCTGGGGATCGGGCTGAGGGTCAGGCTGGGGATCGGGCTGAGGGTCAGGCTGGGGATCGGGCTCAGGGTCGGCCGTGGGCTCTGCTGTGGGCGCCGGTTCCGGATTGACGACCGGATCCAGATCGGCCGCATAGGCGGGCACAACAACGCCCGCAAGAACAGCCGCCGCTCCGAGCGCCGCAACCATGCTTCGACGCATGTTCATGGCACGCATGTATATTCCTCTCGATAGGTTCGCTACCGCCTCACCCACTCCTCCAATGGAACAGGCATGGCGATACGTGTCAGCGAAATATCGCTTTCGCGACATCCAGTTACCGAGTATACGCACACAATCGTCTCATCCACGCACTCACGGGACCGCGCGCCCTGTCATCGCCGGGAGGCGGCAGGCATAGGGGAAGCCCCCGCTGGCGATTGAACTGCGCCCCGAAACTTGGACGCTTTAAATGGTAGCCGTTATGCGGCTTCTCGTTGGGCCTGATCCCGGTATTCTGCCGGGGTCAGGCCCTTGAGCTTTACTTGGCGTCTTGTTGTGTTCCAGTGCGTGATGTAGGCGTCGAGGTCGGCTTTGAAGCTCTCGAAGGTCTGCCAGTCCTGGCCGCGGAAGAATTCGTCCTTGAGGTGTCCGAAGACCTGCTCGGTGGCGCCATTGTCGATGCAGTTGCCTTTGCGTGACATGCTCTGGATGAAACCGTTATCGGCAAGCGCACTGATGTAGGCCTTGTGCTGGTACTGCCATCCCATGTCCGAGTGCAAGATCGGCTCGACCCCTGCTGGTTTGGCGTCCATGAGTATCTGGAGCATCTCTTGTTGCTGGGCGAGGTTGGGGCACATCGAGATGGAGTGCGCGACGATCTCTTTGCTGGCAAAGTCGTAGACCGGAGCGAGGTAGGCCTTACCGAAGGAGAGCTTGAACTCGGTGACATCGGTACCCATCTTCTGCCAGGGCCTATCGGCTTTGAAGTCGCGGCCGATGATGTTGTCGAAGCTTTGTCCCACGTCCCCCTTGTAGGAGTTGTACCTGTGGTACTTCGTTTCGCGGCGTATGCCGCAGCGCAGCCCCATCTCACGCATCATCTTCAAGACCGTCTTATCGGCGATGCGCTCCCCGTCCTCAGCACGTAGGCACATGGCTACCTGCCTGTGACCGCACCCGTTGGCAGTTCGCGAAAAGATCTGGGCGACCTTGGGCCGCAGATACGCCCGGGCCACGCCCTTGGGGTGCGCCAGCGCGTAGTAGTAGCTCGACCTGGCAAGGCCAGCAGCCTCGAGGAGATCACCCACCGCATGTCCACGCCCTGAAAGCTCAGCGACCGCTAGTGCTTTGTCCCGGTTTGGGAGCGCCTCTGCGCCTTCAGGGCAATCGATTTTTTTAGGTACGCCACCTGTGCCTCAAGCTTGCGTACGCGCTCGGCGAGTTCCTCCTCACGCGTTGGGGGCACCGCCCGTACCGACCCCTTCGGCCTGCCCTTAGGCTTAGGCTTAAGCGCCTGCGCGCCGCCCTCACGGTACAGCCTGCACCAATTCTTCAGCGGTGTCGCACTCGCAATACCGAAACGCACCATCGCCTCAGGCTTACTCATCCCACCATCAACCACGGCGCTCGCTGCGGCGACCTTGGTCTCATAGTCGTATCTGGCCTGCTTCACTCCCATGGCAAGAAGCCCGTCCTTCCCAATTGCGCGGTACGTCTTCTGCCAGTGTCGCACGGCCTCAGCAGGCACACCAAGCCTCTTGGCGGTCAAACCATAGCCAACCCCACTCTCAAACATCTCCACCGCCTGCTCCCGAAGCAAACGATCATGCCTCAACCGCAGATCCACAGACATGAAAAGCCTCCCATTCCCTGGACTTCAATTTCGATGTCCAAGAAACGGGAGGCAGTTCAGATTCATCACCAGCGGGGGCTACCAACAGGGCGTCAGTTCTTGGCGCGGCGCGATGCGACGAGCGCACCGATACCAGCAACCAGGACCGCGACCGCTCCGACCGCAACCCACGTTGCAGAGGTGCCGGTGGAGGCGATGGTCTGCGGGAGGGTCTTGGAGGGAGTCGACGTCCCCGAGCCACCGGGAGCCGGCGAAGACGGTGCCGGAACAGCAGGGGTCGACGGGGTCGAGGCCGACGGGGCCGGAGCCGGAGCGGAGGGCTGCGGCGTCACAGGCGTCGAGGGGCCGGGGGCCGGAGCGGAGGGCTGCGGCGTCACAGGCGTCGAGGGGCCGGGGGCCGGAGCGGAGGGCTGCGGCGTCACAGGCGTCGAGGGGCCGGGAGCCGGAGCGGAGGGCTCAGGCGTGGTGGGCGTCGAGGGGCCGGGAGCCGGAGCAGAGGGCTCAGGCGTGGTGGGCGTCGAGGGGCCGGGGGCCGGAGCAGAAGGCTCAGGCGTGGTGGGCGTATCGGGGCCGGGGGCCGGAGCGGAGGGCTCAGGCGTGGTCGGCTGGCCGATCGAGGGGTTCGGAACCTCCGTGACCGTGCACTTGGTCAGCTCAGCGCGGTACTCGTCGGCCGTCATGTAGCGACCATTCTGACCGGCACCCTCGAGGGTGACGCCGCCATCCTTTTCGGGGCGAACGGAAGTCTCAGCAGCGATCGAGTCGGCAACGGCATCGAGCTGCGCGTCAATCTCTTCCACGCTCTCGGTCGGCTGCTCATCGGCCACCGACGCGAGGTAGTCATCGAGAGCCTTCTGGGCTGCATCGACGGCAGCCTGTGCGTCGGCGACGGCCTGGTCGGCGTCAACCGAGGGCTTGTCGTCAACGGGAGCAGGAGCAGGGGTCGTGGGAGCCGCGGCGCCGTTCTTGGCAGGCAGAGTGGAGACATCCACGGGCAGAGCGGAGCCGGGGAGGGCGCCAATCTTCTTCTCCCAGGAGTTGGCGCGCTGCTCATCCCCGGATCCGGCAAGGCCGGACACGTAGTTCGTGTTGTCCGAGTTGAAGGCCTTACCGTCGAAGCCGTAGGCCGAGGCGGTATCACCGGTCGTGTGGAAGCGCGACAGGTTCGGCGAGCCACCGGTGACGCCGTAGAACTTCTGCGTGCCGTAGACGCGCGTACCGTCACTGTGCTTGGCAATGTGCACACCAACGCCGATGACGTTGGATGCACCGAGCATGTTGCGGTCATGGCCCTGAGAGTTCTTCCACTGGTTGAAGATGTCGGCCGCTGCCTGAGCGGGGGTCTTCGTTCCGCCACCGCTGTAGTCTTCAAGGTGGTTGTAGGCGATGTTCTCAGCACCGGACATGGTGTTCGCACCGTCGAGAGCGCCCTGCCCCATATGCTTGTACGACTGATCGTGGCTGAAGTCGTTGCTGTCGGACATGTGCTTGCTCCACGAACGAGCATCGGCAGTGACCGTGTCCGACACGACAATCTCGGGCAGGCCAGCGTTGGCGCGGTAGGCATTCATCTTCTGAACGATGAGGGCCTCGATGATCTTCGCCTGGGTATCGTAGTCAACCTTGGACCAGTCAACCCAGTCGAGACCGCGATCAACGGTCGTGTCAGCGGCGGGAGCGTCGCCGACCGAGGGATTGGGCTTCTCGGCGCCCTGCTGAGCAGCCTCAAGCGCGGCCTGCGCGTCGGCAAGGTCCTTGCGCAGCTGAGCCTCGCGCTCCGGGTCAGCAGTGGTGCCCGTCGAGGTGCCCGAGGCGGCGGCAGCGTACTTCGCGAGCAGCGGGTTGTACTCGGCGTTGATGCGAGCGTCGGCACCAACGAGGGCACCGCAGAACGGATCCTCAGTGGCGCTGTTTCCCTCAGCCAGGGAGGGGATCACAACGAGGGACGCTGCGATCGTGGTGGCAGCGAGCACCACCGATGTATGAGTGCGGGTGAGCTGGAACGACATTAACTATCGGCCTATCACTATGGAACAGAGACAGGTAAATCTTTCCATGCGGTTCACCTAATTTCAAGCTTTTTTCAGTAAGCGGTTACAGATGATTCTCCGGAATTGCAACGCTTTCTAGGTTTGACAGATTTTGAACATCCCACATGTCGATACCAAAACGTTATATTTACCGCGCATGAGCTTACCGCTTCGCAAGTCACACTCTGACCATAACATCCAATTACAAGTGAGCCCACACACAAAGTCGAAACACTGCCAGCCCCCAAGCTCTAGCAATCGACAACCGATGGCCGGGTGCTCCCACTGAGACTCACCGTTCAACCACGACGACCGACAGCCACCCTCCCACCCTCCTGCGCGAGAGTGTCGCCACAGCCCCCACCACCCAGACAAAGCGGGTTGTAGGACATTTCGTGTTGCTGGGGTTAGTCCCAGGTGTTGTGGTAGGGGGTGGTGTGGTGGAGTTCGTTGAAGCAGATTGCGTCGCCCCAGCCGGGGATGGTGCCGGTGGCTTGGTGGGTTTGGCTGGCGTGGTACCAGGCATTTTCGAGGGTTGCGTCGGTGGGCATGGTGGCCAGGATTGTCGCTGCTGGTTGCGGGTGGGGAGAGTGGGTGTAGCACCACCAAAACACGGCTTTCATGCGTCGGGTCAGGCGCATGCCGCGGTGGTCGCGCAGCATCTGGCGTAGGCGCGCGTTCGTGCTTTCGATCTGGTTGGTTGTTGCGGGCATCTGGCGTGTCCAGGTGGGGTCCAGGTAGGTGAACAAGAGCCCCTGGGAGATGAGCTTGTTGAGGCTGTTACGAGCCCGAACGAGACGTTCGTGGGTGTATTCCCACCCTCCGTCAGGTCTGCGTGTTTTCTCCTCCAGGAAGTCCTTCCAGCGCGTGCACCAGGCCTGGTAGGCGCCTATCCATTCCTGGGCTCCATCAATTGTCTTGCACGTGCGTGAGCTGGCGCCCCAGAGCGTACAAGCTACGCGAGGCCTCCAGTTTGGAGCGCGTCGTGGTGGCTTGGCGAATACGGCAATACGCGTGGAAGGTACAGCGCTGGACGCGCGTGGCGGGCCAGATGTTCTTGCACGCCCTCGCGAACCCGCTGCCCCAGTCAGTGACGACCAGGGCCGGTGGCGCGATCCGGCTCATGAGCGCTTCCCAGGCCCGGGAATTCTCACTCCTAGCCGCATACCAACCCAGCACGCAGTCGGGTGTTTGGGCGATGAGCACCACGGCGCCTCGGCCCAAGTGGATGCCGTCGACGAAGATGACCTCATGAACCTCATCGATGATCGGGCTGAAAGGCCATAACTGCCACAACGGCTCACAACGCCTACGAAACGAGCGGCCCCCACCAGGCAAATCCACCTGACGACGACGACCAAGGAGCCAGGCCAAGAACTCATCAAGATGCTTGGCCGTGGAATTAATGCGGCTGACCTGGCTGATGTTGCACAGGGAGGCGCGCCATCGCTGCGCCCCTGACGCTGAGTGCCCATACCTGGTCATCACTGGCCCGCACGCCGGGCATTTGGGGGTATTCATTCCCCCACGATGAAACAATCAACTTCAATGTTGCTTTTCCCGCACCAGCAAGCCGAAAAGTCGCTACAAAACCAACACGTTTTGTCCTATAACCCTCAAACAACGACTTTGCCGCACCAGAAAGCCAAAAAGTCACGCTACCAGCAACACGAAATGTCCTATAACCCTCGTGTTGCATGGATCAGTCCCCCGCGTGGCGGACAGGCACAACCGGCTTCAAGGTGGCGCTGTTGGCCGTACAGGTGGATGCCAGGGCCCCTTTACTGCACAGGTTAACCCGATAGGTGGAGCGTGGGCAGGGCCGCCCACGCTCCACCTATAGGGCCCAGCTGTGCATCATCGGGCTAGTACTGCCACATCTCGGGCCCATGTGACACCGGCAGTCAGCACAGAACCACCCACCCAGCGACAAGTCGTTCAACCAACACGATTTGCCCATCCTCATAGTTGGTCCCAGTCAACTAAAACACCGACTTTGGCGCACCACCACGCCGAAAAGTCACCCTGCTTGCGACACGATTTGTCCATCCTCATAGTTGGTCCCAGCCAACTAAAACACCGACTTTCCCGCACCAACACACCGAAAAGTCACCCCACCAGCAACACGTAGTGTCCTATAACCCGACAAAGCAAGTTCGACCAAGTGCATGCTCATCACCTAAACCAACAACGGCGGTGGCGACAATAGGGGCAACCATGAAGCCGACGAAAATCCAACCCACACGGAGAGGGAAACCAAGAAAAAGAAACCAGCACCAGCCTCGTCCATCAATAAAAAAACCGACACTCGCAATCGAGTGTCGGATTTTTCGGTGGAGCTAGGGGGATTCGAACCCCCGACCTCTTCCATGCCATGGAAGCGCGCTACCAACTGCGCCATAGCCCCTTTATTTAGTTCGTCGCCCCGGCGACCTGATAAATAATAGCCAATTCAAAGAAGGGAGCGCAAATCAAAATCGAGTGTCGCTGATCACATAGGTCAAATCCTTGAATTATCGGGGCAAACGAGGCCCCGGAGGCCACTCAGGCCCCCAGGATGTCCTCGCGAGCCCCGATATTGTGCGACGCCAGGCGCCAGCCGGTGCGCGCAGCACTCTTGGCGGTGGAAACGCCGACGGGGACGAGCTCCGACCAATGGCAGTTGTCCACGCCGCGCAGCCCGTTGAAGTCCGCGGGGTCCAGGCCCAGCAGGGAGACGATGCCCCGCGCGATGGCGGAGCCGTGCGAGACGATAATGAGGGACTGATCCGACCGACAGCCCGCTGCCGCCTCGAGGACAGCGTCACGGAAGCGCTCGCCCACGACCTCCGAGCGCTCAACCTCGGCACCGGCGCACTCACCGGTGTCCCGGTAGACGCGGTAGGCCTCGGGCTGCTCGCGGGCGATCTCCTCGTAGGTCTTTCCCTCGAAGGTGCCGTAGAAGCGCTCCATGAGCCTCTCGTCGCACGTGGGACCCTCGCAGGGGTATCCGGCGATGTCGAACACGCGCGCGAGGATACGCGCCGTCTCAAGCGCGCGGCCCAGGGGCGAGCACACGATGCGCACTCCCCCATCGTCGTAGCTGCGGTGCGTCTCGGCGGCTATCATGCCAACCTCCGCGCTGGGCTCGCACAGGCGCGAAACCAGCACGCCTGCGGCACCCGCCGCCTGGGAGCGCCCCGCCTCGTTCAGGGGCTTGTCGATGCGTCCCTGGAAGCGACGCGCCAGGTTGAAATCCGTCTGGCCGTGGCGCAGCAGGACGATGCGCGATGCGCTCACTGTGCGGACTCCACACCGTGCGCCGCCGCACGTTCCGCGGCGGCCGCGCGGGCCTCCTCGGTGTCGACGTCGATCGGCACGGCTGGGCAGTCGCCCCACAGGCGCTCGAGCGCGTAGTACTCGCGTTCCTCCTCGGACAGCACGTGCACGAGCAGCTCCGAGTAGTCCAGCAGAACCCAGGTGCCCTCCGCGCGCCCCTCGATGTGGGTGGGGCGGCGGCCGTGCTCGGCCCACACGCGGTCCATGATGTCTTCGGCAATGGCGCGCACCTGGCGGTCGGTCGGCGCGGAGACGACGACGAATGCGTCAGCAAGGGCGAGTTTGCTGGTGACGTCGACCAGGACGGGGTTGATGCCCCCGCGGTCGTGTGCGGCGCGAGCGACGAGGGTCGCCAGCTGGGACGTAGCGTCGGGAAGGCTCACTGTTCTCCTTGTGTTAGGGCCGGTAGAGTCCGTACTTGTTGATGTATTGGACGACGCCGTCGGGCACGAGGTACCACACGGGCTTGCCCTCCTCGACGCGCGATCGGCAGTCGGTGGACGAGATCGCCATGGCGGGGACCTCCAGCAGCGACACGGACTCGTGCGGCAAGCCGGGATCCGACAGGTTGTGCCCGGGGCGCGTCACGCCGATGAAGTGCGCCTGCTCAAAGAGCTTATCGGCGTCCTTCCACTGCGCGATCTGCGCGAGCGCATCGGCACCCGTAATGAAGTAGAAATCCGAGTCCGGGTACTCCTTCGACAGGTCGGCCAGGGTATCGATCGTGTAGGTCGTGCCGCCTCGGTCGATATCGACGCGCGACACCGCGAAGCGCGGGTTCGACGCGGTGGCGACGACGGTCATGAGATAGCGGTGTTCGGCCGCTGTCACTCGCCGCCCGGCTTTGAAGGGCTGCATGGAGGTCGGCACGAACACGACCTGGTCGAGGCCGAACACGTCCATGACCTCGGAGGCTGCGACGAGGTGGCCGTGGTGGATCGGGTCGAAGGTACCGCCCATGATGCCGATCGCCCGACGCCTGCGCAGGGCGCGCGGCGGGTGCTGGGGCAGCGCCGGTGCGGCGGTCGCACCCGCGGTCGCTTCCGTGGTCTTTTCGATCGCTTCTGTGCCCGAGGCCTGGGCCAGTTCGTGCTCCTGCGTGCTCACGAGCGGATGGTTCCTTCGCCCTCGTAGATCCAGGTCGTGGTCGTCAGCTCCGTCAGGCCCATGGGTCCGCGTGCGTGGAGCTTCTGGGTGGAGATGCCCACTTCGGCGCCGAGGCCGAGCTGGCCGCCGTCGGTGAAGCGGGTCGAGGCGTTAATCGCGATCGCGGCGGCGTCGACCCCGCTTCGGAAGGCGCGAATAGCGGCGACGTTGGAGGCGACGATTCCCTCGGTGTGTCCGGTCGAGTAACGGCGGATATGCTCGGTGGCCGCCTCGACGCTGTCGACGACGCGCACGGCCAGGTCCATGGACAGGTACTCGGTCTCCCAGTCCGCCTCGGTGGCGTCCACGATCATGTCGGCGTCGATGGAGGGCTGGCCGTCGACGATGGCGCGGGTGGCGGCGTCAGCGTGGATCGTCACGCCCGCGGTGGTCAGGCGCGTGATGGCTGCGACCAGGAAGCGCGAAGCGACGTCGGCGTGGACCAGCAGCGTCTCGGCTGCGTTGCACACGCCCACGCGCTGGGTCTTCGCGTTCATGATGATGGCCTCCGCGGCCTCAAGATCCGCGGAAGCGTCGACGTAGAGATGGCAGTTGCCGGTTCCCGTTTCGATGACGGGAACGCGCGACTCTTCGACGATCGCGTTGATGAGGCCCGCTCCCCCGCGCGGGATGAGCGCGTCGATGGCGCCGCGGGCACGCATCATGGCGCGCGCTCCTGGGCGGCCCCACTGGTCGACGGTCTGGATTGCGTCGGCGGGCAGGCCGACGGATGTCAGCGCGTCGCGGCACACCTCGATGAGAACCTGGTTCGAGGCCTGGGCGGCGCTCCCGCCTCGCAGGATGACCGCGTTACCGGCCTTGATCGCCAGGGTCGCTGCGTCAATCGTGACGTTGGGGCGGGCCTCGTAGATGATGCCGACGACGCCGAGGGGCACGCGCTCCTGAGTGACGCGCAGACCAATGTCGGTGCGTGTTCCGCGCACGACCTGGCCGATCGGATCGGGCAGAGCCACGATCTCGCGGACCGCGTCAGCGATGGAGCGAATACGGTCCTTCGTCAGGGCGAGGCGGTCCAGCAGGCCCTCGCTCATCTGCTCGGCGCGGCCGCGCGCCACGTCCTCGGCATTGGCGGCCAGGATTTGGTCGCAGCGTTCGATCAGCGCCGCCGCAATCGCTTCAAGCCCGCGGTTTTTCACCTGGGTTGTCGCGTTCGCAAGCACGCGCGCCGCCTCGCGGGCGGCATCAGTCACCTGGGAAATATCTGCAGCAGTATCCACTCGCCCATCATGTCACACGCGTGGCATCGCGACCGTGTCAGTCTGCGCTGAGGGCAGAAAATGCGTCGCCCAACACCGCCAAGTCATCGCGGTGAATCGCGGGGCGGGGGTGCTCATAACCCGCAGCCTGCAGGTCGGCCGTACCCGAGCCTGCGATGTCCGCCAACGTGTCGGAGTCGTAGCCGGACACGCCGCGCGCAACGAGGCCCGTTGGGCTGGCCACGTCCACGACGTCACCGGCCTCAAAATGCCCGAGCACCGAGTGCACGCCGGCCACGAGGAGCGACTTCTTGCCCGCCGTGATCGCACGCGCCGCGCCCTCGTCCACGATGATCTCCCCGCGTGAGGGAGCCACGTGGGCAATCCACAGGCGCCGGGAGGCCGGGCGCTGCTCGGCCGGGGCGAACCAAGTGCCCACTCGCGTGCCTGACAGGACACGCGGCAGTGCGTCGGCGCTGGCCAGCTGCACGCCGATCCCGCTGGCGGTCGCCAGCATCGCGGCCTGCACCTTCGTCGCCATGCCGCCCGTCCCCACGCGCGAACCCGCGCCCGTCACGAGGACGCTCATGAGGTCGTCCGCGCCTTCGACGCGCTCGATCAGCTCCGCACCCGGGTGATCCGGCGGCGCGGTGTACAGGCCGTCGACGTCGGTGAGCAGCACGAGCGCGTCGGCCTTGATCATCTGAGCGATCAGGGCAGCCAGGCGATCGTTGTCGCCGAAGCGCAGCTCGCGGGTGGTTACCGCGTCGTTCTCGTTGAGGATCGGGACGACGCCGAGGCCGAGGAGGCGGGTCAGCGCCGCGCGCACGTTCGTGTAGTGGTCGCGTCGCATGACGTCGTCCGTGGTGAGCAAGACCTGGGCGGCGTCCAGGTGGTGGGCCTGGAAGGCTGCGGTCCAGCGAGCCATGAGCAGCCCCTGACCCATCGCGGCCGCTGCCTGCACGCTCGGCAGGTCCTTGGGCTTGGCGGAAAAGCCGAGAGGATCCAGGCCGGCAGCCACGGCACCCGAGGACACGATGACGACCTCGCGGTCGCGCCCGCGCCAGCGGGACACGAGCCGCGCGACGGCATCGATACGGTTCAGGTCGAGACCGCCATCCTCGCGGGTGAGCGAAGATGAGCCGATCTTGACGACGATACGGGAGGCAGTGCTCACTCCGCTCATGACTGATCCGAGGCGTCCGTCCAGTGGCCGGCCTGACGCTCCGTCCACAGCTCGTCACGGGCAGCGCTCTTGGCGTCCATGACCTGGTGGTACACCTCGCGGCGCTCCTTACGGCTCG
>ERZ773001.16-NODE-16-length-79766-cov-112.191_pt1 | contig 79766 bp, 63 predicted proteins | sample MGYA00511673_ERZ773001 | MGnify/ENA primary metagenome ERZ773001 (study PRJEB29015, sample SAMEA2738091) | human oral metagenome | biome: human oral; feature: human-associated habitat; material: saliva | place: China | collected 2162 ... | reverse complement strand
TCTCCGTGGAGACGCCGCAGGACTTCCCGCCGGACTCGGTGGGCTTCCCCTGGCCTGGCAACCGCATGACAATTGCCCCCGACGGCGAGCTCCTCGTGCGCGGCATCTCCGTGTCGAAGGGCTACCACAACCTGCCCGAAGCCACGGCGGAGGCCTACGTCGACGGCTGGTTCAAGACCGGTGACCTCGCCTCCATCGACGACCGCGGGCACCTGCGCATCACGGGACGCAAGAAGGAACTCATCGTCACCGCGGGCGGCAAGAACGTCTCCCCCGAGATCCTCGAAGAGTCCCTGTCGACGCACCCGCTCATCGCGAACATCATCGTGGTCGGCGACAACCGTCCGTACATCGGCGCGCTCATCGCCCTGGACACGGAGATGCTGCCCGAGTGGCTCTCAACCCACGGCCTGCCCGTCGTCGATGCTGCCCAGGCCGCGAACCTGCCCGAGGTGCGTGACTCGCTGGAGAAGGCGATTGCCCGCGCCAACAAGGCGGTCTCTCGCGCGGAGTCGATCCGCCGCTACCGCATCGTCAACGCCGCCTTCACGGTGGAGAACGGCTACATGACGCCCTCCCTCAAGCTCAAGCGCCGCCGCGTCCTGGCCGACTACGCCGACGAGGTCGACGCCCTGTACGCGTCGGGCGAGGCCGCGAAGAACCAGGAGTAGCCCAGCGCCCCGCGCGGACGCTCAGTAGACACGAAGCGGCCCCGACCTCGTCCATTCCAGGTACGAGGCCGGGGCCGAGTCGTATGCGCAGGCGCGGTTAGTCGGCGGTGTTGCGCCCGACGACGAACGCACCGAAGAGCGCGAGGAGGACTGCCACGCCGATGACCGGAAGCGGAATCCACATCAGCGTGCGCCGGGTAATCTCCAGCGCAGCCGAGGCGACGACGCCGACAAGAAGGAATGTATGGAAGGCGCGGGACCACAAGAAGCCGTCACTGTCGCTGCTCCACAACATAAAGAGCGACATGATGACAAGCACAGCCACGACCGCGTAGATCGCAATGACCGTGCCCAGCGGCCAGACGTGACGGGCCTCCGCCTGAGCCAGCACGGCCAAGGAAAGGTTGCCAAGCCCAGCAACGAAACCACACCCCAGACCATAAACGCGGCTACGCCCGGCCGAGCGCGCGGCGAGGGCCTTGAGCGTGAGAGAGCCGGCCACAACCATGAGGGCAATCACCAGGAGGTGCACCCAGGAGGGCCAGTAATGGGCGAAACCGTACAAACCGTAAGCAGGGATCATAAGGCCCATACTAGCGGGTTCTCCTACGAGCCATCGGCGTCGCGCTGCGCCTCCTTCGCGAGGACCTCCGCCAGGTACTGGCCCGTGAAGGAATCCTCCACGGTCGCGACATCCTCGGGCGTGCCCTGCGCGACGACCGTGCCGCCGCCGGCGCCGCCCTCAGGTCCCATATCGATGATCCAGTCTGCGCTCTTGATGACATCCAGATTGTGCTCGATGACGATGACCGTATTGCCCTTGTCCGCCAGAGACTGCAAGACCATGAGGAGCTTGCGGATATCTTCGGAGTGCAGGCCCGTCGTGGGCTCGTCGAGCACGTACACGGTGCGTCCCGTCGAGCGGCGCTGCAGCTCGGAGGCCAGCTTGACACGCTGAGCCTCGCCGCCCGACAGAGTCGTCGCGCTCTGGCCGAGGCGCACGTATCCCAGGCCCACCTCGACGAGCGTGTTGAGGTGTCGGGCAATGCGCGAGATCGGAGCGAAGAACTGGGCGGCCTCGGCGATCGGCATGTCGAGCACGTCGGCGACCGTCTTGCCCTTGTATTCCACCTCCAGGGTCTCGCGGTTGTAGCGAGCCCCGTGGCACACCTCGCAGGGTACGTACACGTCGGGCAGGAAGTTCATCTCGATCTTGAGCGTGCCGTCGCCCTTGCAGGACTCGCAGCGTCCGCCCTTGACGTTGAAGGAGAAGCGCCCCGGTCCGTAACCGCGCACCTTCGCCTCCTGCGTCTCTGCGAACAGCTTACGGATCAGGTCCCACACGCCCGTGTAGGTCGCCGGGTTGGAGCGCGGCGTGCGCCCGATCGGGCTCTGGTCGACGTGCACGACCTTGTCGAGCTGTTCGATGCCCGTGATCGTGCGGTGACGGCCCGGGACCATGCGCGCGCCGTTGAGGCGCGAGGCCAGAGTCTTGTACAGGATCCCGTTGACGAGGGTGGACTTTCCGGATCCCGACACACCCGTGACGGCCGTAAACACGCCGAGCGGGAAGGACACGTCAACCGTTTTCAGGTTGTTCTCGCGAGCGCCCTTGACGGTCACGACGCGCTTCTTGTCGATGGGACGGCGCGTGGGCGGCAGCGCGATGCGGCGCTTGCCCGACAGGTACTGGCCGGTCAGAGACTTGCGGTTCGTCAGCAGCTCGGACAGGGGGCCGGAGTGGACGACCCAGCCGCCCGTCTCCCCCGCGCCCGGTCCGATGTCGACGATCCAGTCTGCGGCCTCCATGGTCTCCTCGTCGTGCTCGACGACGATGAGGGTGTTGCCGAGGTCCCGCAGGCGCTCCAGGGTCGCGATGAGCTTGCGGTTGTCGCGCTGGTGCAGGCCGATCGAGGGCTCGTCGAGCACGTAGAGCACGCCGACGAGGCCCGAGCCGATCTGGGTGGCCAGGCGGATGCGCTGCGCCTCGCCGCCCGAGAGCGTCCCAGCGCTGCGCGAGAGGGTCAGGTAGGTCAGCCCCACGTCGACCAGGAAGGCCAGGCGCGCCTCGATCTCCGTCAGGATCGGCGCGGCGATGGAACGGGCGCGCTTCTCCAGCTCGACCTCGGCGAGGAAGGCGCGAGCCTCCGTGATGGACATGTCGGAGAGCTCGGCGATCGACTTGTCGCCGATACGCACGGCCAACACCTCGGGCTTGAGGCGCGCGCCATGACAGGTCGGGCAGGGAATCTCGCGCATGTATGAGTCGAGCTTTTCTGACACGGCCGCCGACTCGGTCTCCTCGCGCTTGCGCTCGATGTACTTGACCGCGCCCTCGAAGCCCGTCGTGTAGGAGCGCTCGCGCCCCCAGCGGTTGCGGAACTTGACGGAGACCTCGTAGTCCTTGCCGTACAGGACGGCGTCTTTGACCTTCTTGGGCAGATTCTTCCAGGGGGTGCCCATCGCGAAGCCCAGTTCCTTCGAGAGGGATTCGAGGAGCTTCTTGTGGTACTTGAAGTTGGAGTTCCAGGGGATGACCGCGCCGTCAGCCAGGGACCGTTCCTCGTCGGGCACGACCAGCTCGGGGTCCACCTCCTGGCGAAAACCCAGGCCCGCGCAATCCGGGCAGGCGCCGTAGGGTGCGTTGAAGGAGAACGTGCGCGGCTCGATCTCGTCGAGAGCAAGCGGGTGATCGTTGGGACAGGCACGCTTTTCCGAAAAACGGCGGCGGCGCTCCGGGTCCTCAGGGTCCATATCCACGCAGTCGATGACAACCAGGCCATCGGACAGGCGCAGCGCGGTCTCGACGGAGTCGGTGAGGCGCTGACGCATGCCGTCGCGCACGACGAGGCGGTCGATAATGACCTCGATCGTGTGCTTGAGCTTCTTCTCCAGTTTCGGGGCGTTCTCCAGGCGCACGGTCTCGCCGTCGATGATCGCACGCGTGTAGCCCTCGGAGCGCAGGTCGTCGATGAGGTCCTGGTATTCGCCCTTACGGCCACGCACGACCGGGGAGAGAACCTGGAAGCGCGTGCCCTCGTCCATGGTGCGCACGCGATCGACGATCTGCTGGGGCGTCTGGGCCTGGATGCGCGCCCCACACTCGGGGCAGTGGGCGACGCCGGCGCGTGCGTAGAGCAGACGCAGGTAGTCGTGGATCTCCGTGATCGTGCCGACGGTCGAGCGCGGGTTGCGCGAGGTGGACTTCTGGTCGATGGAGACGGCCGGCGAGAGGCCTTCGATGAAGTCCACGTCGGGCTTGTCCATTTGGCCCAGGAACTGACGGGCGTAGGAGGACAGGGACTCGACGTAGCGACGCTGCCCTTCGGCGAAGATCGTGTCGAAGGCGAGGGAGGACTTACCGGATCCGGACAGGCCGGTGAAGACGATCATGGAGTCGCGGGGCAGCTCCAGGTTCACGTCCTTGAGGTTGTGTTCGCGGGCGCCCTGGATGATTAGCTTGTCATGCACCCTTCGATCCTAACCGTCCCCTAGGCAAAAGCGCGGATCAGGGCTAGTGTTATGCGTATGGCTTACTATGCAGTTGAATACGTGTACAACCCCTCGATGACGCAGACCATGGACGAGGTGCGCCCGACGCACCGCGCGTTCCTGTCCACCCTGCTCGAGCAGGGAATCAACGTCGCGTCCGGTCCCCTCGCTGGCGAGGTCCCCGGCGCGCTGATTCTCATCAATGCCGAGAGCCAGGCCGACGTCGAGCAGATCCTCAACCAGGATCCCTTCTACGTCGCCGAGGTCATCCAGGCGCGCCTCATCCGCGAGTGGAACCCCGTCATCCGGGTGTTCTGAACTACGAAATAGAGAATAACAACGAATAGGACGAGATAAGCAATGAAAGCTCAGATTGAGTACGTCCCTTACACACAACTCAAGCTCGATCCGCAGAACCCTCGTTTACCTGAGGAGAAGATGGGAGCGAGCACCGTCGAGTTACTCGAGCTGTTCGAACGGGAGTACGATCTTAACGAGCTTGCACAAAGCTACCTAGAGAACGGCTTTTTCACTTCCGAAGCTCTGATCGTCAACCGTCAAGACAATGTCGTCCTTGAAGGAAATCGGAGGTTAGCTGCGCTTAAATACCTGCATCACGACGACGAAGCACAAGCTGCAGGGATTGCGACGTTTGATGCCGGAACGAGTGAGGAGGAACGCCTCGACGACCTGTTCGAGATTCCAGTAATTTTCGTTGATGATCGCGAGTCGCTTGCACCTTACCTCGGATTCCGGCACATAAATGGACCAAAACAGTGGCTCCCTTCCGCGAAAGCTAGATACGTCTGGCAACGCGTTAAAAGTTGGATGGAAAATAATACGGATTCTGCAGAGGACCCATTTTACATCATAGGCAGAGAAATTGGTTCAAACCGAGCCGGTGTAATGAATCAGTATCTTCAGTACTCCATTCTTCGCGAGGCGCGCGATGAGTTCAAACTAAATCGCGAAACAAGTTACATTCTTTCTAAGCGATTCGGCGTTTGGTCGCGACTGAACAACAACCTGGCAGTCCTTGACCATATCGGCTTTTCACGTGAACATCGAAAGTCAGCAAAGAGCATCGACGAAGCCCTCAAAGATATTGACGGAGAAAAGCTCAGTGGCCTCCTAAAAGACCTAACACCCGAATATGGACCCGATGGTCAATCAACGCGAAAGGCCGTCATAACCGACAGCCGCCAAGTTGCGGACTATGCAGAAGTACTTAATAATACCAAGGCTTTGCATCACCTACGCGAGTACAGGGATTTCAAAACGGCGGTTGCCATTGCTAAAGGACTCGAAGCAAATGCAATTCTGCGGGCAACAATCGAACAGTTGAAACTTGTGCGCGAGGCCATTGAGAACCCTTCTGAGGTTGATGAAACAACTCAGACGTTGGCAAATCAGTTGTCCCTAATTTCAGAGCAAATCAACACTGGCATTCGGTATATTCTGAACAACACTACTAGCTACGAAATACGATCATAATGCTAGGCGATCCCACTGTAATCTTGGACCCTGTCGATTGGAACCGCGCAGCAGCACCGGAGCTCGGGAGAACGCCGATACTTGACTGGATCGAGTGCACCTGCCTATTACGATCGAATTGCGGAAATAACGAGCCGATTAACCTCCGAAATATGATAACAATATGGGAAGAGGCTGGACTTTCATTAAACCCACCGAGCACGCGGACCTCAGTAGCAAATACTGCCATATCCGGAATAGAAGACGACTCCAATGAAGATGACGATTCTAACGATAGCAACGACTTACAATCAGATCACGTCGAGTTATTATTAGAGCAGTTTAGAGACAGAAGTTCCATTCTGGGCAGCGCTTACCCTTTCGAGTTATCAAAAGATACGGCAACAATACGTTTCATTCACAATGACTTTCACACGGCACTATACGCCCATCTTCTTTTACTGTGCGCAATAGAAGGATACGGAAGAAAAAATCCATTTTCTAACGTAACAGACAAAGAACACTACACGCTGCGCCTATTTTTTGAATCCATTGTTCTCCACTGCTTAAGGAACTTCGGTTACGATTGCGCCCAGATCGGCACGGGGGCGGGATCAAGCAACTTCTTTAATCGCCTACAGCACACGCTCCAAAGCCTCAACCTCGGCATCCCTAATCCGAGGACAAAAGTACGCCCTGGCATTAAAGATGGTGGTGCCGACATACTTGCGGGTCACTTTTGGGGAGACCGCAGATCCCGTGAAGTAGTACATATTATTCAATGTACAGTAAGCCCACCTCAGAAATGGTCAATAAAAATTAATGAAGCAGCTGCAACGCACTGGTACGGCCTACTGAACCAAGAATGCCCAGGAGTTCCCTGCCTCGCAACACCGTACGAAACAACAGATGATGCAAGACATGAATTTTCATCTTGGTTGATGCAAACACATTCATTTATTGACAGAATCAGATTGACACTAGCGGCTCAACAGTTGAACCTTACGAAGATTCCAGGTTATGCTACATATATTTCGATTATCAAAAAAGCTCTTACTGCCACCTGCAGATCGAAAGATATCACTTAAGATCCGCCATTATTGCATTCGCCAACGCATATGCCAACATGGGCGGCACAGCATTCCCAATCTGACTGTAACGCGAGGATCTGTACCCCGAAAATTGCAAATCAGCAGGAAACGACTGAAGACAGGCAGCTTCCTCGACGGTAATCCTGCGCAATGGAGAGTCTGAGGGCATTTTTCCATGATACTTGTGCGGATCTTTTTGTATCTCCGCATGATACCGAAGTATCCAAGGTTCAGCACCATCACGCAAAGCACTTTCATCAACGATCGGTGTCCGGTTTCCTCCCAGAGAAGCAACAATAGTTGGTGCAGGCTCTGACAGATTAATTACCCTACCATGTCCGTTGAACAACATGCCCGCATAGGGGGATTGCCGAAGGATAGGACTTTTTGCCGGCACGATCTGCGCATTTCCTCCGTCGCTGTTACCTGCTTGACCGAACGCTGGTAATGTTCTCAACGCATCGCCGGAAGTAATAGGATTTAACGTCATTCCCTCGAGCATTTCAGCATAGTCACAATTTGCATCGAGCGTACCGACAAAGAACATGCGCTTTCTGAGCTGCGGCACTCCATACTCTGCAGCATTCAAAACGTGAATATTCGTGTGATAGAGACCCGAAATCTCGTGGATCATTCTCTCGCGAACGTGACTCCATCTCACATTTGTCGCAAGTGCCTCCACGTTTTCCAAGACAAAGACGAAAGGACGTGTGCGCTTGACAACATCGAGAAAGTGAAACACTTCCCGAATTCGCACATCTTCCGGATCCATTTTTCCGCCAACAGAGAATCCTTGGCAGGGAGGTCCTCCAATGACGATCTCCGCATCGCCTGTGGAGAGGTCCTTAGATTCATCTGATACATTGCCGCAGCGTACATCGCAGTTTTGAAACAAACTTGCCGCTCTTTTCCACTCACCCTTCACAGTACTAGGTATCGATCTATACGTATCGACAGCGTCTCTATTCCAATCAGCAGCAAATACTGGCCTAAATCCAGCTTTAGCGAAACCCAAGTCGAGGCCACCTGCACCTGAATATAAAGAGATCAAACGCATAGTTTACTTAAATCCTTCAGTTTCAAAACGTCCGATTATATTTTGAACGGGCTACTTGTGTTCAAAACAATTTCTCGAAACCGGCAGGAAAACATTGTTTCGTCATACATGCTCAGCCCTCCAGCGAGCGGGCGAACTGGCGCGCGTAGAAGATGCGCTGGGCGACCTCGATAAGTACTGCCGCGCTGGCACCCACGCAGCCGATGACGAGCCACTCGTTGAGGGTGGGCGGGACCATCGAGAAGAAGTGGAACACCGGCGGGATGAAGACGCCACCGATCGTCGCACTCGTGACGCAGATCAGCAGCACCCACTTCCACGTCGACAGCGGACGCGAGGTGATGACGAGCAGCCAGATGGCACCCAGCATGAGGGAGAGAATCGCGGCCGTAGACTCGCGCGCCTGCGGCGGGCCATCGACGATGCCAAAAGCGGTGAGCGCGGCAGCTGCCAGGATGATGCCCGTCGGCATCGCGAGCGACAGCGTGCGCTTGAGGAATCCCGGCACGTAGCGGCGCGGGTTCGGCCACAGCGCCAGGAAGAACGCGGGAATACCGATGGTCAGCGAGTCGATGTAGCTGAACTGGCGCGGCAGGAACGGGTAGCGCCAGCCAACCAGGGCCGTCACGATGACGAGGACGGCGGCGTAGGTGGTCTTGGCCAGGAACAGCGAGGACACGCGCTCCATGTTGGCGATAATCCGGCGGCCTTCCGAGAGAACGCCAGGCAGCACCGAGAACTTCGAGTCCACGAGGACGATCTGCGCGACCGCCTTCGTGGCCTGCGTGCCGTTGCCCATCGCGATACCCAGGTCGGCGTCCTTGAGCGCGAGGGCATCGTTGACGCCGTCACCCGTCATGGCGACGCAGTGGTCGCGCGCCTGCAGCGCCGCGACCATCGCGCGCTTCTGCTCGGGAGTCACGCGCCCGAACACATCGTGCTTCTCGATCGCGTCGATGAATGCCTCGGAGGTGAGGTCCTCGGGCAGGTCTCGCGCATCCATGAGGCGTGCGGGCGTGCCGTCGGGAGCGGTGAGGCCCGCTTGCGCGGCCAGCGCGCCGACCGTCGTCGGGTTGTCGCCGGAGATGACGCGCACGTGCACGCCCTGCGAGCGGAAGTAGTCAAGGGTCTCGGCGGCATCTGGGCGCAGATCCTCTTCGAGAACGACGAGAGCGGCCACCGCTCGGTTCCCAGGAAGATCATCGTCTACGACGACCTCGTCGGAGCGAACCAGCGCCACGACGCGGGAGCCCGACATGGCGATGGCCCGCACCCGCTCCAGGAGATCCGCGTTCGCCGCCACGGCCTCGTCGATGACGAACTCGGGTGCACCCAGGATCCAGGATTCGCTCTCGCTCCCCCACGCACTCCACTTGCGGGCCGAGGAGAAGGGCACGGACCACTTAATGCGCTCGGCTGCACCGGCTTGCGCGTCCTCTCCCAGGTGTTGCCAGATCGCCTCGGCAGTTGCGTTGGTGCGGTCGCTCGAGGCACTCGCGAGAGCACGAAGCACCGCGGACTCGTCGCCCGAGATAATCTCGACGCTGCGTACCCGGATGCCGCCGGTGGTGAGCGTGCCCGTCTTATCCAGGCACAGGCAGTCCACGCGCGCGAGCACCTCGACGGCGGGCAGCTCCTGAACGAGGACGCCCCGGCGGGCCAGCGTCGCCGATCCGATCGCGAAGTTCATGGACGTCAGCAGCACGAGGCCCTGCGGAATCATGCCGATCACCGACGCGACGGAGAGCACCAGGGCGAAACGCCAGTCTCCCCCGCTGCCGCCCGCGATGCGGTTCTGCGAGTAGAACGTCAGCGCCACGATCGGGAGCAGCATGATCGAGACGACCTGCAGGACTCGGTTGATCGATACCTGAATCTCCGAGATGGTGCGCGTGTAGGCGCGCGCCTGCTCGGACAAGCCCTGCGCGTACACGCGCTCACCCACCGCAGTAGCGATCATGCGGCCCGACCCGGCCACGACGCTTGTGCCGGCCAAGAGCTCGTCGCCGACCTTCTTCTTGACCGGGCGCGACTCGCCCGTCAGCAGCGACTCATCGATTTCCAGGCCCGCGGATGCCAACACCGTGCCGTCCACGCTCACCTGATCGCCCAGGGTCAGCTCGATGACATCGTCGATCACGACGTCGCGCGCCGCAATCACCGACACCGTCCCGTCGCGCAGGACGGACGCCTGCGGCGCATCGACAATCGCCAGGGAGTCCAGCGTGCGCTTGGCGCGCAGCTCCGAGACGATGCCGATCACCGCGTTGATGACCATAACGCCGCCGAAAATACCGTCGCGCAGGTCGCCGAACAGCAAGACGATGATCGACGCGCCGACAATGATCGCGTTGAAGAGCGTCAGCACGTTCTCGCGGATGATCGATGCCACGGACCGCGACGTGCGATCCTTGACGCGGTTGACCGCGCCGCGCGACATCCGTTCAAAGACCTCGTCGGTGCTCAGGCCGCGCTCGTCTAAGCGCGCCACGTCAGTGCTCACGGGCTTCCCCCTCATCCATCGCGGCGCGAATCAGCGACGCGACAACAGTGACCGCGAGCGTCACGACGATGACGCCCAGCGATACCGACACAGAAATCTCCGGCGCCCACTCCACGCCCGCTCCCCCGTTGATAAACGGAAGAGTGTTCGCGTGCAGCGCCTCAAGGATCAGCTTGACGCCGATAAAACTCAAAATCACGCCGAGCCCGTAGCCAAGGTACACGAGTTTACTCAGCAACGCGTCCACGAGGAAAAACAGCTGGCGCAATCCCATGAGCGCAAACACGTTGCATGCGAAGACCAGGAACGCCTGCTGGGTCACGCCGAAAATCGCGGGGATCGAATCGAAGGCGAACATCAGGTCTGCGGAGCCCAGGGCCAGCACGACGACAAACAGGGGCGTCAGGTAGGTGTGCCCGCCGTGACGGTAGAGCATCCGGTTGCCGATGAAACCGTCGGTGATCGGCAGGACGCGCCGCACGAGGCGAATGAAGCCATTCTCGTGGTACTCGTCGTCCTCCTCGTCGCCCCTGGCAGTCTCCCGAACTTGAGACACGGCGGTCCACAGCAACCACGCGCCGAAAATGAAGAACACCCACGAGAATCGAGAGACCAGCGCGGCGCCGAGCAGGATGAAGACGAGGCGCAGCACCAGCGCGATGACGATGCCGAAGAGGAGCGCCTTCTGTTGGTTCTCCCGGGGGACACGAAAGGCCTTGAGGATCAAGATGAACACGAAGAGGTTATCCACCGACAGGGACCACTCCATGGCCCAGCCCGCGTAGAACTCCTGGGCGTAGAGCCAGCCGTTCGTTAGCCAGATGCCGACGCCGAAAAGGGCGGCCAGCCCGACGTAGAAGAGGGTCCAGCGAGCTGCCTCCACCGCCGTGGGCGGGTGGGGGCTGCGCGCATGCCCCAGGAAATCGATGGCGACCAGGCTAAGAGCGACCAGCGCGAGGATTCCCCAAGCCCACGGATGAATAACCATGTATACCTCTTAACTATTCGACCGAGGAATCATAACGCCCCTACGCGGCGCTTTCATCGCTTCCACGCCGGGAGCGGGACACCGCCAGGGAGGCCGCGACCGTGATGAGGATCGTCACGACGATGAAGCCCAGCGAGAAGGCGATCGATGGCTCCGGAATCGCGGAGACCTCGTGCCCGCCGTTGATGAAGGGCAGCTCGTTCGTGTGCAGCGCGTGGTTGATGAGCTTGAAGCCGATGAAGCCGAGGATCGCGGCCAAGCCGTAGTGGAGGAAGACGATGCGGTCGAGCAGGCCGTCGATCAGGAAGTAGAGCTGACGCAGGCCCAGCAGGGAGAACGCGTTGGCCGCGAAGACCAGGTAGGCCTCGTTGGTGAGCGAGTAGATCGCGGGGATGGAGTCGACAGCGAACATGACGTCGGCGGTACCCACCGCGATGACACACAGGATCATCGGGGTGATGTAGGTGCGGCCGCCGTGACGGTAGAGCATGCGTGAGCCGATGAAGCCGTCGGTGACGGGAACGATCTTGGACACCCAGCGCACGATTGACGGCGGGCGGTATTCCTCGTCCGCCTCGTCCTGTCCCGTGCCTTCGCGGACCTGGCCGATCGCCGTCCACAGGAGCCACGCGCCGAAGAGGTAGAACACCCACGAGAAGTTCTCGATGAGGGCCGCGCCCGCGAGAATGAAGATAAGGCGCAGGATCAGCGCGATGACGATGCCCGCCAGCAGGACTTCCTGCTGATCCTTGCGCGGCACGCGGAAGCTGGACAGGATGATGACGAAGACGAAGAGGTTGTCAATGCTCAGCGCTTTTTCGGTGATGTAACCGCCCAGGTACTCCTGACCGTACTGCGGTCCCCACACTGCCCACACGATGACGCCGAAAATGAGGGCGATCGCGATGTAGGCGACCGACCACCAGGTGGCTTCCTTGAGGGTGGGTTCGTGGGGTGTACGGACGTGGCCGACGATGTCGACGACGATCATGGTCAGGATGATGCCAGCCAGGACAATCCAGGCGAGCGCGTGCACGTGCATACGTGGTGCCTCCGGTACGAGTCGGGTACCGGAGGTCTCCTCCCGCCAGGAACCCTGGCCGGTGACGCCGGAGGCCGCGCCGCGTGGGCGGGCCGTCGTGATGACGACGCCACTGTTGGTGGGAGTACTCCCCTCCGCTAACGCGTCCAGTCTAGTGGGGCCCTTGCGCGCTCGTCCACGCCCGGTCAGTGGCATCGGTCGCTTGACACCGAGGGTTTTCCGGGAACGAGGCCGTGGCTGCGTCCCTCCGGCGAGGCGCGGCGGGCGGCCGCCGAGCGTTAGTGGGCCCGCTTCATGGCGCGCAATTCCTTCTTCAAGTCCTCGATTTCGTCGCGTAGGCGCGCCGCGACCTCGAACTGGAGGTGCTGGGCGGCGGTCATCATCTGGGCGGAGAGCTCTTCGATGAGGTCGGCGAGCTCGGCCTCCGCGCGCTGACCAGGATTCGAGACGGCAGGGGTCTTCGCAGCGGCGCCCCTGTCGCGTGCGCTCTTTTCCTTGCGGTACCCGCCCTCGAGGAGGGTCTGCGTGTCGACCTGCTCGCGGGCGAGCATGTCGGTGACGTCGGAGATCTTCTTGCGCAGCGGCTGAGGGTCGATGCCGTGTTCCTTGTTGTAGGCGATCTGGATCTCGCGGCGACGCATGGTCTCGGAGATGGCCTCGTTCATGGAGTCCGTCATGTTGTCGGCGTACATGTGGACCTCGCCGGACACGTTGCGGGCGGCGCGGCCGATCGTCTGGATGAGCGAGCGGGTCGAGCGCAGGAAGCCTTCCTTGTCGGCGTCCAGGATCGAGACAAGCGAGACCTCGGGCAGGTCCAGGCCCTCGCGCAGCAGATTGATGCCGACGAGCACGTCGAAAGTGCCCAGGCGCAGCTCGCGCAGCAGCTCGACGCGGCGCAGGGTGTCGACGTCAGAGTGCAGGTATTCGACCTTGACGCCGCGTTCGGCCAGGTAGGTGGTCAGCTCCTCGGCCATCTTCTTCGTCAGCGTGGTGACCAGGACGCGCTCGTCGCGCTCAACGCGCAGGCGCACCTGCTCGAGCAGGTCGTCGATCTGGCCCTCGGTGGGCTTGACGACGACGAGCGGGTCCACCAGGCCCGTGGGTCGAATGATCTGCTCGACGACGCCGTCGGAGCGCTCCAGCTCGTAGGGGCCGGGGGTTGCCGACAGGTAGACGGTCTGGCCGATGCGCGCCGTGAACTCGTCCCACTTCAGGGGCCGGTTGTCCATCGCCGAGGGCAAGCGGAACCCATAGTCGACGAGGGTGCGTTTGCGCGACATATCGCCCTCGAACATGGCGCCCACCTGCGGGACGGTCACGTGCGACTCATCGATGATGAGCAGGAAGTCCTCGGGGAAATAGTCCAGCAGGGTGTGCGGAGGCGTGCCCGGGCCTCGCCCGTCGATATGCCGCGAATAGTTCTCCACGCCCGAGCACGAGCCAATTTCCTTGAGCATCTCCAGGTCGAAGGTGGTGCGCATGCGCAGGCGCTGCTCCTCCAGGAGCTTGTTTTGCCCGCGGAACCATTCGAGGCGGTCCTCGAGCTCATTCTCGATGGAGGCGATGGCCTTCTTCATGCGTTCCTCGCCGGCGACGTAGTGCGAGGCGGGGAACAGGTAGGTGTGGTCGACTTCGGAGATGACGTCGCCGGTGAGCGGGTGCAGAACGGCGAGGGAATCAATCTCGTCGCCGAACATCTCGATACGGATCGCGAGCTCCTCATACACGGGGATGATCTCGATCGTGTCCCCGCGCACGCGGAAGGTACCGCGCGTGAACGCCATGTCGTTGCGCACGTACTGCATGGCGACGAAGCGGCGCAGGAGCGCGTCGCGGTCGATGATCATGCCGCGGCTCAGCTCGATCATGCGGGCCACGTACTCCTCGGGGGTACCCAGACCATAGATGCAGGACACGGAGGAGACGACGACCGTGTCTCGGCGGGGGAGCAGGGAGTTCGTGGCGGAGGGACGCAGGCGCTCAACCTCGTCGTTGATCGAGGAATCCTTCTCAATGAAGGTGTCCGTCTGGGGGACGTAGGCCTCGGGCTGGTAGTAGTCGTAGTAGGAGACGAAGTACTCCACGGCGTTGTTCGGCAGCAGCTCGCGGAACTCGGCCGCCAGCTGGGCGGCGAGCGTCTTGTTCGGCTCGAGCACGAGGGCGGGACGCTGGAGCTCCTCGATGAGCCACGCGGTGGTCGCGCTCTTGCCGGTGCCCGTCGCGCCCATGAGGACGACGTCCTGCTCACCGTCGCGGATGCGCGCGGCCAGCTCGCGGATCGCCTTGGGCTGATCGCCCGACGGGGTGTAGGGGGAGATGACCTCGAAGGGCTTGTCCTGGCGGATGACGGGGGTTTCGCTCACTCCCCTACGCTACCGCCCGCGCCCTGGCATCGCGCGGAGGACCCGCCCTGGTGCGCGGCCAGCGAAAGCCAGCCTTGGCCTCGTCGATGCTCCCCTAGAGGTCGGCGGTCAGCCAACGCTCCCACACCTGCGTGCACACCTGCGCCAGATCGTCCGCGCTTCCGCAGTTATCGATCCACACGTGCGCGATCGCTCGCCTTTGATCAGACGAGGCCTGGGCGCGGATCCGGGCGCGCGCGTCCTCGGGGGGTACTCCCCTGCCCTCCAGGCGTGCGACACGCTGCTCGACGGGGGCATCGACGATGACGACGGCGTCAAAATGGTCAGCGTAGTCGCCCTCGACGAGGAGCGGAATGTCGTAGACGGCAAGCGTTCCTGCGGGTGCAGCACTCAGGATCTCCCAGGCGCGACGCTCGATGGCCGGGTGGGTGATCGCGTTGAGAGCGGCGACCCTCTCAGCCGAACCCTCGCCTGCAAAAACGCGACGCGCCAGGCCTGCGCGGTCCAGGGTACCGTCCGCGCGAATGAGGTCATGGCCGAAGGCAGCCGCGACCTCGTCCAGCGCGGGCTCACCGGGCTCAAGGATCTCGCGGGCGATCATATCCGCATCGACGATCACGGCCCCCAGGGACGCAAACACACGCGTCACCGACGACTTACCCGACCCGATGCCTCCGCTGACCGCGACGATACGAGACGGCCCCTCAGCGTGCGGTGGGCATATCGGGCGAATAAGCGAGGCCGTGCAAGCCCCGCAGCTCAAAGCAGTGTCCACCCCCACAGACTAGCCCGCCAATTGTTGCTTTTATGGTCGTCATGCAAGAATTGGGGCTGTTATAGAACCCACACCATCAAGTGAGTAGCAGTGACGCAGACAGTCAATGACGATTCCGCTGGGCGCTCGAGCAGCACCGCTGTCCTTATCGCAACCTCCCTGACGCTCTTCTCTATGTTCTTCGGCGCTGGTAACCTGATTTTCCCGCCGATCATGGGTGCATCCGCCGGCACCAACTTCACTCCCGCGATGATCGGCTTCCTGATCGGCGGCGTCGCTCTGCCCGTTATCTCGATCATCACGATCGCTCTGTCGGGCACCGACATGCGTGACCTCGTCAACCGCGCCGGAAAGTCTTTCGGTCTCGTCTTCTCTGTCATGGTGTATCTGTCGATTGGCGCTTTCTACGCACTTCCCAGGACGGGCGCGGTGTCCTTCTCGACGGCCGTCGTGCCCATCATCGGCACGAAGTCACTGACCGCGTCGATCATCTTCAGCTTCATCTTCTTCGGCATCGCGTTCTATCTGTGCTGGAATCCGGGCAGAATCATCGACAGCCTCGGCAAGATACTCACCCCCATTCTGCTGGGGCTTCTCATCCTGCTTGTGTTCCTCTCCCTCGCTTCGTTGCCGGCTTCCCACGACGCGCCGACGGGCGAATACACGAGCACTCCCCTGGCCGCAGGCCTCCTCGAGGGCTACATGACGATGGACTCGATCGCCGCGCTAGCCTTCGGCATCATCGTCGTCACGTCGCTGGGTCACACGGGCGGCGGCATCGGCGCCAAGGTCGTGCGTCGAACCTCGATGGCGGCCATCATCGCGGGGTTCCTGCTCGCCGTCGTCTACGTTGGCCTGGGCCTCATCGGTCACGTGATCCCGAATGCTCAGAGCTACAACGACGGTGCGACCCTGCTCGCGGATGCGGCCCAGATGACGATGGGATGGCCCGGACAGATCGTCTTTGGCCTGATCGTGCTGACGGCCTGCATGACGACGGCGGTCGGTCTGATCGCTGCGACGTCGGAGTTTTTCCACCGTCTACTCCCGGCCATCTCCTACCGCGCGTGGATGATCGTCTTCACGATCATTTCCTTCGTGCTCGCTTCGGCGGGACTGAGCTCGGTGCTCGCCATCGCGGTGCCAATCATCACTTTCCTCTACCCCATCGCGATCACCATCGTTTTCCTCACGATCGCAACCCACCCGCTGCGTCTGGCTACCCCGGCGCTGTGGACCTTCCGTCTGGGCTCATGGATGGCCGCCGCATGGTCGGCTGCGACGACGCTGGCGCACGTCGGCGTTTACACCGAGCATTTCAACTCTGTTCTCATGTGGAGCCCGCTCCAGGCGAATCAGCTCGGTTGGATCCTCCCCACGGTCATCGCGGCGGCGATCGGCGCGTGCGTTGACGTGGCGCTGTTGAAGCCCTCGGCGGCCTGACCTGCGTCGGCCACAGACTCCGCACGGCATCGGCGAGCGGGCTCTCGTCATCTGTGCGACGAGGCCACGACGTCAGCCAGAACAAAAGTCGCACGTAATTTACATCGGTCAGTTTTCAAGATGTGCTCAAAACGTTGCAATTCCAACGACGCAATTTCAGTGTTTGAAATACTCGCAAGGGAATTACGTGCGACATTGTTGAGTAACCTGTAATCACGAGGCCTGCGGGGCCCGGCCGGATCATGCCCGGCGCCGCCCGATTGGAGGCCGCCGCGAGGCCTGCGGGGCCTGGCCGGACAACGAGTCGACGCGCCAGGCAACACGTCAGCACACCCGGCCCCACAGGTGTGGAGGGCGCCGGAGGGACCGGAGGGCACGGGCGGGCTTCGAGGCGCGGCACCGAACGCAGTGAGGACGCCTAGCCTCGCGGGCGGCCGGGCCCTCCGGTGCCCGGAACACCCGTGGCGCCACAAGCAGCCCGGCCCCACGGCGGCCGGAGATCTGGCGGCATCGAGACAAAAAAGTGGTGGCCCCCAGGAAAACCTGGGGGCCACCACTCATAGGTTCACGTGCGTGAACTGACGAGTCGAAGCTCAGTCAGAAAGACTGATTCAGTTGTTCGTCAGCTTCTCACGCAGCGCGGCCAGGGCCTCGTCGGAAGCAAGGGTGCCCTCGTTGTCGACCGGGGTCGAGTAAGAGGCCTGCTCCTCGATGGAGGGAGCCGCTTCGGCGTCCTCTTCGAGGGCCTTGCGGACCTGAGCCTTGTGGGCCTCCCAGCGAGCCTGAGCCTCGGCGTACTGAGCTTCCCAAGCCTCGCGCTGAGCGTCGAAGCCTTCCATCCACTCCTGGGTCTCCGGATCGAAGCCCTCGGGGTACTTGTAGTTGCCGTTCTCGTCGTACTCAGCGGCCATGCCGTAGAGCGAAGGATCGAACTCTTCGGAGGTCGGGTCCACGCCCTCGTTGGCCTGCTTGAGGGACAGGGAGATGCGGCGACGCTCGAGGTCGATGTCGATGACCTTGACGAAGACCTCTTCGCCGACCTTGACGACCTGGTCCGGCAGCTCGACGTGACGCTGAGCCAGCTCGGAGATGTGGACGAGGCCCTCGATGCCGTCCTCGACGCGGACGAACGCGCCGAAGGGGACCAGCTTGGTGACCTTGCCGGGCACGACCTGGCCGATGGCGTGGGTGCGGGCGAATGCCTGCCACGGATCTTCCTGGGTAGCCTTGAGCGACAGGGAGACGCGCTCGCGATCCATGTCGACGTCGAGAACCTCGACGGTGACTTCCTGGCCAACCTCGACGACCTCGGACGGGTGGTCGATGTGCTTCCAGGACAGCTCGGAGACGTGCACGAGGCCGTCGACACCACCGAGATCGACGAACGCGCCGAAGTTGACGATGGAGGAAACGACGCCGGAGCGCACCTGGCCCTTCTGCAGGGTGTGCAGGAAGTTCGTGCGGACCTCGGACTGGGTCTGCTCGAGCCATGCGCGGCGGGACAGGACCACGTTGTTGCGGTTCTTGTCGAGCTCGATGATCTTCGCTTCGATCTCGCGACCGATGTAGGGGGCGAGGTCGCGGACGCGACGCATCTCGACGAGGGAGGCGGGCAGGAAGCCACGCAGGCCGATGTCGAGGATCAGGCCGCCCTTGACGACCTCGATGACGGTGCCGGTGACGACGCCGTCCTCTTCCTTGACCTTCTCGATCTTGCCCCACGCACGCTCGTACTGAGCGCGCTTCTTGGACAGGAGGAGGCGGCCTTCCTTGTCTTCCTTCTGGAGGACGAGGGCCTCGATCTGGTCGCCCACGGCGACGACGTCGTCGGGGTTGACGTCGTGCTTGATGGACAGCTCGCGAGAGAGGATGACGCCCTCGGTCTTGTAGCCGATGTCAAGGAGGACCTCGTCGTGGTCGACCTTGACGACAGTGCCCTCGACGATGTCGCCATCGTTGAAGTACTTGATGGTCTCGTCGATGGCTGCGATCAGGTCTGCTTCCGAACCAATGTCGTTGATAGCGACCTGCGGCGTGTTGGTGGTCATGTAGTAGTTTCTCCGAAACGGACTGGATAGTAGATGGACAGTTCCGGCGCTGCGGGACGGATACGGATGCACCTGTCCCAAGGCACCGCGGTCTAGTTTAGCAGTCTTTGACGCACAAATGTGACGAATGTAGCGCGCGTTTGCGTGGTGTGCGTCGCCCATTTGCCTCCTAATGGGCTGCAAGCTGCCAGGACGCGCCGATGCCGACGGCCACGTCGAGGGGCACGGAGAGCGTGACAGGTGAGGCCATCTTGTCGCGGACGAGCGCATCGACGGCTCTCTCCTCACCGGGCGCGATCTCGAGGAGGAGTTCGTCGTGAATCTGGACGAGGAGGCGCGAGGCCAGGCCGGCCTCATCCAGCGCGGCGGCGACGTCCATCATCGCGATCTTGACGATGTCGGCGGCGCTTCCCTGAATGGGCGCGTTAAGGGCGGCGCGTTCGGCCATCTCCCGGCGCTGGCGGTTCGAGGAGCGCAGGTCGGGCAGGTAGCGGCGACGCCCGAACATGGTCTGCGTGTAGCCGTCGGCACGGGCCTGGGCGACGAGCCCCTCCAGGTAGTCGCGGACCTTCCCGAAGCGTTCGAAGTAGCGGTCACGCAGGGCAGCGGCTTCGGGCACGGGGATGCCGAGCTGCGCGGCCAATCCGTAGGAGGACAGGCCATAGGCCAGGCCGTAGGAGGTGGCCTTGATGCGCGAGCGTTCCTCGCTGCTCACCTCGGCGACGGGGGTGCCGAACACCATGGAGGCCATGGTGCGGTGCAGGTCCTCGCCCGAGTTGAAGGCCTCGATAAGCGCCTCGTCTCCCGACAGGTGGGCCATGAGCCGCATTTCGATCTGGGAGTAGTCGGCGCTCATGAGGGATTCGAAGCCATCTCCCGGCACGAAAGCACCGCGGATGCGCATGCCGTCGGCGCTGCGCGCGGGAATGTTTTGCAGATTGGGGTCGGAGGACGCCAGGCGGCCGGTGGCCGCGGCGACCTGGGAGAAGGTCGTGTGGATGCGCCCGTCCGTGGCCACGGTTGCCGACAGGGAGTCGACCATCTGCTTGAGCTTGATGCGGTCGCGATGGGTCAGCAGGTACCCGAGGAAGTCGTGGCCCGCTCCCCCACTCGCCTCGGTCTTGGCCCACAGGTCCGCCAGCGCATCGGCGTTGGTCGTGTATCCCGTCTTGGTCTTCTTGGTCTTGGGCAGCCCGAAGTGGTCGAAGAGGATTTCCTGTAGCTGCTTGGGGCTGGAGAGGTTGACCTCGCGCCCGGCGGCCGCCCAGGCGCCGTCGCGCGCGGCTTCGACGTCGGCGCCCAGTTCGGCGGAGAGCTCGTCGAGGACGCGGATGTCCGCAGCGATGCCGATGGTTTCCATCTGAGCCAGGAGTCGCGAGAGCGGCATCTCCATGTCGGCCAGCAGCTTGGTGGCTCCGCTGTCTTCGAGCGCCCGGCGAAGGGTGTCGGCCAGCGGGTGCAGCGCGGCTGCGAGGCGACCCGCCCGCACTTGGGCGGCGGTGGGCCCTTCGCCGATCTCACCCAGGTCGAAGAGGGCGTCCGAGTCGGTGCCCCCCTCCTCGATGGTCACGCCGAGCAGGCGCGAGAGCACGTCGTCGAGCTTGTGTGAGCGCTGGTCGGGGTGGGCCAGGTAGGCCGCGAGCATCGTATCGAAGGAGACCTGACCGAGACTCCAGCCGCGCGCCGCCAGGGCGTGGCTCGTGCCCTTGGCGTCGTGGACGATCAGGGACGAGGCCTGGGCGAGGACCTGGGACAGGGCCTCCTCCTGCGTGGGGCTGAGCTCGGCGGGGTCGACGACCAGGGCGTCGCCGGGGCCGGCAAGCACGAGGCGGGAAACCTCGCCGCGCGTGGGGCGCAGGTCGCCTTCCACGAGCAGGGCGAGGGGGTCGTGGGCGCGGGCCCACGCCGCGATGTCACAGGCGGCGTCTGCCAGGCTCACCTCGATCTGTACCTGCGGGGCGCGGGCCCACGCCGCGATGTCACAGGCGGCGTCTGCCAGGCGCACCTCGATCTGTACCTGCGGGGCGGGGGCCTCCACGGCCTCGTCGATCGAGCTCTCCCCCATGCCGATGCCGGAGACCTCGCGGACCTTGGCGCGCAGGCGCCCAAACTCGAGGGAGTCAAACAGGCGATCGATGGCGGCCACGTCGGTCGGGCGGCGCGCCAGGTCGGCGGGGCCAACCTCCAGGTCCATGTCGGTCAGCAGGTGGTTGAGGCGTCGGTTGCGCACGACGTCGTCCATGTGCTCGCGCAGCGCAGCGCCGCGCTTGCCGCCGATCTCCTCGGCGCGTGCCAGCAGGTTGTCCAGGCCGTCGTACTTGTTGATCCACTGGGCGGCCGTCTTGGGGCCGACGCCGGGAACGCCCGGCAGGTTGTCGGAGGTCTCCCCCACAATGGCGGCGATCTCCGGGTAGCGGTGCGGAGGCACCCCGTACTTGGCCTCGACGGCCTCGGGCGTCATGCGGCGCAGGTCGCCCGGGCCCGTGCCCGGGTACAGGACGGTGACGTTGTCGGTCACCGTCTGGAAGGAGTCGCGGTCGCCCGACACGACGAGAACGTTTGCTCCTTCGGCGCTGGCACGGTGAGCAAGCGTCGCCAAGATGTCGTCGGCCTCGAAGCCCTCACGCGACAGGGACACAATGCCCATGGCGTCCAGAACCTCGCGGATCAACTCAACCTGGCCCTTGAACTCCTCGGGAGTCGCATCGCGCGTGCCCTTGTACTCGGGGTATTCCTCGGTCCTAAACGAGTGCCTCGACACATCGAAGGCGACGGCGACGTGGGTCGGGCGCTCCGTCTCCAGCAGGCGCGTGAGCATTGACACGAAGCCGTAAACCGCGTTCGTATGCTGGCCCGTCGCCGTCACGAAGTTATCCGGAGGGAGCGCGTAGAACGCACGAAATGCCATCGAATGGCCGTCAATAATCAGCACAGTGTCACTCACACATGCCACCCTAGATGCCATGACACACGATCACCAGACGAAACACACCCGCGCCTCCACGCCCGACCCCCTCGCGCGGGGCGGCTGGGTGGGCGCCCACTGGCCCGGCACCCTCATGGAGGCCACCGGCATGGAGGTGCTCGAGCACTCCGCGTCGCGAACCGTCATCTCCATGCCCATCGACGGAAACCGCCAAAGCGCCGGAATCCTGCACGGCGGCGCGTCCGCGGCCCTCGCGGAAACCGCCGCCTCGTTCGCCGCCCAGATCCACGCGCGCGAAACCCACCCCGGCAAGCAGGCCTACGCGGTCGGCACCGAGCTCAACGCCTCGCACATCGCGGCGGGGCGCGAAGGAACGATTACGGCCACGGCGACGGCAGCGCACCTGGGCCGCTCCTCCACCGTGCACACCGTGGAGATCCGGGACGATGCCGACCGCCTGATCTCGGTCGCGCGCGTGACCAACCGCATCCTTGTGCGCACTACGCACGACTGAGCCGGAAGCTGTGGGCACGACAAAGGCGGGGAGAGTCAGCACGACTCTCCCCGCCTCGTCTCACCTAGTGGTCAGTCATCAACCTGGTTGATGACCGCGTCGGCGACCTCGCGCATGGACAGGCGACGGTCCATCGAGGTCTTCTGAATCCAGCGGAAGGCCTCCGGCTCGCTCATGCCCATGTTCTTCATGAGCAGGCCCTTGGCGCGGTCCACGCGCTTGCGGGTCTCGAAGCGATCCGTCAGGTCGGCGATCTGGTCCTCCAGGGACTCGATCTCCGCGTGACGCGACAGCGCGATCTCGACGGCGGGGATCAGGTCCGAGGGGCTGAAGGGCTTGACGACGTAGGCCATCGCGCCGGCGTCGCGGGCGCGCTCGACCAGCTCCGTCTGGGAGAAGGCCGTCAGCATGACGACCGCGCAGGACAGCTCCTGCAAAATCTTCTCGGCCGCCGTGATGCCATCCATCTTCGGCATCTTGACGTCCATCACACAAAGGTCGGGCTCGAGCTCCAGTGCCAGCTCGACAGCTTCCTCACCGTCGGCGGCTTCGCCGACGACTTCAAACCCCGCCTGGGTCAGCGTCTCAACGATATCGAGACGGATCAGCCCCTCGTCCTCAGCGACGAGGACGCGACGCGGTTCAGCCTGCTCTTCACTCATTGTCATATTCCTCAGTTTGATCGGTGTGCCGAGCTGTTCTATTGTGGACCTCGCACACGCGAAAGCCCCGATAGCCCAACTGGCAGAGGCGGTCGGCTCAAACCCGGCTTGTTGTGGGTTCGAATCCCACTCGGGGTACCGCCATTTGAGTACGTGATCTATCGTACCGGCAAACGGGTACCAGCGCGACGCTGGACCCGTTATTGATACGAGTTTTCGTGTCGCAGAAAAGGGGCCGACAAGCAACGCTTGTCGGCCCCTTACCGTATCTGTTAGGCAACCACGCTCAGCTCGAGGCCGAGATACTCGGCTGCCGCTCCCCGGCGGGTCGGCTCGTCGAGGTCCGCGATTGCCTGCTTGACCCTCGTGTCGTGGAAGTCGGCAAACCACGGCTCAACGGCTCGCGAGAGCTGATCGACCTCCAGGTTGTTGGCCACGCGACCAAACAGAGTGTCGTGGACCGACACGGTCCGGATGTTCGTATTCATTTCTTCCTCCATCTTCCTTTGTGGGCGCGCGGAAACGTGCCTCATTCGCACTGGCATTCCGCGATGTGCCCGCAGCAACCTGCTGCCTCGCCGCACCGTCGTTGGAGCGGCATCACACGTCTCAACGTGCATCCGAAGAGTTTATTCCACCGTTATCATTTTGTCCACGAGAAACAACTCACATCGCAGAAAACGACGGTGGGGTGCTGGCCAGGCCAGCACCCCACCGTCGACGCGTCGAGGAGTTAGCGTGCGCCGCCGATCGCATAATCGGCTTCGTCACCCACCTCGTGGATACGCAGCATGTTCGAGGAGCCCGGAATGCCCGGCGGCATGCCGGCGACGATGACGAGCTGATCACCGATCTCAGCGAGTCGGGACGACTGGACGACCTGATCGAGCTGCCACACCATGTCATCCGTGTGCTGAACCTCGGGGACGCGGTATGTCTGGATGCCCCACGACAGGGCCAGACGGCGGCGCGTCGACTCGAGCGGCGTGAAGGCCAGCATCGGGATCGGGCGACGCATACGCGACAGCAGGCGAGCCGACGTGCCCGACTGGGTGAAGGTCACCAGGTAGCGGGCATCCATGTGCTCGGCGATACGCGCAGCAGCTTCACAGATGACGCCGGCGCGATCGGCGAAGAAACCGGGGATCGAGGCGATGCGCTCGCCGCCGTTTTCCTCGGTGGACTCGATGATCGCTGCCATCGTGCGGACCGTCTCGATCGGGAAAGCACCCACCGAGGTCTCGCCGGACAGCATGACGGCGTCGGCGCCATCGAGGATGGCGTTCGCGCAGTCAGAAGCCTCGGCGCGGGTCGGACGCGGGTTCTTAATCATGGAGTCCATGACCTGGGTCGCCACGATCACGGGCTTCGCTGCGATGCGGGCCAACTCGATCGCTCGCTTTTGCACCAGCGGCACTGCCTCGAGGGGCATCTCGACGCCGAGGTCACCACGGGCAACCATAATGCCGTCGAAGGCCTCGATGATGCCCTCCAGCGCCTCGACAGCCTGGGGCTTCTCGATCTTGGCGATGACAGGAATGCGCTTGCCCATCTCGTCCATGATCTCGTGGACGTCCTTGATGTCCTCGGCGGAGCGCACGAAGGACAGGGCGATGAAGTCGGCGTCCTGCTCAATGGCCCAGCGCAGGTCCTCCTTGTCCTTCTCGGACAGGGCGGGAACGGACACGGCGACGCCGGGCAGGTTCAGACCCTTGTGGTCCGAGACCATGCCGGGGACCTCAACGAGAGTCACGACATCGGTTTCGTTCACCTCAAGGACGCGGACCGCGACGTTGCCGTCGTCGATCAGCAGGCGGTCGCCGGGCGCGCAGTCGCCGGGCAGGCCCTTGAATGTAGTACCGACGAGTTCCTTAGTGCCGGGAACGTCGCGGGTCGTGATGGTGAAGGTGTCGCCAATCTTCAGTTCCTGGGGCCCGTCCTGGAAGGTCTCCAGACGAATCTTGGGCCCCTGGAGGTCGACAAGGACCGCGATCGCGCGGCCGGACGTCGCAGACGCCTTCCTCACACGCGAAATGACGGCCTCGTGTTCTTCAGGCTTTCCATGCGACCGGTTGATACGCGCGACATCCATGCCGGCGTCCACCAGTGCCTGGAGCTGCTCAGGGGTTTCAGTGGCAGGTCCAATAGTGCAGACAATTTTAGCTCGACGCATAATGCTTAGTTTACCGTCCAGTCACAGAGTAATCACTAAGGAGTTCGGCGCGGCCAACGTGATCATTCCCATGAATCTAGCTGTTGCAGGACCTTAGGCACAGCTCCTGGCCAGCGGGTGCCGTCAGTCGCGCTCCCCCGCTTCCTCAGAGGTCTTCTTCTGGCTCTCGTCTCCGCCGTCTTCCTCGTTGGCTGCGTGAGGGGCGTCCGCCTCGATGTCCGAGGCCGTAGTCGCCTCCTGCGCACCGTCCTCGTCAGGCGAGTCGGCGTCTGCGTTGTCTGCTTCCTCGTCGGCAACCGCCGCGACCTCGCGCGGACGATCCAGACGCCCGGCGATCAGGTAGACAGCCAGGCCCAGAGCGAAGACGGCCAGGGAGGTCCACACGTTCAGTCGCAGGCCCAACACGGTGTGCGCGTCGTCGATGCGCAGCATCTCGATCCAGCTGCGCCCGGCCGTGTAGATCATCAGGTACATGCCGAACAGCTGCCCGGCCGCGAAGCGACGACGACGGTCGAGCGCCACGATGAGACCGGCACCGGCCAGGTTCCACAGGCTTTCATAGAGGAAGGTGGGGTGGAAGAGCGTGCCCACGGGGTAGCCTGCGGGCAGGTGGTACGCGTCGATCTGGAGGCCCCACGGCAGCGTCGTCGGGCCACCGAACAGCTCCTGGTTAAACCAGTTGCCCCATCGGCCGATCGCCTGTGCAACCAGCAGTGCGGGTGCCAGCGAGTCGGCGATAGGCCCAAGGCTGACCTTGGCTCGTTTGACCGCGATGAACGCGCCGAGCGCGCCCAGAGCGACGCCACCCCAGATGCCGAGGCCGCCGCGCCAAATCTGGAAGGCCAGCATCGGGTCGCCGCCGGGGCCAAAGTAGGCCTCGGGCGAGGTCACGACGTGGTAGAGGCGGGCACCGACGACACCTAGCGGGATCGCCCACAGGGCCGTGTCGTAGATCGTGTCGGAGTCGCCCCCGCGCGCAACGTAGCGACGCGCGGTCCACCACACGCCGACGACCATTCCGATGGCGATGATGATGCCGTACGCGCGCAGCGGCACCGGGCCGAGATACCACACGCCCTCGGAGGGTGAGGGGATTCCAGCAGCAGCGAGGATGGTCACGCGCGAGCTCCGGTCACTCCGGCCTTGAGCTCGCGGGCGAGCTCGCCCAGCGCCTTCAGGCCACGGTCACTGTCTTCCTCGAAGAGGGTCTTGACCAGCGCAGATCCGACGATCACGCCGTCTGCGTAGGCACCGATCTCGCGGGCCTGCTCCCCGGTCGAGACGCCGAGGCCTACGCAGACGCGCTGCGCGCCCGCCGCGCGGGTACGCGCAACGACGCCGGCGACGTGCTCGCCGACCGCCGCACGCGCGCCGGTGACGCCCATCGACGAGGCCGCGTACACCCAGCCGCGCGAGTGCTGCGCGATCAGCTTGAGGCGATGGTCGGGCGAGGAGGGAGCGGTCAGGTAGATACGCTCCAAATCGTACTTGTCCGAGGCCGCCTCCCACTGCGCGCCCTCCTCGGGCGGCAGGTCGGGAGTGATGAGGCCGGAACCGCCGACGGCCGCGAAGTCCTTGGCGAAACGTTCAACGCCCCACCATTCGACGGGGTTCCAGTAAGTCATGGAACACGTCGAGACGCCGTAGGAGGTCAGCTCGTCCACGGCGTGGAACAGGTCCTCCAGGTGCGTGCCGCGCTCCAGGGCGGCAACGGTCGCTCGCTGGATCGTGGGGCCGTCCATACCCGGATCGGAGTACGGGAAGCCCAGCTCGATGGCGTCAACGCCGCAGTCTGCCAAGACCTTGCCGGCACGAATCGAGTCGTCGACCGACGGGAACCCGACGGGCAGGTAGGCGATCAGCGCGGCGTCACCGCGCTCCAGGGCGGCGTCGATTGCGACGGCGGAATGGGGGGCTCGCGTCATCTCACTTCTCCTCGTTCTCGTCCAGGACAGCCACGCCGGAAGGCCCGGCGCTGGGGTCGATCACCTGCAGCTTCGCGTGTCCGTAGCCGAACCAGCGCGAGGCGGTGTCCACGTCCTTGTCGCCGCGTCCCGACACGGTGACGATGACGATGGGCTCCTCACCCGGCGCGAAGGGGCCTTCGGCCTCGGCTTTCGCGCGGGCCCAGGCGCGCACTCCGGCGAGGGCATGCGAGGACTCGATGGCGGGAATGATGCCCTCCGTGCGCGACAGACGCAGGAAGGCATCCATGGCCTCGGCGTCCGAGATCGGCATGTAGGAGGCGCGACCCGTGCGGGCCAGCCACGCGTGCTGGGGGCCAACACCCGGGTAGTCCAGACCCGCAGAGATCGAGTGCGAGGCCTTGGTCTGGCCATCGCGCTCCTGCAGGACAAACGTGCGTGCGCCGTGGAGCACGCCGACCTGGTCGGCCGTGATGGAGGCGGCGTGGCGTCCGGTCTCGAACCCGTCGCCCGCGGCCTCGCAGCCCAGCAGTTCGACGCTCGGGTCATCGATGAAAGCCGTGAAAGAACCAATGGCATTGGAACCGCCACCCACGCAGGCCACGACCACGTCGGGTAGACGTCCTTCGGCGGCCAGCAGCTGGGCGCGGGCCTCGTCGCCGATGACGCGTTGAAGGTCGCGCACGAGTTCCGGGAACGGGTGCGGGCCGGCGGCCGTTCCGAAGATGTAGTTGGTCGTCTCGACGTTGGTCACCCAGTCGCGGAACGCCTCGTTAATGGCGTCCTTGAGGGTCGCAGACCCGGCGGTCACCGCGATGACCTCGGCGCCCAGCATCTGCATGCGCGCGACGTTGAGGGCCTGACGCTCGGTGTCCTCACGGCCCATGTAGACCGTGCACTCCAGGCCCAGCAGCGCGGCCGCCGTCGCGGTGGCCACGCCGTGCTGACCAGCGCCGGTCTCCGCGATGACGCGTGTCTTGCCGAGCTCCTTGGTCAGCAGGGCCTGGCCCAGCACGTTATTGATCTTGTGCGAGCCCGTGTGGTTGAGGTCCTCGCGCTTGAGGAACACGCGCACGCCACCCAGGTCAGCCGCGAAACGCGGAGCCTCGGTCAGCAGGGACGGACGGCCCGCGTAGTTGGCAAACAGGTCGCGCAGACGAGCCTGGAAGGACTTGTCCCGCCACAGGCGCTTCCACGCCGCATCGACCTCTTCGAGAGGACCCATCAGGGATTCGGCGACGAAACGGCCGCCGAAATCGCCGAAATAGGGGCCGGACACAAAGTTGTGCGCGCTCATCACTTTCCTTCTTTCAGAGCAGCGGCCACGCGGGCCTTACGATCCGTGCGCAGCGCGGGGTGCTGCCCGGCGCTGACCATGTCCTGGATGCTCGCGCGGGGGTCGCCCGAGGTCACGAGCGCCTCGCCCACCAGGACGGCGTCGGCACCCCACTTGGCGTACTCGAACACGTCGTGGGCCTTGGCCACGCCCGACTCGGCGACGGCGACGACATCCTGTGGGATGACGTCGATGACCTGCTCGACGGTCGAGCGGTCGACCTCCAGAGTCTTCAGGTTGCGAGCGTTGACACCGATGATCGAGGCACCCGCCTCGAGAGCGCGCAGTGCCTCCAGGCGCGAATGGGTCTCGACCAGCGCCTCCATACCCAGCGAACGCGTGCGCTCCAGCAGCGACACGAGCGCGTTTTGCTCCAGGGCCGCCACGATCAGCAGCACGAGATCCGCGCCGTGAGCACGCGCCTCGTGGATCTGATAGGGCGTCACGATGAAATCCTTGCGAAGGATCGGAATGTCGACCGCGGCGCGCACTGCGTCCAGGTCGGCAAGCGACCCGTGGAAGCGCCGCTGCTCGGTCAGCACGGAGACCACGGAGGCTCCCCCGGCCTCGTACATCGAGGCGAGAGCCGCCGGATCCGGGATCTGCGCGAGTGCTCCCTTCGAGGGGGAGGATCGCTTCACCTCCGAAATGATCTTGACGGCGCCGTCGCGATTGCGCAGGGCGCCCAGCGCATCCTTCGCCTCGGGAACGCTCTGTTCCATCTCCTTGACACGGCTCAGAGGAACGCGATCCTCGCGCTCTTTCAGGTCCTCCAGGACCCCCACGATAATGTCATCGAGAACGCTCACGACGCTCCCCTTTCACCGAGAAACAGTTGGACGCCATCAAGGCTAGCGAATAAAAGGGACGCCCGGGCAAAGCGTCCGGCCGAGCGTGTCACGACAGCGCAGTCAGCGTCGAGGCTCGAACAACAGACTCGACGGCGGCCGCCGCCTTGTTGCGCGACTCCTCGTACTCGAGGGCGGGCACCGAGTCCGCGACGACGCCGGCACCGGCCTGCACCGAGGCCACCCCATCCTTGAGCGAGGCCGTGCGGATCGCGATCGCCAGGTCCGCATCCCCTGACAGGTCGAAGTAGCCGACGACGCCGCCGTACACGCCACGCGCGGCGGGCTCGAAATCATCGATCAGCTGGATAGCACGAGGCTTGGGCGCGCCCGAGAGGGTACCCGCCGGGAAGGTCGCGACCAGGGCATCGAGGGCATCCGCGTCGGGGCGCAGCAGGCCCGTGACCGTCGAGGAAATGTGCTGGATGTGCGAGTAGCGCTTGAGCTCCATGAGCGTTGCAACCTCCACCGACGCGGGATCGCAGACCTTCGACAGGTCGTTGCGCGCCAGGTCGACGAGCATGACGTGCTCGGAGAGCTCCTTCGGATCCTCCAAGAGCTCGGCGGCGAGGCGATGATCCTGAACCGAATCCGCGCCTCGCGGGCGCGAGCCGGCGATCGGGTAGGTCCACACGCGTCGGCCCTGCGCCTTGACCAGCGTCTCCGGGGAGGAGCCGACAACCTCGTAGTGCCCGCCGCGCTCGTCAGGCAGATCCAAGTAGTACATGTAGGGCGAGGGGTTGACCGTGCGCAGGACGCGATACACGTCGACTCCGCTGGCGTCGGTGGCCACGTCCAGGCGCTGGGACAGCACAATCTGGAAAGCGTCGCCGTCGGTAATCGCGCGCTTGGCCGCGTTCACCGACGACTCGAAGTCTGCCCGTTGCGTGCGCTCACGCACAGCGGGGGGCTCCTGGCCGCTCACGCCCAAGACGGCGGGAGCGATAGGCGAGGCCAGCTGGGTCGTCATAGCGTCAAGGCGCTCGATCGCACGGTCGTAGGCGCCGTCGACACCTTCGTCGGAGCCATTGAGGTTCCAGGCGATCGCCATCAGGTACACCGACCCGGTCGCGTGATCGATGGCCGCGACCTCCGTGGCCAGCACGAGCGTCGCGTCGGGAACGTCCGCTTCCTTGGGCGCGGTGGCCGCCAGGGTCGGCTCCCACTCGGGAATGATACCCCAGCCCAGTGAGCCGACGAGTGCGCCGGTCAGCGGAGGCAGGCCCTCGATCGGCGAGGCGGCGAGCTGCTCCAGGGCAGAGTGCACGACCTCCAGGAACGTTCCCTCCTCACGGGCGCCCTCCGGGTGTGATCCCACCCAGCGGGCGCGACCATCGCGGGCAACGATTGCACCGGCGCTCGAGGCACCGACAAAGGACCAACGACCCCAGGAGCCTCCATGCTCGGCGGACTCGAGGATGAAGCTGCCGTAGTTGCCATGAGCGAGCTGACGGTAGACGCCGACCGCACTCAGCTCATCGGCGAGAACTCGCCGAACAACAGGGATCACGCGCCTCGACGCGGCAAGAGAAGCGAACACGTCACGAGGTGGCCACGTCTGACCCCATTCGAGGCTGACAGGCTCGGACTGATGCGAAGGCGTCGAAATACTCACCGTGTCATTGTCCCATCCCGGGCACTCTGAGGCCCGACGGGTCCACGATGAGGCCAGTGATACTGGCCTACAGCCAGTCGGGAACGACACCCCAGGCGATCGTGCCGACCAGCGCGGAGCCGATCATCCATGGGCCCATCGGCACCCGGGACTGCGTGCCGGCCCAGCCGACGACGACCTTCCACAGGGCCGCGACTCCCGCGGATACGAAGGACAACGCCAGGGCGAAGACGGCTGCGTTCAGTCCGACAGAGCCGACCATGGCGCCCAGAACGGGCGCGAGCTTAACGTCGCCACCGCCCATCCCCCCGGGCAATCGATTCAGGAGCGCGATGGGGATGGTCCAAATCAGCGCGCCGAGGACAAAACCGATGAGGCGCTGCTGCCACATCGGAGAAATAAGACAGCCGACGAGGGCACCGACAATCACACCGATCCCCATGACCGCCGTGTACTTATTCGGCAGGCGATGCGTGCGGGCATCGACATAGGCGCTCAGCGCGCCGATCATCGCGACCGTCATGACGGCCGGCATGCCCGGGCGCATCTGCGCGCCGACGAAAAAGAACGCACCGAAGATGCCCGCGCACCACACGATGGCGTTACGCGTCAGTGGCGTCTGGGTGGCCTCCACGAGATAGCGCCGCTGGACCTTCCATCCCGAACGCCACAACCAGGCCAGGATGATGATCCACGTCAGAAAGCCGGACACCAACGACAGATCGGCGCTGATGCGGGGAGGGAGCCAGTCGACGATCACGGACGCCACCCTCCGGAGCCCTGGCGCGCACGACGCTTCAGTTCTTCTTCGAGAGCGTGGCGCATGACGGACGGATCCGGGCTGTGCCCTGTCATGAGCTGAACCTGCGCGGCCCCCTGATAGACGAGCATGTCGGTCCCCTCGGCGATCACTCCCCCAGCGCGCTCGAAGGCGCCGCGCAAAGCGGTCTGCCGCGGCGAGTAGACGACGTCGAGGAGGACCTGGCCCTCCCGGGGCGCCACAGCCTGCGCGAGCGGGTCGGCCACGCCCGCGGGAAGCGTCGAGATGATCACGTCGGCGTCGCGCGCAGCCCGTTGGACCGATGCGGTGTCCGCCCACATGACCTGCTCGACGCTCACGCCAAGACGAGAGGCCGCCGCGATAACGGAACCCGGGCCGCCGAAGCGGCGCGCCGCCACGGTGCTCGTCGTGATGCCGAGTTCGCCGAGCGCCGCAAGCGCCGACGAGGCGGTGGCACGCGCGCCGAGCACCAGAGCGCTCGACGGCATGGGGACACCAGCCTCGGTACAGGCACGCCGGATCGACGACGCGATGCCGGTGACGTCCGTATTGAACCCGGCAAGCACGCCCGCAGCGGGCACGACCGTGTTGACGGCTCCCACTGCGCTCGCAAGGGGATCAATCGCATCGAGGAGCGGCATGATCGCCTGCTTGCAGGGCATCGTGACGGACAGTCCCCGGAAGGAGTCGTCAAGGCCGGCGACGAAGGAGGGTAACGATTCCTCCCCCACCTCGACGCGGCGGTAGTCCCATCCGTCGATCCCGAGTTGCCCCCACGCCGCCCGGTGGATGACCGGGGACAGCGAGTGAGCAATCGGGGATCCGATGACTGCGGCCCACATGCTCACGTCTACTGCCCGCACTGTACCTTGTGTCGGGCGCAGTACGCGTCCAGTTTGGCCTTATTCGCCTCGTGCTCGGCGGCAGTGGCTGCAAAGACCGTCTCACCCGTGTTCAAGTCGATGGTCACGAAGTACAACCAGTTACCCTCGGCCGGATTGAGCACGGCCTTGATGGCGTCCACGCTCGGCTGATTGATGGGCGTGGGCGGCAGGCCCTGGTTCAGGCGCGTGTTGTAAGGGTTGTCGTTGTCGAGGTCCTCCTGGCTGGGCAGGCCGGACTCCTTGCCCACACCGTAGAGCGTGGTCGAGTCCATGCCGAGAACGCCCTTGGTTTCACCGTCGGTGTCGACGAGGCGATTCTCGATGACACGTGCAACCTGAGGCATGTACTTCTTGTTAGTGCCCATCTCGCCTTCGACGATCGAGGCCTTGATCAGTACCTCCTCGCGATCAGCGGGGGCCACGCCGAGTCCGTCGAGTTCGTCGATTGTCGCCTTGACCATACGGGCGATCAGCGTGGTCGGTGTGTCGTCCTCACCCACCTCGTAGCTGCCGGGCGCCAGCCATCCCTCAACGCTGCCCTTGGCCTCTGCGGGCAAGCCGATGCCCTCGGTGTCCGCGATTGCCTTGTCGACCTCTTCGCTGGTGACGTCCATCACCTCGACGATGCGCTTCTTGACCACCGAGAGTCGCTCGTTGGACAGGACGGTCACGTGGGAGGCGACCCGGTTCATCGGATCAAGGAGCACGGCAAGGGCGTCCGCAGCGCTCATTTCAAGCTTGAAGCGGTAGGTGCCCGGGTTGATGGCGCGGGCAGCGGTGTTTTTCTCGTATTGGCGCACGAAAGCGCCGACGGATTTGACGACGCCGGCGTCGTAGAGCGCGCGGCCGATGTCGCGTCCAGTCGACTGGTCCGCGATGGTGACGAGGACTTCAGTGGTACCCGGACCCGGGTAGTCATCGGATGCCGTCGTCGACCCATTGACCAGCTGCGAGTACGCCACGTAGCCGGCGCCGCCGACGAGACCGATAACCAGGAGCAGAACGAAGAACGAGCGGATGGCGCGGCGACGCTTGCGGCGCCGCGCGGCACGCCGTTCGCTGGCGATCCTACGCGAGCGCATGCCGGTGGTCTCCGACGGCACCTCTGTGCGCTTGCGATCGACACGATCACCAGCTGTGCCGGTGATGAGGTCGTCGAAGTTGTATTCTGCGGCCTCGTCACGATCGGGCTCCGTGGCCTCCTCGGCGACCGCGGCGCTGGGCGTCGGTGTCCCGGTCAGCGGTGTCGGGGTCGGATCGGACGAGGTCGGGGTGACCGTGTGGATCCCGCGCACCGGAGTGGGCGTGGGCTCGGCAGCGTCGGCCTGCTCCCCCGCGCGCGTCGGGGAGGGCGCCTGGTCGTCCGAGCGAGAGCGGAACCTGGACACCCTGCGCAGCGGAGTCGCCGTCGGGTCAGAAGCTGGTGCCCTGTCGGAGGACGGCGCTGCGTTCCCACGCACCGGAGTGGGCGTGGGATCGGATGGCGTCGAGATCGGTTCCTCGTTGGGAGCATCGGAGTAGACCTTGGGCTGGCCGGAGTGAATCTCACGGCGTGAGCGGAAGGGATACTTGGGGGGCGTACTCATTCGTTCGCTCCTTTGCTGGTGTCGAGGACGATCTCCTCCCCCGGTGCCCGTCCGCTCATGCGTTCGAGTTCCAGGGCCTGTTCAAGGATGATCTGCGCCGCAACCTGATCAATGACGCTGCGGTGTTCATGTTCCGGAATGCCGGAGGCACGTAGGCGCGCATGCGCCTGGTTGGATGTCAGACGCTCGTCGACCATCGCGACGCGGACGTCGGGCACGAGCTTTTTGAGGCGGCGCGCGTACTTGCGCGCTCCCTTGGCGGAAATACCCTCCCCGCCGCGCAGGTGCCGAGGCAGACCCACGATGACCTCGATGGCCTCGTGGCTCCCAACGATGTCGGCGAGCTCGGAAAGGTCCGACAGGTCTGGCGCGCGTGTCAGCGTCACAACCGGCATCGTGAGGATGCCGTCAGGGTCGCACCGGCTGACGCCGACACGCACGGTGCCGACGTCCACGCCGATACGGATTCCCCTGCGTATGCTCACAGAGCCTCAATCTCCGAGCGGATCGCGTCAAGCGCGGCCGGGATGCCCTCGGGCTTCGTGCCGCCGCCCTGAGCGATATCGTCGCGGCCACCGCCGCCACCGCCCATGTGCTTGCCGACGGCGCGCACGAGCGCACCCGCCTTGACGGCGGCCTCACGGGCGGCCTCGTTCGTCGCGATCACCAGGGACGGCTTGCCACCGACAACACCCGCCAGCGCCACGACAGCTCCACGATCGTTGCCCATGCGGTCGCGCACGTCCAGAGCCAGGGTGCGCAGTGCATCGGCCGAGGGCATCTCGCCGACCGCACTGGCCACGAGGCTGACCGCTCCGACGCGCTGAGCGGACTCGGCGAGTTCACCACCGCGGCGCAGCGCCTGCTCGGTACGGATCTTGTCGAGCTCCTTCTCGGATTCGCGCAGCTTGGCCAGCAGCGACTCGATGCGCTCGGGAAGTTCGTCGGCACGGCCACCCACCAGCTGGGACAGCTGGCTGACGAGGGCGTGCTCCTTGGCCTGGAACTCGTACGCACCGGTGCCAACAAGAGCCTCGATACGGCGCACGCCGGAGGCCACCGAACCCTCACCGAGCACTGTGACTCGACCGATGTGGCCCGTCGTCGGCACGTGGGTGCCGCCGCAGAGCTCGCGGTCGAAGCCGTCACCGATCGTGACGACGCGAACCTCGGAGCCGTACTTCTCTCCGAAGAGGGCGATGGCGCCAGCTTCCTTGGCCTTCTCGATGCTCATGACCTCGGTCGTGACGGGCATGTCCTCGGCAAGCTTCTCGTTGACGAGCGCCTCAATGTCGCTGAGCTGAGAGCCAGCCAGGGCGCTGGAGTGGCGGAAGTCGAAGCGCAGGCGCGAGGGCGAGTTCTCCGAGCCAGCCTGATCGGCGTTCTCGGACACGACAGTGCGCAGGCCCGCGTACACCATGTGGGTCGCGGTGTGGGCGCGCGCGATCGCGAGGCGGCGCTCGCCGTCGATCTCGGCGTACGCCTTCTCGCCGACCGTCATGCCACCCTCGGTCAGGGTGCCCCGATGGACGCTCAGGCCACGAATCGGGGCCTGGACGTCGTGGACCTCGACGACGCCGCCACCGGCGAGGCGGATGGTGCCGTGGTCGGCCAACTGGCCGCCCATCTCAGCGTAGAAAGGCGTGCGGTCGAGGATGACCTCAACCTCGGCGGGAGCGCTCGCAGCGGGAGCCGCCACACCGTCGACGAGCAGAGCCTCAACGGTGGCCTCGGCGGCCTGCTCCGTGTAGCCCAGGAACGTCGAGCCGCCACCCATCGCCTTCTCGATGTCGTGAAAGACGCGAACGTCGGTGTGTCCGGCCTTCTTCGAGCGAGCATCGGCGCGTGCGCGCTCCTTCTGCTCGGCCATGAGGGTACGGAAGCCCTCCTCATCGACACTCACGCCCTGCTCGGCGGCCATCTCGAGGGTCAGGTCGATCGGGAAACCGTAGGTGTCGTGCAGCGAGAACGCCGACGCACCGGAAATGACGGGCGCGCCCTTTGATTCCTTGGCACTCGCAACGGCGGCGTCGAGGATCGTCGTACCGGCGCTGAGGGTGCGACGGAACGCTTCTTCTTCCGCGTAAGCAACCTCGGAGATCGTCTTCCAGTTGGTCTCCAGCTCGGGGTACGACGCCTTCATCGCGTCCTTCGACGCCGTGAGCAGCGTGGGCATCGTCGCCTCGTCGACGCCGAGCAGACGCATCGAGCGAACCGCGCGGCGGATCAGGCGGCGCAGCACGTAGCCGCGGCCATCGTTGCCGGGACGCACCCCGTCGCCGATAAGCATGAGGGAGGAACGCACGTGGTCGGCCACGACGCGCATGCGCACGTCGTCGTCGTAAGCGGCGCCAGCCTCGGGGCCCGCAGCGCCCAGGCCGTAGCGCTTACCGCTCATCTGCATCGCGGCGTCGATGACGGGGAAGACCTCGTCGATCTCGTACATGTTGGGCTTGTCCTGCATGACGAAGGCCAGGCGCTCCAGGCCGGCGCCCGTATCGATCGCCTTCTTGTCCAGCTCGCCCAGCAGCGGGTAGTCCTTGCCGGAGCCCTCACCGCGCATGTACTGGTCGAAGACCAGGTTCCACACCTCAAGGTAGCGGTCGCCACCCGGGTCGACGGTGCCACCCACGGCCTCGGGGCCGTACTCGGGACCGCGGTCGTAGTGCCACTCGGCGCAGGGACCCGCGGGGCCAGGCTGGCCGGTGTCCCAGAAGTTCTCCTCGCGAGGCAGGCGCACGATGTGCTTCGGGTCCATGCCGACCTGCTTGGTCAGCACGTCGAAAGCTTCCTCGTCCTGGTCCCAGATCGTCACCCAGAAGCGATCGCCATCCAGGCCGTACTTACCCTCGTCGCGCGAACCCGTCAGCAGGTCCCACGCATAGTTGATCGCGCCTTCCTTGAAGTAATCGCCGAAGGAGAAGTTGCCATTCATCTGGAAGAACGTGCCGTGACGGGTCGTCTTGCCGACGTTGTCGATATCGTTCGTGCGAATGCACTTCTGCACCGACGCGGCGCGCGGCCACGGCGCAGGCTCAACGCCCGTGATGTAGGGGATGAACGGAACCATGCCCGCGATCGTAAACAGAATCGAGGGCTCCGGAGAGACGAGAGAAACGGAAGGACGAATCTCATGACCCTGCTTCTCGAAGTAATCGAGCCACCGGGTGCGGATTTCAGACGTACGCATAGTGCCCCATGTTAGTCGGTACCCACCCGTTGAGGCACATCGGCACGCATATGCGAATTGTGGGATAAAGAAAACCGTGCCCCCGAGCAAGGAGCTCGGGGGCACGGAATTGACAAACGTCAGCGCGAGTAGTGCTCGACGACCATCTGGACGTCGACGGTCACGGGGACCTCGGCGCGCTTGGGGCGGCGAACCAGGGTCGCCTTGAGGCGGGACAGCTCGACATCCAGGTACTCGGGGACGGCGGGCAGCACGTCGCGGTGAATACCCTCAGCGGCGATCTCGAAGGGAACCGTGGTCTGCGACTTGGGCTTGACCTGGATGGTCTGGCCGGGCTTCACGCGGAAGGAGGGACGGTCGACGATCTTGCCGTCGACGAGGATGTGACGGTGCACGACGAACTGGCGGGCCTGCTGGATGGTGCGGGCGAAGCCGGCGCGCAGAACCAGGGCGTCCAGACGCATCTCGAGCAGCTCGACCAGGTTCTCACCGGTCAGGCCGGCGGTGCGGCGGGCCTCTTCGAAGGTGCGGCGCAGCTGCGACTCACGGATGCCGTACTGAGCGCGCAGGCGCTGCTTTTCCTTCAGACGGACGGCGTAGTCGGAGTCCTGGCGGCGGCGGGTGCGGCCGTGCTCACCGGGGCCGTAGGGACGCTTCTCGAAGTAGCGGACGGCCTTGGGGGTCAGAGCCAGGCCGAGGGCGCGGGACTCGCGCACCTGCTTGCGGGAACGATTCGTTGCCATGAAATCTTCTTCCTGTTTCTCATGTCATGTCGGGGCGGATCCCCGACATGGGGCCAACTCCTGAACCCGAGTGGGTTCGTCGGCTAAGGCCCCAGGTGCCCGCGTGAGCGGACAACTGTTCCATCCTAGCGTCTTTTCAGCAGATTGCGAATGGCACCGAGCCGCTTCGTGAGCATCGCCTCATGCCCATTCTCGGTCGGTTCATAGTAGTGCGTCCCCTCGAGGTCGTCGGGAAGGTACTGCTGGGCGGCCACATGATGGGGATGATCGTGGGCATACAGGTAGCCGTCCCCGTGCCCCAGCGCCTGTGCTCCGGCATAGTGGGCGTCGCGCAGATGCTCGGGCACCGCTCCCCCGCGCCCCTTGCGAACATCCGCGAGTGCGCGATCGATCGCCAGATACGTCGCGTTGGACTTGGGCGCAGTTGCCACAGCAACGACCGCTTGGGCGAGGAGCAGGCGCGCTTCGGGCATGCCAATGAGAGCCACGCCCTGGGCAGCCGCAACGCACGTCGACAGCACCTCCGGCGCCGCCATGCCGATCTCCTCAGAGGCAGCGATCATGATGCGCCGCGCAATGAAGCGAGGATCTTCCCCCGCCTCGATCATCCGCGCGAGGTAATGGAGGGACGCGTCCACGTCAGAGCCACGCATCGATTTGATGAAGGCGCTGGTCACGTCGTAGTGCTGATCGCGTCCCCACCGCACGAGCGCTTGGTTTGCGGCGGCCTCGACACTGGCCACCGTGATCTCACCGGAACCATCATCACTGGCCGCCCCAGCAGCCGCTTCGAGAAGCGTCAGGGACTTACGCGCATCCGAACCGGCCAGCCGCACGAGGCCAGCCACGGCCTCGTCGGTGATCGACAGCCGACCGGCCAGGCCACGCTCATCGCTTAGCGCACGCCGAATAAGACCCTCAAGGTCTTCGGATCCCAGCGGATTCAGCGTCAGCAGCAGCGATCGCGACAGCAGGGGCGCAATGACCGAAAACGATGGGTTTTCCGTCGTCGCGGCCACCAGAACCACCCAGCGATTCTCGACCGCGGGCAGGAGCGAATCCTGCTGCGACTTCGAGAAGCGATGCACCTCATCAACAAAAAGGATGGTTTCTTCGCCTTCGCTTGCGAGAGTCCGACGGGCCGCATCGACCACACGACGAACGTCGCTCACGCCCGAAGAGACCGCCGACAGCTCGACAAAGCGGCGGCCCGACGCGCGCGCAATCAGGTAGGCGAGAGTCGTCTTACCGGTGCCGGGAGGCCCCCACAAGACCACCGAAGACACGGCGACGCCGTCGCGCGACTCGGGAGACAGCAGCCGACGCAGCGGCGCTCCCTCGCCCAGGAGGTGCGCCTGACCAACGACCTCCTCCAAGCGCGAAGGCCTCATACGAACAGCGAGGGGCGCACCCGCGGAAAACGCGGGCACGCCCAACTCGTCGAAAGATTCAGAATCAAACAGATCCATGAAACCCAGCTTACGTCAGGGTAACTCCATCCGAGGAAGACCCGATCTTCGGTCCGGACAGAACCTGCAGGACGACGAGGCCACCGAGAATCAGCATGCACGCGCCGGCACCCAGCAGATAGCCGTTGAGACCTTCAGACTCATCAACGCCGTTCGAGGCCGACAGAACCTCGGCGTGGAGCTTGAACGAACTGGAGGCATCCACCGGCGCACCCGCGCCAGCTGCCGCGACAGTCGACGCAACCTTGAACTCGGCCCAGCCAACGAGCTGGTGCGAGCGGTTCGCGACGACGACCTTGTAGTCGCCCATCGGAAGGCCCGCCACGTCCATCGTCACCTGGTTGTCGTGTTCAACCTGAAGCCAGCGAGCCTCGCCCGTCTGCATGATGTTGGCGCTCACCCATTCACCGGCAACCGCCTTGTCCGAGGGGACGTTGATCGTCAGCTGGCCGCCCGTGAAGGCGGCGCTCACGCCACCCTTGTTGGCATCGGTGAGCTGAGACTCGTCCGAGATCGGAGACACGGGGGTGTCCGAGGGCTGGGTCGCGTTGGCCGAAGCGGAGGGGGTCGGCGAAGGAGTCGCAGACGCCGACGGCGCAGGCTGAACGGGCGGGAGCTGAGGGTCGTCAGGCTGCGGAGCCGGAACGGGGATCACGCTCGGAGCGGGCTGGGGATCCTCGGTGGGCACGGGCTGCGGCTGGGGCGCCGGGTCAACCGAGGGCTCAGGCTGCGGCTCGGGCGCCGGGTCAACCGAGGGCTCAGGCTGCGGCTCGGGCGCCGGGTCAACCGAGGGCTCAGGCTGCGGCTCGGGCGCCGGGTCAACCGTGGGCACGGGCTGCGGCTCGGGCGCCGGGTCAACCGTGGGCACGGGCTGCGGCTGGGGCGCCGGGTCAACCGTCGGCTCGGGCGCCGGGTCGACCGTCGGCTCGGGCGCCGGGTCGACCGTCGGCTCGGGCTGCGGCTCCGGGGTGTAGGGCTTGTACACCGTGGCGGAATAGCTCACGGTGTCAGCAAGGGTCTTATCGTCCTTGTAGGTGACGATCGTGATGCGGTGATTCGTGCCGGGTTCCCAGGTGATGCCCTCGAGATTGTTCGTGCCGTTGGGCACAGGAACAATCATCGTGTAGCTATTGAGAGGAGCGGCCTTCCACAGGTCGTTCGCGGTCGGGGTCACGATCTCACCGTGACGTTCAAACGACGGCGGATCGTTCGGTGTCACGCGGCCGTTGTCCAGGATGACTCCCCAGTACCCGGTCTTGCCGTACTTCGCTTCGAAGTCGAAGGCATCCTCGAGGGTGACGAGGAACGTAGTGTTCGGGATGACGTAGATACTGTCATCTGCGTGTGCACGCGCGGTGAAACCGGGAATGGCAAACGCGACCGCGCCGAAGAGGCACAGGGCCATGAGCACGCTCATTACCCGGCTGCGGCCGATAAACCCTCGTGCGGCGAGGGCGGATGTGGACCGTCCGTGCTGCATAACGGTTCTCCTTAGGAACTTAATACTCAGAAGATATTGTCTGATAACCAGAGTAACAGGTGTGACGCCTGTATGGGAAGCGCGAACACGCACCATGCGGTTAATCGTGACCGCATTGGCATGACTGGAAGAGGGATCGGTCTACTGGAGGCCGCCGTGCGGCTTGCGCACAATACTGACCGTAACGATGGCCCCAAGCAGAGCTAGCAGGCCCCCGCCTGCGAGGATCCATCCACTCAGACGCCCTTCCTCTTCGCGGGCGGCCTGCTGGGTGGCCTGCTGATCCTGATGAGCCTTCGGTCGAATCTCGGAGGCGGACACGACCTGCGGAGAGGTAGAGGTGGACGCCTCGGGGGTGGGATCGTCGGAATTATTGGAGCCGGAGCCACTGCCTGCGGATCCCGCACGGCGTGACGGGGCACCGGATGACGAAGGGGAGGGCGCGGCGCCAGACGCGGAGGACGAGGCCGGGGCATCGCTCGCCGAATCGTCCCCGGGCTGGGCGGTCACGGAGCGTCGGGCATCAACGATTGAAGGACCATCCTGCCCTGTGGACGCATTGACCTCCTCAGGGGCGGGAGCAACGGGGGCGTTCGGAAGCGCCGACTCTCCCGGGACGGCGGGAGCCGGTTCGGGCGGAGCAACCGGATCGGCCGGATCGGGCTCATTGACCGACAGCGAGCACGCCTGCACGCCCACGGCGGCGTCAATGACGCTGACCTGGACGCTCACATAGGTTCCGCTCACGCCATCGCCGATGGCGACCTGATGGCTCTCGCCCACAGCCCAGGTAGAGGGGACGGGGATTTCACCGGAGAAGGTGCCTTCGGAGGTAACCTCGAGAACGGCCCACGCGCTCCTGTTGCGCGCAACACCGACCGGGACCCATTCGGGCAGATCCACGTCGGCATCACGCTCGACCGCACCATCATCAAGCGTGACGACGACGAACCCGCGCGCTTGCTCCGTTCCCGCGGTCCATCCACGACCTTCCAGATAGAGCGGCCCGCCCGCGTGCACAACCGAGGAGACGAAGACGCTGGCCTCGCCCTCTGAGGAAACCAGGCACGAGGCGGCGGGCCCCTCACGAGTGTCGTCACTGTAAGCCGGTGCAGCTGTCACAAACACGCCGACGACGATCGACGCTGATGCGGTCAGCGCAAGCAGGGACATGTGCAGTCCCTTGTTGCGCGAATGCGACCGTGTCGGCATGCGTGTTGTCTTCCTTCTCTTGTGGATAATTTTAGCGAATCTGCCGGGTTCAGAACAGACCCTTTACGTCAGTGTTCGAGTAACTAACGGCTACACGCACAATAGTATTACCTCGTCTCCACAACGCAATTGCGAGCAACAAGCAAATTCATGGAACAGTGCCTCAAAAGGCCATTTTACCAGGAAAATCCTGCGCTTCCATCTAAAATTGTGAGGTATATTATCGGACAACTGTTATCAGACATAACCTTATGGTCAATATTCGAGACTATGAAAGACACTTCCCACCCCGCTAACGACGGGGCACCACCAGAGGCGCACCCGTCTCAGGATCAGGGATGACGACGCAGGGAACGTCGAACACACGCTCGATGAGCTCAGGGGTCACGACCGTGCCCGGTGCCCCCTGGGCGATGATTCTGCCTTCCTTCATACACACCAGGTGCGTGGCGTAGCGGAACGCAAGGTGTAGGTCATGCAACACCGCGACGATTGTTCGCCCCTGGCGCTGCAGCCGTTGCGCAAGGCGCAGCACCTCCAGCTGGTGATTGAGGTCCAAGTAGGTCGTCGGCTCGTCCAGCAGCAAAATATCCGTCGACTGCGCCAGAGCCATCGCGATCCATACTCGCTGTCGCTGCCCACCGGAGAGCTCCCCGACCCTTCGCCCCGCCAACGCACTCACCCCAGCGTCGCGCATAGCCCCAGCCACGGCCTCGTCGTCGACCGCGCTCCACTGGCGCACGAGGCCATGGTGAGGGTAGCGGCCACGCGCCACCAGGTCCTCCACAAGCATGTCGCCAGGAGCGACCGACGACTGAGCAAGAAGGCCAAGCCGACGCGCCAGAGCCTTCTGATTCATCGTGCCCAGCTCAACCCCATCCAACTCGACGACGCCCGAACGCGCGCCCAAGACACGGGCGAGGCAGCGCAGGAGCGTCGACTTACCGCACGCGTTCGGACCGACAATGACGGTCAACTCCCCCTCTAAGACGTCGAGGGACAACCCCTCCAAGATCGGCGCATCCTTCCCGTAGCCGACCGTAATCTCTCGGGCCGACAGCCCGCTCGCACCACTGTCACGTCCCATGACCTCACCTCACCTCACGAACCAACAAGAACAGGAGATACACGCCTCCCACGACGCCGGTGACCACCCCAACCGGCAGCTCGTGGGGCGCTAAGAGTCTTTGCGCGACCACGTCAGACACGAGCACGAGGAGACCTCCCAGCACTGCCGATGACGCGAGCCCCACTCCCCCACCTCCGCACAGGCGACGGGCCACGTGAGGGGCAGACAGAGCAACGAAGGCCACCGGGCCCGCCACCGCCGTCGCAAGCGACACCAAGACCATCGCCGTGGCGATGAGCGACAACCGAAGCCTGCGCACGCGAACGCCCAGGCCAGTCGCGACGTCGTCTCCCATCGCGAGCAAGCCAAGTGGCACCGTGCAGGCCGCGAGTGGCAACGAGACAGCGAGGAGGACAACGACGAGCACGCTGACACGAGGCATCGTCACCCCTGCGAAGGAGCCGGCGCTCCACAGCTGCGCGCGCTGGGCAGCCTCCAGCGGGGCCTTGACGATGAGCAGGGAATTGAGGGCGCGCAGCGCGGCCGAGCAGCCGATTCCGACGAGTACCACGCGCACACCCGTGACACGCACGCCGCCCGCACACGCCACGATGAGAGTCCCCGACGCCAGGCCGCCGATCAGCGCGCCCGCGGAGGTGGTCGCAGGGTTGGCACCCAGCACGATAATCGCGACGAGCGCGCCGGTCGCGGACCCCGTCGATAGCCCGACAATGTCGGGACTGCCGAGCGGGTTGCCCGACAGGGTCTGGAAGATTGCGCCCGCCACACCAAGCGAGCAGCCCACCGCCACCGCCGCGATAACGCGGGGAAGACGGACAGATTGGACGAAGTAGACGCCCAGGAAGTCATCCGTGGGGCCACCGTCTCCCACGAGGCGGCGCAGCGACTGCTCAACGCTGAGCCCGTAGTCTCCGAGCGTTAGCGAATACAGGGCAAGCGCGAGAAGAGACAGGAGTCCGAGGCTCACGACGAGCACACTGCGCCGGTGCAAGCGCACGGAGAGCGACGCGAACGACAGGAGCTCGTAACGACTGGAGCGATTCCTCATGACATGCCCTTCCCGCGCGCACCCAGGACAAAGAAGGGGGCACCAATCAGGGCGACGACGACGCCAACGGGAACCTCCTGCGGGGCCAGCACCAGCCGGGAGGCAACATCGGCGGCACACACCCACGCGGCACCAACCACCGCGGACCACACGGCAATAGCACCCTGGTGGGCACCGACCACGCGACGCACGAGGAGGGGCACGGCCAGACCAACGAAGGTCAGGGGTCCACCAAGCGCGGTTGCTCCGCCCGCCAGAGACGTGACCGCCAGGGTTGCCAAGCCTCGGATCAGGCGCACGCGGACGCCCAATCCGAGCGCCGCGTCGTCGCCGAGCGTCAGAACACCGAGCGCGGAGGTCAGCAGCGCGCCCAGCACCGCCCCGCAGGCGATGATGGCACCCGCCCAGGTCAGCGAGGCCATGTCCACGCCTTCGAGAGATCCCGAGACCCAGTAGCGAAACTCGTTGAACACGAATTGATCACCGGCCAGGACGGCCTGCGTCAGGGACGCGAGCGCTGCGGAGACGGCGATGCCGGCCAATGCCAGGCGAGCTCGCGCCCCTATCCCGCCACGCCCGGAGAGCATAAAGACAAGCGACGCCGCCACGCCCGCGCCGACGAGCGCTGCACCCATCGTGACTGCGCGCGTCGATACACCCGCCACTGCGGTTGCCACGACGACGAGGAAGGCTGCCCCGGCGTTGACGCCGAGGACGCCGGGATCAGCCAGCGGGTTGCGAGTCACAGCCTGCATGATCGACCCCGCGAGCCCGAGAGCCGCGCCGATCACGAGCGCGGCAAGCGTGCGCGGCACGCGCAGCGAGAGCACCACCCGCGCGTCCTGTGTCTGCCCACCGTAGCGAAGGGCGTCCCACACGACCGAGGGCTCAATGTGCCGCGACCCCAGCGCCAGCGAAGCAACGATGATGAGGGCAAGGACCAGCGCCGCCACGGCGCAAGCGGTGGCGGCGCTGGTCACGCTGCGGGCTCTCATGTCAGTCCCGCGCCTGGTAGGGCGCGCTCATCTCCAGCGTCAGGACGCCGGGACAAACTGGGCTTCGATGGACGAAACGATGCCGTCCATCAGGAGGTAGCCGCCGGTCGAGGTCCACAGGGAGCCGTCGACGGGAATAACGTGGTCGGCCTGGACGGCGTGAAGCGAATCAAAGCCGACGGTCGACTTGGCCTCCTCGAGGGCCGCCGCCGACGCCTCAACGCCCGTGGCGCCGCCCGCGGAAGGGTTGTTGACCGAGGATTTGCCCAGCGTGCCGAAGAAAATCCAGTCGGCGTCGATCTGATCGATGTTTTCCAGGGAGACCGGCTCGGAATGGCCCTCGCCGTCGCGGTCCTGGTTCGCGGGGCGCTTCATGCCGAGCGCGGTCAGCGCCTGGCCGGCGGGCAGCTCCTTGAGGATCAGGCCCGCGCTGTCACCCTGCCAGCGCACGACCGAGTAGGTCTGGTCGAGGTAGCCAGCGTCCTTCAGACGCCCGCTCACCGACGTCACGTGCTGATCGAATTCGCTCAGCTTGGTCTGCGCCTCGTCTGCCTTTCCCAGGGCGTCTGCGGTGCGAGCGAAAGTCTCGCGCCAGTCACCACCGGATTGAGTGGTGAAGAAGACGGGGGCGATCTGAGACAGGGCGTTGAGCGTCTCCGTGTCGTTGTCCTTCACGGAGGTGCCGTCGACGAGGATCAGGTCTGGGCGGGCCGCGCCAATCGCCTCCAGGTTGGGGGTGCCGATCGAGCCGAGGATCGGGATGTCTCCGGCGCGGTCGAGGAGGTAGTTGGGGACGGTCTGCTGGCCGCGGCCCGACACGACGCCGATGGGGGTGACGCCCAGGGCCAGCGCGTTGTCCGTCGTGGGCTCCGACAGCGTCACAACGCGAGCCGGATGGGCCGGGAGGGTCACGTCCTGCCCGGAGGCGTCGGTGACAATGCGGGTCTGGGCAGCCTCGGCCGGATCGGAGGACGAGGCCGGGGTGGGCGAGGTGGAGGAGCAAGCTCCCAGGGTCAGGGCCGCCAGGGCGACGGCCACGATAGCGCGAACTCGCGTCGACGTGTGCACGTGTTCCTCGTTTCGTCTAGGTCACGATTAGGACAAAGGAAAGCCTAACCTAGCAATAGGCCGCATATCCAGGCATGTTCCCCAGCTGGACAGGCTCACGCACACCACTCGTCGAGTGCTGCCAGCAGCCCCTCTCGCCACCAGGCAACATCATGCCCACCCGAATAATGCTCCAGCCTGACAAGCGCTCCGCACTCCCCCAGCAGGGCAGCGCAACGGTCGACGACCGGAACCATCGCCACCTCGCACATGCCCACCTGACACCAGATTGTCAAGCCGCTCAGAGACCGACATACGCCCCTGCCAAGGTCACCCATCAGCGCACCCTCGCCTCGGCCTCGCACCTCCCCGCCCCACCACAGGGACGGAGACTGTGCGATAAAACACTCAATGGGGATGGAGCCGACGAGCGCGGCCTGAAGCACCGCGAGACCACCAAAAGACTGACCAGCCACGGCCACGGGACCGAGTCCAGCCACGTCACACACCGCGCCCAGCAGCGCGCTCACCGCATCGCCGTCCGTCAGCTCTCGACGCCTGGCCTCCACGCCACCCGCGCCGATCGTCACGACGCGCAAGCCCGGGTAGCGCCGCGTCAACCAGCCCACGCCGTTGGCACGCCACACCTCGCCATCGAAGACGATGAGCGTGCGCGTGGGCGTCTGCTCCCCGTCGTGCACGACGACGCATCGGGAGAGATCGCCTCCGATCCGGGCGCGGACCTCGGCCCCGATATCTTCATCGCGATGGGCATGCATCGCGGGGGCACCGACATCACTGCTCGGCCAGGACAGCTGAGCGTCGGGCCCAACAAAAATCGAGGCGGCGTGCCCGCGCCCGTTGACGAGCCTGAGCGGATTAAAGGCGTCGGGACGGGCTTCCTCGACGAGGCGCACCCAGCTCCCCATGTCGACGCGCACGCGCGGATCAATCCCACCCGGCCCGCACAGGGCGAATTGATAGCTGAGGATCGCATCGGCCGGCAGGGCACACTCCAGCTCGCGGGCACCGTCGCGCCAATCCATGCGGAAGGCCTCGATATGCTCACGCGAACGATCCGTCACCGTATTGAGCAGGAGATAGCACTGCGCGCGCTGCGGCACCTCGCACCGGAACGTGACGCGAACCGCGTCAACGCCGTCGATGAGCAGGCGCTCCCCCACAAGGGGAAGCCCGCTCGTACCGACGCGCGGACGCTCCATCGCGCCGGGCGTCAACCGACAAAAGCCCGTCTGTGAAAAAGACGATTCCTCGAAGGCCACAGATCAGTCAAAGAGCGAAATGTCGCCCGCGCCCACTCGCGCCACGACCGCATCCCCGCCCGCGAAGTTGATGACCGTCGTCGGCTCAGCAACGCCGACCGGACCCACCACGACCAGGTCGACCTGGTGGCCGATGCGCTCATCTACCTCGAAGCCGTCCGTCAGCGGCTCTTCCTCGCCCGGCATGATCAGCGTCGAGCAGGCCAGCGGCTCACCCAGCGCCTCAACGATCGTCTGCGTGATCACGTGGTCTGGGATGCGCACGCCCACCGTGTGCTTCTTCTTGTTCAGCATGATGCGCGGAACCTCCTTGGTGCCACGCAGGATGAACGTGTAGGGTCCGGGCGTCAGCGCCTTCATCGTGCGGAACTCGTGGTTGTCCACGATGACCAGCTCACCGAGCTGGGCGAAGGAGTGGCACAGCAGCGAGAAGTTGTGCTTGTCGTCGAGCTTACGGACCGTGCGAATCGTGTCCATGCCCGACTTGTTGCCGATCTTGGTCGCGATCGCGTAGCCGGAGTCCGTGGGCAGCGCAATCGTACCGCCGCGCTCCAGCAGGTCAACGACCGTGTTAACCAGACGTGCTTGAGGATTTTCCGGATGCATCTCAACGTACGACATGCATCTATTGTGCACGAAACCCCCACCGGCCGGGGCCGGATGGGGGTTTCGTGGACACGACTTGTGCGACCTAGATCACTTCTTGTTCTCGTCGGAGGCTTCCTCGCCGCGCTTCTTCGGCTTCGCGTCGACACCGGCTTCCTTACGCTGTGCGGGCGTGATAGGGGCCGGGGCCTCGGTCAGCGGGTCGAAACCGCCGCCGGACTTCGGGAAGGCGATGACGTCACGGATGGAGTCGGACTTCGTCAGCAGGGAGACGATGCGGTCCCAGCCGAAAGCGACGCCGCCGTGCGGCGGGGCGCCGTACTTGAAGGCGTCCAGCAGGAAGCCGAACTGCGTCTGCGCTTCCTCCTCGCCGATGCCCATGACGTTGAACACGCGGTTCTGGACGTCACGGCGATGGATACGGATGGAGCCGCCGCCGATCTCGTTGCCGTTACAGACGATGTCGTAGGCGTAGGCCAGCGCGTTACCCGGGTCCTTGTCGAAGGAGTCGACCCATTCGGGCTTGGGCGAGGTGAACGCGTGGTGGACGGCCGTCCAGGCGCTGTGGCCCAGCGCGACGTCACCCTCGGCCTCGGCGTCGCCGGTGGGCTTGAAGAGCGGCGCGTCGACGACCCAGGTGAATGCCCAGGCGTCGGGGTCAATGAGGTCGCAGCGCTTGCCGATCTCGAGGCGAGCGGCGCCGAGCAGTTCGCGCGAGGGCGTGGGCTTGCCGGCAGCGAAGAAGATGCAGTCGCCGGGGTTGGCGCCGGTCGCGGCGGCCAGGCCCTCGCGCTCGGCCTCGGTGATGTTCTTGGCGACGGGGCCGCCCAGCGTGCCGTCCTCGGCGATCGTGACGTAGGCCAGGCCCTTGGCTCCGCGCGCCTTGGCCCATTCCTGCCACTTGTCGAAGGTACGACGCGGCTGCGAGCCGCCACCGGGCATCACGACGGCACCCACGTAGGGGGCCTGGAACACGCGGAAGGTCGTGTCCTTGAAGTACTCGGTGAGCTCGGTGAGCTCGAGGCCGAAGCGCAGGTCGGGCTTGTCCGAGCCGTAGCGCTCCATGGCGTCCTTGTAGGTCATGCGCGGGATCGGGGTGGACAGGTCGTAGCCAATGAGCGCCCACACGTTCTTCAGGACGTCCTCGGCGACCTCAATGACGTCGTCCTGGTCGACGAAGCTCATCTCGATGTCGAGCTGGGTGAACTCGGGCTGACGGTCGGCGCGGAAGTCCTCGTCGCGGTAGCAGCGCGCGATCTGGAAGTAGCGCTCCATGCCGGCCACCATGAGCAGCTGCTTGAAGAGCTGAGGCGACTGGGGCAGGGCGTACCAGCAACCGGGCGAGAGGCGTGCCGGGACGATGAAGTCGCGCGCACCCTCGGGGGTCGAGCGGGTCAGGGTCGGGGTCTCAATCTCGACGAAGTCGCGGGCGTAGAGCGCCTCACGGGCAGCGCGGGAGACCTTCGAGCGCAGGCGGATCGCGTACTGCTCGGGCTCGCGACGCAGGTCCAGGTAGCGGTACTTCAGGCGGGTTTCCTCACCCACGTTGCCGGAATCTTCAGCATTGGAGGACACCTGGAAGGGCAGGGGCGCGGAGGTGTTGAGGATTTCGATGTCGTCGCCCATGACCTCGATGGCGCCGGTGGCCAGGTGGGGGTTTTCGTTGCCCTCGGGGCGGGCTGCGACCTCGCCGGTGACCTTCAGGACGAATTCGGAGCGCAGCTCGTGGGCCACACGCTCGTCGCGCACGACCACCTGGGCGATGCCGGAGGCGTCACGCAGGTCAATGAAGGCGACGCCACCGTGGTCACGGCGACGGTCCACCCAACCGGTGAGCGTCACGGTCTGGCCAACCAGGTCGGTGCCAAGGGTTCCAATGTTGTGAGTGCGAAGCACTGTTATTCCTTTCGTTGTTACCATCCGCGAGACAGGCGGCGGCAGTGTTATTGTACGCGCGCTCGGTCTGGGAGCATGCTCGCCGCGAGTAGAATAGTCAACGTGCCCGCTGACACTACTCCTTCCTCGCACGCGCCCGCTTCATGGACTCCCGCCGAAATCGGCTTGGCGATCAGTTCCGTCCTCCTGATCACGCTCGTCGCTTTTGAGGAGCTGGCGGCCACGACGATCATGCCGACCGTCGTCGCCTCGTTCGACGCGGCTGTCTGGTATCCGGTTGCCTCGGGCGCGGCGTTGGCGACGCAGCTCAGCGCCACGGTGGTCGCTGGTGCGTTGGCCGACTGGAAGGGGCCACGCCTCGTTCTGTTTGGCGGCATGGTGCTGTTCGCAGTGGGCCTCGTCATTTCAGCCGTGGCGCCGACGATCATTATCTTCGTCGTGGGTCGCGCGTTACAGGGCCTGGGCGGCGGCCTTCTCGTCGTTCCTCTCTACGTCCTCATCGGCGCCGTAGCGTCTCCTCGCCATCGCCCCGTGTTCTTCGCATCTTTCTCGCTCGCGTGGGTGCTGCCCTCACTCGTGGGTCCCGAGATTGCCGGCCACGTCACTGAGGTGTGGGGATGGCACTACGTGTTCGGTGTCGTGCCCGTCTTCGTCGTGATCGCCGCCGTGCCGGTGGTCTACGTGCTGCGCACGGTGCCCGCGAGTGAGGCGAGAAAGGCCGCGCGCCTGGCCTCGCTGGCACGCGACGCACTCCTGGCGGGCCTGGGCGTCGTGCTCCTGCAGCTCGCGGGCGCGCTGGAGACCCCGCTGTCTCAGCTCGGAGTCTTCGCCCTTGGCGCGGCACTCACGGCGTGGGCTCTGCCCCGCCTGCTGCCGCGCGGCACGTTCCGATCACGCGCGGGAATGCCGTCCGCAATCCTCGCGCGCTTGTGCGCGATGGCATCCCAGGTGGGTATGGCCGTCATGATTCCCCTGGTCCTGCAGCGGGTGCACTCCTGGTCCGAGGCCTCCTCCGCCTGGTGGGTCACGCTGGGGTCGCTCACGTGGTCGGTAGGAGCAGTCGCCCAAACGCGCGTGCATGATCCAATCTGGCGGCGTCGCCTTCCCGTCGTTGGGGGCGCACTCATGGCGATCGGCGCGATCCCGGTCGGCGCTCTACTGATTCCTGCTATTCCCGTGTGGGTGGCTCTCATCGGCTGGCTGCTGGTCGGCCTCGGCATGGGCCTCGTCCACGCTCCCCTGTCCGTCATGGCCCTCGAGGTCACGCCCAAGGCCAAGCACGGACGCGTGGCCTCGTGGCTCCAGGTCGCCGACTCGGCAGGCCCGGCTCTCGAGCTCGCCCTCGTGTCGGTGGCCATGAGCGCGTGGGCCGCCACCGCCCAGGCGGGCGGGGCGGCCTACGCTCCCTATTGGGTGATTGCTTGCGCGCTCACCATCGTCACCGTGGTCGCCGTGAGGAGACTGCGTCCCGCTCAGGAGGCACCCGCGGCGGACGACGCGAGCACTCAGTCGTCGTAACGACGCTTGCCGAACTGGCGGCGTCCGCCCTCACGGCCCCCGTCGCGCTCCCAGCCGCCATCGCGGCCACCCTCACGCTCGCGACGAGCGCGCTTGATGTCCTTCTCCCAGCGCTCGGTGCGCACGCTGCGTCGGGGACGCGAGCCGTCGCCCTTCTCGAAGCGATGCGGCCGCTTCTCGTCGCGCTCACCGTAGCGTCCGTCGCGGCCGTCACGGTCCCCGCCGAAGCCACCACGGCCTCGTGAATCGCGGTCGAAGTCGCGGCGCTCGAAACCATCGCGATCACCGCGCGCGCCCGGACCCTCGTCCACGCGGATGCGCAGCTGGCGGCCCGAGACGTATCCCTTGGAGATGCGGGACAGCTGCTCGCCGGACAGGTCGGCGGTGATGTCCACCAGGGAGAACGTCGGGTAGATCTCGATGTGGCCGATGTCGCGGCCGTCGATACCGCCCTCGCCAGCGATGGCACCGACGATGGAACCGGGCTTGACGCGGTCCTTCTTGCCCACCTCGACGCGGTAGCGTGTGCCTGAGCCGGGGGCCGGACGGCCGCCACCGCGGCGGCGTGCGCCGTTCGCCCCACCCTTGAGCGGACGGTCCTTGTCGCGGCCCGCCTCGAAGGTGGCGCCCACAAACTCGCCGGACTCGTCGAGCTGTTCCTCGCGGCGGATCTTTCCGTTTCCGCGGCGATCCTTCTCACGGCGGGGCGCCGGGCCCTCGTCGCCGACGGCCGTGGCCATCAGGGCCGCGGCGATGTCCTCGACGCTCGCGGCCTCACCCATGTCGGCCAGCAGGCCCTTGTACATATCGAGGCGGCCACGCTCGATGCGGGCGGACAGGCCCTCGAGGAGTCGTCGGGCACGGAACTCGGAGACGGCGGCGGGCGAGGGAATCTCGACCTCTTCCATCTCGGTGCCCGTCAGCTTCTCGATGCGGCGCAGGCGGCCGTACTCGCGCGGCGTAAAGAAGGTCAGCGCGCGGCCCTCGCGCCCGGCGCGGCCGGTGCGGCCAATGCGGTGCACGTAGGCCTCGGGCTCGCGGGGAACGTCGAAGTTGACGACCAGCGAAATGCGCTCCACGTCCAGGCCGCGCGCGGCCACATCGGTGGCGACCAGCACGTCGAGCGAGCCGTTCTTGAGGCGCTCGACCATGCGCTCACGCTCGGTCTGCGCGACGTCGCCGGAAATGCCAGCGGCGCGGAAGCCGCGGCCGGCCAGCTCCAGGGAGACCTCTTCGACATCGGCGCGCGTGCGCACGAACACGATGGCCGCGTCGGCCTCCTCCTGGCCGGCCGCGATGTGCTGGGCGCGGGTGGCCAGCACACGAGAAAGGGCGCCGATCTTGTGCTTGTAGGGCACGACCGCGTAGGTCTGGTGAATCGTATCGACCGTCGAAGATTCCGTGGAGACGGCGACCTTGACGGGATCCTTCAGGTGCTCGCGGGCGACCTTTTCGATGGCGGCGGGCATCGTCGCGCTGAACAGCGCGGTCAGTCGGTCCTCCGGGGCACTCGACGCGATCGTCTCAACGTCCTCGGCGAATCCCATGCGCAGCATCTCGTCGGCCTCGTCCAGGACCAGCATGCGCACGTTGGACAGGTCCAGCGCGCCCTTCTCGATAAGGTCGATGACGCGGCCCGGGGTGCCGACGACAACCTGGGCGCCGCGCTTGAGGGCGCCGATCTGCGGGCCGTACGGCGAGCCGCCGTAGACGGGGACGACGTCGAGGCGGGCAGTGCGGGCCGCGAAATCCTCGATCGCCTGGGCGCTCTGCATGGCGAGCTCACGGGTGGGGGCCAAGACCAGGGCCTGGACGTCGCGCTCATCGGCATCGACGATGGCCAGCAGAGGCAGGCCGAAGGCGGCCGTCTTGCCGGTGCCCGTCTGGGCGATGCCGACGACGTCGTGCAGCTCCAGCAGCGGCGGGATCGCGGCGGCCTGGATCGGTGTGGGCACGCGGAAGCCCATGTCGGTGACGGCCGCGAGAATCTCCTCGGGCAGTCCGAGGCTGGCGAAGGTCACGGTGTCCTCGGCGTCCTCGGTGTCGTCCGTGTCATTATCGTCGACGTCATTATCGTCGGCCTCATCAACCAGATCGTTGTCCTCGTCCATGATGTCGTCGCGCTCATCGCGCTCGTCGAGATCCATGTAGTCCTCAGAGGGCATAGTCATTCCTTGCTGTTGCGTGTGTTGGGGTAGCAAAACCATCGGGGCGGGCCATCTGGGCTCCTCAGCGCGGCCTCACCCATAACAACAAATCCCGCATCCCGCGGGGCACCATAACAAGGGGCTGCGCCTCATCGCTCCCACCAGCATAGCGCGGGCGTGCGTGCACAAGGCGCGCGTGGTCGGCGAACTCACTGTTCAACAGGGCTGGTGAGCGCCGCTTCACACCCTTTCATCAAGGTGCAAGCGCGCCACGAAGGAAGCAATGCTCACCTGCCGGTTATCCTCCGCGCGCAGAGGCGCGACAACGAGGCGTTCCACCTCATCGCGGCACATCGCACGGATGTCCTCCATGACGGCGCGCTGACGACGCGAGGCCACCCACGCGCAGCAAACCCGACTGAGCCCGGCGCACAGGAGGCTCACCGCCACACCACAAGCGATCACCGCGGTCGGAACCGGGATCGGACCGATGGCGGGAACAACCGCGTCGATGAGGACCGCTCGACCCAGGTGGACGAGGACGATCCAGGCAGCGCCGATGAGAACAAACAGCCAGGCGACCAGCTGAGCGGCGCCGAAAACACGCGCGGCCAGGGGCGGGGCTGCGCTCACGCGCAGATTCGCCGAGAGCTCGCGGTGGGCTGCCGCGGGCACCTCGTTGGCACCCGACAGTGCCCGCTCCACGAGGAGGCCGCGCCAGCGTTCGGGACGCCCCGCAGAGCGCGCTGCGACCTCACGGCGCACAGCATTGGCGAAAGCGGCGTCATCGGAGGCGCAGCGCGTGGGCAACGTCGGGGTCGTCGCGCTCTCCTGACTGCTCTCCTCGCCCAGGTGCAACCGTCGCAGCGGGTCGACTCCAACGCGCGCAAGCCAACGCAGCGGGAGCCAGCCGCCTGCGCGCCTTCCGGCTCGCAGCGTGGAGGCGGCCACGGCCTCGGCGATAACGGGCGCCCCAACCAGATCGGCGGCCTCAACCGCCAGGTCGGACGCCATTCCCTCGGTCTCCACGCCGCGGATCGTGCCAGACACACCAACGGCGTCGCGCACGAGCCGTACGGCCTCGGCCAGCGCAGCGCGGGCCCGGATCGCCTGGCCCGACACCCGCGCGCTCTCCCGGGCCAGGTGAGCGGCGAGAACGTCGATTCCCTCTCCCGTGACCGGCGAGACCGCCACGATCGACGCCCCGGCCAGGCCTCGTGCATCGAGGAGACGGCGCAGGTCGGCCTCGATGGACGCGCGCTCATCCTGCCCGAGCGTGTCGATGTGGGTGAGTACGACCGTCACGGACGCGTGCGAGGAACGCAGGCGCGCGAGCCATTCGTCGTGCAGGCGCGCGTCCGCGTATTTCTGCGGGTTGACCACGACGATCAGGGCGTCCACGCGCGAAGCCAGGCGCCCGGCGACCTCGCCGTGCGAAGCCACGACCGAATCGATGTCGGGCAGGTCAATGATGGCCGTCTCACCAGCCAGGTCCCCCGGCGCGTCCACGCGACGGTTCACACCCAGCCAGCCGAGCAGTTCCTTGGGCGCGCGGCCCCGGGGAAGAACCGCGCATGGCTCGTTGGTCGTGGGCCGCAGGACTCCCGCGCGCACGACCTCTCCCCCGGACAAGGCATTGACCAGCGACGACTTGCCCGCGCCGGTTCCGCCAAGCATGCCGATCACGCACCACGTCGGATCAATCTCGGAGCGATCCGAGGTCACGTCGATGAGCTCCCGGATGCGCGCCAGGGTTTCGGGGGCGATGTCGGAGGCGGCGGCAGTGGCAATCTGGTCCAGATCTGCGGCCGCTGAGGCGATCGGGGTTAAGGCGCGCCTCATGCCAGCACCTCCCGGGCTTGATCGAGGGCCGCCTCAAGCGACTCAAGGCGAGAGCGTTCATCGAGGCGCTCCAGGCGCCCAGAAATCGGCGCGACCACCTCGGTCAGCGAAGACGCCGCGAGGCGTTCGAGGGCCTGACGCGCCTGCTTCGTCAGTGAACGCACGGTGCGCTCGCCGAAATAGGATTCGAGAATCGTCTGCGACAGGGCTGCGGACGCGCCGGCGACGCCGACCTCCACGCCCGTCACGCCACCTGTCATCGCGAAGGCACTGACCATGAGCGACACGGTCACAATGTTGATTCCGCCAGCCAGTAGGCGGCCCGTCACCCGCGAGGACTCCGCCTGCCCGCGCACGATCTCGGTGATCTCCGCCGTCCACTCCTGGGCTGTCAGGCGGGCGCGCTCCAGAGTCTGGTCCGCGTCGATCATCGTCTCCAGGTCGTGCGCCTCGCCCACGGACTGGGCCAGCCGCAGGGACTGGGCCCACGCACGGTGGTACGTATCCGCCAGGCGTTGGGCCAGGCCGCCGGTCAGATCGCGGCGAACCTGCACCTCCGGCGCCGCAGTGCCGCGCACGGCACCCCAGATGCGCTCACGCAGGCCACCAACGACGCGCGCAAAGGTCCGGGTCATGTCCCACGACCCCAGGACCTCGGCGATGCGAGCGCTCACCTCTCCGCGCAGCACGTCGTTGCTCGAGGCCGAGGCAACCTCGCGCGCGCCCGTGGCCACGAGCGACTCGATGCCCTCACGCGCCGCTTCCAGGCTCCGGTAGCTCTCGCGGGCACCGTCCAGCGCACGCGTCGCCTCCTCAAGAGACGAGGAAACTGCACCCGCCAGGGAGCGCCTCACAATGGCCGCGCGCTCCGACGCATCGTGACCGATGCTCTCCAGGAAAGAGCCGAGAGGAGAGATCGCCGCGATGGGCAGGCGGCCATCCGTCAGCTCCTGCTCGGCGATCGTGATGATCGGAACGTCACCCAAGCCTCGTCGACGGGCGAGTGCGGACAAGTCTGCGCGGACCTCGTCCTGCGCGCCGACGGGCACTCGGTTCAGCACGATGGCAACGCGCAAGCCCCGACCAGCCGCCTCCTCCAGGTGAGTCCACGCAACGGCGTCGGCATAGCGCGCGGCGCTCGTGACAAAGACCCACAGGTCCGCGCCGTCAAGCAGCTCCGACGCCAGGCGGCGGTTGCCCTCCTCGACCGAGTCGATGTCGGGGGCGTCCAGAATACCCACGCTCGGCCACATCACATCGTCGACCGCAACCGTGACGGCGTCCAGACTTGTGCCCTCCCCGCCCTCATGCTTGGCCAGGCGCGGCAGCACGCGATCCGATAGGAACCACGAGCGGGCACGCGGCGCGCACACCAGGACCGGACGGCGCGTCGTCGGGCGCACGGCACCCGCACGGCTCACGTTACGGTCAAGAAGGGAGTTGACCAGCGTCGACTTACCCGACCCGGTCGACCCACCGACCACGACGAGCAGCGGTGCATCAGCGTCCTCCAGACGCGGCAGTACCACGTCCTGGAGGCGGCGAAGCGCGCGCTGCGCCTCTGCGCGGCTGCCCGGAGGCATCGCCTCGCACGCCTGCTCGAGCACACCCGCCAGGGAGCGGGCCGCCTCAACCGCGGTGACCGACACTCAGGGCATCACCCTCTCAACCGAGGGGGCCGCGTCCGCGTCTGGAAGCATCCACGTGGCGGGGTCGGCGTCCACCTGCTCGCCGGTGCGAATGTCCTTGACGGTGTCGCTCGCGCCGTCCTCGCCCGGGAACCAGACGAAGGGGATGCCGCGCTTGTCGGCGAACTTGATCTGCTTGCCGAACTTGGCGGCGCTGGGGGCGACGTCCGTCGAGATGCCTCGGGCGCGCAGAGCGGCCGCGATCTCCTCGGAGCGCTCGCGACGCTCCTCGTTCGTCACCGCCACGACAACCGCGGTAGGCACCTTGCGCGAGGCTCGCGCCAGCGGCGCCGAAATCATGCGGGAAACCAGGCGCGAGACACCAATCGACAGACCCACGCCCGGGTAGGTGCGCTTGCCGTCCTTCGCCAGCGAGTCGTAGCGTCCGCCCGAACAGATCGAGCCGAGGTCCTCGTGGCCCTCAATCTCAGACTCGTAGACGCTGCCCGTGTAGTAATCCAGGCCGCGAGCGATCTTCAGGTCCGCGACGACCGCGCCCGGCATGCGCTTGGCCGCGGTGTCCAGCAGCGCGGTCAGCTCACTCAAGCCCTGCTCGAGCAGCTCGCCGCCCACGCCCAGGCAGGCCAGACGCTCGCGCACCTCGCCCGAATCCGCGGTGCGGATCTGGGCCATCTCGAGCAGCACCGAGGCCTGCTCGGCGTCGATGCCCGACTCGGCGAGTTCTTTGGCGACGCCCTCGGGGCCAATCTTGTCGATCTTGTCCAGCCCGCGCAGGGCCGCCTCGACGTCGGTAACACCCAGCGACTCGCACACGCCCTGGACGACCTTGCGGTTGTTCACGAGCACGCGCACCGGCGGGATTGGCAGGTTGTTGAGGGCCTCGGCCATGACGAGGGGCAGATCCACCTCGAAGTGGAAGGGCAGCTCGCCGTTACCGACGACGTCGATATCGGCCTGCGTGAACTCGCGGAAACGGCCCTCCTGGGGACGCTCACCGCGCCACACCTTCTGGATCTGGTAGCGCTTGAAAGGGAAATCCAGCTCGTTCGCGTTCTCCACGACGTAGCGGGCGAAGGGCACCGTCAGGTCGAAGTGCAGGCCCATGCCTTTGTCCTTGGGCGCACGCGCCCCGGAAGCGGCTGCCTTGAGGGCCTGGAGGCGATCCAGAACGTAGATCTCCTTCGAGGTCTCGCCCTTGGCCTCGAGCTGAGTCAGCGTCTCGACCGCGCGCGTCTCGATGCCCGCGAATCCGTGCAGCTCAAAGACACGGCGCAGCTCATCGAGGACGTGCATCTCGATGATGCGGCCCTCGGGGAGCCATTCGGGGAAACCGGACAAAGACGTGCGAGCCATGACGTAATCCTTTGAAAACAAACGGTGCCGACGCTAGCCGATGCGGCGAGCGCGGATCAGGTATTGGTTGGAGCGTATCTCATCCGCCATCGTTGTTGCCGGACCGTGGCCGGGGATGAGGATGGTACGCGGGTCCAACGCGTTGGAAATAGTACGCAGCGAGTGACGCATTTGTGTTTCGTCACCACCGGGCATGTCCGTGCGCCCCACGCTGTCCTTGAAGAGCACGTCGGCGCTCAGTGCCCACGGCACCTGTTCCTCGCTGGCGTAGAAGGACTGGTTGGTGACGCGAATGTCGAGGGGGCTGTGCCCCAGGAACACCGCTGACCCCTCCGTGTGACCGGGGGCCGGGACCATGCGGATCCACACACCGGGGGTTAGCTCGACCGAATCCGCAGGCATCTCGCGCAGGTCGGCGGGCTTGACCCACTCGCCGACGAAGTCGGGCGGCGGCATGGGCAGGAACGAGGCCGGGTCATCCATGCGGTACATGTCCGGTCCGGGCAGGTACACCGGGACGGTCGAACCGTCGAGACCCCACGTGGACACCTCGGCGGCGTCCCACACGTGGTCGGGGTGACCGTGGGTGAGCAGCACGGCCCCAACGCTGACGCCCTCGGTCTCGAGGACCTCTCGGATCAGGTGCTGGATGCCGGCAGAAGGGTCGACAACAAGGGCTGTGCCCGCCCCGGAAGGGACGAGCACAAGCCCATTCGCCGCGTAGAAAGGCGACGGGATAACGTGAAGACGCATGTCACTCCATGGACGAGGAGATCTGCGCGAGCCAGGCGCGCTTGGTCTCAAGGGTCTCGCGAACGGCGGCGGCAGCCTTGTTGTCGCCCTTGGCCTCAGCGTCGGCGAGGGAACGCTCAAGCTGAGCGATCTGTTCCTCAAGCTGGCCCACCATGCCGGCCGCGCGGGCGCGCGTCTCGGGGTTGGTACGGCGCCATTCCTTCTCTTCGGCCTCGCGCACTGCGGCCTCGACGGCACGCAGGCGGCCCTCAATGCGGTGCAGATCGGAGGAGGGCACGCGACCGACCTCTTCCCAGCGGTCCTGGATGAGGCGCAGCTGAGCCTTGGCGCGCTCAATGTCGGTCACGGGAAGGATCGCCTCGGCGTCGACCAGGATCGCTTCCTTGGCGGCCAGGTTCTCGCGGTACTCGGCGTCCGTGGCTTCGTCCTTGGCGCGGCGGGCGTCGAAGAAAACCTGCTGGGCGGCGCGGAAGCGGGCCCACAGGGCGTCGTCTACCTTGCGGGAGGCGCGCGGGGCGGCCTTCCAGCGGTTCATCAGCTCGCGATAGGCGCTGGAGGTGCGCGACCAGTCCACAGAGGAGGACAGGGCCTCGGCCTCGGCGATCAGGGCTTCCTTGACGCGCTTGGCCTCGGACTGTGCCTGGTCGAGCTGCGAGAAGAACTGGCGGCGGTGACGGTCGAACTGGGTGCGCGCGGAGGAGAAGCGCTTCCACAGCTCATCCTCCACGGCCTTTTCCAGGCGCGGGCCGCGGCGCTGGAGGGTCTTCCATTCCTCGAGCAGGTCGCGCAGGGTCTGGCCCGACTGCTTCCAGTGGGTCTTGGCGGGATCCTGGGCGACGATCGCCTCGGCTCGTTCAACGACAGCCGTGCGGTCTGCGAGCGCCTGTGCCTTGGCGGCCTTGCGCTCCTCACGAGCGATTTCCTTACGCTCCTCGGCGGCCTTCGCGGCGGCCTCGACGCGCGCACGCAGCGCGGGGATGTCACCCACGACGTTCGGGGAGGCGACCTGCTCGCGCAGCGTGGCCAGCGTCTGATCGATATCGCGCGGGCTCAGCGTGGCCAGGCGGTCCTCAAACAGCTTGATGGTGGCCTCAAGGTCGGCGAAGCGACGCTCGTAGAGGGCGTACGGCGACGCGGGAATCCCCTCGGGGAAGCCGCCGATGACGCGCTCCTCGTCTCCATCCTTGACATAGACAGTCCCATCCTCGCCGATGCGGGCGAAGGGGTGCGCGGGCACCTCCGACGCGGGGATCGTCGAGGCCGTGGCCTGCTCGGGAGCAGCCGTGACGGCTTCGGGATTGGTTTCGTTGGTCGGAATCGACGTCTCGGTCACGATATTCCTTCTAAGACGAGGGCAGATGCCCGGCGCGGTCGTGTGCCGATGTGACACACAATGCTAGTGTGTCACATCTAACGGCAAAATGAGCGAAAAACGCCGCAAAAGGGGACGGATGTAACACCTCACTACCCGCGCGAGCGCGGCGGCGCCACGGCCTCGTCTATGAATCCGAGCCGATGCGCACCGCCTCGAAGACCCCGTCCACGCGGCGCAACGCCGAGAGCACCGCGTTGAGGTGGCCCAGGTCGGCCAGCTCGAACGAGAAGTTGCCGGACGCCACCTGGTCCCCGTCCGTCTTGAGGGCCGCGGCCAAGATATTGACGCGGTAATCCGACAGTACCCTTGTCAGGTCCGACAGGAGCCCTCCACGGTCGAGAGCGCGCACTTCGATCTGCACGCGGAACGGGGCAGACTGGCCCTCGGCGTTCCAGGACACATCGACAAAACGCTCGGGCTGCAGGTCGGACAGGCGCACGGCGTTCGCGCAGGTCGACCGGTGAACGGACACGCCCTGGCCTCGCGTAATAAAGCCGACGATCTCATCGCCAGGAACCGGCGTACAGCACTTGGCCAGCTTCACCCAAATCTCGTTGGGGCTCAGGCCCGCCACCGTGATCGCGGCGTCGCCCGACGCCTCGGTACGGGGCTTGGCGGAACCCGGCGTCACGGCCTCAGACAGCGTCTCCTCGGTGCCGTCTCCTCCACCCAGGTTGTCCATGAGCCGGTTGACGACGCTCTGCGCCGAAATATGCCCGTCGCCAACCGCCGCGTACAGGCCCGACACGTCCGGGTATCCAAACGACGTCGCAACCGACAGGATCGACTCGTGGTTCATGAGCCGCTGCAGCGGAAGGTTCTGCTTGCGCATGGTGCGAGCGAGCGCTTCCTTGCCCGATTCAATGGCCTCTTCGCGGCGTTCCTTGGAGAACCACGACTTGATCTTTGAGCGGGCACGCGGAGAGGCCACGAACGCCAGCCAATCACGCGAAGGGCCGGCCTTGTCGGACTTGGAGGTGACAACCTCGACCGTCTCGCCGGACTCCAGGCGCGTGTCGAGGGACACGAGGCGCCCATTAACCTTCGCACCCACAGTGCGGTGGCCGACCTCGGTGTGCACCGCGTAGGCAAAGTCTACGGGGGTTGCGCGCGCGGGCAGGACGATAACCTCGCCCTTGGGCGTAAAGACGTACACCTCGTCGCCGGCGATCTCGTAGCGCAGCGAATCCAGGAACTCTTCCGGATCTCCGGTCTCGCGCTCCATCTCGACCAGGGCACGCAGCCAGTTGGCCTGTTCCTCCGAGCTCATGCGGTCCGAGTCACCGCTCGACGCATTCGGGTTCTGCTTGTACTTCCAGTGCGCGGCGACGCCGTGCTCGGCGCGCTCGTGCATGTCGAAGGTGCGGATCTGGATCTCCACCGGCTTGCCACCCGGACCAATGACCGTCGTGTGCAGCGACTGGTACAGGTTGAACTTAGGCATCGCGATGTAGTCCTTGAAGCGGCCCGGGATCGGGTTCCACCGCCCGTGCAGCGCGCCCAGGACGCCGTAGCAGTCCTTGATCGACTCCACGAGGACGCGCACGGCGACCAGGTCGAAGACCTCGTCGAATGCCTTGCCACGCACGATCATCTTCTGGTAGATCGAGTAGTGGCTCTTCGGTCGGCCATTGACCGTGCCCTTGGTGCCCGAGCGACGCAGATCCTCCTCGATCTGGTCAATGACGTCACGCAGGTACTCCTCACGCTGCGGGGCACGCTCGGTGACGAGACGGTCGATTTCCTCGTAAATCTCCGGGTACAGGGTCTTAAACGACAGCTCCTCAAGCTCCCACTTGACCATGTTCATGCCGAGCCGGTGGGCCAGCGGCGCGTAAATCTCCAGGGTCTCCTGGGCCTTCTTCGCGGCCGACTTGGCGGGCACGAAACGCCACGTGCGGGCGTTATGGATGCGGTCGCCCAGCTTGATGAGCAGCACACGGATGTCGCGACTCATCGCGACGAGCATCTTGCGCAGGGTCTCGGATTGAGCGGCGGCACCGTAGCGCACCTTGTCGAGCTTGGTCACGCCGTCGACCAGGTTCGCGATGGGCTCGCCGAAGTCCGCGGCAAGTTCCTCCAGGGTGTAGTCGGTGTCCTCGACCGTGTCGTGCAGCAGCGCGGCGACCAGCGTTGGCGTCGTCATACCCATCTCGGCGAGGATCGTCGCGACGGCCACCGGGTGGGTGATATACGGTTCACCGGACTTGCGCATTTGCCCCCGGTGACACTCTTCAGCCTTGCGGTAGGCACGCTCAACGACACTGATGTCGGCCTTGGGATGATTGGCGCGCAAAGCCCGCACAAGCGGCTCAATTTCGGGAATTGTGGCGCGTCCGCGAGAACCGAACCACACGAGGCCGGAGCGCACTCGGGAGACGGCCGCCGGCAGTGCGGCCCCTGAAGTCGTGTCATCGCTACTCATGAACCAATGATAGCGACGAACGGGCGGATCCGGGGATCAAGTCGATCCCCGGACCCGCCCGTGTCTAACAACTGGTCACTCAGACGTGCAGGGCGGTCTCCACCGTCACGCCGTCGAGCTTGGCCCGCCCGTTGAGGGCGTCCAGCTCCATCAGCACTGCCAGGGCCTCGACCGAGGCGCCGCACTGGTTGAGCAGGTCCATGGCGGCGCGCGCCGTGCCACCCGTGGCCAGGACGTCGTCGATAATGAGGACACGCTGACCCTCATGGACCGACTGGGGGCGAATCTCCATGCGGGCGCTGCCGTACTCAAGCGAGTAGTCGACGCCGATGACCTCGCCGGGCAGCTTGCCTGCCTTGCGGATCGTCAGCATGCCCAGCCCGAGCTCGGCGGCCACGGGCGCGCCGAGAATGAAACCGCGCGATTCCAGGCCGGCCACGGCGTCGATGCGGCCCGCGTAGCGCGCGCCGATCAACTCCACGAGTTCCTTGAACGCCGGACCGTTAGCAAACAGGCCAGTGATGTCACGGAACAGGACGCCCGGCTCGGGAAAGTCCGGGATCTCGACCAGGTTGTCGCGCACCAGCGTGGCGATGCGATCACCAAGTTCACCGATCATCGATGAGTCTTCTTCCTCTGAGGCTGATTCTCGTTGCCCAGACGTTTGCCGGGCTTAATCGGAGCCACCTTGACGGCCTTCGCGGGCGAAGACTCGTCGGTGGTGTGGCGGTGCTCGCGCTCGTGCGCGACCGCCGCGTCGTGCTCGCGGGTCTTGTTCGACATCTCCTGGAAGGTGACCAGGAGCGGCGAGGCGATGAAGATCGACGAGTAGGTACCCGCGATCATGCCGATAAACAGCGCCAGCGAGATATCCACCAGGGTACCCGGGCCCAGGGCCACGGAGCCGATGATGAGAATCGCACCGACAGGGAGAAGGGCCACAACCGAGGTGTTGATGGAGCGGACCATCGTCTGGTTGACGGCGAGGTTGACGTACTCCGCGAAGGTGAAGTGCTTCTGGTCGTACACGTCCGTCGTCAGCTCGCGCACCTTGTCGAAGACAACCACGGTGTCGTAGAGCGAGTAGCCCAGAATGGTCAGGAAGCCAATGACGGTGGCGGGCGAGACCTCGACCTGCAGGATCGCGAAGACACCGACCGTCACGGCGATGTCGTGGACGAGGGCCAGCAGGGCCGAGGCGGCCATGCGCCACGAGCGGAAGTACACGGTCATCAGCAGGGCCACGAGGGCCATGAAGATGACGAGGGACTGCGCGGCCTTGGTGGTCACCGACGAGCCCCACGAGGGGCCAATCGAGGAGGACTGGACAGAGGTGTCGTCAACGCCGTACGCGGCCGCCAGGGCGTCGCGCATCTGGGCGGTGGTGGCAGAATCCAGCGACGAGGTCTGGATACGCACGGAGTCGGAGCCGACTCGCGTGACCTTCGGGGCGCCCTCGACGAGGCCGGTGTCGGCAACGACGCGCGAGGCGAAGGACTCGCTCTGGTCGCTGACGCGCGTCACGTCGAACTGGGAGCCACCCGTGAACTCGATCGAACGGTTCAATCCCATGATCGCAACCAGCGCGAAGCCGATGACGAGAACGGCAGCCGCCAGGCCCACGAACTTCTTGCGGTTGGGAACGACGGCGTAGGACTTCTCGCCGGAGTACAGGGCGTTGCCCCACTGAGCAAAACTCATCATGTCAGTTCTCCCCTTCCTCGGTCACGCCAGCTGTGGCCTCGGACTCTTGCGCTGCCAAGCGCGCCGCGCGGCGACGCTCGGCGATCGACATGCCGTCCCCGGCCTCGTCCTTCTTGGGCGTCGAGGTCGACTCGCCGCGTGCGACGACGCGACCGCGGCCCGCGTACACGAGGGCGTTCTTGGCACCCAGGTGCTCTGGATCCAGGCCCGAGAGCTTGTGGCCCTGACCGAAGAAGCGCGTGCGGATAAGCAGTTCCATCATCGGGTGCGTGAACAGGAAGATCACGGCGATGTCGATGACGGTCGTGACGCCGAGCGTGAAGGCGAAGCCCTGAACGCCGCCCACGGCCAGCAGGTACAGGACGACGGCCGCAACGAGGTTGACGGCGTCGGAGACCAGAATCGTGCGCTTGGCGCGGTCCCAGCCCTCTTCGACGGCGGCGCGCAGCGGACGTCCGTCTCGGACCTCGTCACGAACGCGCTCGAAGTACACGATGAACGAGTCCGTCGTGACACCGATCGCCATGATCAGGCCAGCGACGCCGGCCAGGGAGAGGCGGTAGCCCATCCACCAGGACAGCAGTGCGATGAACAGGTAGGTGATGATCGAGGCGACGATGAGCGAGCCAGCGGAGATGATCGCCAGGCCGCGGTACTGCCAGATCAGGTAGAGGATGACCAGGAGGAAGCCAATGAGGGCTGCCCACAGGCCCACCGTCAGGTGGTCGGTGCCGATGGTCGCGGAGATCTGCTGCTCGGACTCGACCTCGAAGTTCAGGGGCAGCGAGCCGAAGCTGAGCTGGTTGGCGAGCGTTCGCGCAGACACCGCCGTGAAGTTGCCCGTGATCTCGGCCTGGCCGTTGGGAATAATCGCGTTCATCGAGGGGGCGGTGATGACCGTACCGTCGAGGACGACGGCGAAGTGGTTACGGTCAGGGGTGCCCTGGCCGGACGTGGATCCCTGAGGATCGGAGGTGTGGTAGCCGTACAGAATCGTGGAGGTTTCCTTAAACTTCTCCGATCCCGCGGCGTTGAACTGCAGGGAGACAGACCACTGGCCGGTCGAGCCGCCGGTCTGCGTGCGCACGAGGCCCGCGGTGGCCGACGAGAGGTCGGAACCAGGAACGGCGACGGGGCCGAGGATGTATTTGATCTGACCGGAGTCATCGCAGGCTGCGTAAGGCTTGTCGGCCGGGCCCTCCACGCGCTTGACGTCGGCGGCGGCCGAGCAGTCCAGTGTCAGGAAGTCGTACTGGACCTGCTCGGTCTCCCAGGCCATGTCCGAGGCGTTGGCGGGCTCGGAAGCGGGGGTGTCCGACAGGACGCCGTCGCCATTCTTATCGGCGATACTCATCGCAGTGGCCTCGTCGAGAGCGGTCGAGCGCACCTCGCTGTTGCCGGACTGCGCGGCCTCGCCCGACTGGCTGGCCTCACCGGACTGTGCGACGTCAGCCGACTGGGCAGCCTCACCGGACTGCGCGGCCTCGCCCGACTGGCTGGCCTCACCGGACTGCGCGGTCTGGTCGGCCGTCCCGATCTGCGTTTGGCCCTGTGCAGCGGGCACGAGGTTCTGGGCCAGGCCCATGCGCAGCACTGGGCGGAAGTTCATCTGCGAGGAGGCGCGGATCAGGTCCAGCTGCTCCTGGGAGGGGGTGCCCGGGATCGACACCATGATGTTCGAGTTGCCCAGAGAGGAGATCTCGGACTCGGACACGCCCGAGGCATCGATTCGGTTACGAATAATCGAGATTGCCTGAGTGATGTCCTCGTCGGTGATCTCGCGCTGCCCCTCGGCCGTCACGGTCGGGGTCAGGATGAGCTGGGTGCCGCCCTTGAGATCGAGGGCCAGGTCGGGGTACGGCGATACCCCCTTGGTGAAATGCCCAAGCGCAAGCGCCGCGCACGCCGCCACGATGGCGACGGTCAGCGTCACGAGCGCGCGCACAGGGCGTCGCTTATGAGATGCCACGGTTCTACTTTCCGTTCAGCCTTGATGACTTACTTCTGCTGCTCGTCGGAGTCCTTGGACGAGGAGGTGGTGTCGTCGAGCCCCAGGATGGCCTCGTCCTCGTCGCTGGTGTCCTCGACGTCGGCGCTCTCGGACGCCTCATCTTCTTCTGCACGGGCGAGGGGCGGCTGGCCGCCGATCTCGGCGATCATCTCGCGCTCCCAGTACATTTCGTGACCATCGGTCGTCTCCAGGACGACGATGTCACCATCCAGGTCGACGAAACGACCCCAGAAGCCGACGCGGGTGCGAACCCACTTGCCGGGTGTCACGGCCGCGAGCTGCTCACGCTTCTCCTCCTCCATCTTCTCCATCTGCTTCTTGCGCGAGCGCGAGCTCCACCACATGAAGGCGATCATGACGGCGAGGAGGATGATGAGGGTTACGTTGTTCATAAAGGCTGGTTCACTTTCGATGACGGTCGGGCGCTACGAGCGCACTGTGACAGTCTAATGCCGCAGGAGGTTTTTGCCTAAGTGATGTCCGTGCGGCGCGGCGTCGGCCGCCACTCGTCGGCCTTTGTCATCATCGCACCACGAATGGCGGCGCTCGACCGACGAGGCCCACTCCCCTAGTCGAAGAGGGCGCCGTCGGGGGAGGGCGGGTTCAGGCCGAGGTGTCCCCAGGCTTTCGGGGTTGCCATGCGCCCGCGGTTGGTTCGCACGAGGAAACCCTCGCGCACCAGGTACGGTTCTGCGACAGTCTCGACGGTTTCCGCTTCCTCACCGATGGTGACGGACAGGGTTGTCAGGCCCACGGGTCCGCCGGCGAAGCGACGGCACACGGCCTCGAGCACCGCTCGGTCCAGGCGGTCCAGGCCTGAAGGATCCACCTCGAAAAGCTCGAGGGCTCCGCGCGCGGCGTCCAAGGTGAGCGTTCCGTCACCATGGACCTGCGCGTAGTCGACGACACGGCGCAGGAGCCGATTGGCAATGCGGGGCGTGCCGCGCGAACGCGAGGCGATCTCGTGGGCGGCGCGCGCGTCGATGGGCGAACCGAGCAGGGACGCCGAGCGAGTGACGACCGACTGGAGTTCGTCGGTCTCATAAAACTCAAGGTGCGCGGTGAAGCCGAAGCGGTCGCGCAGCGGGGCCGGGAGCAGGCCGGAACGCGTGGTCGCGCCAACGACCGTGAACGGCGGCAGCGTCAGGGGGATGGAAGTCGCACCGGGGCCCTTGCCGACGACGACGTCGACGCGGAAGTCCTCCATCGCGAGGTAGAGCATCTCCTCGGCAGTACGCGCGAGGCGGTGAATCTCGTCGATAAACAGGATGTCGCCCTCTTGCAGGCCCGACAGGATCGCGGCCAGGTCCCCCGCGTGCTGGATCGCGGGACCCGAGGTCAGACGCAGGGAGGTTCCCATCTCTGCGGCGATAATCATGGCGAGGGTCGTCTTGCCCAGGCCGGGAGGGCCGGCGAGCAGGACGTGGTCGGGAGTGGCGGAGCGCATGCGGGCGGCGTCGAGGACCAGCTGCAGCTGGCCTCGCACGACGCGCTGGCCCACGAACTCGGAGAGCTTCTTGGGACGCAGGGCAGCCTCGGCCGCGCGCTCCAGCTCGCCCGCGTCCGGGGCGACGATGCGCATTGTCTCGATGTCGGGCTGTTCAGCCACGGCCGCCTCCCAGGCTCACCAGCGCGGCGCGCAGCATGTCGGAGGCGCCCAGACCGCTGCCCGCGAGCTTCTCGATGGCCTTGGCGGCCTGTGCCTCGGACCAACCCAGGCCCACCAGTGCAGCGCTGACCTCGGAGGCGACCGCATCCTCGGAGGGCGCAGGGGCGGGGGCGGCCTCGACGCCGGGCAGCGCGGCGGGTGTGCCGAGCTTGTCCCCGATTTCCAGGGCCATGCGCTGAGCGGACTTCTTGCCCACGCCGGGGATGCGCTGGAGCGTGGCCAGGTCCTGGTCGCGCACGGCGCGGCGCAGGTCGTCGGGGCGCAGGACGGCGAGGGCTGCCAGCGCGATCTTCGGGCCAATGCCCGACACCGACAGCAGCTTTGTGAACACGTCACGCTCATCCGCGGACTCGAAGCCGTAGAGCGTCATCGAGTCTTCGCGCACGATCATCGACGTGAACACCGTCATCTCCTGATCACGCGACGCACCCTGCGCGAAGGCGGGCGTCACGTGCACGCGAAAGCCGATGCCCCCCACCACGATGTCAATGTGGTCGAGGCCGACGCTCGCGACAATGCCGCGCAGAAGCGAGATCACTGCTGTCCTTTCCCTGGTCACTCACCCGCGAGACCGCGGGCGAACATATGTACGATTCTAGCCGCGCCTTCGCCTCGGGTCGACGGCACCCGTGCGGCGTTGCGCGGCCTGGGCCTCGGCCCACGCCCGCTGAGCGGGCGTCATGGACCCGCGCGAGGTCAGGCGCCCCGATATGGAGACCGCGACCGACGAGTCCTCGGGGGCACCAAGCAGGCCGGTCCCCCGCCACGCGTGCGTGATCGCGATCGCCAGGGCATCGGCCGCGTCCGCGGGCTTGGGTGCCTTGGCGAGGCCGAGGATGCGCGCGACCATCGTCTGCACCTGGGCCTTGTCGGCGTTTCCGTTGCCGGACACGGCCGACTTGACCTCCGAGGGAGTGTGCACGGCCATCGGCAGGCCGGCACGCCCGACGCACGTCATGGCCGCCCCCATGACCTGCATTGTGGCCGTCACCGACTGCAGGTTGTCCTGGGCGAAAACGCGCTCGATGGCGACGACCTCGGGCCGGTACTGCTCGATGACGGAGTCGATCGCGTCGGCGATCGTGCGCAGGCGGAAATGCGTCGCCAGGTCTTTGTCGGTGCGGGCGACGCCGACGTAGACGAGGCGCGCGCGACGCGAGGGGTCCACGTCGACGACGCCGAGGCCGCAGCGCGTCAGGCCCGGGTCGATGCCCATGACGCGCATCAGGCGCGGGAAACCATATCGACGAAGAGGCCGTGAATACGGTCGTCGCCGCCCACCTCGGGATGGAAGGACGTCGCCATGACGTTACCGCGGCGCACCGCCACGATCGGACCGTCGGCGACGTTGCCAGCACGCGCGATGACCTCGACGCCCTCACCGACCGACTCGACCCAGGGGGCACGGATGAACACGGCGTGGAAGGGGCCGCCCTCAAGGCCCTCGACGTCCAGGTCCTCCTCGTAGGAGTCGACCTGGCGGCCAAAGGCGTTGCGGCGCACGACCATATCCAGGGCGCCGAAGGAACGCTGGTCCGCCCGGCCGTCCAGGATGGACGAGGCCAGCATAATCATGCCCGCGCACGTGCCGTAGACGGGCATGCCGGCTTTGATACGCGCGTGTAGCTCGTCGAAGAGACCAAAGGAGAGCAGCAGGTTCGACATGGTCGTCGACTCTCCGCCGGGGATGACCAGGCCGTCGACCTGCTCCAGTTCAGAAACCCTGCGCACAAGCAGCGCGCGGGCGCCGGAGTTTTCCAGCGCCCGCACGTGCTCTGCGACGTCGCCCTGCAGGGCGAGAACGCCGATGGTCACCATCCGCGCTCCGCGAGGCGGTGATCGACCGGCAGGTCGTCGACGTTAATGCCGACCATGGCCTCGCCCAGGCCACGGGAGACCTCGGCGATGACGGACGGATCGTCGTAGAAGGTCGTGGCCTTGACGATGGCGGCCGCGCGCTTGGCGGGGTCGCCGGACTTGAAGATGCCCGAACCAACGAAGACGCCCTCGGCGCCCAGCTGCATCATCATGGCAGCGTCGGCGGGGGTGGCGATGCCGCCGGCCGTGAAGAGCACGACGGGGAGGCGACCCTCGCGGGCGACCTCGGCGACGAGCTCGTAGGGGGCCTGCAGTTCCTTGGCCGCGACGTAGAGCTCGTCCTCGGGCAGGGAGGTCAGGTGGCGGATCTCGTCGCGGATCTTACGCATGTGCGTGGTCGCGTTCGAGACGTCGCCGGTGCCGGCCTCGCCCTTGGAGCGGATCATGGCCGCGCCCTCGTTGATGCGGCGCAGCGCCTCACCGAGGTTGGTCGCACCGCAGACGAAGGGAACGGTGAAGTTCCACTTGTCGATGTGGTGGGTGTAGTCGGCGGGGGTGAGGACCTCGGACTCGTCGATGTAGTCGACGCCGAGGGACTGCAGGACCTGGGCCTCGACGAAGTGACCGATGCGGGCCTTCGCCATCACGGGGATGGACACGGCCTCGATGATGCCTTCGATCAGGTCGGGGTCGGACATGCGGGCCACGCCGCCCTGGGCGCGGATGTCGGCGGGGACGCGCTCGAGGGCCATGACGGCCACGGCGCCCGCATCCTCGGCGATCTTCGCCTGCTCGGGGGTGACGACGTCCATGATGACGCCGCCCTTGAGCATCTGGGCCATGCCGCGCTTGACCTGCGGGGTGCCGACCTCGCGCTTCGCGGTGCTCTCGCTCATGGTTACTCCTGCTCTTCCAGCTGGGCACGAACCTCGTCGCTCAGCGACATGTTCGTGTAGATGTTCTGCACGTCATCGGAGTCCTCGAGGGCGTCGATGAGCTTGTTGACCTTGAGGGCGCCCTCGAGGTCGAGCTCGACCTCGGTGGAGGCGACGAACTGGACTTCGGCGGAGTCGTAGTCGATGCCGGCCTCCTGCAGGGCGGTGCGCACGGCGACGACGTCCTTGGGGTCGGATTCGATGACGAAGAGCTCGCCGGCGTCCTCGACCTCTTCGGCGCCCGCGTCCAGGACGGCCATCATGATGGATTCCTCATCCACGCCGTCGGCGGCGGGCACCTCGACGACGCCGCGACGCGAGAACAGGTAGGAGACCGAACCGGGGTCGGCCAGGGAGCCGCCGTGGCGGGTAAAGCCCAGGCGCACGTCGGAGGCGGCGCGGTTGCGGTTGTCGGTGAGACACTCGACAAGGAAGGCAACGCCGTTGGGGCCGTAGCCCTCGTACATGATGGTCTCGTAGTTGGCGCCACCGGCCTCGGCACCGGAGCCACGCTTGACGGCGCGGTCGATGTTGTCGGCGGGGACGGAGTTCTTCTTCGCCTTCTGGATGGCGTCGTACAGCGTCGGGTTGCCAGCGGGGTCGCCGCCGCCCGTGCGAGCCGCAACCTCAATGTTCTTGATGAGGCGCGCGAAGAGCTTGCCGCGCTTGGCGTCAATGGCGGCCTTCTTGTGCTTAGTGGTCGCCCACTTAGAGTGTCCCGACATCACTTCTCCCTGTTGGGTGGATAGATACCGGCACATTCTATCGCGTTGAGGCGGCCCTCCCCCATGTGTGCGGCGCTACCGTGGACAAACGTAAACACCGTCACAGGATCAGGGTCGAGGCCGTGGCCGCTTCGTGCGGGCGCGCGACCTATCGGGTGGGCGGGGTGTAGAAGACCCGCATGGCGCATGTTTCGGGCGCGAGGTCCTCCCACGCGCCGTCGAAGGAGAGGACGAGCGCGGTAGCGGTGGGAACTCCCCTGTCGACCGCCCCTCGGTCTTCCTTGCGGGCGAGGATGTATCCGGCGTAGGAGATGACGGGCTCGTGCCCGACGATCAGGCCGGCCCGCCCGGTGAAGCTGCGTGCCAGCTCGATGATCTCCTCCTCGCCGCCGTCGTAGATGGAGCGGTCGTGCCAGGCCTCGTCGGCGCCCGCGCGCGCGAGGATCGCCGCGAAGGTTTCGCGGGCGCGCTGGGCGTCGGAGGAGACGGCGACGCTGAATGCGCCGACCTCGCGGGCGAGGGTCGCCCCGAGGCGCGCGGCCTGGTCTCGCCCGGCGTCGGTGAGCGGGCGGGAACGGTCGGGGTAGTTGTAGGCGGCCTGCGCGTGGCGAACGAGAACGAGGGTTGGCATACTTCCAAGCGTAACCGCATCGGGAGGACACCATGGCTCTGGGAGTCGAAAGCGCCTCGGGTATCTGCTCAGCGCGCGAATGCACGAACGCCGCGATCTACCGAATCGACTGGCGTAATCCGGCGATCCACCGCGCCCGCACGAAAACGTGGCTGGCGTGCGAGGAGCATCTGTCCTACCTGGAGGGGTACTTCAAGTACCGCTCGTTCCCCTACGAGGTCTCAGCTTTCGTCGCCCCCTCCTCCCCTGGCGGCGAGGAATCAGGCGCCGAGGCCGATCAGTCCCACTGATCGAGCGGGCGGTCGTTCCACGTCAGGGCGTGCAGGCCCTTGGCCAGCTCGGAGGCCGAGGCCGGGGCGAAGCTGGGAGCCCACTCGAAGGTGGTCGTGCCCGTGTTCGACATGAAGTGCTTCGACACGAGGGCCTCGTCAATGTCGGCCGACAGCCAGGTAGCCAGCAGGCGCGTGAGCGCCCCGTGGATGACGAACACCGCCACGGCCTCGTCCCCCGCCTGCTCGCGTGCGGCCAGTCCCACGCGGCGCACGGTCTCCAGGGACCGAGCCAGGGCCTCGCGCCCGCTCTCACCGCCCGGCATCCGGTTATCCAGGTCGCCGGCGCACCACGACAGGGTCGTGCGCACGTATTGCATCTGGGAGGCGGGATCGGCGGCCATCTCCAGGTCGCCCGAGCGCAGCTCGCGGATCCCGGGGCACACGAGCGGCGTGAGCCCGTAGCGAGCGGCCAGCGGCGCGGCCGTCAGGCGCGTGCGGTGCAGCCCAGACAGCGCGATGAGCGTGGGCGGGGCGGCGACCTCGGACTCCCAGCGCTCCGCCAGGCGGGTCGCTTGAGCCAGGCCCTCGTCGGTCAGGCCGAGGCCGGGGCGGACCGTGTCCAGTGCCCCCAGACGGTTGGCGGGGGTCTGTCCGTGCCGTACCAGCACAATCTTCACTGCTACTCCCAGAAAGCTCGTTCCATCACGTCGCGCGCCTGTCGTGCCGCGCGCAACCAGTCTTCTTCGAGGGCAGTCAGCCCGCCACTCCCGTACCCGAGGATAGCGGCAAGCGCCCCCAGCTCCGCGCTATCACGAGGCACAACGTCAAGCTTCACACCGCTCATGCGCCCGCTCGCCAGGGTGTTGCCGGCGCGGATGCGCGTGGCCAGATCCCAGGCGTTCAAGAGAATCTCTGCCTCGGTCGCTGCCAGCAGCCCCGCGCCACGGGCGGCCGCAATGGCGTCGGTCGTCGACGGCGTGCGCAGGGCCTCAACCTCGCGCCCGTGGCGCATCTGAATGAGCTGAATCGTCCACTCGACGTCGCTAAGGCCACCGGGGCCGAGCTTGACGTGACGGGCGGGCTCTGTGCCGCGCGGCAGGCGCTCGTTTTCCATGCGGGCTTTGAGCAAGCGAATGTCACGCACATCTGACTCGCTCACTCCCCCGTAGGCGAGCTCCGCGAAGAGTTCGCGAGCCTTATCGGCGAGGCTCCCCTCCCCGATCGGGCGCGCACGCACCGCCGCCTGCCGTTCCCAGGTGGAGGCCCAGCGCTGCGCATACTCTTCGTGCGAGGCGATGGTGCGGCTCATCGGGCCATTCTTGCCCTCGGGACGCAGGTCGAGGTCGACGACGATGCCGAGCTGGCTGGTGGCCGACCCCAGGAGCTTCTTGACACGGTTGACAATCGCGGTCGCGCTGGCGGCTGCCTCGGAGTCGGAGGCGCCGCCCACGGCCTCGTGCAGGGCGATCACGTCGGCATCGGAGGCGTAGGAGCACTCGCGCCCGCCGTAGCGTCCCATCGCCACGAAGGTCACGCTCGCTCGCTCACTTCCCCACCGCTCGGCCTCCTCGCGCCGGGCGATGGCCAGGGCGCCCAGCAGGGCCGCATCCGTCGCGTCAGCGATCGCGTGACCGCGCGGGTTAACCCCGCCGAGCAGGTCGCTCATTGCCGCGCGCGTCAGCTCGCGGGTACGCACCGCGCGCACGCGGGCGGCCGCCTCCGTCGCGTCGTCATGGCGGTCGATGAGCGCGGCGACCTCCCGGGCCAGCCGCTGCGGCTCGCGCGGCGCCAACTCCGCGTCGTCGTCCAGCCACGCCACGGCCTCGGGCCGCTTGGCAAGAGCCTCGGCGATCCACCGAGAGTTCGGCAGCATCCTCGTGAGCCTGCGGGCGGCGACCCCCGAGTCTCGCAGGAGCGCCAGGTACCAGTGGGACTCGCCGATGTGTTCGGACAGGATACGGAAGTTGAGCAGGCCCATGTCCGGGTCGGCACCAGAGGCCAGCCACGAGATGAACACGGGGAGCAAGTGGCGCTGGATCGCGGCGCGCCGACTGGTGCCCTGTGTGAGAGCCGCGATGTGCGTGAGGGCCCCCGCGGGATCACGGTAGCCGATCGCAGCCAGGCGGTCGCGCGCCCCCTCGGCGTGCAAGGAGGCCTCGTCCTCACTGAGGGACGCGGTGGCCGCGATGATCGGCCGGTAGAACACGTCCTCATGCAGGGCGCGCACGGCGGCTCGCACCTCGTCGATGGCCGTGCGGATCGCGTCGGCGTCGGGGTAGCGCACCGGGTCCATGGCCCGCCCCAGGACCCTCAGGTCGCGGTCCTTGTCGGGGATCAGGTGGTTGCGGCGCATGCGCGGCAGCTGCGTGCGGTGCTCAACGGCGCGCAGGAATCGGTAGCAGGAGGCGAGTTGGTCCGCGTCGGATCGGGCGATGTAGCCGCCCTCGCGCAGCGCCTCGATGGCTTCCAGGGTGGAGCGCACCCGCAAAAACACGTCGGTGCGCCCATGCACCAGCTGGAGGAGCTGGACGGTGAACTCAACGTCGCGCAGGCCTCCGCGCCCGAGCTTGAGCTCGCGCGAGGCGTAGGAGCGTGAGATGTTGTCCTCGACGCGCCGCCGCATCGCGCGCGCCGCATCCACGAAGCCCTCGCGCGCCGAGGCGGCCCACACGTAGGGCTGGGCGGCTTCCTCGAAGGCGCGCCCCAGCGCCGGGTCGCCCGCGCACGCGCGCGCCTTGAGCAGGGCCTGGAACTCCCACGTCTGCGCCCACTTGTCCCAGTACTGGCGGTAAGACTCGATCGTGCGCACGAGCACGCCGTTGCGCCCCTCGGGCCGCAGGTTCGCGTCCACGGTCCACAGAGGTGCCTGCGTGCCCGGACCCGAGCAGGCCGAGGCCGTGGCTGAGGCCAGGCGGGTCGCAATCTCGAGGGCGCTTCGTTCGTCCCCGTCCTCACCGGCCTCGGCCACGTAGATGACGTCCACGTCGGAGATGTAGTTGAGCTCGCGCGCGCCCGTCTTGCCCATCGCGATAATCGCGAAGGGAACCCGCGCCTCCGGGTCGACGTCGCGGCGAGCCAGGGCCAGGCCCGCATCCAGTGTGGCATCCACCAGGTCAGCGATGCGCTCCCCCACGATCGGCATCACATCCTCGGGGCCGCCGCTCGTCAGGTCGTCGGCGGCCAGGTGCAGCAGCACCCGGCGGTAGGCAGCGCGCAGGTCGTCGGCGCTCGCCTCCGGCGCGGCCACCCACGCGCCGCCACTGAGCGCGCGAGCTCCCACGGCCTCGAACATGACATCCCGAGGGGACCCCGGATCCTCGTTGATGGCGGCCGCGCGCTCGGGCTCGGCGATGACGTAGTCTCCCAGCCACTGGCTGGCGCCCAGGATCGCGCACACGCGCCGACGTGCGCGCTCGTCCGCGCTCAGGGCATCGACGAGGCCGGGGTCGGCCTCGCGCAGACGCACCGCCTGGAGCAGGGCCTGATCCGGGTCGGCCGACGCGCTCAGATCACCCACCCAGTCCTGTCCCGCGGGCAGCTCCTCGAGGAAGGACAGGGCCCGGCGCGCGTCCAGGAAGCCCGCGACCCGCAGATCGTCGGGGGTCACCGGGGGACGACCTTGAGGAATTGCTCGAGTTCCTGTCGCGTAATCTGCTGGCGGTACTCCGTCCACTCCTTGCGCTTGTTACGGATAACGTAGTCGAAGACCTGCTCACCCAGCGTGGAGGCAACCAGCTCCGACTTCTTCATCTCGCGCACAGCATCCGACAGTGAGGCGGGCAGGGCGTGGATTCCCATGACCTGACGCTCACGATCGGACAGGTCCCACACGTTGTCCTCGGCCTCGGGCATGAGCTCCATCTTCTTCTCGATCCCGTCCAGGCCAGCCGCAATCATGACGGCGAAAGCCAAGTACGGGTTCGCGCTCGGGTCCGGAGCACGGTACTCGATGCGCGCCGACGCGCTCTTCTTCGGCTTGTAGAGGGGCACGCGCACGAGGGCGGAACGGTTCAGGTGGCCCCAGCACACGTACGAGGGGGCCTCTCCCCCGCCCCACAAGCGCTTGTAGGAGTTGACGTGCTGGTTCGTAATCGCCGCAATGTCCCCGGCGTGCGCGAGCAGGCCCGCGATGAAGCGCCGACCCGTCGTGGACAGGCGGTACTGCCCGGAGGGCGAGAAAAACGCGTTCTCTTCACCTTCAAACAACGACAGGTGGGTATGCATACCCGAACCCGGGTGCTCGATGAAGGGCTTGGGCATGAAGGTCGCCACCAGCTCCTCACGCAGGGCCACCTCCTCGATGACCGTGCGGGCCGTCATGATGTTGTCGGCCGCTCGGACCGGGTCAACGGCCCGCAGGTCGATCTCGTTCTGGCCGGGGCCTCCCTCGTGGTGAGAGAACTCGACGGGAATCCCCATGTCCTCCAGCATGCGCACGGCACGGCGGCGGAAGTCGTTGGAGTCCCCTCGGGCCACGTGATCGAAATAGCCCGCCTGGTCCACGGGCACCATGCGCTCAGGGGTGACGGGCTGGCGCAGGAGGTAGAACTCGATCTCGGGGTGCATCATGACGCGGAATCCCGCGTCGGCGGCGCGCTCGACGACGCGCTCCAGGACGCCGCGCGGATCCGAGGGCGCCGGGCGACCATCGGGCATCAGCACGTCGCAGAACATGCGGGCAACGGGATCCTCGTTGGAACGCCACGGAAGCAGCTGGAACGTCGAGGCATCGGGCATGAGCAGCATGTCCGACTCAAAGACTCGAGTCAGGCCCTCGACGGCTGACCCGTCAAAGCCAATGCCCTCAGAAAAAGCGTCCTCCAGCTCGCCCGGATCAATCGAAATCGACTTCAGGACGCCCGCGACGTCCGTAAACCACAGCCTGATAAAACGGATGTTCTTCTGCGCGACCTCGCGCAGCACGTGCTCCTGATGCGAATCCACCGTTGTCCTCCCGTAGATAGACGACGGGCCGACCGCAGGGACTGCGGTCGGCCCGGCATGGCTTCAGTCTACTTGCCCAGGTTGAAACCCTTCGAGATGGATTCCAGTGCGCCGGTGAGATCGGAGGGAAGCATCCACAGCTTGGACGCCTGTCCGTCCGCGATCTTCGGCAGCATCTCCAGGTACTTGTAGGACAGGAGCTCGGGCGTGGCCTTGCCAGCGTTGATCGCCGCGAAGACCGTCTGGATGGCCTCGGACTCGCCCTGAGCGCGCAGGATCTGCGCCTGGCGGGCACCCTCTGCCTGCAGGATCAGGGCTTCCTTCTGACCCTTGGCCTGCAGCACCTGAGCCTCCTGCTGGGCGGAAGCGGCCAGAACGGCGGCTTGCTTGGCACCCTCGGCCTTCTTGATCTGCGCCTCACGCTCGGCCTCGGCGGTCAGAATCGTGGCGCGCTTGGTGCGCTCGGCGGTGATCTGCTGCTCCATGGCGGCCAGGACTCGCGGCGGCGGCTCGATCGACTTGAGCTCGACGCGGGTCACGCGGATGCCCCACGGACCCGTCGCCTCGTCAAGAACGCCGCGCAGCTGCTTGTTGATCGACTCGCGCGAGGTCTGCGTCTGCTCCAGATCGAGGGAACCGATCAGGTTACGCAGCGTGGTCGCGGTGAGCTGCTCGATCGCCTGCAGGAAGTTCGCGACCTCGTAGGTCGCGCTTTTAGGATCCGTGATCTGGAAGTAGATCACGGAGTCGATCGAGACCATCGCCTGGTCGGCGGTGATGACGGGCTGGGGCGGGAAGTTCGCGACCTGCTCACGAAGGTCGATGCGCGCGGCGACGCGGTCCACGAAGGGAACCAGCAGGTGGAAGCCACCCTGCATAACCGCCTGGTAGCGACCAAGGCGCTCAACAACGTACGCCTGCGACTGCGGGACAATCCTCACCGCACGCACCAGCGAAATGACAACGAAAACAATGAGCGTGAGGACCACGATCACCGCGATGTTGCCGATGACTTGACCGGAACTCATAACGTTTTTCCTTTCTTACGTCTCTGACAGGAAGCGGGGCTTTCAGGAGGCCGAACCCGCAGACGGCTGGGTAGGTGCCGACCCCGCCGGATTGAGGGCGCTCACGACAGCGGTTGCTCCGTCGATACGATCGACGCGCACCTCGGCACCAACGGGAAGCTCAGGGCCTTCCGTTCGTGCGCTCCATTCACCGCCTGTGAACTGGATGCGTCCGTGACGCTCTCCCACGGTCTCGGTCACGTAGGCGGTCTTTCCGATGAGACCGTCCGTGTTACTCGGGACGTAGCTGGTCGTCTTATCGATCCTGCCCTTGAGGAACGGACGCGCAAGCGCCAGCAGGGCGATTGAGACGACGATGAAAACGATGGCCTGAATCGTCAGATTCGCGCCGAACGCGCCCGCAATACCGGCAGCCAACGCTCCGATCGCGAACATGAGGAACACGAAGCTGACGATCATGACCTCGATGATGCCGCACACGAGCGCGGCGAGGATCCATACCCACCACATAGTAACGCTCCCTTACTGTTTCATTCGGCGACACCGCGCGCCCACCAGCGTCCGTCGGACCGCCCGGCCAGCAGCGGCATGCCATAGACCTGCGACAGATTGACGCCCGTCAGGATGTCCTCGATGGGTCCCTGGTGCGCGATGGTTCCCTGCGACATGATCGCGCAGTGCGTCACGCCGTCAGGAATCTCCTCGATCTGGT
>ERZ773001.15-NODE-15-length-82145-cov-22.884_pt1 | contig 82145 bp, 61 predicted proteins | sample MGYA00511673_ERZ773001 | MGnify/ENA primary metagenome ERZ773001 (study PRJEB29015, sample SAMEA2738091) | human oral metagenome | biome: human oral; feature: human-associated habitat; material: saliva | place: China | collected 2162 ... | reverse complement strand
GGGGCGTTGCCGGCGATGAACAACCAGATCGAAGGCGCGACCAACGCGCCCTTGCGTCAACTGTTGCGCGACCACCGGGGAATGCGGCTGACCCGCCGGATCAAAGCGATCTTCTGGTGGTGCTACATGCACACCGAAAACCCGCTCCCACCAGCCCAGATCCTCAAAATCATGCCCACAGACACCCAGATTGAAGCCCAATGGGAACACGCCTCGCGCACACACCCCGCAGCCGGTGTCATCCCCAGATGGGGCGACGCCATCGCCTGGCACGACCTCCACCACACAAGCCCCCACCGAAACAACTGGGACTAACCCTCCACCAACTCTTTTTGTCCTTTAACCCGTCTATTTGCGCCCTTGGGCGCGGGCTCTACGCCAGCCCACAATAGTCACCCAGACGCCAGCTATAGCCACGCCAAAGCCCAGGTTGGTCACAATAGACAAACTATCTAAGCGCTCTATGTGCATAGGCGGCCCCACCACCTTGGTGTCCTTAGTGTTTTGACACTTAATCACATAGGTGCCAGCAGTGGTTGAGGTAAAACTTCCCGGCGGGAACTGCGAACTGCCTTCCTTATAGGCCACCGCTTTGCCAGCTGGATCGCTCACGCTACAGCTATCAACGTCCATTGTGGTCAGAGGGTAGAGCATGTAGTTAGTCTTGGCTTCCAGGGCCACCTGCCCAGACTCGGGCACCGCCTGCCCAGCCTTAAAGAAACCAGGGCCTCCCGTCAGGTACAACACAGAACCAGCCAGGGTCACCATGGGCACCACCAGCATCATGAACACGCCGATAATAAACAGGCGCCAGCGGCCGCGTTGCTTCTTCTTACGAGGTACAGCCCGGTAGACAAAACGCCCCCCAGGAGCCAGGCGGTAGTGCCCAGCCGGTTCGTCGTCGTTAGTAACGTTATAGCCCTCACGGACAGCCGAGCGGCCTGGAGCGCGCGTCCCCTCACCACGAGAAGACTTGCGCCCCTCATGGTCAGCGCGATCCTTATCGTCAGACCAGTAACTATAGCTTCCGGTTATGTTGGCATAGCGGTCATAAACGTGGTCAGAGCGCCCCTCACGCCCGGCCTGGTCTTTACGCCCGGCCTGGCCTTCATGGCCATGCTCAGCCTCATGATCGCTCAGCCCCTCGGGTCCGGCCAGGCTTTCATGTTCAAAGTGGCCCTCATTTTCGGCTTCGCGCTCACGCTCGGCTTCGCGTTCACGGGCCCGCCTAACATACTCCGCCTCAGCGGCAGCAAAATCGCGTTTAGCGGCGCGGCGTTTAGCCCGACGCTCAGCTAGGCGCCGCGCTTTAGCTTCACGCTCACGCTCAGCCTCGCGAGCCTGCTTTTCACGCAGGACGGCCAGCTCCTGCGGGTTCAAACGAACCCCGTATTTGGGCTGGCCGTCCTCAGTTTGGTAGTCGCTCACTTGGCCTGACGCAGCAGTTCTAGGGTCTCGCTAGCAACCTGCTCCTGCTTGACGTTAGCAACCACGTTCTCCACGAACAGGCGGCCGAGCACAATCGCAGCCACGGTGGGCAGGAAGCCCAGCAGCAAAGAGATCAGGAAGGCCACAAAGCCGTTCGAGTCACTGCCATAGCCGCCATAAATGTTGGTGCTGAAGAATACCGCCACACTCTTGGTGTTAGCAGCAGCTCCCGCGCAGATCAGCCAGGTGAAGATGGCGGTGATGGTGATGGTCAGGTTAGCCAGCTTGGCGCCGGTTAGGGCAAAGGACTGCTTGAAACCAAAGTCGAACAGCGCACCAATCGGGCTGGGCTGGGCCGGGGCAGCCGGCGGGTAAGCGCCGTAGCCCTGCTGAGCGGCATAAGCGTTGGGGTCGTAGCCAACAGCCGGAGCGCTGGCGGCCACAATCGGGTTACCGTAGGCGTCTAGCTGTACACCACCGGCAGCGGTCTGAGCAGAGGGGGCGCCGTAGTAGGCACCTGCGGGGGCAGGGATGTCAGTAGCGGGAGCCGGAGCACCGTAGGGCTGCTGGGGCTGGGGAACCTGGTTGTAGTCAGTCATAAAAGTCTGCCTCCAGTTAGATTTTCTTAGGGCTTTTAACACCCAGTTATGGGTTAGCCCTGATGGACTCCCCCTTAGCCTAACTCGAAAACCTTAGTTTCGTCTGGATCCGCGTTGCACAGTGACTTGTACTTCACCATCACTGCCCGCCGCAAAAACACGCGCACCTGCGTTAATACGCCACCGCAAAATGCGATTTTCTGCTTGCAGGGCGGCGTTTTGCTCTTCGAGCAGCAAAATTCGGCGGATCCCCTCTAAGTTAATTCCGGCTTGGCTGAGGGTTTGGATATAGCGCAGTTTTTCGACGTCGCTATATGAGTAACGCCGCCCGCGCCCACGCGCCCGCCTGGGACTAACTAAGCCCAGGCGGTCATATTGGCGCAGCGTTTGCGGGTGCATCCCGGCCATTTGCGCGGCCACGGACACCGCATATACGGCCCGGTGGCGGGCGTCAGACTCTAGTAAGCCGATCCCCTGGCCACGGCGTTTCACTTGGATACCGCTTCTTTGAGCTTAGCGCGCGGGTCGGCGTCACCCATGGCGGCGTCGAATTCTTCCAGAGCCTTACGGGCCTCAGCAGATAGCTGCTTAGGTACCGCAACTTCCAAGGTGACTAGCAGGTCAGTGTTGCCCTTGGGGGTGTGGGCGCCCTTTCCACGCAGTCGCACCACGCTTCCCGACGACGTGCCCGGCTTGACCTTAATCTTGCTGAAACTGCCGTCAAAGTTAGGTACCTCAACGACGCCGCCCAGGGCAGCTTCCTTCAAGGAGATCGGTACGCTCAGGCGCAGATCTTTACCGTCCTGCTTGAACACCGGGTGGGGGCGAACCTTGATGTTAACCACCATGTCGCCGGCGTCGCCGCCGTCGGTGCCGGGGCGGCCTTTACCACGCAGACGGATCTTTTGCCCGTCCTTAACGCCCGCCGGGATACGCACCTTAACAGCCCGCCCGTCAGCAGTAATTTCCACCATGGTGCCGTTGACGGCGTCACGGAAATCCAGCGTGGCGTCAGTGACTACATCCTGACCGCGCTTGGGGCGCGAGAAGCTGAAGTTGAAAGGCCCAGGGCGTCCGTCGCGACCGCGTGTAGGCGAGGAGTAGCCGCCAAACATGTTCATCAGGTCATCAATGTTGATGTCGGCGCCAGCCGTGCCGCCAGCGAAACCGCCTGAGCTCGCGCCACCACCAAACATAGAGCCAAACAGGTCATTAAAGCCAGCGTTGGCCCCACCTGAACCGGAAGTGAAGCGCGCACCGCCACCAGCCATGGAACGGATAGCGTCATATTGCTTGCGGTCTTGCTCGTTAGAGAGCACCGCGTAGGCCTCGCTGACCTCTTTGAACTTCTTCGCAGCCTCGGGATTGTCAGCGTTACGATCCGGGTGGTACTGCCTGGCTAGCTTGCGGTAAGCCTTCTTGATGGCGGTGGCGTCAGCGTCTTTAGCAACGCCTAGTACCGCGTAAAAATCCTTAGTCATCCAGTCTTGACTGGCCATAATGTGGTCCCCACCTCCTAAATAAGGGGAAAATCATTAATAGTCTCTGTTTTGGTTGCTGCTTTTTTCTTTAGCGGCTTTATTTTTTATAGCGACGGCGCAGGTAAAAGCTCACCTGCGCCGTCGTTATTTGCATGGTGCTTAGGCCGGGTTGGCGACCTGCACGCGAGCGTGGCGTACCACGCGCTCGCCGAGCATGTAACCGGGCTGGATCACCAGGTTCACCGTAGGTTCGGTAACTTCAGTGGAATCCACTGCCATCAGGGCTTCATGCAGGTTGGGGTCGAATACGTCCCCGGCCTGGCCAAAGCGGGTAAGTGAGAACTTGTCTTTCAAAATGTTCTCAATTTTGCTTCCCACCGCTTCAAAGGAACCAACCAGGTCCCCGTGTTGGCGGGCTAGTTCGATCTCATCCAAGACCGGGATTAGTGCTTCCGTGACCTGCTGAGCACCGGCTTCGCGGTGAGAGGCAGCCTGTTCGCGAGAGCGACGCACATAGGCGTTGTACTCCTGCTGCAGGTTGTACAGGTCAGCGTGAGCACGGGCCAGCTGGTCGGTGGTCTCGTCTAGCTTGACCTGTAACTCCTGAGCACTGACCTGACCAGCCTCGGCCGCCTCCTGGGCGGCGTCGGCTGCGTCTTGGGCCGCGTCGGCCGCGTCCTGGGCGGCCTGGTTGGCGGCGTCGACGGCGTCGGTTACGTCAGCCTCAGCGAAGGCCTCGTTAACCTGGTCAGCTAGGGCCTGTAGGTCCTCGTTTGAGGGCTCAGTGCTCACTTGTTGTCCTCGTCATCAACGATTTCGGCGTCAACGATGTCGTCGTCGGCCTTAGGCTGTGAGCCAGCGGAGGCGCCGGGGAAGCCACTGCCAGCGGCAGGGCCGGCCTGCTCGGAGGCGTACAGGGCCTGACCGATCTTCTGGCCTACCTCGTTGAGCTTGTCCTGAGCGGTGCGTACGGCGTTGATGTCGTCGCCCTCAAGGGACTTCTTCAGGTCGGCAACAGCTGCGGAAACCTCAGAGTGAACGTCCTCGGGCAGCTTGTCCTTGTTCTCGCGCAGTAGCTTCTCGATGGCGTAGGCCTGCTGCTCAGCGGCGTTGCGGGTCTCAGCCTCTTCGCGACGCTTCTTGTCCTCGGCGGCGTGAGCTTCGGCTTCCTTGATCATGCGGTCGATGTCCTCCTTGGGCAGGGCGCTACCACCGGAGATGGTCATGGACTGCTCCTTGCCAGTGCCCTTGTCCTTAGCGGACACGTGCACGATGCCGTTGGCGTCGATGTCGAAGGAAACCTCAATCTGGGGCACACCGTGCGGGGCCGGGGCGATACCGGTCAGCTCGAAGGTGCCTAGCGGCTTGTTGTCGCGAGCGAACTCACGCTCACCCTGGTAGACCTGGATCAGCACGGAAGGCTGGTTGTCTTCAGCGGTGGAGAAGATCTCGCTGCGCTGAGCCGGGATGGCGGTGTTGCGCTCGATCAGCTTGGTCATGATGCCACCCTTGGTTTCGATACCCAGGGATAGCGGGGTCACGTCGATCAGTAGCACGTCCTTGCGGTCACCCTGGATAACACCAGCCTGCAGGGCGGCACCAACGGCCACAACCTCGTCGGGGTTAACGCCCTTGTTGGGCTCCTTGCCGCCGGTTAGCTGGCGGACAACGTCGCTGACGGCGGGCATACGGGTGGAGCCACCCACCAGCACCACGTGGTCAATGTCGCTGAGCTTGACGCCGGCGTCCTCAATTACCTTGTGGAACGGCAGCTTGGTGCGCTCTAGCAGGTCAGCGGTCATTTCCTCGAACTGGGCGCGGGTTAGCTTCTCGTCCAGGTGGATCGGAGTGCCGTCGGGGCCCATGGACAGGTACTGCTGGTTGATGGTGGTGCTCATGGCGCTGGACAGTTCCTTCTTGGCCTGTTCAGCGGCGTCACGTAGACGCTGCATGGCGATCTTGTCCTTGGACAGGTCTACACCTGTGTTGGACTTTACGCGGTCGATCAGCCACTTGACGATACGGTCATCCCAGTCGTCACCACCGAGGCGGTTGTCACCGGCGGTGGCGCGCACCTGAATGGTGGAGAAGCCGTCGTCGTCCTTACCAACCTCAAGCAGGGAGACGTCGAAGGTACCGCCACCAAGGTCAAATACCAAGATGAGCTCGTCTTCCTTACCCTTTTCGAGGCCGTAAGCCAGGGCGGCTGCGGTGGGCTCGTTGACGATACGGTCAACCTTGAGGCCGGCAATGGTACCGGCATCCTTGGTGGCCTGACGCTGAGCGTCGTTGAAGTAGGCGGGGACGGTGATAACCGCGTTGGTGACGGGCTCACCCAGGTAAGCCTCGGCGTCGGCCTTTAGCTTGGCCAGGATGAAGGCTGAAATCTGCTGGGCGTTGTAGTCCTTGCCGTCAATGTTCACCTTCCAGTCAGTGCCCATGTGGCGCTTGACGGAGGAGATGGTGCGGTCAACGTTGGTTACAGCCTGACGCTTGGCGATGTTGCCAACCAGAATCTCGGGCTTGGCGTCAGGGCCGGTGGCCTTGGAGAAAGCTACTACTGAAGGGGTGGTACGGCCACCTTCAGCGTTAGGGATGATGGTGGGCTCCCCGCCCTCAAGGACGGAGATAGCGGAGTTGGTGGTTCCTAGGTCAATACCCACAGCGCGTGCCATAGTGTGTGCTCCTCAGTTTGTTCTATCTGTAATGTCTTTACTCAAGTATTCAAGTTGAGCCACTGGCTGTCAACTCTCTTCTTGAGTCCACCTAGCTCAACTTTGCTAGGGGGCGAATCATTCCCACTATTTGATGTGATCTGGCCCACTTTAAACTTTATGTCTTATCCTGAGCTCGTGGGCCCAGCCAAAGACTCCCCCTCACCACCAAACTCACTGTCAGCTGCTTGGCTAGACTCGCGCCGAAAGTTAGGGCGTGGGCACCGCTGGTTTTGGTCTTCACTAACCGCTATTAACTCCGGCCCTAGCTGGCACCGCGCCGCGCGTTGGACTGCCACTGTATGCGTCGGACTACTTGGTTGCGCCCTAGTTTTGGGGCCTTCCCACGCCACTTTGGGCTTGCTCGGGGCCCAGTGCGCCAATGTTGGGCGCGAAGAGCCACTACGCCGACGCACAGTCTCTATGGCAATCAATGGCCTGGTCTCACTGGGTTTCTTTTTCCTGGGTTGGTATGCAGCCCCTTACCCTTGGCTGATTCCCCCCTTAATTACGGCTATGACTTTTACGACCGTGTGGGTGTGGCACGCACTAATGGTGGGCCCTCCAGGGCCTACAAACACGGTGTTTGCCGGGGCCTACGGAACCTATATGGCCTCCACCCATTCAAGCGCACTAGAAACAATTGTTTCGGTTAACTCCCTGGCTTTCCTATTTGCTGCCTTAACCTCGATCGCTTTGATTGCCTGGCACCCCAACTCCCCCGCCCGCGAGGCAATCGCTACCGCCGAGGCCGCCGTCGCCAAATATGAAGCCAGCTTTGACAAGCCCCAATACGAGCGCGGGCCGCAACGCTCAGCCGCCTATAGCGCGGTGAATGAGGCTTGGTACACCCTGCGTAGTGCACGCACAGCCAACGAGCGCCCCCACACTGCCGCTTCACGCCAGCTACATTCGCGCCTGCGTCGCCTGCATAGGCGCCTGGTGCTGGGGCTGCAAAGCGAGTCTTTTCCCGCCCAAAACCAGGCCACTGGCTCGCACTTTTTGCGCACTCCCCTGGGTCGGCCTCGCCCAAGCTACCTGCTACGCCGGGCTTTCCATAAGGGCTCTCGCCCTTGGTTAACGGCGGTGCGGGCGCTGATTGCGGTACTACTGGCCACCACCTCCATGTTTTTTTCGCCAACTGCACACACTTCTTGGGCGGTGCTTAGTGCCCTGATCGTGCTACAAAACGGCACTAGTCGCATGGACATGTCAGTGCGGGCACTGCATCGCATAGTTGGCACCGGCCTGGGGTTGATTAGTGCTTTGGCAATAATGACGCTGGGGCTGGAGCCGTGGACCAAGCTGGTAATTATTTTTATCTGCCTGCTGGGAATGAACCTGACGGCGCAGCGCAACTATGCGGTGGCGGTTTTCTTTATCACCACCTACTCGATGCAGATGCTGCCACCCACTGCCCACTACTCCACTTCACTGCTGTTTGCTGACCGCCTGTTGGAGACTTTGGTGGGGGCAGCTACGGCCTTGGTGGCGATTTGGCTGGTAGGCCGCCATGCCCCGGTTTTGTTGGTGCGGCGCCAATATCGTGCGGTTTTGCGGGCTATTACAGCTGTTCTCGACGACGCCGCTCGCGCCGAGGTGGATACTTTGCCGGCCTCTGCGCACCGACGCAACCTAGCTTTTGAACTGTCTCAGTCCGGTACGGTTTTGGCTGGGGCCAGGGCCGACGACGCCGCTAGCCTAGTGGGTTGGCATGAGTTATCGCGGGAAATTTCCCGGTTTGGTTTTGACGTGTTGGCTTCTGTATGGCGCAAATCTAGCGCTGGCCAGGCCCAACAGGCCCAGCTGGCGGCTGCCCAGGCGGCGCAGAATCTACGTGATTTTGTGCGCGACCTACCCCCGCTTTCAACCACCAATATTGATACTGCCGCGCTAACTAAACGGGTTGGCTTGGCGCGCGCCTTATACCTGGCAGATGCCTAAAAATAGAAAGCAGCAAGCTATACAACTTACTGCTTTCTGATTGCTATGTTATACCAGTATTTTACCGGGCAGGCATTTGTGCCGAAAAATAATGGTTATAGCGGCGTAAGGAGCTAGAAAATTACTTCTCGTCCTTGTGTACGGCGTTCTTAACGCCTTCGATTGCGCCCTCTACAGAGTCCTTGACGTCCTCAACAGCGTCCTTAACCTTGTTAGCGAACTTTTCCGCAGCGCCTTCAGCTTCCGTCTTCTTATCGCCGGTAACCTTACCCACAACTTCCTTGGCTTCAGCCTTGGCCTGGTTGATACTGTCCTTGATCGACATAACTATGCTCCTTTTTAGATGGTAGTTAGCTTTTAAGATAATATTTTTGGAGAAAAATTGTTAGGATTTTCTCCCAAAGAATAATGCGACTATGGCGATAACAATTACTGCACCCAAGATAGAGGGAATTAAAGCCATACCAGCCAGAGTTGGCCCCCAGGTGCCCAACAGTTTTTGACCCACAACAGAGCCTATTAAGCCTGCGACAACGTTGGAGACTATCCCCATCGAGCCGCCTTTTCTAGTAATCGCACCTGCGACAAAACCTATAAAGCCGCCAACAATAATTGACCAGATCAAAATTCCACTCCATCGTATTATTTATGCGGAAGCTTTTGATTTCTCATCAACATCGCAACAAACACAGTCTCGTATCTGGCATCAATCAAGAGAGATTGGCACCCAAAAATGTTGCGCAACGCCCGCATTTGTCAGCATATCAGAGCTTTACCCATACACTCAATCACCTATAAATATCCATCCTGTACGTCATCCTGTATGTTTAGGTAGCCACTTACAGCCAGCGTTTATGTCGTTAGGGCTGTTGGTTTGGGTCTGGGCCGGCCTTAGCAGCAGCGTTAGCAACTAGCTGCCAAGGCCCAAGATTTAGCGGCCTTGATACCCGCACTATCAGGTCTTGACCCTCGATTAGGCATTGCTTGAGGCTAGCTTGATTGTCGCTAGCAACCCTGCCGGCTTGTTGGCAAGGCTGCGCCCCACCGGCAGCTAGTGGATCATTAAGTGCTTGAGCACCAGCCAGGGCGGCCAGGTCAGCCGCGCTTTGAGCTTTAGCGGCGCCACTATAGGCCGCTGCCACCAGGGCGATCACCCCAGAAAGCAGCAGCGCTAAAGCAATTAAAGCCAGTGACAATACCGTGCCCGAGCCCTGCTCCCAGCTGCGGGCTTTACTTTGACAAGGCTGATTCATGGCTTATCCCGAGGGGCACAGGCGGTGGCCCGAATGGTCCAACCCAGCATGTTTAGGATGGGTGGCAGTGGCACACTTGCCTGCACACACTCTCCACTGACACTGATTTGGGCCGCGTCATAAGCCCTAGCCGCTGCCGCATAGGGATCCTCACCGGCCAGCTGCGCTCTAGCCGCCGCATTGGCTGCGCCTACTGCCCGCACCTGCCTGACACCTACAGCAGCCAAGCCCAGCACTAGTGCTAGCACTGCGATAACTACTGGCAAGGTTAAGGCTAGTTCAGCTGTAACCATGCCCTGGCAGCTGCGACTAGCCCTGCCGGCGCAGGCGTGGGCGCAGCCTCGCCTGCGCCCACAGCACGTACCTAAACCCTGGGGAGTGGTGGCGGCGCAAGTATTTAAGGGCTTGCGCCGCCACCTTGGCATAAGCTGTAGGCGGCCGTTTAATCCGCCCAGGCCCATCAGGACACGCTCAGCGCGCTAGATAGTAGCGACTCGATCATTGGGCGTAGCCCACCAGAGCGAATAATCGCCAGTAGCAGCCCCGCAAAGGCTGCGGCTGCCACAGTGCCAATGGCGTACTCGGCTGTGGCCATACCGGCTTCAAGATCTAGGCGCTTATCGCCCTGGGCGTCATCTTCAGGCTTAACGCACTGGGTCTCCGTAGCCTCCTTTACTTCCTTGGCCTCCTTGACTGGCTGGCTGCCAGGCGTTGGAGACGCAGGCGGCTGCTCATGTGCCTGCTCCATGGTTTCCTCCTTTTGCCCTAATTTGGGGCAGTTTTGGCTGGATGGGTGGCCTGGTTGGCCAGCCCGTAAACAGTTTGTGGTGCCTTGTCTAACGCCTGCTTGCACCCTGTGGATAGGGGCTGCAGGAGGAAATTTGTTCCCTACCTGTGCTCAAAAAGGCGTCAGCGATGACGCCGCCAGCAGAGCGCGAGACACCAGAAAACGTACAGCTTAGAAAAGCTCAGGGAACAAGGCGTGGTTGCCGGGGCGCCAGCAGAGGCATCAGCAGCTGGCAGCGTCACTTGTAGGCACAGCGGCAGCTGCAAAGAGAACAGGCGAAAGAGAGCAGACGGGCTGCGGATCAAAAGCCACACCGGCAAGATTCACGCAGATGCGGGGCTTGTGGGCCGGGGCGCCAGCGGCCGAAGGCGCGGCAGTTTTAGCCGTCGCGCCAATCTTGGCCAGCACATCACTCGGTTGGGAGTTTCAGCCAATTAGGCGCCGGCAAGCACGCTGCGGCCCAAATAAACCACGGCCGGCACAATCGCTAACAAAATAAAGGCCGGCAAATGACACAGCCCCAGCGGCAACACCAGCCGTACCGCCAACCGGTTAGCATCCGCGCTAGCCTGGCTTTCACGCTGATCACGCAGAGTTTGCGCCCAAGCTTCAAGCATCGGTAGCGGATTGGCCCCAACTAGCCAGGCCGGCGCTAAACATTGACTAAGTGCCTTATAACCAGCCCGATTTGGCGCAGCCAGGCTCCAAGCTTCATCCCAACTCGCCCCAATTTCCAGCGCCCGCGCCACAAATCCAAAATCCTTGATTTCGCAGGCAAACCCCAACGCCTCCAGACACCTGGGGATACTGGCGCCACTATGCAGCGCCGCGCCACACAGGTCCAGCAGCAAGGCGTCGTCGAACTGGTTAACTTCCTCCTGAGCGCGCCCCACCATACGGGAAGTAACCAGACGCCCCACACACAAAAACCCCAGCCCACCCAAGGCCGTAATGGTTCCCAAGGCGCCGTCGAGCCAAAACTGCCACACCCGCACCCCTAAAAGCGCCCCTAAAGCCACCCCCACCAGCGGCAAAGCAGCCAACATGCGGGCCGTGGCCACCGGCGCCGCCAAAGCCGCATAACGTTGCTGCGCGCCACGCGTGGCCTGCGTGATCATACCGGCCACCTGCCCTAACACCTGCGCCAGGGGCGAGCCCAGGCGCTGAGCCAAACGCTGCCCCGCCAGAGCCGATCTAGCCGCGAGCGCATTGACCCCCGCCTGTTGGCGTCTACTTTGCCCCAGCCACCAGGGGGTTTTTGCCGCAATCAAGCTGTGCAGGTAGAGGCTTTCGCCCGCCTGGTTGAGTTGGCTGGGCGCCCCGGCCTCGGCTAGGGCTTGGCTCCAGGCTTGGGCGGGCATCTGTCCGCCGGTAAGTCGCACCGACACCTGCACTAGCAGCATATTTAGTGCCACTGGCGGTTTACGTTTGGGTAGGGCCGGCAGTTGCATGGGGTGAGGCCGGCGTAGGGGTGCCCACCAGCACCAGGCCACTAGGGCCAGCAAGCTGGCTAGTAAAAGCGGGTGGGTTTGGATTACTGCTGCGATGGCGCTAAACGCTACTGTCAGGGCGGTTTCTAGGGCGCTCGCGGCCAAGGCAAGCAGGGCGTCGATGGCTTTAAAGCTGGCGGCGCATAGTTTGGCTAGTGTTTCTAGTAGCTGCCAGGCCATGGTTAGCTACCTAGGGCCTTATCTAGCGCTGGCCCAAGGCGCCGTCGCAGTAACTCTAGGCCGGCACCTGACCCTAGCTGACCGTCATCAGCCCAGGTCAGGGCATCTTGGCAGATTAGTTCTCCATCTTGGCGCCATAGCACCGCTAGGCTGCGTAGCCGGCGTAGGCCTTGCTGGCGTTCTAGGTGTATTACTGCGTCTAGGGCGCTGGCTGCCTGCAGGTTTAGGGCTTGGGGGGTTAAACCGGCCAGGGCTCCCAGGGCGGCTAGCCTGGCGGGCACATCCACTGCGCTGTTGGCGTGGAGTGTGGCCCAGCCTCCCTCATGGCCGGTGTTGAGGGCGGTGAGTACATCGGCTACTTCACTGCCGCGACATTCCCCCAAAATGAGCCTGTCTGGCCGCATTCTTAAGGCGATTCGCACCAGTTCACTCATATTCACCCCGCCGGCGCCCTCCACATTGGGGCGGCGCTCTTGCAGGTAAACCACGTGTGGGTGGTTGATGCGCAGCTCGCGGCTTTCTTCAATGCACAGCAGCCGCTGTTGGGGCTCAACTAGGGCCACTAGGGTGGCTAGCAGAGTGGTTTTGCCGGTTCCGGTAGCTCCGCTGATCAGGCAGTTTGCCCGTTTTTTGACCAGTAGTTCCAGCACTTTTTGCATCTGCAAGTTAAACATGCCCGCCTGACGCAGCTGCTCAATGGTGAAGGCTTTGGAGCGGAAGGCGCGCAGGGAAATCAGGGTGCCACAGGCGCTGACTGGTTCGAGCACTGCGTGTAGTCGACTGCCGTCGCCCAAGGTGCCGTCCACTACTGGGCTGGCTTGGTCTAGGCGTTTAGCGCAGCTGGCGGCCAGGCGCACCGCTAAAGCGCGGGTGTCTGCCTCGCTCCAGCCTAGTGGTAGTGGGGCGCGTAGTAGCCCTTTTCCTCTATCTACCCACAGTTGGCAGCCGTTAAGCAGCACGTCAGTGACGACGTCGTCGTCTAGGTAACGCTGTAAGGGGCCAGCCCCAGCGATGTCCTCATAAACCCCAATGGCCATGTCCGCCATGGTTTGGGTGTCTGCCACTGGGCTAGTGGCCATGGCTTGGGCCCAGCCTTGGCCACTGGCAATGGCGCGCCGTAGCCGCCCACCCCAGTTTTCCCAGCCGGGGGCGTTTTCGTGGGGAAGGTATCGGCCAGGCAGGCTGCCTTGGGGAGGCTTTGGGGTGGGGCTGTTCTTGCTCGGAGGGTTCCCCCGGCAGGGGTTTTCGCTGAAAACGTCGACGTTAGTCATTTTTCCCCTTTTGCGCCCAAAAGTTAGGGTTGAGCGCCCAGTTAGCGAGGCGCGCCCCCACTTTTTTCTCTGCCCGCTTTAGCCGCAGCGGGTCTAAACCCAGCTGTAGACGCTGGGTTAACTCACGCCGATTAGGCAGGGCACACACTACCGGGGCACCTACCAGTCGGGCTATTTCTTGGCTGGTTAGGTCTGCTCCTTGCTCTCGTAGGGCTAGGGCGCCTAAGCCTGGGCGTACTTCTTGCAGCCAGCCGCGTGCAGCTAGGGCCGCGCGGCGGGTCAGGTCACTTACCAGCAGCACGCGCACAGCTTCGAGCTCATCCCAGGGCAGGTGCGCCAGTTGCAGCACCGGCAGATCCACTACTGTTAACTGACAGCTGGTGCGTAGGGCGTAGATAGCTTGACTCATTTGCAGCCAGTTTTTAGGCCCGCCTTGGCCGCCACTGCCAGCTAGTACCTTCACGCCGTGATATTTCCCCAGCCCACGTACTAGTCTTTGGGGCCATAGTGGCGACTGATTTTTAGGCAGCTGCCCCCAGCTGGCGCCCTGGCAGTAGCCGCTCCCCAGGTATAGATCCAGGCCACCGTAGGGGTTGGCGTCCACCAGGGCCGCACTCACTGAGGCCTGTGGGGCCGGCGCCCCGAAGCCTGGCCCATCCGGCTGTGCCCCTTGACCCTGGAGCCGGGCTAGCGCTAGCGCCGGGCCGCTACGGATTAGCTCTCTCCCAGCCCACGCCAGTAGCGCGGCGCTATAGGTGGCCCCAATACCGCCCACCGCCCCACACACAAACACCACCTGGCCAAGCTGGCTAGCCTGTTTACTTAGCAGCAGTCGGTATAGCCGCTCCACCTGCATGGGTAGGTTCAGTTCTACTAGCTCGACGCCGTCGGCACGCCCCTCCAACTGGTCCAGTAAGCCCCGGGCATGGGACGCTAAACCCGGCTGGCACACTCCCAGGCAGCTTTCTAGACAGTTTTGGCTAAGGTAAGCGAACTGGCCGGCCATATGCAGCGCATCAACCCCATTAACCCCGCCGCTACCCTGGCCCGCAGCTTGCATGGGTACCTGGATGAAAGCATCCACGCCGGCTATTTGCAGGTGGCAGCGCAGCTGCTCTAAATACTCAAGGGAACCAAACCCCAACACCAAAGGGCCTACACTACGGCCAGCGCCGGGCCTGGACTGATAAGCACTTGTTGTATCAACACCGCCACCAGCGCCGCTGTCACCAATGTCAGGCGCTCTAGAGGCCGGCGCGCTTAACTCGACACTTAAAACCATGCGCAACACCATGCCCCCAGCCAGCCCCAGGGCGCCGCCAGGCTGTGAATAAAAAGCATGGAGTCAAAAAGTTATCCACCTGTGGATCAACTCGGGAAATTTTCAGCTTGCGCTTTTACACTTCATAACACAACTCCTGGAACTCCCTAATGCCGAGGTAACCGCGTGTTTAAAACCCAATTGCGCCTGAAGCAGCCCAGCTCGCGCCGCGCAGGCAGCCCCAACACTGCCCCCAAAACCGCCACCCGCTGGCTACGCCCAGCCCTGGCCACACTAACCACCCTGATGCTAGGCACCGCCGCCCTAGCCCCCACCAGCCCCGCACAGGCTGGAGTTTTCAGCAAAGACCCCAACGGCGACGTCGCCCGCCCCTTCTACTACAACTCCGCTACCCTAGACGGCACCCCGGGCAAGCTACTGCGCCAAGAAGCCGCCGTCAGTGGCATCAACACCCTGGGGATCAGCAAAATTGGGCCCTACAAAGCCCAACGCATCCTCTACTCATCCAAAAACCGCACCGGTAAAGACATTGCCGTCAGCGGCATCGTGATTGAGCCCAAACGCGCCTGGAGCGGTAAAGGCCAGCGCCCCATCATCGCCTACGCCCCGGGCACGCAGGGCATCAGCGACGACTGCGCCCCCTCCTGGAACATCGCCAACTCTATCGGCGACTATGAGCAGCTGTTCTTCAAATCCTTCCTGGCAAAAGGCTACGCCGTAGTAGTCACTGACTACGAAGGTCTAGGCACCCCCGGCGCCCACACCTACATGGACCGCGTCTCCCAAGGCCACGCCGTGCTGGACTCAGCCCGCGCCGCCACCCAGCTAAAAGGCTGGGACCTGGGCAAAAACAACCCCATCGTGATTAATGGTTACTCCCAAGGTGGCGCGGCCGCAGCCAGCGCCGCCGAACTAGCCGGCACCTACGCCCCCGAACTGAACATCAAGGGTGCAGCCGCAGGCGCGGTTCCGGCTAACCTCAGCGCCCTACCCGCCAAACTCGACGGCGGCAAATCGGCCCTGTTCGAGCTCTACGCCCTCAAAGGTCTAACCACCAGCTACGGCGTCAGCCTGCCGCTATCGCCCCACGGCCAGAAGGTAATGCAGCGCGCCACCAACACCTGCGTCATGGGGGGCAGCTTCTACAGCGGCACCCGTCTATCCCAGCTGACCAGCGACGCCACCAACGTGGACCAGCTCATGGCGCAAGAGCCCTACCGCACCATGCTGGCCGAGCAGCGCATCGGTAACCTAAAGCCCACCATGCCCGTACTGCTCACCCACGGGCGCGGCGACGACGTCATCGACTACCAGGTGGGCTCCACCCTGGCCAGCGACTGGTGCGCTCGCGGTGCGCGGGTGACTTTCACCCCCAACGACGCCAAGTCGCACACTGCCGGCGCCAGCGAGCACCTCAAGCAGTCGCTGGTGTTCACTATGCTGGTTTTGGATGGGCTCAGCCCCAACTCTTGCTCGGCCCGCTAATCTCCGGGCCCGGCGCATTAGTCCCAGGCCTGACCCTAAACCAGCCCGCTAACGCGAAGGCCCAGCCCACTAAACCGGCTCACTAATGCGAGGGGTCTGCCCACTAAGCATCCGAGCCCTTTAGCCCGCCAGTTGGTGCTCGTTCAGTTACGACGACGCCGCTGGCGGGCTTTTGTTTGGCCGGCGAAGCGTTTTAAGCCAGTTAGCGCTGCGTAGTGCCGGCCTGGACGGCGCGTGAGAGCTCACTGCCTTGACGCATCCCCTCCAGCAGCGCCTCAGCCTGCCAAATAATCCAGGCCACCACGCCCTCCAAACTGGCACTGGCATAAGCCTGGGCGGCTTCAGCGTAGGCTCCAGGTACGCGTCCCGCATAGTAGTCGCTGACACTTACCCCGGTGGGGTCTAGCCCGTCGCGCACGCTCAAATGCCGCACCAGCAGCCTCCCCAGCGCCCCATTAGCTAAAGCGAAGGGGCGCACCGTAAGCATTTCGGCGTGCACCAGCGCCAGCCGCACCAGTGCCGGCAGGTTCGGGGTGTCAACTAAAGCCACGATCTGCTCTAGGCGCTCACGCAGCTCCTGGCCCCCCAGGTTCGGTCCCGGCCCACCTTCAAGCAGGCCCCTACCTTCAAGCAGCTGCCCGTCTGCAAACGTTGTCTTTACGTTTTCAACCAGCCCTGCGCTTTCACGTGGGCAGCCCACCACCGCCTCACTGATTAACCCCCCAACAGCTAGCGGCCCCGCAACGTCACGATGCAAAGTTGCCATAAGCTGCGCCGTCGCCGGCACCACTGGACGAGTACGCCCCACCAAATCAGGCATATAGCCCACCAGGCGACTGTGAGCTCGCCACAAGCCGGTGGCCGCATCCCAAGCAGGGTCTTTACTGGAAGCATGCGCCCCCGCCCCCTCAAGCCCAGCGGCAATTTGTTCACGCAAAGCCTGGGCGCTAACCACCGCCCCCTCAATGGCCGCGCCACTAACCGCCCCGCGCACACTAGCCTCCGCGCGGGCCTCACGCCAACGTTTACGCAGCGCCTCCTGCCAGCGCAACTGGGCCGAGGCCTCATATAAAGCCTCACTTGCAGCCGCTACACGTTCTTCACGGGCCAGTGCCAAACAGGCGTCAATAAGGGCATTAGTGCTCACAAATCAAAGCCTACGCGCTAGGCTCTAAGTGTGAGTACCGAGGCCACCCACCCCACTACGCAGCAAGTTGCCGACTCAGCCCCTCATGGCAGGCGCAGGAGTCACATAATCGCGAGCATTTTTGGCTTAGCGCAAGGGGCGTGGGTGATGGCCCTAGCCGCCTTCGTAGTCAAATACCAGGGCCCTAACTTTGGCTTCAGCTACCAAGCTGAGCAGTACCTGCTGGCCTTGCCGTTGGCGGTAGCGGCTTTTGTGGTTTGCCGCTGGGTTGAGCGCTACTATGCCCGCAACTCCTCGCTGGGGGCAGTGGTTGCCGGGGTGTTTTTGCTAGGTGGCGCCTTGGTGCTGCTGTGGCTGCAAAAGTACTTCACCCTGGGGCTGACCTCATTTGTTTGCGCCATGGTGCTATTTGGTGGGGCCATGGGCATGCGCCGTGCTCGCCGTGCTGGACGGCGTGAGGCGGTTTACGCCCAGCAAATGGCCAAGCTGGACCAGCAGCCCGGCCAGGTGCCGCTGCCGCCGCCTTCGCGTAAATCTGACCACATGCTTTCGCTGGTAATCACCCCTTTGCTGACGGTTTTTGCGCTGGTAGCTACCGGTTTTAGTTCCGGGGTGGTTGCTGGCGCGGATGTTTTCGCCGCCAACGCCCACACTTTCAGCCACGGCAAGGTGCTGTTTGCGCTGGTAGCCGGGGCACTGTTGCTGCTGAGTGTGGGGGCATTAACCGGCACCTCCACCGCCGGGGCAGCCGCCACCTCTGGCACCATTTTGGCTTTCTACCTGGTGCTATGGGTGGGAGTGTGGTTGGGCATCAAACACCCGCTGTTTAGCGATCCTAGTAAATACGTCGTGATTGACCCGGTGGTGTGGATTTTCTTGGCGGCAGTTATGTCACCGCTGGCACGCGGCTCACACTGGGCCCGCCAGGCCGGGCGCACCCAAATGGCTACGCAGTTAGCTATGGAAACTAATAAAGCAGCTGCTTAACCCATTAATCCAGACCTAAATATTTTAGGAAAAACATTATTTTAGACACATATTCAGGCAATTCGCACGGTTTTACGGCGTGCCTGGTAGTTAACGCAAAAAATAAGGGATACCTTTGCTTGCGCTATAGCTTTTGCCCAAGGAGACGCTGTGAGTACTAATCGGCCCAACGCAAGCATCTGGGACGACGACGAAGGCGAGGCCCAGCTGCGCCCTACGATGCGTAATAATGCGCATCTTTTCGATGACGAACCTGCAGTTTCTTCACTTTTAGCTGCTAGCGCCGCCAGCGCCGCCGCTGCGGTAGCCGGTTACACTGCCAGTTCTGCCGCTGAGGCCCTCGCGGCCTCGGCTTTGAGTGCCCCCAGCGCCTACTCGGTTGGCAGTGCCTCCTCTGCTTTTAGTGCTCGCTCTGCCGGTAGCGCCCACTCTGCGGTCAGTGCCTCTAGTGCCGCTGTACCTTCGGCTGCTTCTGCGGCTGCGCCTGAGGCCGCTAACATTGCGGCTTCTGCACCCACCCCGGATTCAGCTGGTTCAGCCCCGTTAAGTGCGCATTCTGGCGCTACTCCCGACGCCGCCCCTAGCACTGCTTATGCCCAGTCCGGTGCCCCTAGCGCTGCTTCTGCCCCGGCTATGCCGCCCAGCCAGGCCCCTAAGTCAGCCCCCAGCGCGCCGGTTAACGGCCCGGTTTTGGGCACCACCCCTTCGGTACACGTGCCCGCTAGCTCTTTGGCTAACAATGGTGTGCCCGCCATGCTGGCTAACACCCCGCCAGCTACTGGCCGCCGCTACACCAACGCTGAGAACGCACACACTTCTGGCACTTTTGACTCTGCTGCCCGCCGCGCTACCGCCACCACGGCTGCCACCAGCGCCACTGCGGCTACCGGCGCTAGTGCACTAACTGCGGCCAGCGCTGCTGCCGCCTCGGTGACTGCCCAGTCTCCCGCTAGTGCCGCCTCGGCTAACATCCCTGAGTTGGCCAATGTCGCCAAGCCGGCTGTTTCTAGCGCCGCCAGCTCTGACGCTGCTGGCTCTGCTGACAGCGCTTCTGGCGCCCAGAACGTTGCCAACTCCGCCACCGGCCCGGCCTCCGCCACCTCTGCTGGCACTACTAACCCGCAGGCGGGCGCGGTTAACCCGCAGGCGGGCGCGGTGCGTCGTCGTAGCCTGTTTACTGCCGTCCCTCAGCCTGTGCCGGTTGATGAGGACAGCGACGACGAAACCATCCAGGTGCCGGTGGTGCGTGAGGATCTGATCCCGGATTCTTTCTCTGCTGCCAGTGCCTTCTCGGCTAGTGCAGCTTCTGCCAGCGCCGCCTCGGCTGCTGAGATCGCCTCTGCCGCAGAAACTAGCTCTGCTGCGGAAACTAGCTCTGCCTCAGAAACCGTTTCGGCTGCGGAAACCAGCTCTAGCGTGAGCGCCGCTAGCGCCCCCTCTAGCCTAGAGCACAGCTCCACTGCGCCCTCCCCGGCTTCTGTCGCCTCTGCCCAGGAAAGCGCCACCCAGGCCAACCAGGCAGACCAGGAGACTGTAGACAGCGTCCAGGAGCCAAATGACGCGCATGAAGTTGAGGCCGCTGCTATCCCGCTGCCTACCGACTTTGATGCTCCCTCTGCTATCAGCATTCCTACCCCGCCGCACACGGTGAGCTCGGCTTTATCGGCAGAGTCCACTTTCTCTATTGATTCTGCGGTTTCTGCTGCCTCTGCCGCCTCTAGCGTGGGCATTACCCTACCGTCTCCGGCTACCCCAGCCCCAGCCGTGCCAGTCACCCCGGCGCCAGCTGTCCCGGTCACCCCGGCTGCCGGCGCCACGGACACAGCCAGCAACGAGCTCAGCGAACCCACCCCGGCCGCAGATGCACCCGAGCCGCCGGCTCCCCCGGCCCCTGAGCAGCCTGAAGCCACTAGCGTCGAGGCTGACTTTACCGACGATGAGGTGGTGGCCAGTGATCACACTGAAACCACCATTATGGACGCCGCCGACATGGAGCTGGAGGAGGTTGTTAAGCCGGTAGTTACCAGCACCTCCCCGGTAGGGGTTGAGCGCCTAGACCACCTGGCCACGGCTGACTCTGCGGACCTGGCTCCGGTGGCCCCCAGCCCCTCTAGCGCGATCTTCGCCTCCACCCGCACCGCTGCTTTCAGCGATTCGGCTAACCAGTCCGATGCGGGCAATGAGGTTGACGACGACGTACTGTTAGCTGGCTCCACAGTGGTTGGTAAGCCCGCCTCGCGCGCTGCCGCCCACTGGGGTGGCACTCTACTGGCGCTAGTACTGTTCCCGATCGCCTGGTTCTTGATGCACACCGCTGCTAACGCCCTCACCGGAGCTTTGGCTGATGGCTGGCCTAAGGTCTTCTCTACTGCCGGCGTCATTGAGCTGGGCATGGCGGTGGTGCTGCTGATCGTGGTGATGGCGACGGCGACCCGCTCTTCTCTGGGTACCTTCGTCACCGGTATTACTACCTTGCTGATTGGTTTGCCCTTTGTGGTGGTGCCTTCGATTACCAAGCAGTACCTGGGTGATTTCCTGGCCAATATGGCTTTGCAGTCCCGCTTTGGCCGGATCTTATCTGAAGCCGTTCTTAACGACGGCGTCAGCGGCCGCCTGGTGATCATTGGCTTGTTCCTGATCATGCTGGGCGTGGTTTCGCACTCTACTCGCCGTGCTGGACGCCGCGAGCGCCTAGTGATGGATCGCGCCAACACCAAAAAGTAGCCTTTAGCTAAGAAGCAGCCTGTTAACTAGCACCAAAACCTGTTAGCGGGCAGCGTTGGCCCCCGGACTTAAGGTCCGGGGGCCAGTTACGTTTTGTGCATGTTAGCGCGTTAGCGCCGTCTGAGGGACACCTGATTAACGGCCAGCGGGCCGGCTAAAGGCCGGCCCAGGGCGCCACCGCGTAGCAAGCGCTAGCGCGCTAGCGGGTAACCATGTGGTGGTGCTGTGTAGCACCAAAAATAGCCTCGTTGTCGTACTCGAAGTTGGCGGGGGTGATGGGTTTACCGGCAGCCATTTCGGCGCGCATATGGGCCACTACCGCATCCAGAGTGCCAAACTTAGCGGCCACTAGGCGCTGACGCTGGTAGCCCACCCCGTTGCGACTGATGTCGTCCAAGATGGCCAGGTCATCTAGGCAGCCCAGGTCTGCAGCGGCAGGCTCTAGTTCTTTAAGCAGTAGCGGCAGGGTGTCGGTAATGAGCGCCTCGTCGCCGTGGATGTTTTCGATCAAAATCGCTTCCATGCCGTAGCGGGCGGCGCGCCACTTGTTTTCGTCCAGGAACCAGGGCGAAATGGTTTCTAGGGTTTCACCCTTGTCTAGGCGTCGTGAGGCGGTTTCTACCAGGGCATGTACCAGGGCGGCAATGGCGCGAACCTCGGTTAAGTTAGTGGCGGCGTCGGCCACGCGCACCTCAATTGTGCCCAGGCGCGGCGATGGGCGGATATCCCAGCGGATCTCATCGAAGTGGTCGATCACGCCGGTTTTGAGCATGTCGTCGGTGTAGTGTTCCAGGTCTTGCCAGCGCTCAAATAGGCGCGGCACGCCCGCTGTGGGCAGCTGCTGGAACACCATGGCGCGGTTGTCACAGTAAGCGGTGTCTACACCCGCCCAGAACGGGGAAGAAGCGCTGAGGATCTGCATATGCGGCAGTTTGGTGGCCAGGTAGTTCAAGATCGGCATGACCTTGGCGCGGTCCTCAATACCCACATGCACGTGGGTGCCAAATAGCAGCATTTGCCGGCCCCAGAACTGGGTGCGGTTAACTAGCTCGGCGTAGCGGCCTGAGTCTGACACGCGCTGGAAAATCGGGTCAGCAAAGGGGTGTGAACCGGCGCTAGCCAGGTCGATGCGCAGCGGTTCTAGCACCGGGCGTAGCAGCTCTATGCCTTCTTGTAGATCGGCGGCGCAGGCGGCCACGGAGAACTGTTTGCGCGAAACTAGCTCCACCGTGTTGCGTAGCATCTCCCCATGCACCAGCGGGGTGTCGGGATGGGCGCGGTGGAGCTGGTCAATTACCCAGTCACCACATTGGCGTAGGTTTTCGTCGTCGCAGTCAATTAGCTGAAGCTCCCACTCCACGCCAATGCTGCTACGGTCCGACTTGGCAAAGTCGATGGCCATTTTTTCTCCTTTACGACGCCGCCCCCTGCTTTAGGGCTTAACCGACGCCGTTTGTTTTGGGCCAGGCCAGCTTAGGCGCAGTATGTGCTTAGGCGGTGCGCTGGTAGCGCTCAACAAAGCGGGTAATTAGCTGGTTAGCGCTAAGTACATCAGCGCTGTCGCAACGCGCTATGACGGCGGCCTTCTGGTCGGCAGGGTAGTAGGTGTCCCCGTAGGTGTTGATGCGGATATGCATACCTTTACGGGTGATTTCGGGGTGGAACTGGGTGCCGTAAACGTTTTTACCCCAGCGCAGCATTTGCACGTGGCAAAAGTCCCCGGTGGCGAGAATTGAGGCCCCCTTGGGCAGTAGCCCAACAGCTTGCGAGTGGCCGGTGTAGGAGTAGAAAACTGGGCCTGCGTGGGCGGTAAGCGGGTCGCGGTGACCGTCGTCGGTAAGGCTGATACGGGGGGCCTGTAGGTCCTCCCCGAAGCCGTCTACCAGTTTGCCACCACTAGCTAGGCTCAGCGCCTGCAAGCCAAAGCAGATACCCAGGGTGGGGAAGTCTTGGTCGATCAGGCGCTTAGCTAGCGCGCGTACGCGCCGCTCCACGCGCTGATGCTCGGGGGATTTGTCCTCGCCGTGGAAGCCGAAGGGAGAACCCGTAATGATTACCCCGCTGTAGTCGCGTTGCAGGTTTAGGGTTTCCGGCTCACATGCATCGGTATCTAGCAGATCCATGATCTCTAGATCCTCATCACCTAGGCGCCCGTACATTCGCAGCGTGTTTAACTCATCAGTGGCAATGTCTCCGGTGGGACGGCAAACAGCCACAAGGAATGGTAAACGCGCGGTTGCGGGTGCCGATTCAGTGTGCATACATTGCACGCTACCAGTAACCATCAGCAACGCACACTATGACAATGGTTAAAAACAAAACGCCCCAGGAGCTTTACTCCTGAGACGCAGTTTATGAGTCGGGGTGACAGGATTTGAACCTGCGGCCTCTTCGTCCCGAACGAAGCGCGCTACCAAGCTGCGCCACACCCCGTGGTGCCTGCCTATCATAGCGTGTTTAGCAACCTTAAAGCCAATCGCAACCCAAACTTGGGGTGTGTAGCGCGTTACAAACAGCTATTTAGCGGGCGGTTAGGGCCGGCTTAGCGGGCCGTGAGGGTCAGTAGGGTAGCTTCGGGGCGGCAGGCGGTGCGTACCGGCGTGAAGGGGCTGGTACCCAAACCTGCCGAGACGTGCAGGTAGGCCTGGCCATCCTCGCTAGCTGGGGCAGTGCCCTTGTGGATGGCTTTGAAGCTGGCAGGCCAGGTGCTTAGGCCGCTGGCCTGGGCTGGGGGTAGGTCACAGTTGGACACTAGGGCCCCATAGCCGGGTAGGCACAGCTGGCCACCATGGGTGTGTCCAGCCAAAATTAGCTGGGCGCCGTCGACCACCATCTGGTCTAGCACGCGCTGGTAGGGGGCGTGGGTTACGCCAATTTTCACGACGGCGTCGCTAGTGCCCCCCGCAGTACTCTCTCCCGCAGCTACAGGCTCCGGGAAGGCGTCGTCGTCGGCGTGAGCGTCAGCCACACCCACTAGCTCGATGAGCTGGCCGGCCGTTTCCACCATATCGCGACAGTTATCCAGGTCTTTCCAACCGCCAGCTAGCTGCATGTCACGTACTTCCTCCCAGGGCAGTACGGGCAGGTCAGTAACCGGATCATCATTGCTACGCGGATCGCGGCGCAGGTAGCGGGTGGGTGAACGGAAAACCGTGCCGTGACGGTCGTGATCACCCAGCACAAAGGCGCCGGGGAAGGCCAGCAGCGGCTCCAGGGCCTCACCTAGGGCGCTTACGCCACCCAGGGTGGATAGGTTGTCGCCGGTGTTAATAACCAGGTCTGGCTCAATATCCGCCAGGGCCCGCACCCACGCCACCCGGGCTTTGGTAGCGCCAGTTAAGTGCAAATCAGCAATATGCAGCAGCTTGATGGGCGCCGAGCCGGGGGCGAGTACGGGCACCTCAATGCGACGCAGCACCGGCCAGCGAGCCTCGATTAGGCTCCATCCTAGGGTTGCCGCCCCCACGCCGCCGATAGTGCCGACGGCGCAGGCTAGCTGTTTAAGCGCACTCATTGGCCGTTCCCGCTGTTGCGACGGTCCTGAGGGGTGCCGGTGTAGTTGTCGGAGCTCAAACCATTGCTGGTGGTGTTGCCCCCCTGGGAGTTGTTGTAGTTGCCGTTATTGCCGGTACCGTTGTTGTTAGTACCGCCATTGTTATTGCCGTTGTTGTTATTGTTGTTGTTATTGTTGTTGCCGGTGTTGCCCTGGGGGGTAGCCCCAGTGTTGCCGACGGCGCTGTTGCCACCCAGGCTTACCTGGTTGAACTGCTGAACTTCAGTGCCCGAAAGAGCCGAGTTCATGTAGTCGCGCCACAGCGGGGCAGGCAGGTCAGAACCGTACATGGTGGAGTAGTAGCGGCCACCAATAACCTGGCCGTCCATGTGGAAGTTACCCTCAGAGTGGCCTACCCACACGGCGGTGGACAGCTGCGGCACAAAGCCCACGAACCAGGCGTTATCCATCTTTTCGGTAGTACCGGTCTTACCTGCGCTAGGCCGGTTAAGGGCAGCCGCTGCGCCAGTACCGTTCCCCTTCATTACATAAGTCAGGGTCAATGCCACCTGATCTGCGTGAGTGGGGTCCATAACCTGACGGCAGGCAGTTGAGGGGACCTTGATCTCAGTGCCGTCATCCTTGGTTACCTTGGTGATGGCGGTGGGCGGGCAGTAGGTGCCGTGAGCCGCGAAGGTGGCGTAAACATTGGCCATGGTGATCGGAGCTACGTTCATGGTGCCCAGCACCATGGAGGGGTTGTGGTCGATTTCCCCGCCATCAACCGTGGTTATACCCAGATCCTTAGCCATAGCGGTGACCGCGCACAGGTCCATACGGCTAAGCATGTATACGTAGCTAACGTTTACCGACAGGGCAGTAGCGTTAATAACCGTGTGGTTAACGTTTTCTGAAGCATTAGCGTTATCCACGTTCCAGTTTTCAATGGCGAAACCCGGGTCACAGCTGGCGTGGAAGTCACCGGTGGTGAATACGTGGCTAGCACCGCCTAGCACCGTGTAGCCAGACATGCCCCGTTGGTACCACTGGGCCAAAACAATCGGCTTGAAGGATGAACCAGGCTGGAAACCACCAGTGTTAGAGCCGCCATGCTTAGAGTCGGCCGCGTAGGACAGCTTAGTGGCGGTGGGGTCATCATTACTGGGCTCACCATAGTTGGTGTTTTGCACCATGGCGATAATCTTGCCGGTGCCCGGCTCGATAGACACCAGTGCGCCCTTAACGTTGGACTCGTCCCCAGTGGGCAGCCAGTTAGCCATGGTGTCGTAAGCGGCCTGCTGCTTGGCCATGTCCAAGGTGGTGGTGATCTGCAGACCACCGCGTAGCAGCAGCTGACGGCGGGTAGCCTCATCCTTACCGTAGGCGTCGTTGGTGAGGATTTCACGCACCACGTATTCACAGAAGTAGGCGGCACTCTTGGTTACGCCGCCAGAGCCTGAACCACAGCCGCCGACGGCGTTGGTTACCTTCAGCATGGAGTCGATGCTCTGACTGGTGGCTTCCTTGTACTGCTCCTGAGTGATGAACTTTTCCTCAAGCATCTTCTTGAGCACCCAGTCACGGCGGGTCTTAGCCGCATCAGGGTTGGTGATGGGGTCGTAGCGGGTAGGCCAGTTGGTCATACCGGCCAGCAGTGCAGATTCACCTACGCTCAGACTGTCGGCACCGTGAGAGAAGTAGTGGCGGCTGGCAGCCTCAATACCGTAGGTAGAAGGGCCGAAGGCCGCAATGTTGAGGTAGCCCTCTAGGATCTGCGCCTTGGTGTAGCGCTTTTCCAGTGTCAAAGCGTATTTAGCTTCACGTAGTTTACGGGCCGGGGTGGCAGCGCGGGCAGCCTCCACCGCCTCGGGGTCACTAGCCTGCAAACCCGCCTCAATAAGCACGTTTTTAACGTATTGCTGAGTCAAGGTAGAGGCACCCTGGGTGGAACCTCCGGCTGCGTTGGTAGCTACCGCACGCAACATACCCGACAGGTCTACACCCTTGTGCTTGTAGAAACGCTTATCCTCAACGGACACGATAGCGTTTTGGGCGTTCTTGGAAATCTTGGCTAGCGGCACAACAATGCGGTTTTCCGCGTAGAACTGAGCGATAGTTTGCCCAGCAGAGCCCTTTAGATAGGAGATCTGGGAGGGCTGAAGCACGTTGAAGTCGCTAGGTAGCTCGTCAAACAGCTGCACTGAGGCATCTGTAAGAACCGAAGCAGCCCCTACAAAGGGCAGCGCGAAACCGGCAGCGAACACGCCGCCACCAACGGCCAACATAAAGAATGAGAGCAATGCGGCAAGTAGCTCCCGGGGAGAGGAGAGGGAGACTCTCGAGCTAGCAGACTTCGACATAGTCCCTAGCCTACGTCATAACGCAAGCAATGAGACAGAGCGGCTTGGTAACACTTCTGGATACGCAGGCCGAAATTTTTGTTAGGACCAATACCTGGTTTCACTCTATTTTTGTGCCAATTTGGAAAATTTTGAAATAACGTGCAGCGAGAATTTGAATCCACGGACAAACAGGCGTAGAGTCTGGGGGTGAGCTGAGTAACAAAGAAGTGCTCGCCTGGACAAATGAAAGTAGTTCCAAAATGAATAATGAAATTCATTCCTGGACCCAATTGGCAGCGTGTGCCGGCACAGACACCACCCTGCTGTTTGGAAAGGGGGCCGAGCAGCGGGAAGCGCGCGAATTGTGCTACTCCTGCCCGGTGCGTTTGCAGTGCCTGGCCGAAGCCCTCAATGGCGACTCTAGCTTTGGAGTTTGGGGCGGCTTAACTGAACGCGAACGTCGCGCCTTGATCCGCAATATGCCCCACATCACTGACTGGACTGCCTGGCTTTCCAGCGACGACGCCCTGGCTCAGGAGATCCGCCAACTACGCAAGCCTGCCCGCACCTCCCTACTACGGCGCAAGCCCAGCCTGAGCGAGGCTACCTCTCACGCCGCCACCACGCGCGCCGCAGCCTAAGATCAGACCACTTCAAAGCACCCCCAACCCCACCCTTTTCACCCAGCTAACAGGTAGGGTGTAATCATGACTACTTGGGAATACGCAACCGTACCGCTAATCACGCACGCAACTAAGCAAATCTTGGATCAGTGGGGTGCCGATGGTTGGGAACTAGTCCAAATCGTTCCCGGCCCGGCAGGTACCGAAAACCTAATCGCCTACCTCAAGCGCCCTACTAACGCCAACTAACACTAGCGCCCACCTGAAGCACTAGTGCTACCACATAAATCAGTGCCCGGCCGTTTAATACGACCGGGCACTAAAACTTGTGAGCGCTATTTATACGCGTTTATCAGCGAGCGCGGCGCTTGAGGCGCTCGACGTCGATAAGGGTTACAGCGCGCCCCTCCAGGCGGATCCAGCCACGGGAAACGAACTCGGCCAGAGACTTGTTAATGGTCTCGCGCGAAGCTCCAACTAGCTGAGCTAGCTCTTCCTGGGTTAGGTCGTGGGGGACATGGATGCCGTCTTCAGTGGGTGCACCAAAGCGCTCAGCCAGGTCCAGCAGGGCCTTGGCTACACGCCCAGGAACATCGGAGAAGACTAGGTCAGCTAGGGCGATGTTGGTGCGACGCAGACGCACCGCGAGGGCGCGCAGCATATCCTTGGCCAGCGTGGGGTGAGAGTCAATGAAACCCATTAGCTGGTTGTGCTCTAGAGCCAGCAACTCAGTGGTGGCCACAGCGGTAGCAGTGGTAGAGCGCGGGCCCGGGTCAAATAGAGTTAGCTCGCCGACTACTTCGCCGGGACCTAGGACCGCTAGTAGGTTCTCACGGCCATCAACAGAGGTGTGACCTAGCTTCACCTTACCGGTGAGCAGGATGTATAGGCGGTCGCCGGAGTCACCTTCATTGAATAGAACCTCACCACGGCGCAGAGTTGTCTGCGACATCATGCCACGTAGCTCTTCTCGCTCCTCAGGCGACATACGCTCAAAGAGTGGGATGCGCGCAATGATGCTGTCTTCCATATTGCGTCTCCTCGTTTGGGGATCAGGTAGCCGTCAAAGGGCTGATTATTGACTAATTTACCACACCTGTGACGTGATCCACTAGAGATTTTGGGCATTTATACTCATTTTTGCCAAAGTTGAGGGTGATAGCGTTTGCGCAGATCAGTGCTATTTTCACTGAAGTTGACCAAATTTTCGTGACAGTTTGACATGAAGTTGTCAGACCTATAGTCCGTTAGCGCTATATTCACGTCAGCTACCCTAAACCGTACTTTAAGTACCGTTTTTGGAGCTTATTTACACTGCCCACCCTCAGCTAATTTTCAGGCTTCCTCGGGTTTAAGACACCAAGCATTTACCTGGTGAAATTGTAATGACTAGCCCCCCTCAACCTGCCCTAATCGGCTACCCTGGAAGGGTGCCTCAGGTTGAAACAAAAGCAAACTACCGCGCCCGCATGGCTCAGCGCCAAAGCGTCATTATCGGTACCTGTCTAGTTCTAATGGTTATTGCTACGGCCTTCGGTTTGGTCGTAGGCACTGGGCTAGTCAAAGTACCAGACCCTGGCTTCCAAGCCGTCCCCACCCCCACGCTAGTTAAACGCATCCCGGTATGCCCTGCCGCCCAAGCGGTTACTGGCGAAATCACTGACATTAGCGTCAATATCTACAACGGCACCAAGAAGGCCGGTTTGGCAGGTAGCGCCGAAACTAATCTGAAAGACACTGGTTTAACTGTGCTTAGCACCGGTGACTGGGCCGAGGGTGCCTATGACGGCAATGTGCTGCTCACCGCCGGACCAGCGGGTATCACCAATGCTTACACCGTGGCCCAGGTATTTAGCGGCACGGTAGTGGTCCAGCAGGACCCGCGCGCCTCTTCTTCTGACACCACTGTTAACGTAGTTTTGGGCGCCCAGTACAACCACGGCATCAAGTCTGCTGCGGAAATGGCTGCCATTAAGTCTGGCTCCCCCATCACCGCTCCTGCCGGTTGTTCTCAGCCCACTGCAGCCGCATCTGAGGGCAAGAAGTGACCTTTTGCTTGCGCTCGTATTCACCTTTTTACAGCTAGGAATTGTTAGCGCATTAACCTACTTCAAGCTGGCCCCCTGGGCTCGCGCTTATATAAAGGCTGTGGGTGACGCCCCCGGCGAAGCTTGTAAAGACCCACTGTTAGTGGCCGCTTTAACCAATCGAGGCATGGCGGTTAGCGTGCTACTAGGTGGTGCACTTTTGGTGGGGGTGCTGTCACTACCTCAGGCGCTAACTGGCACGGCTGCGACGCGGTCACTATCCCTGTCCGTGCCGGTACTAGGCGCCCTGATCCCTGCCGCCCTGGTGGACTGGCGCGTGCAACACCTACCCACCCGCCTGCTTTCGGTTGCCGGCGCAGTACTACTTTTTGGGATGACTTTAGCCTGGCTAGGCCCGCAAGTAGCGCCTGCTAGTATCGACGACGTCGCCACTCCCCTACGCGCTGGCGACTTACTGCGGGCTTTAGGCGGGGGCGCCCTGGTGTATATCGCTCTGGCCGTATTGAGTTTGCTGCCGCAGCTGTGGGGGCGGGCTCCAGGTATTGGCATGGGTGACGCGAATTTGTATGTGGTGCTAGGGCCGCTACTGGCTTTGCACGGCTGGAGTACCCTGCTAATGGGCTTGTATTTGGGTTTTTTCTTTGGTGGTCTGGTGGCGCTGACTTTGCTACTTAGCGGCAGGTTGAAACTTAAGGGACGCATCGCTTTTGGGCCTTGGTTGATGGCGGGGGCCGCAGCGGCCCTGGCGCTGAGTGTGTCCTAACTACTACTGCCACAGCATTAGCTTGCGGCGAAATTAGGTCTAGACTGGTGGTCTGGCAGCGCTCGGACGACGACGCTCGAACGCGCCAGACGCACGGGCTCTGCCGCATGGACCCCTTTTTTCCATTGCGACAGGAGACAGTAAATGTCTAAGGCAGGTTTTTGGACCCTGCACGGTGACGGCCGCTCGGTAAAGCCGGGAGACGTCGTCGCCCCCCACGAACGTCTAACCTGGCCGCGCACCATCGGGATTGGTGTGCAGCACGTGGTAGCTATGTTCGGCGCTACCTTCCTGGTGCCGCTGCTCACCGGATTCTCCCCTACTACTACTTTGTTCTTCTCCGGCCTGGGTACCTTGCTGTTCCTAGGAATTACTGCCGGACGTTTGCCTTCCTATCTAGGTAGTTCTTTTGCCCTGATTGCCCCTATTGGCGCAGTCACTGGCTACAACGCTTCTAATGGCGGTTTGATTGACCCACACAAGGCCTCCCTAGCTCAGGGAGGCATTATTGCGGTGGGTCTAACCCTGGCGGTTATTGGTCTGCTGGTGCACTTTGTGGGTGCCGGCTGGATCGACAAGCTGATGCCTCCGGTGGTTACCGGTGCGATTGTGTCCCTGATCGGTTTCAACCTGGCCCCTTCGGCTTGGAACAACGTTAAACAGGCTCCTATCACCGCCACCGTCACCATTGTGTCTATTTTGCTGATCACGGTGCTGTTTAAGGGCATCATTGGGCGCCTGTCCATTTTGATTGGTGTACTGATTGGTTACGCCACCGCCGTGGCCCTGGGTGAAGTGGACTTCTCCGCTATCGACAAGGCCGCCGTCGTGGGTCTACCCACCTTTCAGGCTCCCAGCTTCGACATTAAGTACCTGGGTGTGTTTGTGCCCGTGGTGCTGGTGCTGGTGGCTGAGAACGTGGGTCACGTTAAGTCCGTATCCGCTATGACCGGCGAAAACCTGGACAACATCACCGGCCGCGCTCTGTTTGCCGACGGCGTTTCCACCATGCTCGCTGGTAGCGGTGGCGGTTCTGGTACCACCACTTACGCCGAGAACATCGGTGTTATGGCTGCTACCCGCGTCTACTCCAGCGCCGCCTATGTGGTGGCCGGTGTTTCTGCCCTGGCGCTGAGCCTGCTACCTAAGTTCGGCGCGGTTATCGCTACCATCCCCGCCGGTGTGCTGGGCGGCGCCGCCACGGTCCTGTACGGCATGATCGGTATGCTGGGTGTGCGTATTTGGGTGCAGAACAAGGTTGACTTCTCTGACCCGGTAAACCTCAACACTGCAGCTGTGGCGATGGTTGTGGCTATCGCTGACTACACCTGGGTAGTGGGCGATATGTCCTTCTCCGGTATCGCCCTGGGCTCCTTCGGCGCCATCATCATCTACCACCTGATGCGCGCTATCTCGAAGCTGCGTGGCACCAACCTGGAAAGCCCCTCCCCCGCCTCAGCACCTGCCGGCGTGGAACTGGAAGGCCCGGCCTACTCCAAGCGCCACAAGCAGGCTCCTAAGGCTGACGAGCAGGAGTAACTGACCGTCACCTAATAGCACTAGGGTCACTTATGTTTCACGTGAAACATAAGTGACCCTACATTTATCTGGGATACCTAAACTACTGTGGCCGGCTAGGCCTACCTTGCGTGCCGGCATACCCACCTTGTGTGCCGGCACGCCGCTTTGAGCTGTCAGCACGCCTAGCTTCGAGGGCTGGCAGATCTACCTTGATAGTTGACGGCTGAGTTAATGTTGCGCCCTGCAGCCCAGCTGGGCACACTTAAGACATGAGCGTATCCGGCGTATTTGCACACCAGCCCCCCAATAGTAATGCCGGCGCTAATCAAATCAGCCACCCGGGCCAGATTGTTCCAGATGATTTTGTGTTTCCAGGTACACAAGAGGTAAATCCTCGCGAGGTATTTGCTTTTGCGGGCTACAACGCTCCGCGACAAAAAACTCCAGCAATCTGCTTCATCGCCCTGGCATCACTACTACTATCCCCAATTCCCGGGGTAGTTCTCATAACCATGGCTTTGGGGATTTTTGCGATCGTCGAATCTAAGCGGGCTGGCTATCGCGGCTGGGTAATCTCCTGGATCTCCACTATTATTTCCTGCCTGGTTTTTGCCATTTACCTCCTGGTAAGTCTATAAGTAGCGCCACTTTGCAAGCCAGTGGGCGGCACAGCTAACCCGCCAGCGCACGCTAGCCACATAAGCTCCAAGCGCCGTCGTCTAACGCAAACGGCGCCGTCGAGGGCCCCCGGGGACACTGTCGAAAAACGCAACCAGCAGGCCTTATAGATCCCCACGCTTTTGCAGGCGCTGCAAGGACAGGTAACCCAGCGGGATCGGGATCCAGAAGGTAACCAGACGGTAAACCAGCACTGCAGACACAGCCACACCGCTAGGCACCCCGGCAGTAACCAGACCACCGGTGAGAGCCAATTCCACCGGCCCCAAACCACCAGGCGAAGGCACCACAGAACCAACCGTGTTAGAAGCCAGGTAAGTAATCGCCAGCACCGCGAAAGGCAGCGAATAGCCAAAGGCCCACAGCGACGCCCCGAAAGACAAAATGTAGGCCAGCGACAAAATCACGGTACCTAACACGCCCACACCCATGCGAGTGGGGTTGGAAGCCAACCACACCAGACGCGGCCACACCTGCTTAACAGTGGGCTCAATATGCACCCAAATCCAGTTGCGCAGCTGCGGCACCGCCAAAGCTGCCGCAGCCACCAAAATCGCCACCACTACCGCAACCAGCACCCAGCCAGAAGGCAGCGACAAGCCCGAAGAAGTACCGGTGGTAGCCGCCAAAATACCCAGCAGCACCACAGTCACCACAAACTGGGAAACCTGCACCAACGCCACGGTGGCCACACCCACCGCCGTCGGCACCCCCTTACGGTTAAGGAAACGCAAATTCATGGCCGCCCCACCCACACCAGCCGGGGCTACCAGCGCCACCACAGAAGACGCAAAATGCACCTCGGTAGCCCGAATCAAGCCCAGCTTGTTGGGGGTGAAAGCCACCAGCGTCATACCGGCGCCCACATAGGTGGCCAGCGAGAACACCAGGGCCGCCAAGAACCACCAGAAATTAGCTTGCTCAACCGCCGCAGAAATCTGGGTGAAGTTCATCTGCCCCAGCACCGTCCACAGCGCCACCACACCCACAATCGCCATGAAAATAGTGCGTGCAGAGAAACGGTTAATCTTGGCAGGTTCAGCCTGGGCCGTGGGCACCAGCGCCACCAGTGCGTCACGCAGCTCCTGCAAAATCTTGCCACGTCGCCCCATGGCGGCGCGGGTAGAGCGTGGCAGCACCACCTTTTGCAGCATCGGCGCGATAGAAGCCACCTGATCGCGGTCTAGCACCCGCGAGGCGGAGGCAATGGCCCGCTCCACCCCCACATTTAGGGCCACCAGGGCCAGGGTTTGGGCTAGGTCCATGCGGCGTGAAAGCTCAGAGGAAGCCAGCTCGCCGTCATCCCAGTCGGTTAGCCAAATGTGGTCACTGGCGTCCACCAGCACGCTTTGGTCGCTGATGGCGCGGTGGGCCAGACCAACCGTGTGAGCGCGACGCAGCTGGGTCCACAAATCCAGCAAGGTCTCGTCAGAGATTTGGTCGCCTAGCTGGCCAAATGCGCGCGGGGAGGCAATATGCTCAGTGACCAGCAGCATTGATTCTTCTGCCTCGGCTACGCCCAGAATTTGCGGAGAGCGCACGGCCCGACTGCGCGCCATCTGGTTCATCATCACCGTGTTTTCTGCGCCGGCTCGTACCGAATAGTTTTTCGCTGGGGCCAGGCCACGCGTGCGTAGGGTGTCCCAGGCGGTGGATAGGAAGCCCACCACGTGCGTGTCAGTGTCCATTACGCTCAGGTCATAGCGTTTGCCATCTTTATCCCACACGGCGTAGATACGGTGAATGTCTTCGCTTTGGGATTGCCACAGTTCTTCGGCTAGCTCCAGCTCGTGGGCGCAGTTATAGTCAGGTAAGGGGGTAAGTTTTTCGTTGTCTCCTGCGGGAGCCAGGGCTTGGGGAGTTTCAGCTTCGACGACGGCGCCGTCGTCTTGGGTGGAAACGATCGGGTTTTCACGTACTTTCTCGGTGTAACCAAGCTGGGAGTCGGTACGTACCTGCCAGGCTTGCAAGGGGGCTTGACACGGGTTTAGACGCACCACCTTGACAGCGTCCACACCGCAGCGGCGCAGGCCACGCGCCAGAGCCACCCCAGTGGCGTTTTCGCTGGCCACACCCATAATGTAAAGCACTAAGTAGCTGGCGATAAGACCCAACAGCACTGAAGCCACCGCTGCCAGCAGGGTAATAGCTGAGCGCAGCACCGAAACACCCACCACAATTCCCAGCAGCCACCAGGAAGTTTTTACCAGCTTGGATTGGTGTTTACCGGAAGCCAAAATAACTGCAGCCAAGGCAGCATAGGTGGGTGAGAGAATCTCGTAGGTGTTTAGGTTGCGGTAGGAGATCATGCCGTTGTGCACCTGGTTAAACACCGGCAGCTGCAACAGGTATGTGAACAGTGCAGACAGCAGATAAGCACTGATTAGGGCGATCAGGGCTTGGCCTGAGCGCCACCAGTCCTTATGCAGCAAAGCGCGCCCCATCAACGCTAGGGGCAGAGCTAAAGTGACGATACCTTCAAAGGCTTGCAGCGGGAACACCAGCACCCGGCGCAGCAGCTGGGAAAAGACGGTCTGTACGTCATAAATGACAGCGGTGGTGGTTGCCTGGGCGAACACAGCCAGTAGAAAAACCGTTACTAGACCTAGCGCGCAGACACCGGCAAATAGTAGGTCGCGGGTGCGGTGTTCGCGCCGCTCTAGGGTGTCAACCAAGATTAGGGTGCTGGTTTCCACCAAAGTTGGCTGCGCTTCCGCCTGGGAGGTGGTGCCTACTCGGGGAAAACCAACTGGGCGGGCCGAGTTGGCGGCCTCAGCTGGGGCGCTGGGTTTTTCGACGGCGGTAGCTACCCGGCTATCCGGGGTGGCGGCAGGGCTACCGGCCGCAGATTGATCTGGCGCTTGGGTCATGGGGCTAGTCTATGAAACTGGGCCTTATATCCCCACATATCCCCCGCTAAATAGCGAAGCTCATTAGGGATATTTTATTTTGTCCGCTGCACCTTCCAAGACACTATCTAGTGTGCATAACAAAGCGCGCACCCGGGCTAGCAGCCCAAAGTGCGCGCTTTAATTCGAAGTAGCCAGACTATTCTATGTCACTTCATAGTGTCAGATCACTTCACGCGGCGCAGTCGCAGCGAGTTAGACACTACGATCACGCTACTCATAGCCATAGTGGCCCCGGCGATCATGGGGTTGAGCAAACCCGCCATGGCCAGCGGAATTGCGGCCACGTTATAGGCGAAAGCCCAGAACAGGTTCTGCTTAATGATGCGCAGCGTAGCGCGCGAAACCTTGATAGCAGCCACAACTGCCTCCAGGTCGGCGCGCACCAGCGTGATGTCAGCGGCCTCAATGGCCACATCTGAACCGGTACCCATGGCCATGCCCAAACCGGCAGCGCCCGCCTGGGCTAGAGCGGCGGCGTCGTTAACACCGTCACCCACCATGGCCACATTAGCCCCCTCACCTTGCAGGCGAGCCACCACGTCGCGTTTATCCTCGGGCAGCACCTGGGCGATTACGTCATCAATACCCACCTGGGCGGCGATGAACTTGGCGGCGCGCTCATTGTCACCGGTGAGCAGGATGGGACGCAGCCCCATAGCTTTGAGCTCACTGATGGCTTTGGCGGTGGTGGGTTTGGGCTCGTCGCGCACAGCTAGGGCGGCACGCAGGCGCAATGATTTTGGATCCGACCCTGAGGCCACTAGCACCACGGTGGCGCCGGTGTCTTCCAGGACGCGTACCTGGGCTTCAGCCTGCTCAAGGCTTACACCCTGCTGGCTCAGCCAGGTGGCTTTACCGACGACGGCGTAAGTGGCCTGGCCCGCTGCGTGGGCTACCGTGGCGCTCACCCCACGACCAGCATGGTTAGTGAACTCGCTGATCTGGGGCGCCTGGACGCCGTCTAGTTGTGTGCCCGCCACAATAGCGCGGGCTACTGGGTGTTCAGAGGGAATCTCTAGCGCCTGGGCCAGGGCCAAGGTTTGCAGCTGGGCGGGGCTTAGGGCGACGCCCTCCCCCAAGTCCACAACCGTGGCGCCGTCGCTAGCAGCACCGGCCTGAGCACCAGCGCCGCCAGCATCACTTGCACCGGCGACGTCGTCGAAAAATACCGCCTGAGCCAGGTGCATTACCCCCGTGGTGACCGTACCGGTCTTATCCAGCACCACCGTGTCAATGCGGCGGGTAGATTCAAGCACCTCCGGGCCACGAATAACCACACCCAACTGGGCGGCGCGGCCAGTACCCACCAGCAGGGCGGTAGGCGTAGCCAAACCCAAGGCGCAGGGGCAGGCAATTACCAGCACCGCCACTGCCGCTGTAATCGCGGCCTGGGCGTTGTGGCCGGTAGCCAGCCAACCTAGGAAAGTTAAAGCAGCCAGAGCTAAAACCGTGGGCACAAACACCGAGCTGACCCGGTCGGCCAGGCGCTGCACCGGCGCCTTTGCAGCCTGGGCGGCAGTAACCACCTGGGCAATACGCGAAAGTGTGGTGCCCGCACCCACCCGGGTAGCGCGCACAACCAACGTGCCCGAAGTATTCACGGTGGCGCCGGTAACCTCGTCACCTGCACTTACATCCACCGGCAAAGATTCACCGGTGAGCAAGGAAGCATCAATGGCGCTGTGACCCTCAACCACCACGCCGTCGGTGGCAATTTTTTCGCCCGGACGCACCCGGAAACGATCGCCCACCTGCAGGCGGTCAATCGGAATTTCCGTAACCGAGCCGTCAGCGTTAACCCGCGCAGCAGTTTTGGCGCCCAGCTGCAAAAGCTTACGCAGCGAGTCACCCGAGCGGTGACGCACCCGCGCCTCCGCCAAACGCCCCGTGAGCAGGAAAGTCACGATCCAGGCGGCAGACTCAAAATACATGTGGGCATGCTCGCTTTGGGCGCGCGGAATGAACTCCATGCTCATGCGCATACCCAGCATGCCGGCGCCCCCAAAAATCAGCGCCCACAGGCTCCACAAGGTGGCGGTAATAACCCCCAGGGAAACCAGGGTGTCCATGGTGGTGGAGCCGTGGCGCAGGTTAGTGAAAGCAGCCTTGTGGAAAGGCCAAGCACACCAAGTCACCACCGGCAGGGCCAGTGCGGCCACAACCCACTGCCAGCCATAGAACTGGGCGGCACTGACCATGGAGATCACCATCAGTGGCACTGATAGCGTGGCCGCCACGATCAGGCGACGGCGCAGGTCAGCGGCGTGGGCCAGGTGGCGGGCTTCCTGCTTGCGCATAGCCTCGACGGCGCCGTCCTCCACCTTAGTCACGGTGGCGCTGTAACCAGCTTTTTCCACCACGGCCACCAGCTGCTGCGGGTCTACCGGGGCGCTTAGCTCAACGTGGGCTGATTCGGTAGCCAGGTTAACTGAGGCGTTAACGCCGGCCACTTTGTTCAGTTTTTTCTCCACGCGCGCCACGCAGGAGGCACACGTCATCCCACCCACGCTCAAATCTACGCTGCCATGATTGGCGCTAGTTGAGGTGGTTTCTTGGATATCAGTCATTATTTAAGGCTCCGCCTCACTCGTCGCGTTCGATGGCTTCCAGGGTGTAGTTGCCGGCTTCGTCGACGGCGTCGGCCAGGGCCTGGTCGTCTAGGTGCACGTCAGAAACCACCATTACGTCAGAGACGCCACCCTTGTTCAGGATTACTGAAACGTTCTTGACGCCCTCAACCTCTTCTAGCTCTTCACTCACGTGACGCACGCAGTTAGAGCAGGTCAGGCCTGAAACCTTGAGGACGGTGGTGCGGTCGATGTTTTCAGCCATTTTCTTCTCCTAAATGTGTTACCTACCCAGCCACAACGCAGCTGGCAGCTATGAATATGGGCTAGCCGGCCTGTAGACAGCTTTAAAACTGTCCCCCAAGCACGACTAGCCCAACCGGGATATGCCCCGAATTATTCCTAGTTAATCCTCTAGGTGGCGCACCAAACTTTCAGCCAAGCCCACGTAGGTGCCCGGGGTTAGCGCCAGCAGGCGAGCTTCGACGTCGGCAGGCATACCCAACCCAGCAATAAAGTCACGCATAGCCTGGCCGGTAACCCGCTTGCCACGGGTCAGTTCCTTTAGGCGCTCGTAGGGGTCAGCCATGCCGGTGGCGCCAGCGACGGCGGCCGCGCGCATAGCCTGCTGCACCGGCTCACCTAGCACCTCCCAGGTGGCATCTAAGTCTTCAGCCAGGCGGCGCTCATCCACATCCAGGCCGCCCAGGCCCCCGCGCACATTAGAGATAGCCAGCAGCGAGTGACCCAGGGCCACGCCCACATTACGCTGGGTGGTGGAGTCGGTCAGGTCGCGCTGTAGGCGGCTGGTTACCAGGGTGGCCGCTAGGGAATCTAGTAGCGCACAGGAAATCTCAAAGTTGGCTTCACCGTTTTCAAAACGAATCGGGTTGACCTTGTGCGGCATGGTGGAGGAGCCAGTGGAGCCCTGGGCGCTTAGACGCTGGTGGAAGTAGCCCAAAGAAATGTAGGTCCACACGTCGGTGGCCAGGTTGTGGGCAATACGGTTGTAGCGGGCCACGTCGCTGTACAGCTCAGCCTGCCAGTCGTGGGATTCAATCTGGGTGGTTAGCGGGTTCCAGATCAGGCCCAGGTGCTCCACGAAACCGCGCGAAACAGCCTCCCAGTCAGCTCCCGGCACGGAAACCACGTGAGCACCGTAAGTGCCGGTGGCGCCGTTGATCTTACCCAGGTATTCGGTGCCCTCAATGCGGCGCAGCTGGCGGCCCAGGCGCCAAGCCAATACGGCCAGTTCCTTACCAAAAGTGGAGGGGGTGGCCGGCTGACCGTGGGTGCGGCACAGCATGGGCACAGCCTTGTACTGGCGAGCCATTTCGCTGAGGTCATCCACCAGACCCTGGGCGGCCGGCAGCCACACCTGCTTGATAGCTGAGCGGATGGTTAGGGCGTAGGCCAGGTTGTTGATGTCTTCACTGGTGCAGAAAATGTGCACAATCTCGTGCACCTGGGGCAGCACCGTGTCTTGGCCCAGCACCTGGGGGGCAGCATCTAGGCGACGCTTGAGCAGGTACTCCACAGCTTTCACGTCGTGGCGGGTGACTGCCTCAATTTCAGCCAGTTCATCAATTTCGGCGCGGCCAAAGCTGGAAACAATACCGCGCAGGTACGCCTTCTCAGCGGCAGAGAACTTGGGGGCGCCCGGCAAAACCTCGTTATCAGTGAGGTAAATCAGCCATTCAACTTCCACATGCACGCGAGCGCGGTTCAAAGCAGCTTCAGACAGGTGGTCTACCAGCGGCGAGGCGGCGGCGCGGTAGCGTCCGTCCAACACCCCCAGAGCCAGTGGCGGGTTTACCTCAGCTAGATTTACACGAGATAGGGGCAGGTCAGCAGTCTCAGCACAACTCATGCGCTAATTGTCTCAGCTGACCTGCCCCAACACCAGAGGCCCGGTTTAACGTGGTTTTAGGCCACTTTTTCGCCGGGCTGGCGGCTTAGGCGCACGCGCCGTCGGTTTTAGTGACGGCGCAGGTAGTCACGTAGTTTGCCAGAGCGCAGCGCCCCACCGGCGGCCACTAGACCCCCGGCTACCAGCATTAGGCCTCCGGCCACACCGGTAACCGCCAGCGAGCCGTGGTGCGAGGCGCCACCGTTACCGGCGAAAGCTACCTTCCCGGAGCCCTTTGAGGAGGGTAGCGGTGAGGGTTTTAGTGCCGCCCTGCCGGTAGGCATGGGGCTGGCACTGGGCACGGCACTAGCCGTAGGTGCGGCGGTGGGGCTGGGTGCAACGGTCGGTGCGGTGGTCGGCGTGGCAGTGGGCGACGCCGTCGGGGCCGGGGTGGGGCTTTGCGTGGGCTGCGGGGTGGGAGCGGCCGGCAGCATCCGGCGCTTACCTAGGTTCTGGTCGAAGCGAGTTACCGGGTAGGTGACCTGACTGTCGCCCTGGGTGTAGGTCAGCGTCAGCGTGGCATCCAGGTAGCCCTGCTTAGCTTCCTGCTCGCTTACCACATAGCCGCTGGTTGAGCACCACATGGTCGTGCCGGGCGCAATGTCGCCGCTGCAAGATTCAATTTCGGTGCCCTTGGGGCCCTTGGCGCTATCGATGTGCAGGGTATTACTGGTGTTGTTGACGATGCTCCAGTGGAAGGGCAGCTTTTCGCCAGCCTGGTAGGGGTTGGCCACGATGTCGCGGGTGTAGTCGCTGCGCTCGCCGGCCACGGTCAGTGCGATCAGTTCAGGGGTGGTGAGTTTGAGCTCCACTGAGCCGCGCAGGGTGTACTGGCCTGCCTCCAAGGTGGCATCCACATTGTAGGTGTCAGCCACAATGTCCTTGGTGGCGGTGACCTTGACGTTTACGGTGGCAGACTCCCCCGGCTTTAGTGCCGGGGTGGCTACCAGCTCGCTGCTGACGTTTTCAGGCAGGCCGGTTAGGCGCATGGAGCCAGCCGGCAGGGCGACGTCGTCGTCATTGCGGATAGTGACGCTTACGCTGGTACTTTCCCCGGCCCCCAAGCTGACGCTAGCGGGAGCGAAGTTGGCGCAGAACGGCTTTAGCCACTCGCGCCCGAAGGTGCCTACGCGGATTTCCTTGTCGGTTTTGGTTTCATAGGCGACGGCGAAAGTGCCGTCTTTCAGGGCAGTCACCGAGGAGTAGGCGTGCGGGCCGTAGTGGTAGACGCGGCTAACGGGCCAGGTGGCGCCGTTGTCGCAGGAGTAGCGCACGTTACCGGTGATGCGGTTGATCCACTGGCCTTTACGGTCAACATCTATCTGCCAGTTGTAGGGGCTGTTGTTGGCGTTGGTGAACAGCAGCTCCTTGGCGGCCTTGCCGCTGGTGGCCTGGGGGTTCATGCGGGTGATGCCGGCGTTTACTTCCGGGTCTACCAGGGCAGTATCAAGGTACTGGTTCTTCCAGTTGACGCCGCCGTCGTCAGAAATAGCGACCAGGCGCCCCACCCCGTCACCCCAGTTGCGTGAGTTGAGCATGAGGCGGCCGTCGCTTAACTCAACCACCTTGTTTTCGTTGAAGCTGTTGCCGATCCGGTTACCGGCGTGCCAGGTGGCGCCGTGGTCGTCAGAGTAAACCGAGTAGGCGTAACCGTTGTGGGCTGAGTCAGTGCCGATGTATTGCTGCACCAGGCGCCCAGCGTATTTGCCGTGCTTAACTTGAATGCCGTTACCGGAGGTGGCAAAGGTGCCGGTGATGCCCTTGGGTTTAACCACATTAGTGATTAGGCGGTGGGTCCAGGTTTTGCCGTTGTCGGTGGAGGTGGAAACCTCGGCGCTCATAACGTTGCGGTCGGCGTCGTCGTCAGAGTCAACAGACTGGAAGAAACCCGCATCCTTAGAGTAGACATGGAAGTTGAACAAAATATTCTTTTCCGCGTCATACACATATGAGGGATCCGAGTAGCCCTGCTTTTGGGCGCCAGGAACGCCTGCGTGGATGACGGTTTGTTCACCCCAAGTACGCCCACCATCGGTGGAGCGGCGCTGCAAAATGGAGTTGGGGTTGGGGGCGTCCCTCAGGCTGGGGCGCCCGTCATAGGAAACTACTAGATCACCGTTGTTTAGCTGCACGATTGAGGGGATGCGGTAAACCGGGAATTTACCGTCATCGCCATTGGCAACTGCTTGCGAGGTGAAATCCTGGCCAGACTCGGTGGCAGTTACGCCAGGGGTTAAAACTACACCGGTAAACGATAGGGTCAGTGCAGCCAGTGCGGCTGCGGTTTTAGCGTGGACACCCTTTGGGGACACGGGAACTCCTTCATTGGCGCTCAGGGGAGCTAGTGCGGGTCTGCGCACTTCGCTGTTGTGATTGTAAGCTTAACTGCGCGAAATTGTTACATAATGTGATTTTTTTGTTAGCTTTTGCGTCACTTTCGCTCTTGTGCGGCGCTGAGGGTGGCTTTTTTCTTGGGGCGACGGCGCCGTCGTCGTCGTCAAAAGCCAAGCCGGCGCCGTCGTCATCATGGCCATAAAGCGAGGCAGCGCCGTCGAGCCCAAACCACACCAAAGCACGCACAACCCACCCTTAGCTGAGCGCGTGCGCCACACCAAAAGCGCACAAGCTTGTTAGGCCTAAAAGCAGCTTGGCAAAATATAGGTGTGGCTGTAGCTATACCTTCTTCTGCGCGAGTGCTGCTTGAGCACTTGCCACCTAAGGTGGCCACCCGCATCAGTGAGACTGTGGCTATCGCCAACCTAATTCGCCTAATTGCGCGTTTGGAGGCGGCGCGGGCCACCGTCCTACTAACGCTGACTTTTTTACTGGCCATAACCCTGGGCATTAACAACCACTCACTTTTACCCTTCCGGGTTGGGCCATTTTGCTCCCTAGCGTTATGCCTGATCAGCGCCTATTGGGGTGGAAAAATCATCACCCAACACACGCGCGTAGCCTATGACAACGGCACTGACGCCCTGGTGCGCACCGACGCCCTAACCCCCACCGCCTCAGCTGCGGCCGCCCAAACCGCCATGGAAATTTCGCAAATGCTGATTTCTGGGGTGCTGTTTGTGGGTGTAATGCTCGGTACGCTGCCCCATATGCAATTTCAAAAAGCCAGTTGGCTGGCTGTGGGCGTGGTGGTGATGGGTTCACTGACTTCATCGCTTTCGCTGTTGTGGGCGGTGATTTGGCCGCATGCGCCGCGCCTCTGGATGCGGGTACTTAACGCTATTATCGGCACCTGGATTTGCGTGATGTGGTGGTCTGGGCCGCTAGCTGAGCTTATGCATCATGAACCCGACATGCTGCTGGGATGGCTTAACCAATACAGTTTCTTTTCTGATGATCCCACCTGGCCAGTCGTGATTTACGGCTTTATGGCTGAGGGTATCTCCTATGTGGCCCTATATATGCTGCGTAAAAGTGCCGCCTGGAATAACCCTTCGGCAGCCCTGCGCCAAGCCATGGAGATCACCGGGCCGCGCTGGGCCGGGCCGGGGGCTGTGGCCCTAACCCAGGAGGCGCAGCTATGGCCACAGCTGACCGTGGCGCAAACCTTTGAAACCCTTGATGGCCTGCGTGGTTTCACTGAGCCGCCACCCCACCGTGAGCAGATGCTGCAAGCATGTAAAACTCTTTTGCCCCCTCCCGATAAATTTATTGACGAGTGCACCTTTAGCGAGCGTGAACTGGTGTTATTGGTGTGGGCACTGAGCCAGGAGGCGGATCTGATTTTGATTCACCGCCATGAGAGCTATCAGCTTTTGCCACGTTCTATGCAGATTGTGTGCCGACAACTGGTTAAGCAGCGTATGGCTGAAGGGGTACTTTTTGACTTCTCCCCCGCCTACGACGACGACCTGCTGAGGCTAATCCGCTCGGGCCAGTAGCCTGCTCGGGCCAGTAATTCACTCAGCCCCTAACATCGCACCTACAGACACTGCCGCAACCCCACTGCCGCAACCATGCTCACTCTGCACGAATTGCCTTTATAGGCCCACTCTACGAGTTCTAATTACGAATTAATGCACCTGTGGGGAACTTTTTTACCCCCACAGCTTTATCCACACCCCTAAAGCGCGGCCTTGACTTGGCGCTTTAGCGTTTAGTCATGAATAACTTGCATTACGTTAGGCAGCTGGTCCTGAACGCTAAAAGCCAGGTGCCCACCATCCCCAGCCAGTGGCGTGGTAGCGCGGCGCAGGCCGCTGGCCAGTCTTTAGCGCAGCTGAGCGCCGCCATAAACGTACTGATCGGCGCCGTCGACAATGACATTCAGGCGCTAAACACCCCCAGCTAGGCCTAGCCATGGGCGATATTGTCTACGTTTCTGGGCCCGATAAAAATCTGCATGTAGATCCGCAGGTACTAATGAGGCTTAAACGGCAGGTTATGAAAGTTCACTCATTGCTGGAACAAGCCAACAATGCCTATAAGGTAGCTCGCGCAGAGCCCATTCCCAGGGCACTAGAGCTACCTCCTATGCCGCTACAGCCCTCGCCGTTATTTCCTCAGCCCTCACCCAAGCGGCTGCCCCCTGAGATGGACGCAGCTACAACCAAGGCTTTAAGAACCTGCATCAGTCAGTGTGAAACTAACGCTGACGCCCTACAAGTGGGCTATAACCTCTACACCGATGCCGAAGTTAAAGCCCAGGCATCGTGGAAATTAGAGGGGCTTAAACGCGCCAATCCTGTCTCTATGGCTAAGCATAAGAGGAACAATTTTCTAAGTGAGGGTGCGGTACGTGCCGAGCTACGCAAATACGGCCTAGATAACCCTCAAACTCTGCAGAAAAAGCTTAAAGCGTTAGGAATAGATATTGATTTAGAGGACGCTAAAGCTATTTATCAGATAGTGATATTGCTGGTTCGTAGTGGCTATGGGGGCTGGTTAATTAGTGAAGTACCTGCTCTAATTACTATTTATAAAGCTAGTCCCAGTCTTGGTGTATTTCTGCAGGCAGCTATGGTTTATGCCGGTGCGTTTCTGGGGCCTGAAGCTAAGCTCTGCCTATCCGGAGTAAAAGCACAGCTCACCTATGGTCTTGCAGGTGGTAATAAGATTTATTGGCGCGGTAAATGGGTTGAGCCAAGAGAACTTAGCGATGTTGAGGCAACCAACTACTACTTGGCTTATCTAGCTGGCGGGAAAAAGAATTACCGACTCACCCTGATCAGCGACGGCCTACACATGGACATGCCTTCCCCCGTTATGGGGCCACTCAGTTTCTCTTTTAAATCTGCTGTGGGCGCTGAGCTAGCTGCCGCCGTGTTGGCAGGTATAGCAAAAACTACTGCCGGGGTAGGCCAGGCCAGTCAGGTCAAATTCAAGCCGTTAACCAGTAAATATGACGGCTCGGTGGCCGACACTATTAATTACTGCGATCACATAAATTCTTCTGATCCGCAAACTGGAGCTTTTTCTATCATTAAAACCACCTATTCTGATGGAACCTGCTCCTACCAGGTGATTTTGCCGGGCACACAACAGTGGACTGCAGGCAAGTCGAACCCTCAGGATCTACTAACTAACTTGCAGGCTAATGCCGGTGCCAGTGACGACTACTCGCAGCTGGTGGTTGCCGCCATGACTAAGGCCGGTATTAAAAGCACTGATCCGGTATGCATTTATGGCCACTCCCAGGGTGGGATTGTGGCCACGAACCTAACCGCTAATGCGCAGGTGCGGGCACGTTTCAATATTGTGGCTACAGCTACCGCCGGTAGCCCTACCGGCAACAGCGTAATTCCGTCAGGTACACAGTATTTGAGCATGGAAAACGCCGACGACGTTGTGCCCAGCCTGGATGGCAAAGCGCCGGTTAGTGCCACTAACCGCACCAATGTGGTCACTGTTCACCAAGGCAATGACCAGCATGATCAGCGCGTCTATGCGCGTTCAGCTAAGCAGTTACCTAATGAGCCAGGCGCGCAAACCTTTAATCGGGCTTGGAACCAGGATGCGGGTAAAACTGTGGTTTCGCGCGAACAGGCCACTTTCCAAATTAAACGCACCCCGGTAGCAGAGCTTGCCCCCAGGCCTTCACCGCAGCCAGCGCCCACCCCACGCCAGGCGGCGCCAAGCCAGCCACAAGCAACTCCACGTCAGGCGGCCAGCCAACCAGGGCCGCAACCAAAGCCTTCGCCAAGTCCAGGCCCAAGTCCCAGCCCTGACCCCTGCCCACAACCTAGACCTGGGCCCAACCCAAACAAGCCGACGCCGCACTAGGGGCGACGTCGGGCAATAAAGCAGATTCAGTTATCGAAGCAGATTTAAGGCAGGAAAATGGCCATAACCATAACGATACTAATGATGATTTCGCTGACCCCAACCACGCGGGGGCGAATCACCTTGATGCGCTTGCGTACCCTCTGGCGCTGCATAAGCGGCAGCACTAGGGCGCGCACAGTTAGCACCACCCACAGGGCCAGGTTGGTCCAGCCGATCAGGCCGGCGCTGGCCGCATATGCCACCAGAGCCAGCCCCACCAGGTGGAAGCCAAAGCTAAGGCAGATCATGGCGAGCTTACCTCGGCCACGAATCATGGCTTTTACGTAAGGTACAGTGCCCACGAAATAGCCGCTGACCAGGGCGGTAACCAACCAGGCCCAGTGCCAGCCGGTTAGGTTTTGAGGACCCCCAAAGCTTTCTAGGGTGTCCGCGCCCTTCTCTAAGCCTAGGAATCCGCCCACGCCGCCAGTGGCGACGTCGTAGCTGACGGCGGTCATTAGCGTGGCCGCAAGCGTAGTGGTGACGCCGCTAAGCAATGAGCGCTCTTTACCTATGCGCACCTGCCACAGTGCCAGCGCCAGTAGCGGGGCGAAAACTGGGGCCCAGCGGAGCAGGTAGGGGGCGCTGATCAGGCTCGCTAACCCAGCCACAGCGCAAATTGCCGAATACCAGAGCATGGGCACCAGTAGCAGCAGACGCTTAGCTTCTGAGCGGGTGCGTAGCCACTGGGTCCAAGCCCAGAACGCAAAATAGCCCAGCCAGAAAGCTGGCCAGATCAGGAGGTAATGCCATGACCAACCCCCAATAAATGCGCCCACTAGGGGCGGAATGATTAGCATCCCCCAGGCGCCATGCTGGTTAGGTACCCAGGCTCGGGTGCTGGGCCGACGCCTAATTTGCTCAGCGGTAGGGCGGCGTCCAGAGCGTTCTTGCGCACCCTGCTGTGCAGCAGCTGAGGCAGCGCCAATGGGCTGGCCGGTGGCTAGCAATACGTCATCTTCCGAGCCTGGCAGTGACTGTTGGAAGGGTACAGAGCTAATGGCCTCGTCAGCAGTAACGTCACTATCTGGGTCTTGATACTCCACCTTTGGCACGCTGGAGCTGGGGCGCGTTTGGCTAACTCCAGCTGACGCAGCTGGCAGCTTGGTACCCGCGTCAGGGCTGGCAGCGGAGGGTGCTGAAGACGTAGAGCTCATGGCTTTATTCTAGGGAAAAGCCTTAGATATTTAGCTGACACGGTGTAGCAGTCTGTTCGCGCTTGCCATAACTGGGATGTACATAACTGGGCCGCAAACAAACTGGGGCCTGGCTGACACGGTCACGTCGCAAGCAAAGTAGTCCTAGAGCATAAACAAACTGGGGCCGGGCACTAACGCACCCGACCCCAGCTAGTTAGGCAAGACTAGTTGGCTAGCGCTGCGCTAACCACGTTCTTGGCTTCCTTCTGAACTTCCTTCAGGTGGTCTTCGCCCAGGAAGGACTCGGCGTAAATCTTGTACACGTCCTCAGTTCCAGAGGGACGGGCCGCGAACCAAGCGTCCTTGGTAGTGACCTTCAGGCCGCCGATGGGCGCGTCGTTACCGGGGGCGCGCACCAGGCGCTGCTCGATAGGCTCGCCAGCCAGCTCGGTGGCGGTGACGTCCTCGGGAGAAAGTGCGGCCAGCTTGGCCTTTTCTTCCTTGGTGGCAGCGGCGTCGATACGGGCGTAGGCCGAAGCACCGAAGCGCTCTACCTGCTCAAGGTGTAGCTGCGAGGGGCTCTTGCCGGTGACGGCGATGATCTCGCTGGCCAGCAGGGCCAGGATGAGGCCGTCCTTGTCGGTGGTCCACACGCCGCCGTCGAAACGCAGGAAGGAAGCTCCCGCGCTTTCCTCACCGCCGAAGCCCACAGAGCCGTCTAGCAGGCCGGGCACGAAGTGCTTGAAGCCTACCGGCACCTCCACTAGCTTGCGGCCAATGGATGCCACCACGCGGTCGATCAGGCTGGAGGAAACCAGGGTCTTGCCTACGGCGCAGTCCTTGCCCCAACCGGGACGGTGAGTGAACAGGTACTCGATGGCAACAGCCAGGAAGTGGTTGGGGTTCATTAGGCCGTCGGGGGTGACGATGCCGTGACGGTCAGAGTCGGCGTCGTTACCGGTGGCGACGTCGTAGGGGGTGGCGCCAGAAGCGTCGGGGGTCATGGCGTTACGCAGAGAGGCCATGGCGTAGGGCGAGGAGCAGTCCATGCGGATCTTGCCGTCCCAGTCCAGAGTCATGAAGGACCAGGCGGGGTCCACCTTGGGGTTGACCACGGTGAGGTTGAGGCCGTAGCGCTCGCCAATCTCAGCCCAGTACTCAACCGAGGCGCCACCTAGCGGGTCTGCACCGATGCGCACGCCAGCCTTGCGGATAGCCTCCATGTCAACCACGTTGGCCAGGTCAGCTACGTACAGTTCACGGTAGTCGTGGCGGATTACCAGCTCACTCTTGAGGGCCTCGTCGATGGGCACGCGCGGCACGTTGCGCCAGGCGCCGTCCACTAGTAGTTCGTTGGCGCGGTTAGCAATCCAACCAGTGGCGTCGGAGCCGGCAGGGCCACCGGTGGGCGGGTTGTACTTGAAACCACCATCGCGCGGAGGGTTGTGGCTGGGGGTGACGACAATACCGTCAGCTAGGCCGGGGCCGGAGGTGCGTACGCCCTCGGGGGTGCCAGCGCCGTTAGCTACCAGGATGGAGTGGGAAACGGCCGGGGTGGGGGTGTAGGAGTCGCGAGAGTCGATAGCGACCTTCACGCCGGCGCCTACCAGCACCTCGACGGCGGAGCGCCAGGCCGGTAATGATAGGGCGTGAGTGTCGCGGCCCAGGTAGAGCACACCGTCGGTGCCCTGGGAGGCGCGGTACTCAACGATTGCGGCGGTGGTTGCCACAATGTGGGCTTCGTTGAAAGCAGTGTCTAGGGAGGAGCCACGGTGACCGGAGGTGCCGAAAACTACGCGCTGAGCGGGTACAGCAGGGTCCGGTACCAGGTCGTAGTAGGCCTGGCGAACTTCTTCGACATTGATGAGATCTTCAGGTAAGGCGGGTTGGCCAGCTCGTTCATGCATGTCTGTAGTGTGGCACAGCTTACCCACAAAAATCACCCCATCACATGCAAATACTCACAAATACAGGCAAAATCATCCCTTCCCTATGATTTTTCCATGGGGTTTTATAGGCAACGGACGAAATGTCAGTTTTTGTGCGGCCCATACTGGCGCACCCACACTGCCACACATTGGCGCACCCCGCGCCGCAATACCCAGCCCCAACGCCCCAAACTAGGGCCACCCCAAACTAGGATGGACCTATAGGCACCAAGCCAGACTAGGAGGTCCCATGCCCACCGCAATTTCCACCCCTACCGCCCCCGCCGCCGTCGGCCCCTACTCTCAGGCCGTTTCCACTGGCGACGACGCCGGCGCCCAGGTTTTCATTTCCGGCCAGATTCCCCTGGTTCCGACCACGGGACAGCTGATCGAGGGCGACATCCAGGCCCAGGCGCGCCAGAGCCTGACCAATATCGGCGAGATCCTAAAGGCTGCCGGATTGAGCTTTGCCGACGTCGTTAAGACCACCGTGCTGCTGGCGGACATCAACGACTTTGTGGCGGTTAACGAGGTGTATGCCCAGTTCTTCACCGGTCCGGTACTGCCCGCACGCGCTGCTTTCGGCGTGGCCGCACTGCCCAAGGGGGCCCGCGTGGAGATTGAGGCCATCGCGGTTCGCCCCTGAATGTCGCGCTAGCCCCTGATCGCTGCGACTTGAGCACTACAGCTTGCCCCTGATTGTCGCGGTTTACCTAAGATCAGCGCACTTTTGGAGGTTGCAGGGTTTCTCGACGTCGTCGCAGCTACCCGCAAACATTTAACGGTCCGGTTTGACTAAATGTCTACCGGACCACTTTTATGTCCAAAGTCCCAAAATCCGCTAGACAGTTGAAAGTTAAACAATCTAGACTCAAGTTATCGCGGCGCGGTCCAGCTCAAAGCCAAATCTTCAGCCAGGCCGCCCGCCCGCAAAGCCTTCTAGACACTGTCCAAATACTTAAAGGAGCACATCATGACCAAGATCGGTATTGTCGTCGGTTCCGTCCGCGAGGGTCGCGTAGGTGACCAGATCGGCAACTGGATCCTGGAGCAGGCCCGCGCCGCCCACCCCGAGGCCGAGTTCACCGTAATTGACCTGAAGGACTACGACATCCCCATGTTTAACGGCCCGGTTGCTCCCATGGTTCTGGGTGGCAAGTATGACAACGACGCCGTCGCCGCCTGGGCCAAGGCTCTAGATGCGCAGGACGGCTACATCTTCATAACCAGCGAGTACAACCACACCATCCCCGGCGCCTTCAAGAACGCCGTCGACTCCATCAGCCCCGAGCTAATCGGCAAGGCTGTGGCTTTCGTGGGTTACTCCTGGGACGGCGCCATCCGCGCTGTTGAGCAGTGGCGTACCCTGTCCGCACAGTTCGACATGTACGACATCCGCGCCCAGCTAGCCCTGACTTTCCCCATGGACTTCGAGGGCATCGACACCTTCGCCCCCAACGAGCGCCGCACCGACGAGCTAGAAGCCCTGCTCTCACGCCTAATCGAGGTTAGCGCCAAGCTAGCCGCCTGAGTATCAACTTGGCAGACTGAGTATCAACCTGGCAGCCTGAGCCAAGCTCGCCGCAGCGCCAAGCTCGCAGCAGCGTCAAGCTCGCAGTAGCATCAACCTGGCCGCCTGAGCTAACTGAGCTAAACCGCGCCCTAATTTCAGCGTCGGCGCGCAGCCTGGCCCGGCATAACCCCACCCTAACCCTGTAGGGTTGCCTTATGTCGAAAAAGAGTCAGCGCCGCGCCCGCGCCCAGGCCAAAAAGGCCGCCCAGGCCGTACAGTCCCCCGCCAAGCCCAAGAAGGTTGAATTCGTAGCCCGCCCCTTCGCCGGCCTTAAGAATGAAGCTGAACTGGTCGCCATGGCGCAGATCATCCCCGCCGCCACCATGACCGTTAAGCTCAACGACAGCGAGCACATTCCTGCCGCTCACCGTGGCGCCACGGTTGAGCTGGCCACCCTGCTGCCGGACCTAACCCAGGGTATGCGCCGCGCCGACGACTGCTACCTGGTTGCCATGCAGACCACCAAGCACTCCGGTGACGCTTCACGCGACGTCGCCTACGCCCTGCTCAACACCCTGGAGTTAGAAAACAACACTGGCCTGCAGCTAAGCACCCTACCTGAGCCTGGCCCGCGCCTACAGGACCTGCTAGACGCCGACTTTGAGCCGGTTTTCCAGCTGCATGACTCTTTTGGTTTCTGGGCTGCCCCCGGCGAGCTCAGTGATGAGGAGCTAAACAACCTGGTCAACCAGTCTCGCGATGAGATTGTGGCCACCCGCCAGGTCCCAGGCGTGGAGCACGCCTTCTGGTGCCGCATGGGCGGTAAGGAGTACGTGCGCTGGGTGCGTGAGGAGGATGAGGACGCCTTCTTCAACGCCCTGGCCAAGGTGCACGCCGCCCGTGAGTCTGAGCTTAGCGACGACGGCGCCCGCCTGGGTTCTTTCCTGGGTGCCTTCCGCGCTTACGGCATTGCCATCCCGGTGTGGCAGCTTGAGCCGGGCACTACCGCCGAGCAGCTAACCGCCCCCATGCAGGCGCTGGGTGCACGCCTACAGGCTGCCCTGGCTGACGACGCCGCTCTGAACGCTGACGAGCGCCGCGCCAAGGCCGGCATCATTTCCCGCCAGGTGAACCTGTAAATCAGCGATTTTAAGGAAGCACCGTGACCCTCACCCCGGCACAAGAGGTCGCTCAAAAACTTGCCCAGATGGAGGCTCACTCGCAGGCACCAGCCACTGACGCCGTCGCTGGCACCCCTGCGCACGACGACGCCAGTCAGCCCGGCGCGCAAGCCCAGCGAGCCGCCATGCAAGCCCAGCAGCCCGCCGCGCAGTCTGGACAGGCCAGTACTAACTGCTGCGCCGCCAGCGAGTATCTGCCCGACCGCGCTGTTGCCTACGTGGTTGACCAGCGCCTTCAGTATGCGGATTATTTCGGTAAGCTGCCGGTGGCAGTGATTATCCCGGCCTATAACGAGGCTGAGCGCATCACCGCAACCGTGCAGGCGGCCCTGGGCATTGCCGGGGTGGAGCGGGTCGTGGTGGTTGATGACGGTTCTACCGATAACACCGCCAAAATCGCTAAACGCGCAGGTGCGGAGGTTATTTCTAAGCCTCACAAGCGCGGTAAGGGCGCAGCAATGGGCTCGGGCGTGGCTTATTTGCGCAGCTCTGCCCAGCCGGGTGCGGATTATTTGCTGTTGTTTGTCGACGGCGACCTGGGCGCTAGCGCCTCGGCTTGCGAAGTGCTGATTGAGCCTGTGGCCAGCGGGCGTTGCTCTATGAGCATTGCGGTGCCACCGGCTTTTGAAGGCGCTGGTGGGCATGGTTTTGTGCTGGGCACGGCCCGTAAGGCCATCACTGAGGCTACCGGCTGGCAGCCGCAAGCTCCGCTTTCGGGGCAGCGCTGCATGAACAGTTTTGTGTTTGAGGCTTGCAAGAATCAGCTCTCTAGGGGCTGGGGCGTGGAAACCTGGTTGAGTGTGAAGGCACTTGAAGCTGGTTTCACGGTGCTGGAAGTGCCTTGCTCGATCACTCACCGCGTTAGCGTCAATAATTTGGCTGGGCGCTTGCACCGCCTGGAGCAGTTCCGTCAGGTTCGTAAAACTACGCGTAAACTGCGTCCCAGCCTTGTCAGCCGCCTTTTGAATAAGCGCAGGGGCCAAGCAGGCGCAAAATCGAGCCAAGCAAACGTCAACCAGGCGGCAGCTTCACAAGCTCCCTTTGAGCCTTACCGCATGCTGCAGCCCACAGCCTAAAACATGCTGCACCCCACGGCTTAAAAGCAGCCTGAACAGGGGGCTTACTGAAGTAACGTGCCCACCTCATGGCGCAGCCACTTTGAACTTACGTGGCTGCGCCATCGTTTTAGTAGCTAACCGCTACATCACCCGAGCATTTCGATCTGGTTCTGCTGTTTTGCCGGCAGTTCCAAGGACATCAGGCAAGCCAGAGGCACCAGCAAGAACAGGCTATAGACCGCCATCGAGGCGCCCGAATCATTTAAGGCCACTTCCAGCAACAGCAGCACTGTTAGGGTGTCTAGCTGCAGCCGATACACCTCGGGCACACCCTGCCGGCGCGTGGCACGATAAAGCCGCAACCACACCACCACCACAAGGCTCACCACCACTAGGGCCACAATAATCTTCACAATCATCAAGCCCATCTGGCCATTGGAGTCAATGAATGGGCCCACTAGGGCCTTAAATTTTTTGCCAATGGTAGCCAGGAAAGTGCCGTCTAATAGCTGCCCACCAAAACGGCCCAGGTGGGTGGAGTTTTCCCCACGCATCAGCCATTCCAAAATTGCTACGCCCGAAAGTAAACCAGCGGAAATAAGGCCGAGAAGCACCAAAATACGTGGATGCAGGCTGCGACCAGATAGTTTCACTAGGGCCACGCCTAGTGTAGGAATTAGTGCCAGCGCACCACCAAAGTCGGCACCTAAGAAGGGAGCGGCGTCGACAATTACCAGCAATAAACCAACCCCGGAAACTACCAGCAAACTGGCGCGTAGGCTATAGCGGTATTTGAGCCAATCGGCCCAGGCCAGCAGGGCAATCATGGCCCCTACCGCACCGAAAGCAAAAGCCGTATTGGACACCCCATAGAAACGCCCCGCCACCAGCGCGTTCATGGTTAAGGGACTGTTGAAGGTGAGGTGATTGCCGCTAATTCCATCGCCAAACCAAATTAAACCGTTTAATGCGGCGGCAACAATAAAGCCAGTAGAGCAGCTCGCAGATTTTCGGGTTAGCCAATTAATTAGCGCGGTTAGCACTAAAGCTATTAGTACCGCGCCAGCAGTAGCGGTTAATACTTGTAGCGCAACAGTTTTGAAGGTATCTATATCCTGATCAGCGCCATCACCCATGGTGGAAGACCCGGTAATTATCACCGAATACCAGGGGACTAAATTAATTAGCAAATACCCTACCGGTAGCGTGGCAGTAAATATACTCAGACGCTGTAAGGAAAGGAGTCGTTTGCTACTAAATTCTGCGCCTTTTATGCTACAGAATCTACGTTCTAACATTTACGCCACCATAGCCACACTACACCCAGAGTAAAAACAACTATGATTATAGTATTGTAAACCATCACAGCACGGGAAGCATGAGCGTGGTTATTTTGGTTAATTAATGAGTTAATTAAATCCTGACGCGCAGAAGTAACTTTAGTTGTAGCGGAATTATCGGAGGAATTTTGCTCCTGCCTTAAACCGCCTACACGCTCGCCAACGAACACAGGCTTATTAATAGTTTGTGGATTCTGTATCAAGGCTTGTCCAGAGGCACCTTCGGGTGATTTAGCGCCATAACGAGCTGCAATGGTTACAGGAATGTCGATTAATTGCACCAGGTTGTTTTGGTGCGTAGAGGGTACTCGCACCTTCTCCCCAGCAGCATTAGCATCACGCAGAGACGGAATTAGCGCTAAATAGAGCCTATCATCATCAGAAAGACCGTTTTCGGTGGTAATCGAAATCGTCATAATATCAACACTAGAGCCATAACAACTCTTTAACTGGCGCAGCTTAGAGACAACTTTATCTGCGTTATCATAAGTTGCTTCTACGACAGTAACATCCGCCAAATCACTTCTTGATAGTTGTCCAGGCCTGGCATCAGTATAATATTCTCTATCAGGTAGCGCGGGATCTACAGCAAAGGTGCAACCGGCCGCTTTTAGAGTTTTAGCTAGCGGAGAGTTAATAATGTCGTCGTTACGGTATTTGCGAGTGAATTTGTCGCGCCGGCCCGAAAATAGCATGGCTAGCTGTTCATTGAAGTTAGCGCCGTCTTTATGGCCGCGTATCACCAGGTTCATGGGCGTGGCCGGATACCCCATTAGATAGTTTTTTGTGTACGAGTCTTGGCTTTGTAAGTTTTGCCAGGTTATTCCGCTGGCAACCACTAAAATCAAGGGCTTAATTCGCGTTTTTGTACCAGCCCCGCACTTACCAGTTGTGTTTGCACTGGCGACGGCGCCCGCTCCGGCCCAGTTTTGTGCTCTAGCTGCAGTTTTGTCAGCAGCTATACCTGACACAGTTGCTGCACGGAAAGTTGCCGCACTAGCGCCACTAGAGAGCAGCAGTAAACAGGCAATTAGCCCGGTAAAGATTTTCGTAACTACTCGCATCAAAGCTGCCACGACAGCATCCTCCTTAAAGCGGCAAAATATCCGCAAGCCATCCAACTTTAGACATAATGCCTGGCCACCTGCACGGTTTCGTAACCGTAGCCGCCCCCAAACAGCATCGCGTGCACGATCAGCATGTGTACGCGATGCAGCCCCACCCGCTCACCCCAGTAGGACTCTAGCGGCGACACGCTCTGATAGCCCTCATAGACACTGTCCAGATATTGTTGCCCAAACAGGCCCAAATCAGCCAAATCAGTCTCCGCGTGACCACCGTGCGCAGCCGGATCGATCATCACCCCAACTACCGGCCCACCAGCGAAGGCTTCCAGCCGCTGGGCATTGATCATTATGGCAGCACCACCTTTCATTATGGCAGCGCCGCCTTGCGGCTCAGCAGCGGTTTCCTCACTCAAAAACTCTTTGCAGCTACGCGCCACATCCGCCACCGGACACCACAGCACGTTTCCGCTCCACAGATCCCCGTGCAGGCGGGCTACGACTGTTCCGGCTTGGCTTAGCAGCTGGGGTTGGGAGTGGTTAAAGTCCCCGTCACGTAGGCGTTCGCAGAGTTTTTCGATCACGACGGCGCCCGAGCGGTCAATCGATCCGTTGTCGCGGGCCGGGGCCAGCATGGGCATGATCCGGTCTGTCGCAAAAAACTCGCCCCAGCTATCGGTCCAAGCCTCCGCCCGCAAAGGTAGACGCGCACGACCCATCCAGCCGTCACCTTCCCAGCCCTGCGGCGGTGCACCCCAGTGTGAGGCTCCAGCGGCGTGGGTGTGGGCTAGCGCGCGACCGAAACTGAAAGCGGCTTTAGGGGTGCAGCGCCTGTCATTAAGCTGAGGTTCTTCTAGCCACCCACGACCGCTACGCACGGGCACCACAGCCGCGCCGCCGTCGTCCATGGCGTCAGTTAGCCAGCGCAGGCCGGTAGCTTCCAACGCGGTTGAACCGGGGATACCTCGATCGTCTTTGCGGAACATAACCAAAGCATAATGCCCGCAATGTGCCAGTTGAGGGTTTAGCTCGAAGCGGGGAGCGTTTCTGGCTTAGTTTCGACGGCGGTCACCCTAAATAGCTTTAGCTCTACGCTCATCACCAACGCCAGTGGCACTAGCAAGCACAGGCTGTAGCGCACCATCGTAAAGCCGGCATCGTTTAGTGCTAGCTCAAGCAAAGTCAGGGTAGTTAAGGCGTTGAAGGTAACCACATAACGTGCCGGCACATCTGGGCGTCGCGTAGCGCGATAGACCTTAATCCAAGCCAAAATAACTAGCGTCGTGGTTATCAGTGCAAAGATTAGCTTGGTGCTTGCTTCATCATCTGCCGCGAAAACTGGAGTCATTAAAGCGGCAAATCGTGTAGCCATAACATCAATGAAAGTGCCGTCCAAGAATTTCTGACCCAAATGTCCTAAATAACTGGAGTTGCTCCCAAAACAGCACCATTCAATAACTGCTATTACTGATAATAAACTAGCGCCAATTAAGCTGGAAATAACCAAGTCACGCAGGCATAGGTCATGGTTCGCAAGCTTCAGCATGGCCACTACCAGCGTAATTGCCAGGGCTAGCGCGCCCGCAGCGTTATCGCCCAGGCTCGGCAGCCCAATGGTGACCACACCAAAGGTGCCAATAATGCCCGCCACTATCAGGGACGTACGCAAACCTCGGCGGGGTTTTAGCCAGCTGGTCAAGGTCACCAAAGCCAGCACAAAACCCACCGCACCAAGGGCAAAACCAGCATTAGACAGGCCATACAGGCGCTGTGTGGTTAGCACGCTTACCGCTAGAGGACTATTAAAGGCCAGGTTACCGCCAGTAATACCATCGCCTAGCCACAGCAAACCGTTTACTGCACAGGCAATAATGAAACTGACAGAATAGTTTGCAAATTTTATAGTGACCAATTCCAGTAGGCAGGTAAGTACCACAGCTATAGCTACTGCCCCCATAAAGGTCACTAAATGCAGCTTAGTTAAACCCACAATAGCTTGATTATCTTCAGGAATACTGCCCGTAACTATAAACCTGTAATCATTTGGTTCAACCCCGAATAGGTACCATGAGGTGGCATTGAGTAGCAGGTAGCCTACCGGCAGACAAGCAGTGAACACTGCCAACCAGCGTATAAGTAGTAAATATTTTCGGCTTACCTCAGGGCTATCTGCATAGAAATCTAGTTTCGGGAACTTATTACGCCACACTAGGACAATAACCAGCATTGCTAACACTACGCACAGCAGGTTGAAGCCTATTACTTTTTGTGCGGCCTGACTATGAGTGCTTTGATCTATTAAGAAATGAATTAGGTTTGTGCGCGCGCTAGATACATTTCCCTCAGTAATTGAGTACTGTTGAGCTTCCCAAAAGTCCACGCATTTCTCTATGGCCGACGAGTTATCTACTCGCCCAGGAGCCTGCGGCAATGCTTGACCAGTAGCACCCAGTGGGGGTTTTGCCCCATAGCGAGCTGCAATTGTAGGAGCAATATCTGTTAACTGAATTAAGTTATCGCGCCGCACAGAAGGCGCCTGCACTCGCTCAGTTTTGGCGTTCACATCCTTTAGACCGGGCACTAGAGCTAAATATAATTTGGCAGCTTGGCCGCCTGAATAGTAGGTTCCATTTGCCAGCGAGAGCAGCATTACGTCAACATTATCGCCGTAATATACGCGAATTCGACTTAAATAACTGGCAATCTCGGTAAGTGGTACCGATGCGGCATCCACAACCGTTACATCGCTTAGATTTTGCCCAAATGGACGCTCGGTCTCATAGCTACCGCCCACCCGGTACTCAGCGAAACTGCATTCGGAGGCCCGTAAAGTTTGCCCTAGTGGCGAGGTGGTTAGATCATAGTCGGCAGTGGTGTAATTACCTCCCCTGCCGGAATACAGCATGGCAAATTGCCCATTTTTACTTAGGGAATTAGCGCTTTTAGGAATTAGCAGGTTCATTGGTGTAGCTGGATATCCAGCTATATATTGCGCATATTTTCGTATTTCTGCGCCATCGCCGTTCGCGCCAATGTTTTTCCCGTCCAAAACGCCATTTAAATCGCGCCAGGTCAGACCGTAAGTAACCACCATTACCAGAGGTTTAATGCGACTGGTTGCCGTAGCCCCGCAGTTGCGAGTGAGCGCAGATCCAGCTGCTACTTTGCTTTGGACGCCCGCGCCGTCTTGCACACTGCTTACATTGAGGCCACTTGCGACAGTCGCCGCGTTGGCCCCGCTGGCTAGCAGCAGGCAGGCAAGTAGCCCTGCAAAGAGCGCAGTTAGCATTTTTGTCTCTCGGACAGTCACGACGCCGCCGCACGCCTGCCCCAAGCCTCGCGCCTCCTTTGAGCCGAGCACCCCGCCGTCGTCGCCTCTAAACCAACGTAGCCCAACGCCCCCAAGCAAGTTAGCTAACGTAACTTGCAAACTGCGCGAACTTCGATGATCCCTGCCGAACATAAAATCCAGCATAACGCCCATTTAGTGAGCCACTTGACGATTCACCAAAACAAATCGGGCCGGGAACCTTTAAAAGTCCCCGGCCCAACCGTCTCGGTTTGCGCTCGTCACGGCGCCGCCTCGGCCACCCAAGCTAGCCGATTGGGGCAGCTGCTCGTTTGGAGCAGCTACTCGATCGGGGTGACCACCATGCGGGTTTTATCCACATAGTCGCGCAGCCGCTCGGCAATCTCCTCGAAAGATTCCTGATGCACGGTGGAGGGCCGGTGAATCAAGGCCAAGCGACGCGTGGGAACAGGCTCGGCGAAACGGGCCACACTAACAGTCTGGCCTTCACCTGTACGCAAAGCCCCTTCGGGCACAACCGCTAGCCCGCCACCAACTTTGACTAGCCGCAGGGCGGTTGCCATGTCGATGGTGGTTGCGGCCACCTCATTAATGGGGATATTGCATAGCGCCAAGGTTTGGTCGCGTAGGGAGTTACCAGCCTCCATGAGGATCAGGGGCTGGCGGCTAAGCTCGGCGGGTTTGACGTCGGTGCGCCCAACCCAAGGGTGGGTATCGGGAACAGCGATTACCAGATCTTCATCCCATAGGGGCTCACTGATAAAGCGCTCCATGCTCTCATCTAAAGCCACCAGGCCTAGGTCAATATCTCCGCAAGCAAGTGCATCTAGGATGTCCGGGGTGGTCATCTCCCGGAACTCGGAGATTCTGCCAAAATCAGCAGTATTGGCGGCATTAGGTACGCCGCTGGCCACAGATTCAGCCAGGTAGGGTGCGGCGGTGGGGATGATTCCCAGGCGCACTTGACCGTAACGCTCCTGGCTAATGCGACTGGCGGCCTCAATAAACCCTTCGGCGGCCAGCACTGCATCACGCGCGAAGGGAAGTAGGTCCTGACCCAGAGGGGTGATTAGAACCTGTCGCGTGGTGCGCTCTATAAGGGGGCCATCAACGCGCTTTTCCAACGCGGAAATGGACTGGGACAAGCTGGGCTGGCTCACACCAAGTGCCGCTGCTGCGTCACCGTAGTGTTTGTGATCGCAGAGCGTTACAAAGGCCCTCAACTGTGAAAATGAGGGCATTGAAAGTGATGGCATCACTAACCCCCTTTGGTAATTTCGGCTAGGCGAACTTTGCCTGGCCGTGGTTGCGGTTAAGTTTACGCTGCATCCCCCCTAAATTTTCTTGAAATATAAGCGGAAAGTGAGGATTTATAAGGTTTTCTTCGCGCTCCGCCTGTGCTTACACTTCAATTATATATGCGCAGGTGAGCGGCTGTTTAGGGGGTAGGTGTTGCTCTGGGCTAAAATTTGCCGGGCTCGACGGCGCCCAGCTGGCACGAAAGCACCATTTTACCTAGATAAACCGCCCTTCATCTGCTGTTTTTGGGCAAATTTTGCACTTAGCTTGCGGCTAATTCTTGGTATCTTTTCCGCATCCTGACGCCGTCGCCTGCCCCTTTTTGCATCCGCACCATCCCCACCTCACTGCGACCCCACACGAAAGCAACACATTCACCCGAGCTGCACCAAAAGCTACCAAAAGCCCCCACATTAATGTGACTCAGCTCTCTATGTGCCCTGCGACACGGTGACCATTATGTGAGCAGCCACGCTAGGTAGGTAGAATTCCCAACATGATCGATCTGCGCGCCTTACGTGAGAACCCCGAGCCTTTCCGTGCCAGCCAGATTGCCCGTGGCGCGGACGTGTCCCTAGTTGACCGCATCCTTGAAGCCGACGAGCGCCGTCGTTCATCGCTAAGCGCCTTCGAGACTGCCCGAGCCCAGCAAAAAGAGGTCTCCCGCTCTGTGGGTAAAGCCGCTGCTGAAGAGCGCCCCGCCATCTTGGCCCACGCCAAGGAGCTAGCCGCCCAGGTTAAAGAGCTGGAGGCGCGCTCCAACGAGGCCGCCGTCGAGCTAGACACCTTAGCTCACCAGTTCCAGAACCTAATCGAGGGCGCCCCTGCCGGTGGCGAAGAAGACTATGTGGTGCTGCGCCACGAGGGCCCCGCCGTGCGCGACTTTGCCGCTGAGGGCTTTGAGCCTGCCGATCACCTGGCGCTAGGTGAGGGCCTGGACATTATCGACGTACGTCGCGGCGTTAAGGTTTCCGGCTCGCGCTTCTACTTCCTAAAGGGTTGGGGTATGCGCCTGGAGCTGGCGCTAATGACCGCCGCCCTAGACACCGCCGTCAAGCACGGCTTCACCCCGCTAACCACCCCCACCCTGGTTACCCCCCAGATTATGGGCGGCACCGGCTTCCTGGGGGCACACAGCGACGAAATCTACTACCTGCCCGCCGATGACCTGTACCTAACCGGTACTTCTGAGGTGGCCCTGGCCGGTTACCACACTGACGAGATCCTGGATCTAAGCGCCGGCCCTAAGCGCTACATGGGTTGGTCTACCTGCTACCGCCGCGAGGCTGGCGCCGCCGGTAAGGACACGCGCGGCATTATCCGCGTCCACCAGTTCAACAAGGCTGAAATGTTCTCCTACTGCCGCCCTGAGGACGCTGTAGATGAGCACCAGCGCCTGCTGGCTATGGAAGAAGAGATGCTGGCCAAGGTTGAGCTGCCTTACCGCGTGATTGACACCGCCGCCGGCGACCTGGGCTCCTCCGCCGCCCGCAAGTTCGACTGCGAGGCTTGGCTACCCACCCAGCAGCGCTACATGGAGGTCACCTCCACCTCCAACTGCACCACCTTCCAGGCCCGCCGCCTGGGTATCCGCGAGCGCCGCGAGAACGGCACCAGCCCCGTGGCCACCTTGAACGGCACCTTGGCCACCACTCGTTGGATGGTTGCGATTTTGGAGAACCACCAGCTGCCGGATGGCTCCGTGCGTGTGCCTGAAGGCCTGCGTCCTTACCTGGGTGGCCTGGAGGTTATTGAGGCTCCTGCCGGCGCATGAGCAAAATCGCCGCTTCCGGCATGCCTATCACCCCTGAGGGTGAGTTGAGTGCTGCGGCTGCTGCGGCGCGTGCTAATCCGCTTGACGACGCCGCTTTTGGCGCTGCTGTAGCGGCCATGCGCACCCAGTTGGAGGCTTGGGCGGGGCGTGCCGGGGGCTCGGCTTGTGCTGCACCTGCGACGACGGCGCCCGCCGGCCCTGCTGCGGCTAGCAGCGCGGCGTCGCCCGCCAATGCGGGCTCTGCGGCTGGCAGTCATGCCCCAGCTGCGGGCTCTGACCTGCCGCCGCTTGACCGCTCCACCCTGCTGGCTTTGGACATTGACGGCACTATTTTGGACATTAACGGCCAGGTGCCCCCGCGCACCCGCGCCGCCGTCGTCGCTGCTGCCCAGGCGGGTGTGCAGGTAGTCCTAGCCACCGGGCGTGGTATTGAGGCCGCCCTGCCGGTGGCGGATTTCCTGGGACTAACCCGGGGCTGGATGGTGTGCGCCAATGGCGCGCTAACCGTGCGCCTGGACCCCAAGCTGAAGGGCACGCCGTCTTTACCGGGCGGGTATGAGATCACTAATTCGGTTACTTTTGACCCCACCACTGCCATTGGGCGTATGCATCAGGTACTGCCCGAGGCTATTTTTGCCGTGGAAATGCCGGGGCGAGGCTTTTTGACCAGCGCTGACTTCCCGCCTGGGGAGCTGATTGAGAACACCACCACGGTGTCGCTGGAGCAGCTGTCGAGCCAGCCGGTTAGCCGCGTGATTGTGCGCGCCCCGGGGATGGCGCTGGCTGATTTTGAGGTGGCGGTGCGTAGCGCCGGGCTGCACGCGGTGGAGTATGCCATTGGTTGGACGGCTTGGCTGGACGTCAACGCCGCCGGGGTGTCTAAGGCCAGTGCGCTGGATGCTTTGGTTTCTGGCTTGGGAGTTAAGCACACAGTGGCTATGGGCGACGGCGCCAATGACTTAGAGATGTTGCGTTGGGCTGACCTGTCGGTGTCTATGGGTAGCGCCCCTGCGCGCGTCAAAAACGCCACCAGCGTGGTCACCGAGCCGGTGTGGCATGAGGGGGCGGCTATCGTCTTGGCGGCTCTGTCCCGCTAAACCCGCTTTAGGCCCGACGGCGCCACGCTGCGCGCCCGATGCTCTCTCGCTGCCGCCCGGCAAGGCCGCAGCCTCATGCCGCGCTAAACCTGCTTTGAGCTGGTTGTAGACTATAACCAGGACTTAGCGAAGGAGCTTTATGCGTGCCGGCACCTATATCAAGTACGTCGCTACTTGCCTCCCCACTGCCCTGATTGGCATCGGCATTTTTCTGGCTATTTTCCGCGCCAACCCACACCTGGGCCTCTATAGCGGCATTGCCGCGCTGGTCGTGTGGGGGCTGACTATGGCGGGCTTGGCGCGAGCCTTGCAGGAAGTGGGTGGCTTAGTAAAGGTGGGTGACGACGTCGTCGCTAAAGCGGACCAGGCCAAGACCAGCGCCCCGGGAAAAACCAAGCAACGCCAGGGTGAGGCCAAGGCCGGCAAAACCAAGGCCGCCCCAGGAAACCCCAAGTCCACCCCAGGAAACCCCAAGGCCGCCCCGAGCAAAAGCGAAGCGGCCTTGAATGGCAGTTGGTTTAAGCGCCGCGAGCGCGGCTTCCCACGCTGGCTGCCTTACCTATTTGACCTGGTAGCAGCCATTCCGGCGGCGGCAGGGCTGGTAGCGGGAGTGGCTTTCTTCAGCAGCCAGAGCGCTTCCCTGACCACCATGGCGGCCCTAATGCTGACCTGCATCCTGTACGTGTCCTGGCGTCAGCAGGCCTTCAAAACCGTCTAGCGCCAGGGCTAGAACTTCACCTCACGCTGGCTGGGCGTGGCCGAGTAGATCTGTTTGCCAGCGCGCCACGAGCCCAACACCGGCGCACCAAAGCTGAGCGCGTGGAACCAGTCGGGGGCGTCAAGCATGATGAAGTTGGCGCTGTTACCCACCTCAATGCCGTAGTCACTCAGGTTTAGGGTGCGTGCGGCGTTGTGGGTAATGAACTTGTAGGAGTTAAGAATCTCAGCCCGCGACATCATCTGCGTGGTGTAGAGCCCGTTGAACACCACGTCACGCAGGTTGCCCGTGCCCATGGGGTTCCAGGGGTCCTCAATGTCGTCTTGGCCGAAGGAAACATTGATGCCAGCGTCAGTTAGTTCCTTGACGCGGGTGACGCCCCGACGCTTGGGGTAGGTGTCCATGCGGCCTTGCAGGTGGGTGTTGACCAGCGGGTTTGACACAAAGTTAATGCCGCTGAGTTTTAGCAGCCGCAGCAGGCGGATGAAGTAAGCATTGTTGTAGGAGTGCATGGCGGTGGTGTGGGAGGCAGTGACGCGCTCGCCGATGCCGGCCTCTAGGGCGCGGGTGGCTAGGGTTTCTAGGCCGCGTGAGGCTTCGTCGTCGATTTCGTCGCAGTGCACATCCATGAGCAGGTCAAACTCTTGGGCTAGCTCCACCGCATAGTTCAGTGATGACACCGAGTATTCGCGGGTGAATTCAAAGTGCGGGATGGCGCCAATGCAGTTGACTCCCATTTGGGCGGCGCGACGCATTAGTTGGCGCCCGTTGGGGAAGGATTCGATACCTTCTTGCGGGAATGCCACGATCTGCAAGGTGATGGTGTCGGCGATTTCTTCACGCAGGTCGATTAGGGCGCGTAGGGCGGTCAGTTCGGGGTCGGTGACGTCCACATGGGTGCGCACGTACTGCACGCCGAAGCTGGCTTGCTGACGGATTGCGGCCAGGGCGCGCTCATGGGCATCGGCGTAGGTGAGCGACTTTTTGCGTTCGCTCCACACTTCGATGCCTTCAAATAGTGTGCCTGACTCGTTGTAGCGCGGCTGCCCGCTGGTTAGCGCCGAGTCTAGGTGCACGTGGGATTCAATGTAGGGCGGTAGTACTAGCCGCCCGCCGCCGTCGACGATCTGCTCCCCCGCCTGCGCCTCCAGGCCCGCCTCAAGCTGGGCAAACTTGCCGTCCTTGATGCGGATGTCGGTTAGCTGGGGGGCGTTTTCGATTCGTACGTTTTTAATCAGTAAGTTCATTTTCTTCCCTTTCGTTGGTTTTTAGGGCCGACGACGCCGCCCGCCCTGTGGGGACGACGTCGCCGTTTAGTTGGGCCTAGCCCCGCGACCAGAGCGGGCCGGGCAGGCATCCCAAGCCGGGCCGGCGCCCCAAGCCGAGCCAGAACCCCAAACCGAGCCAGAACCCCAAGCCGAGCCAGAGCAGGCCGGGCCGGCGCCTGCAGCCCTGGCCACTAGCGCCGGCGCAGCCGGCGCCAGAACAGTTACAGATCCTGCGGCTCACCCACAGTGAATTCCAGGCCCAGGGCGCGCTCCAGGGCCATCCCACCCAGGTACACCGCCACCGTGGTCACCATGGCGTTAATGGCGGGAATACCTAGGTCTTTAACAAACCAACCCACCAGGGCCCCGGCCAGGATAGACACCACCGGCACCCACTTAAAGGCCACGATCCCCGCACTGTAGGAGCGGCGTCGGGCAAAGTAATCCACGATCAGGACCGTGCCCACGGGCGGCAAAGTGGCGTTCAAAATGTTTAGCCAACCTACAAAATTGTCGTACAGCCACAGGGCAGCTAGTGTGCCCAGGATGCCTGCCACCAGCACCAGCGGCTTCTTGGGGATCTTGGTGATGTTGGCGTAACCCAAACCGGTGGTGTACAGGGCGTTGTTGTTGGTGGTCCAAATGTTGGCACCCAGCACCACAATGGCGGGAATGGCCAGGCCCTGGGCGATCATCACGTAGAAAATGTCGTCTTTGCCGGTAAACGCGCCGCCTACCGCGCCGAAAGAGAACATCAGGGTGTTACCCAGGAAGAAAGCCACCACGGTGGTGATCACGGCGGAGGAGGTGGATTTAGCGAAACGGGTGAAGTTAGGGGTGGCGCTACCGCCCGAAACGAAGGAGCCCACCACTAGGCCCACGGCGCTAACCACGCCCATACCGGTGCTTTTAGCGAAGATGGCAGACAAGCCACCGCCGTCGGCAGTAGCAGTAACCATAGAGTAGGTGCCCAAAATAGCGATCAGGGGCACGGAAATGAACGAAACAATCTCAATTGCTTTAATGCCGTAGTAGGCGCTGGCGGTCATCAACCCACCAGCAATAATCACAATCACCCACACGTTTACGTGCAGCAGCTCGGCGGTGGGTTTAGCAAACATGGCCACGCCCACACCAAACCAACCCATCTGGGTCAAGCTGATCAGGGCTGAAGGCAGGAATGAACCTTTAGTCCCAAAGGTGCGCTGAGACATCAAGTCAAAGCTCAAACCGGTTTTCGCGCCGATATAACCCAGCGCGCCGGTGTAAACCGCCAAAATTGCGCCGCCAATAAGCACAGCCAGGATGTAGCCGTTTAAATTTAGGCCCTGGCCGAGTTTGGCACCCACACTCATGGAGGCGGAGAAGAAGGTAAAGCCCAACATAACAAAACCGACGGCCCAAAATGACCGTCGGCTTTGTGGGGGAACAGCTTCGAAGGAATAGTCTTCGTCAATGGCACTAGAGTGCTGGGAAATGAGTGCGTCTAGATCTTGTGCAGCATTTGCTGCGTCAGCAGCTGCCGGGGCGGGTGCGCCGGAGCTGGATGCGCCGGAGCTGGATGCGCCGGGAGATGATGAGGCTGCGGCCGGGTTGTGGCCAAAATGAGACGAGCTCATGGGTTTCCTTCCAAAAGGTAGCCAAAATCCACGGTAGGTTACTGGTTAAATTTAGGCTGATTCAAGGCCTTAGGCACTAAAGCTTGCCAAATGTGCATAAAGCTACTTTCTGCAATGGTTTTGACGGTAGGCTGTGGCTAGCAGGCGCCATAGTGGGTGCTGCTCAAGCTTGCTGCCTTGCTGCTTTGTTGCCTTGGTGGCGGTTTTCAGCCCACGCACGCCCGCTAAGGCAAGAGCCGCTAGGCAAATATTTATCTGTACCAGGAGGCCGCGATGGCGCTGCAATGGATTGGTTCCCCCGAACACACCCGCTGGTTGGGTCAGCACACTCAGGCTTTGCTGGATTTTGCGCGCCGTAGCCGGGTGAGCGGTGGTTTTGGCTGGATCGGTCCCGACGGCGTCGTTGATTCTTCCCGACCTGTAGAGCTGTGGATTACTGGGCGCATGACCTACGTGTTTAGTGTGGGCGTGCTGTTGGGTGTGCCCGGGTGCCGGCGCTACGCCGATCATGGGGTGCAGGCATTAACTAACGCGTTTTGGGATGAAACCAATGGGGGCTGGTTTAGCGCCATTGAGGGTGAGCTAGATGAGGGCGGCCATGGCCGCCCAGCCCCCGGTTTTACCCGTAAAGAGTGCTACCAGCACGCTTTTGTGCTACTGGGGGCAGCTACGGCCCTGGCTGCGGGACGCCCGGGGGCGGCGGCCCTGCTTAAGCGGGCCTTGGAGGTGCATGAGCGTTACTTCTTTGACCACTCCCAGTCCATGCCCACCGAGTCTTATGCCCTAGATTTCACTGACCCGGAGGATTACCGGGGTATTAACGCCGCCATGCACACGGTGGAGGCCTACCTGGCTATTGCGGACGCCACCGGTGATGACCGTTGGCTGGAGCGCGCCCTGGGGATTGTGGACTTTGCTATTAACCAGCAGGCCCGCGCCCACGGCTGGCGCATCCCTGAGCACTACAGCACCACTTGGGTGCCGGATCCTGACTACAACATTGATGAGGTAGCCCATCCCTTCCGCCCCTTTGGTATCACCCCCGGTCACGGCCTGGAGTGGGCTCGCCTGACAGTGCAGTTGCGGGCGGCCTTGCAGGAGGTTGGTTTGGAGGCGCCGGCTTGGATGCTGCCGGCTGCTTTGGAGCTGTTTACCCGTTCGCGCGCTGATGGTTGGAATCGCGACGGCGCCCCTGGCTTTGTTTACACCGTTGATTTTGTGGGCACACCGGTGGTGCACGAGCGTATGCACTGGGTGGCTTGTGAGGCCATTAGTGCCGCCGCCGCCTTGCACTGTGCGCTAGTTAACGAGCCAGTGCCGTTGGCCGCTAAGGCCACCAGCATGGCCTATTTGGAGCACGCCTACCGCAGCGCTTGGGATTACTGTGAGCAATACATTATTGGTGGCGGGGACCCCTTTACCCGCGCCGAGATTGACCCGCAAAATGCGCCATTAGCCCAGGCTGGGGCCTGGGTGCATGAGCTGGATCAAGCTAACCAGCCCTCCACTCGCACTTGGGCTGGCTACCCGGATATTTACCACGCCTTGCAGGCCACTTTGATTCCGCGCGTGCCGGTGTGGCCGGTACTACCCGGCGCACTGCGAGATGGCCTGTTAGACCGTTAGTAGTGCGTGATAAAGTTACGCGTGCTGACCGCCGGAAACGCATAAGGATCTGTGGCGTTTGTGGAGGTCCAGCTGGAGAGGTGACAGAGCGGCCGAATGTGACGGTCTTGAAAACCGTTGTGTCTGCAAGGGCACCAGGGGTTCGAATCCCCTCCTCTCCGCCGGCCGGTTTAAAAATCGCTTTGCTAGAGAGAGATTTTTAAGCTAGGCTTAGTCGCGGTCGTTGACCGTTTGGAGACGTCGCATAGTGGCCTAGTGCGCCTTCCTGCTAAGAAGGTTGAGGTTGATAGCCTCTCGCGGGTTCAAATCCCGCCGTCTCCGCCACCAAACCCCGCTACGGCGGGGTTTTTTATTACCCACTACCGTTTGTTGCCAGCGCTAGGCAGCGCTTTGCCAAGGCGCCCCAGCCATCCAAGCTGGCGCCGTCGTCCTCACCACCGCCTCGTCAGCTGGGCTTTTAGTTGCCTAAACAGCTGGATTTGCAGCAAAATATGACTCTTTGCATAGACATTTTCAGAGCTTTCCCAGGTTCACTGGCGTCTACCTCAAGCTTACGATGCAACTATTTTTCTGGTACTGCTCGCTAATTTTTAGTAGGTATAATGCAGAAATTACGTAAATACGGGGTTTTCACCCTCGCTCTAGCAATGAGTGCTAGTGCGCTAATTCCGACTGCTGCCGCCTCCCCCAAGGCAAGCGTCGTCCTGCCGGCAGCTACGTCGTCGACAACCCCGCAGATGGTGGACATGACCACCTCCTGGTCTCAGGCCCAGAAGCTAAACCAGCAGGTGCAGAGCCTAGGTAAGCAGGTCGCCCCGCAGATCACTGATTCTTGCAGCTATGTGGCCCTACCTCAGGATGCACGTCAGGGCTACGTTGACTACCTGAACACTTTGCGCGCCTTCAACAACATTGGCGCCACCAAGCTCAGCCCCAACGAGACTATTCACCGCGAAGCCCAGGAGGGCTCGATCGCGATGACCACCGCCAGCGCCATCAGCCACGGCCTAAAGCCTGAAACCCAGAAGGGAAACAGCCGTTTCCGTCCTGGCCCTAACGGCACCTGGCCTTGCAGCACCGCCGGCGGCGTCCGCTCCACCCTCTCTGGCCTGCTGTCTTGGACCACCTGGCAGTCCGCCACCATGGCCTACCACGCCGACAACCTGGCTGCCGACTCTGGTGTATCCAGCCTGGGCCACCGCATGTACATGTTCAGCCCCAACCTGGTTTACACGGCTGTAGGCGCTAGCCGCTCTAGCTCCGCACGCAGCTCCAGCGTCAACCAGGTAGTGCTTTCCTACGCACACGGCTCACGCTTTGCCGACATGTCCTACGAGACCGGCTCTATCACCCAGCCTGACTCCAAGGTGAAGCGCCCGGCCACCATGGAGTGGCCCGCCGCCGGTTACTTCCCCTACTCACTAATGAGCAAGGACGCCGAGTGGTCACTTTCGGTTCTCAGCAGCGAGGCTAAGCTGCTTGACGGCGCCCAGGTGGAAATCACCGCCCCCAACGGCACCGTAACTCGCCCCACGGCCCGCACCACGGGCATCAGCGAGTCCTCCGGCTACCAGAGCGTGGCTTTCGCAGCCCCCGCGCTTATAGCCAAGCCGGCCGCCAACACGGTAGCCACCTACACCGTTAAGATCACCGCTAAGGGCAAGTCCTGGACCTACCCGGTGCGTCTGTTCAGCTCGCTGAGCGGCGACGCCCTGTCCTCCAGCGCCGACAAGACCGCCCCGGTCTTCTCTATGCCCGCTACCTCCAAGGTGGCTTACGGCGCTAAGTTCAACGCACTTGAGGGCGTTACCGCTTTCGATGACCGCGACGGCGACGTCACCAAGTCCATCACCGTGGTTAACAACCTGAACACCTCTCGTCCGGGCACCCAGACTGTGGTTTACCGAGTCAAGGACAAGGCGGGTAACTCCACCGAGTTCAAGCGCTCCGTGACCGTGCTCAGCCAGCAGGAAAGCAAAGCCAGCGTATTTATTGTTGGCAACGCCGTGTCCAACAAGGATGCCATCGTTCAGGTCAATGGCCTCAAGGGCGACTACCAGATCACCATCAAGTGGGTGACCACTAAGAAGCAGGGTAATTCCACATACTGGTACAGCTACTGGCGTGGTCCCTACAATGTCAGTGCTAACCTACAAACCCGCACCACCGTTTCACTTAAGGACGTACCTTCTGGCGCAAAGCTAAGCGTAATCCTAAAGCAGGGTGGTAAAGACATTCTCACTAGTACTGAAGTCACTGTTAAGTGAGATTCTGATGCGATAAACCGGCGAATTTTGATAATTAAATTCGCCGGTTTACGTCTCAGATTATGAAAACTCGCCACAATTTCGCTTAGAGATGTGGCAAGGTTAAGGGTGGTTGTGTAGCTAATCTACATAAACTCCCGCATAGCAAGGAGAAACCAGTGCTCAAACCCAGTTTGAACCGGAGGAGGATCACGGCGTTTACGCTGAGCGTGGCAACTGCCTGCGCGCTTGCGGCTCCCGTTGTGGCATCTCCTACCGCAAATATTCCGTCAGGGACTTTCACTTCAGCCCTGCAGCTTGCCAATGGCACCCAGGCAACTAATGTGCCCGGCCACTGGCTAGTAACCCTGTCTGCGCCTTCGGTATCCGACGGTGGTAGCGCGTCCTCAATTGAAACCCAGCAGGACAAGCTCGCCGAGGCCATCAAGGACGCCGGCATCAACGCTAAGATCACCAATAACTATGACCAGGTCTGGAACGGTGTTTCCGTTACCGTCAGCGACTCTCAGGCCGCTCAGCTGGCCAAGCTGCCTGGCGTTGTAAAGGTTCAGCCCGTTATCGAGGTTCCGCGCCCCGAGACCAAGACCACCAAAGAGCTCACCACCAGCGAAGGTGAAACCAAGTACTCCTGGGGTGCTCCCCTGGGTATGACCAACGCTGACCGCGCTCAGAGCGAACTTGGCCTGACCGGTAAGGGCGTCAAGATCGGTATCATCGACTCCGGTATTGACATTGACCACCGTGAATTCGGTGGTACCGGCGTTTCTGGTTCCGGCACCTCCCGTGAAAAGGGCGACGGCGCCAAGGCTGACGGCGCTGTAGGCTTCCCGAACTCTCGCGTCATCGCTGGTTACGACTACGTTGGTGACGACTACGGCTCGAACGGCACCTACGACGCCAAGCCGGACCCGATTCCGGATGACTGTGGCGGTCACGGTACCCACGTTGCCGGTATTGCTGCCGGTGGCGGCGCCGCTGGTTCCAGCACCGAGGTTCGCGGTGTAGCCCCTGAGGCTTCCCTGGGTGCCTACCGTGTGTTTGGCTGCAACGGCAAGACCAGCACCGACATCATCATCACTGCCATGGAGCAGGCCACCAAGGACGGCATGGACGTAGTCAACATGTCTCTGGGTGCTGCCTACATGGTTCTGCCCGACTACCCCACCACCAAGGCCGTAAAGACCATGGTTGACGCTGGTGTGGTTGTGGCTATCGCTCAGGGTAACGACGGCGCCGACGGCCTGTGGACCCTGGGTGCTCCTGGTGCTGCCACCGAGGCCATCACTGTCGCCAGTGTGGACAACACCGTCGAGACCAACTACTACTTCACCGCTAGCGGCGTAGACAACAAGTTCTTCTACAACGTCGGTAGCAACGGTGGCGACTTCGCTCGCTCCAACGTTGCTTACCCGGTCGTTGCCTCCGGTGAGGCTGACTCTGAAGACGGCAAGCTGTGCACCGCCCCCAGCGACACTAACGCTTTCAAGGGCAAGTACGTGCTTATCCGCCGTGGTGGCTGCACCTTCGGCACCAAGGCCGCTAACGCTCAGAAGGCTGGCGCCGTCGGTGTAATCATCGACAACAACCAGGCCGGCACGCTGGGCATGAACCTGGCCAACGAGACCGACCCGGTAAAGATCCCCGGTGTTTCCATCACCCAGGCTGACGGTGACGCTCTGCGTGCAGCCCTCAAGGCTGACACCACTGTTACCTTCGGTGAGACCTTCGGCGACCGCCCGGTCAGCACCGGTGGTCTGGTTTCAGACTTCTCCTCTTGGGGTCTGAACGGCAAGCTGGAAATGAAGCCGGATGTAGCCGCCCCCGGTGGTCTGATCTGGTCCACCTGGCCGCTTGACCACGGCGGTCCGTTCAACACCATTTCCGGTACCTCCATGGCTACCCCCTACACTGCTGGTGCAGCTGCCCTGATCTTGCAGGCACACCCTGAGCTCAAGGACGCCAAGAACGCCAGCACCAGTGAGGGCGTGCGCGCACGTCTGCAGTCCACCGGTTCTCCGCGTCTGTGGAGCGAGGGCAACGGCGACAAGAGCCTGCTTGAGCCCACCGCCCGCCAGGGTGCCGGTCTGATCGACGTCTACCGCGCTGCTTCCACCAAGGTTCTGCCGAGCGTTTCTCGCCTGAACCTGGGCCAGCAGATTGCCGGTGAAAAGACCCACGAGATCACCCTGACCAACTCTGGTTCTGAGGCTGTGACCTACAAGCTGGGTCACGTGGACACCGTCACCACCACTGGTGAGTCCTCCAAGCCCACCCGTGGCACCACCAACGGCGCCACCGTTTCCACCGATGGCACCTCGGTAACCGTTCCGGCTGGTTCTTCCGCCAAGGTTGCCGTCAAGGTCAGCGCTCCCGCTGGCATTGGCAACGGTGACTTCTACGGTGGTTACGTCACCCTGACCCCGGACAACGCTGCTCAGACCCTGCGCATCCCGTTCGTGGGTGTAGGCGGTAACCTGGCCGAGTCCAAGACCCTGTACAAGACCGGTCCGGTTCTGGCTACCGAGAAGCTGAAGGTTGTTAACAAGGCTGGCCACCAGTTCACCATGTTCAACGACCGTCCGCACGTCTACTTCAAGGCTGACGTACCGCTGATCCGCTCCGGTTTGGTGGCCATGCGCAAGACCGACGACGGCAAGTACGAGGTCCTGTCTGACAAGGTCTTCATCTCCATGAGTGACAAGGGTTGGAACCGCACTAGCACCCGCCTGGTGCGTTGGGACGGCTCCTACCTGGACGCTAACAACCAGCTCCAGCAGGCCCCTGAAGGTACCTACCAGCTGTGGGAGCTCAACGCCCCCGCCGGTGCCGACACCACCGTGCTTGAGCAGTACAACGTCTGGATGAGCAACGACTTCACCATTGACTGGCGTCGTAGCGACTACCTGCCCACCATCGCCCTCAAGGCCAGTGGCGACGTTACCGCCGCCGCTACCACTGCCACTGCGGACGCTTCTACCTCTGACGCTGACCCGCGTAACGGCAAGCCCGAGGCAATGGTTGACGACAACGTATTCACCTACGCTGTGGTTTCCTCTGGCGCCCCGATCACTCTGGACGCCGGCAAGGTCTACAACATCTCCAAGGTGCAGTACGTACCCAACCAGGGCAACGACGGCGTGGACTCCATGCCCGCCACCGGCTGGAAGGCCGAGGTCTCCGTTGACGGTAAGACCTGGACCGACGCTGGCTCTGGCAGCCTCAGCGGCGAAGCAATGGTTCCCCAGGACCTGACCCTCAAGTCTGGCGCTAAGGGCCGCTTCGTGCGCATCACCCTGACCAGCGACAAGGGCAAGGTTGGCGTAGCCGAGCTGCGCATCGCCGGCACCCCTGCTGGTGACGCTACCGCTGCTCCCACCGAGCAGCCCACCGCTGCTCCGACCGGTTCTGCTGCCCCCACCGCCGCTCCGACCGGTTCTGCTGCCCCCACCGCGCAGCCCACCGGCTCTGCCGCTCCGACCGCGCAGCCCACTGGCTCCGCTGCTCCGACCAACCCGGCTCAGCCCACCGCTGCTCCGAGTGTGTCCGCTTCCAGCTCGGCTTCTGCCCTGCCTGGCAAGCCCAGCGGCAAGCCCTCTGCTCTGCCCGGTAAGCCCGGTAAGGGCGACGACAACCGCGAGCCGCTGGCCCGCACCGGTACCACCATCGCCATTGGCATTGGTGCACTGGTCCTGGCCGCAGCTGGTGCAGGCGCCCTGGCCCTGCGCAAGCGTCGCGACGCTGAGGCCGGTAGCGAGGCCTGATCTCGGTTAAACAGCGCAACTAAAGCGTTGATTTAACCCCTGTGGGGGGCGGCTCGAAAGAGTCGCCCCCCACCTTTTATTTCCAAAACCTAGTATGTTCAGGGTCACAGCATTTTGATTTGCGCCCATGTGGATAGGTGTGTAAAGTTCTTTCTTGTCGGAAACGACATGCGCCCGTAGCTCAATGGATAGAGCGTCTGACTACGGATCAGAAGGTTGGGGGTTCGAGTCCCTTCGGGCGCGCCAGCAGCTCGCCGTCACTGTTTAAGCTTTGGCCGCGGGCTGTTTTCAATTTTAGGGTAAATTCTCCCCTACTTTTACATAGCCCTACTTTCTGTAGAGATCATGAAAAAAATATCGGTTACCAGCAGGTACGTAAATTTTTTTAGTCGCTCCCAACAGCTGCCGGACCCGCTACCCACCACGGCTGGCGGTATTTGGCGCTATTTATACAAAGAATCCTGGCAAATTCTGGCCCTCTGCCTAGTTTTAACCCTGCTTCAAGGCATCGGGTTTGCCTTAATCCCCAAGCTACTAGGCACTCTGCTCGACGACGCTCTCACCCCCGGGGTGAGCTTACGTGGGACGGTAACTGCACTAGTTCTACTATCCCTAGTGACCTCCCTAGTGGGTTCTTGGCGCACCTTGAACTACACCGCCTTGATGGTGATGCATGAAGTTTTGGTTATGCACATGCTGCTAACCAAAACCAGCCAGCTCGGTAGCGCTATGAAACGCGATATTTCCCTAGGTGACGCCGTGGCCACAACCGGTGACGACCCAGAAAACCTGGGATTTTGGATGGTGTCGCTGTGTAACCTGCTGGCTTATGTGCCCGCGATGATACTGGTGATTTACCTGATGCTGACCCAGTCACTGTCGCTGGGTTTAACCATCCTGATCGCCCTGCCCATTATCACGGTGCTTATCAGCTGGATCTCCAAGCTAATCGAAAAACGTATCCGCACTATCCGTGAAGAAAACGGTGAGCTCACCAACGTGGCCACAGACGCCGTCGTCGGCCTGCGGATCCTGCGCGGCATTGGCGGCGAGAACGCCTTCAACGAACGCTACCGGGCCCAATCCCAGCGTGTTAAGCAGGTGGGCATTGAAGCCGCCCCCTCCCAGGCGGCCCTGGCGGTTTTCTCTGAGGCCGCCCCCACCCTGTTGACCGCCGCCGTGGTGGCTTTAGGGGCTCAGCAGGTACTCTCTGGCCAGCTGCAGCCGGGACAGCTGCTGACGTTCTTTGGTTACACCAGTTTCTTGCTGCTGCCCATGCGGGCCATCACCGAGCTGGTGATAGTTAATGCCTTCACGCGCGTGTCTATGCGTAAGGTGCTGCGCCTGCTGAACATCCAGCCGCGCGTAAATGATCAGGCCAGCCAGGCCGTTACGCTCAACCCGCTAGGGACGCTACATGACGAGGCCAGTGGGGTCACTATCAGCGGCGGTAAGTTAACTGCGTTGGTAGCCTCCGCCCCCGAGTTTAGCGCCACTTTGGCCATGCGCCTGGGCCGTTTCGACGACGCCGACACCGTAACCCTTGATGGGGTGGATTTGCGTAGCCTGCCACTGGATCAGGTGCGCCGCACCGTGGTGGTTTCACCTACCACCGCCCAAGCTTTTGCCGGCCCGCTCTACCAGGCGGTGCTGGGTAATGACGCCCCCAAGCCCCAGGCGCAAGACACCTTGGAGTTGGTGGCCCAGCAGGGGCACGCCAATTCGGGGGTGATGGCCGCAAGCCCTGTTGCTGATCTGCCCAGCGAGCTTGAGGCCCAGACCCAGCAGGCTTTGGACCTGGCCCACAGCGATGACTTGGTGGATTCGGTAGGTGGCCTGTATGGGCTTTTAAATGAGAAGGCCCGCAATATTTCTGGCGGTCAGCGTCAGCGTCTGGCTTTGGCCCGCGCTCTGGCAACTGGCGCCCCCGTGTTGGTGCTGCTGGAGCCCACTAGCGCGCTTGATTCGCACACTGAAAACAATATTGCCGCCGATTTAGCTGCTGAGCGCGCCGGGCGCACCACGGTTATTACTACCGCTTCGCCGCTGATTTTGGGGCGTTGCGATGAGGTTATTTTTATTGATGACGACGGCGCCGAGATAGCTCGTGGCACCCACCACCAGCTGCGTCAGCAGGTGCCCGCCTACCGGGCGGTAGTTGAGCGTGCTCAGGGCATCCAAAGCGCCCAGCCAGGCGCCCAGGATGCCGCCACAGCCCCCAGCAGCGAGCCGGCAGCCCCCAGCGAGCCCAACCACGGACAGGAGCGCTGATGAAACGACTTCCTGTAGCTAACTCGCGCCAGTCGGGCCGCGCTGCCGCTGGCCTGATGCGCCACCACTGGCTGGCACTGACCGGCGTGACCGCCGTGCAGCTGGCGGGGGCCGCCACCGGCGTGATGATTCCACGTATTGTGGGCAAAATCGTCAACCTGGTTACCTCTGCCAGCGCCACTATCCCCACCAGCTCTTTAAGCAGCCAGGTAACTACCCTGGTGGCGTGGGCTTTGGTGCTTACCGGCGTGGGTATGGTGTGTACGGGCCTGGGTGAGTGGAGTGCGCGCGTGCTGGGGCAAATAATTTTCGCCCAGCTGCGTGAAGATCTGCTGGCTAAAATCACTGGCCTACCCCTGGGGGTGATTGAGGCTGCGGGCACGGGTGACCTGCTGGGACGTACACAGCATGATCTGCGTTCACTACAGTTTGTGATTCAACGCGGTATTGCCCGGCTAATGACGCTGGCGGTGACCTTGGTGGTGACTTTAGCTGCGGCCACAATCACCGCGCCGCTGCTGAGCCCGGCTATTTGGCTGCCGCTGCTGGCCTGCATTCCGGCTGTGCGCTGGTATTTGCACTATGCCGTGCCCGCCTACCGTACGGTCGGCTCCCAGTACGCCACTATTGATGGGGTAATTACTGAAAGTATTGACCAGATTGACACCGTTAGCGCCTTTAACTTGGGGGCGCGCCGCAGCCATTACCTGTTTACTCGCGCTAAAGAGCTATTTGCGGTGGATATTTATGCCGGTGCGCTGCGCGGTAAGGCGTTTTTCTGGCTAAATATTTTCACTTTGCTCTCACCCTTGGCGGTGCTGGTTTTGGGCCTGTACCTGCACCAGCACCAGCTGGTTGACCTAGGGGCAATCACCACCTTGGCGCTGTATGGCCTTAACCTGCGCATGCCGGTGTTTGATCTGATTGTGTGGCTTGACGAAGTACAAAGCGCCACGGTTGCTTTTGGGCGCATTGTGGGCGTGGAATTGGTGCCTACCGAAACTGAAACCACCAATGAGCTGCCTGAAGATAACCGCATTAAGGTGCGTGACGTCTCCTACGCTTACCGCGAGGGCCACCCGGTGCTGCACCACATTGATTTGGATCTGGTTCCCGGTGAGCGGCTGGCTATTGTGGGCCCCTCGGGTTCTGGTAAATCCACGTTGGGGCGGATGCTAGCTGGTATTCACCCACCCACTTCAGGTTCAGTGACTTTGGGTGGTGTGGAGGTTTCTCAACTGCCTGAACATGTGCTGCACCAGGAAATTTCCTTGGTCACCCAGGAGCACCATGTTTTTGCCGCTACTTTGGGTGAAAACCTGCGCCTAGCTGCGGCTGAGGCTAGCAATAGCCAGCTATGGCAGGCCCTGGATGCTATTGGCGCCACCTGGGCCCATGAGTTGGAGGCGGGTTTAGACACGCCGGTGGGTTCTGGCGGTCATGCGCTTAGCCCAGCCCAGGCCCAGCAGTTGGCTTTGGCGCGTATTGCTCTGATTAACCCGCATACGCTGATTTTGGATGAGGCCACCAGCCTGATTGACCCCACCACTGCCCACGCCACTGAGAATGCCTTGGGCAGCCTCATGGCGGGACGCACTGTGGTGGCTATCGCGCACCGGCTTTACACTGCTGCCGACGCCGATCGGATCGCGGTGGTTATTGACGGGCGTATTGCTGAGCTTGGCAGCCACGCTCAGTTATTGGCGAAAAAAGGCCATTACGCCAATCTCTGGAACGCCTGGCAGTCCGAGTAGTAGTGCGACGACGCCGGCTCGCCTCGGCCTGCTAGGCCCGCCCCGCTGCGTACCACGTGCACCCTTGTGTCGCGTCTAGGTACAGCAGCCCTAGGTGCAGCAGCCCTGGGTGCAGCGGAGTGGCGAGCGGGCGGCGTCGGCTCCAAGTGCCAAGCGAAAATTACAGCTAAATAACAAGGTCGGGAACTAAACTTAAAGGGTTAACTCTTTTTAGTTGGGAGCAGCCATGCGCGCCTTGATTAAACCCGCCCCCGGCCCTGGCCTTGAGCTAACCGAGGTTAACGAACCTTCACCTGGCTTTGGGGAAGTGAAGATCCGCGTGATGCGCACTGGCTTGTGCGGTACGGATCTGCACCTAGCTGGCTGGGATGATTTTGCGGCTGAAATGCTTAACCCACCCCAGACTTTAGGCCACGAGTTCTACGGTGAGATCGTGGAAGTTGGCCCGGGCGTCTCCGGCATGGATGGTGTGGGTGAGGTTAACGGCCTGCGTCTAACCCCCGGCCAGCACGTGAGTGTGGAGGGGCATATTACTTGCGGTCGCTGCCGTAACTGTCGTGCTGGGCGGCGCCACATGTGCCTGCACACTAACTCCATTGGGGTTAACCGCGACGGCGCCTTTGCCGACTATGTGGTTGTGCCCGCCGGTAACGTGTGGCTACAGGCTGACCACATTGACCCTGACCTGGGGGCTTTGTTTGACCCCTTCGGTAACGCTGTACACACCGCCCTACAGTTCCCCCTGACCGCTGAGGATGTGCTGGTCACCGGCGCGGGCCCGATTGGGGTTATGTGCGCGGCTATCGCTAAGCACGCCGGCGCTCGCAATGTGGTTATCACTGATTTATCCGATTTCCGCCTGTCACTGGCTAAGGTGACCGGCGCCGTCACCGTAAACACTCGTGAGCAAGACCTACGCGAGGTTATGGTGGATCTGGGGATCACTGAAGGCTTCGACGTTGGCCTGGAGCTGTCTGGTGCCCCTAGCGCTACCCGCCAGATGCTGGACGTGTGTAACTATGGGGCTCGCATCGCTATGCTGGGGTTGCCTAGTGCCAGCTATGACATTAACTGGAACCAGGTCATCACCCATATGCTCACCATTAAGGGGGTTTATGGTCGTGAAATGTTCGACACCTGGTACAAGGCTGACTTCATGCTGGGTTCCTCCCCCCAGCTGCGTGACCAGATCCGTTCGGTGATCACCCACCGGGTCACCCCGGAGAATTGGGCTGAAGGTTTCGACGCCGCCCGTTCAGGTAAGTGCGGCAAGGTCATTATTGACTGGACTGCCTGACTCCACCGGTGCGCCCAGGCGCCACCGCCATCGCACCGCCACTACCACTGCCAGCAACGCTGCTGCATAACCACATAATTATTCAAAGGGAAAGTTTCATGTTCACTTTTAAAGACGAGCTGGCCGCCACCCTGGCCGAGATCGACGCCGCCGGGCTGACCAAGCACGAGCGGGTAATCACCACCCCCCAGGGCGCCCACATCGCCACCACCGCCGGGGATTCACTGAATTTCTGCGCTAACAACTACCTGGGTTTAGCGGGTGACCCGCGTATCGCCCAGGCCGCCCATGAGGCGTTAGACCGCTGGGGTTTTGGCCTTAGCTCTGTGCGTTTCATTTGCGGCACCCAAACCCCCCACACTCAGCTGGAGGAGCAGCTCTCCCAGTGGCTGGGAATGGATGACACTATCTTGTTCTCCAGCTGTTTTGACGCCAACGGCGCCATTTTTGATGTGCTGCTAGGTAAGGAGGACGCCGTTATTTCTGACGCCCTCAACCACGCCTCCATTATTGATGGCGTGCGCCTGTGTAAGGCTCAGCGTTTCCGCTACGCCAACGCAGACATGGCTGACCTGCGCAAACAGCTTGAGGCTGCGAAGGCTAACGGCTGCAAGAGGCTAATGATTGTCACTGACGGCGTATTCTCCATGGACGGTTACTACGCTCCCCTTCCTGAGATCTGTGATTTGGCTGATGAGTTTGGGGCCCTGGTGATGGTTGATGACTCCCACGCCACCGGTTTTGTGGGCGAGACCGGCGCGGGCACGCCCGAGCTTTTAGGGGTGCGTGGGCGCGTAGATATTTTGACTGGCACCTTGGGTAAGGCCCTGGGTGGGGCTAGTGGTGGCTACATTAGCGGGCCTAAGGAAGTGGTGGATTTGCTGCGTCAGCGCGCCCGCCCTTACCTGTTCTCTAACACTGTGGCCCCGGCTGTGGTGGGTGGTAGCGCTAAGGCGGTGGAGATTGCCCGCCACGCTGACGCCGAGCGCGCCCAGCTGCGTGCTAACTCCCAGCTGTTCCGTCAGCTTATGGCTGAGGCTGGTTTTGAGCTGCTGCCTGGTTCTCACCCGATCACGCCGGTTATGTTCCCTGGTGACGACGGCGCCGTTAAGGCCGCCCGGATCGCTAGCGCCATGCTGGAGCACGGCGTGTATGTCACGGCTTTCTCCTTCCCGGTTGTGCCGCGCGGCCAGGCCCGTATTAGGGTGCAGCTATCGGCCGCCCACTGTGAGGCCGATGTGCGTGCGTGCGTGAGCGCATTCATTGCGGCACGTGACGAGGTTGAGGCCCAGGAGAAGGAGACAGCTAAGTGAGTGAACCTACCGCTACGACGTCGGAGATTAAAACCACCGGCAGCAAAACTGCCGCTGAGCTGGAAAAGCAGCTGATGCGGGCAAAGCAGCTGATCGTGGTGCTGTGTGTGGTGATCGCGCTGCTGCTGGGCGCCTTGGTGACGCTGTGGGCAGTGGGGGGCGATAAGGAGGCCGCCACCGGCCCAGCTCAGGCCACCGCCACCACGGGCACCCAGGCTGGCGCTGCTAAGAGCGACGTCGGCACTAACCAGGCCCCCCAGGCGCTAAGTGAACCCACCCAGGAGGCCGCCAAGCAGGTGATCGCTAATGCCGCCCGCCGCCAGAGCGACGACCCGCGTGCTTTGGGGCGCCCGGACGCGAAGGTGACCATGGTGCTGTTCTCCGATTTTGCCTGCCCGTACTGCACGCAGTTCGCTAAGCAGGTACAGCCGCAGCTGCAGGATTTGATCGATAACGGTACTTTGCGTATCGAGTGGCATGATTTGGCGCAGATTAGCCCCACTTCCCCGCTGGCGGCCCAGGCTGGTTTGGCGGCGGCAGCCCAGGGTAAGTTCTGGGAGTTTGAGCGGGCGGCTTATGCCAGTGCAAAGGATGGCGATCACCCCACCTACACCGAGGAGTCGCTGGTGGCTTTGGCTAAGCAGGCGGGCGTGCCCGACCTGGCTAAGTTCAAGACTGACATGAACTCTCAGGCTAATGTTGATGCGGTTAAGAAGTCGCGTCAGGACGCCTATAACGTGGGTATTACCGGCACGCCTTTTGCTTTTATTGGCGACGCCGTCATGCCGGGTTATGTGGATGCGGCTACGGTTCGCGCCACGGTTTTGGCTCAAGCCGCTAAGTCTGGCAAGTAGTTACATGTAGTTAGTTGCCTCGGCCGTTAAGGCGCATAGTCTCACGCCTGCCCCGGGTACTGTCCCGATCGGCAGGCGTGAGTTTTTAGTGGTGGTGTTGCTAGCGCTAGTTTGTTGCCGATTTTGGCGCTGCTAGTAGCGCTGGCGTTGCTAACGCTGGTGATTTTGTGCGAGCTGGTAGCGCACCCAGCGGCGCTGGCCGGTGGCAATTGCCAGGCCCCGCTCCACAAGCTCACGCAGCTCACTTCGCGCCTAATTCATAGGCTCATTCCTATTTCATAGAGAGCCGTTTCTATGTCATAGACCCCTGTTTCTATGTCATAGAAGGGGGTTTCTATGTCATAGAAGCCGTTTTTCAGGCATTTTTACTTCATAGAACCCTATTTTGGCTTCATAGAAGCCCTAAAAATTTCATAGAACTGGCTCTATGACCGCCCCGGTTAGAGGGCCTCACGCCGTAAACCTTGACGCAACCGTTTCATAGCATGCCAAACCAAACCAACCCCAAGCAGCGCCCAGGCCGCAGCCACCACTAAATCCATTAACACAGCGTCCGGGTTTAACACCAAGGCCGGCTGGTTAAAGCAGCGCGCTAACGGGGTCACATAACTAAACCAAGACAGCCAGGCCGGATAATACTTAACCGGCACAATCACACCAGTAAAAATCGGTAACAAAGCAGTCACCGTGTTAGCCCCAGCATAGGGGTCAGATAAATCCACCCCGATACCGCCAGCACCAACCCCTAACAACACCCCGCAAACCAGGGACAAGCCAAACAAGCCCA